>Ga0075974_101_pt1 | contig 75437 bp, 58 predicted proteins | sample RifGroA2_FD_68000 | JGI IMG/M metagenome (GOLD analysis project Ga0075974, IMG submission 68000) | Parcubacteria bacterium GW2011_GWA2_46_9
TTATATATTTCATGGCGCCAGTGATGGATTTTTTCACCACAGATAATTCATTCTTGCTTAACTCCCCCAATTTACCGCTACAAGTAACTTGAGTTACAAGCCGCTTATTTTCGTCTGAAAGCGGTTTACCACCGGTTACGGCCCGAATCGCAACCGCCACCATATGCTTGCAAAGCGTATCATTCTGGCCGAGATAACACTCGCAGTCACCTTGATCATAATGCCGGTTATCTACATAAACCTTGTATGGTTTCGTTCCTAAAACAATCGCGAAAAATCCATTAAGTTCTTCCTTAAATTGTGTTACCTTTCCTTTCTCATACAAATCAACCGCCTTCTCAAAAGTCGGCCCATCCGTCGCAAATTTAATTTTATCCAAATCGTATTTCGGCTGCATACAAAAACATTCTCATATTCTCAAGTTTGTAAGGATGTTTTATTACTGAAAGATTGATGTAGCATACTGTCAAATAGTTCTTTTAATTTCGCTCGTTGCTCAATGAGTCGCGTTTTATATTCCTGAACTACCGACAATTTTTGGACAATTTGTTTTTGGATTTGGAGAGGCGAGAAAGGGCTTTTGATTTTCTAACAAACTCCGTAAACTGATCACGAAATCGGTTGTAATAATATTTTTCTGGATTCATCTTTTTATTTGCGTATTTTTTTCTTAGGTTGAGTAAATACTGATAATTTCGTTAAGTATTTCTGCGCGTACCGCCCTATATTTTTCTATTATCTGAACTGATGGATTTTTATAGGTATAGTAAACTTCTTTTTCTTTAAGATAGTGTTTGATTGTTGGCAACTTTTTATACTCATTGATGTTATCAACGAGATTAATCAGACGGTTAATTGAAAGATCTTGTTCTTTCTTCGCTTTATTTAACACCTTGGTTCGCAAATCGTTGTTTTGCGTTATTAACGAAACAGAAATCAAATATTTTCTTATTAGACGGTTTTCTTCGTTTGATCGTAAATAGTGATTTGCGATCCGATCAATATCGCTGCGTCTATAGAGAATAGTTCTGCGGATCAATAGTTAATAAAAGCTCGAGCAAACTTGTCTCGGTAGCCGAGTAAAGATTTTCCTTTGAATAGAGATATTTAATAATCCCACTCATCACACTATTGAATTTTTTCTCGCCCCGGGTCCTAAGAAGATATTTACTTAATTTCGTATTGCTTCCTGTAAAAAGGATGGGGTAATCAATGAGATGTTTTGTTATATCCGAAAATAGAAAGTTAGATTTCGTGTATGCCGCAAGTGAATAAAATCTTTTGAGTATTTTTATCCAATTTTTGTATTCATCTTTCTCATCTCTTAAAAGTTTTTGGTAATATTTCTGTATCGCCTGAACTTCTCTTGTAACTTTTTGACCTTTTCCCAACTTAAGCAAGACATTTTTTTCAAATTCCGATAGTTTTGTATTTTCAGCAAAGAAAAGTTGCTGTTTGGCTATTTTTTGATTGAAGATTGTGGTTTTTTCTATACTGGATACTAAATTTAACCTCCTCAGGGATTCGGTGATACATCTTAATGCCTTTTTGCCAATAACCTCTGAGTTTACTGCAATAGACATATCGTCTACAAAGCGATAAAACTCGGCGTCATGCTCTTTGCAAAAAGCCCGCATTACACCATCATGAAGATGCAAAAAGTAGTATGCCAATACACGAGAACAGTCAATATCTTCCTGAAGGAGTCCTGTAAAAGTGTTAACTTCATAATCGATTCGAAATCTTGTATTCTCCAAAAAATAAAAAAGTAAATTCATAACGCCTTTTTTCTCTTTCACATCACTTCGCACCAAGTCCTTAAGCACTAAAATATTTATGTTTTCAAAGTAAGAGGCGATATCTGTATTAACTAAGTATCTTTTCGTTGTGAGGCTATCTTTAATACCATCTAGGTGATCTGCCCAATCTTTAAACCATTTTTCGTAGAAATCACCGCCACTGACCGCGCGATTCGGGGTAATTTTTACTCCACCACGGATGTTTTTCTGTCTAGCTTTTTTGAAAAGCACATCTTCAATTTGTTCAATGCAGAAACGATAAACCAGCGCATCTTTTACATCAAATACAACGGTTGGGCGATTGATACCTTTACTTTTTGGCGAAGGGTGTAGGCACGGTTTTTGAGGGTGATAATGATTTTTGTTAATTTCAGATAACAAAGAATCAAGCGCCTCATCCAAATTTGATTCAAAATCTACAAAATCAATAGGATCTCGCACCAATAATGTAGAAAAGCCCTTTGTATCTTTTTTAAGGCGTCTAAAAACTTTTGAAAGGCTACTTTTTGTTAAATTTTCAATTGTTTTTCGTGCCATAATCTTGTTCAACGATCTTAATCTCCTCCGGGGTGCCTGCCCGCCTCTGGAGGGAGGGCGTAGAGTTTATAAACAGAATTATATTTTATTATATTTTTGAAAAACCAAAATCTGCACCCACAGGTTTAATAGACCTATCTTTTACTACTGCTACGCCAGTTTTTAAATCGTTAATGAACCCCACATAATTAGTGTCTTTAGGAATTTGTGAGGGTACTAAAATTTTATACTTATCTTTAAAATCAAATTTATTTTCAGACGTGAATTTCCGTATTTCGAAATAATCATATTCGAAAAGTTGAATTAAACCTTTTCTGGCCTGACTTATGAAATTTTTATTTTCAGTACTTTTTACTTCGAACAAGAATGACCTTTCTTTATTATATGCAAATAGGTCTACATGCTTATTTGAGCGTGTTTCATATCCTTTGTTCCTAAATATCTCAATAAGCTCTTCTAAAATAGTGCTATGAGCAGCTTCGGCCCTCGCCAGCAATTCATTATCGCGAGTATATTGACCAGGCGTTTCTCGGACCATTCGTTTTCTGATTGTGTCAAATACCCTCAATGTTTCTGCGTATCGCAGTGTTTCCGAAGCGCTTTTTATTTTTTCTAATCTTGTTGGTTTTGCCTTCAGAGTACTTAACGCTATTTCACTTGTATAAATGTAGAGAGGCCTTTTATCATAGAGGATTTGTTCTGATACTGTTTTAGAAACAGGAGAAAAACTTCCCATCCGCGGAAAACCTTGAAGACTCGCTAAGGGTATGTAGTTTTTTAATAACCTATCAACTAAGTTAGTTATTTGTTGGATATTTGTAGAGCTAGGCACTACCCAACTTTCGCGCGGTGGCAGTTCGCTAAATAAATAAATTTCTGAAAAAGGGACCAGAAGAGGCCAAATATTCCGCTTTTCTTCAAACTCTCTAATCCAGAGGTAATTATTTTTAATTGAGAAATTTGGTCCCACCACCCCCAAACCTATAATCCCTGACCTAGCGTTTTCGAATAAAGAAGTTTGCGGGCCTGTGCTATGTATAAAAAATATGTCGCCTGGTTGGATTTTTTCCCATCGAGGATGTAACTTTTCTTCTAACCCCCAAGTCATGAACTTAATCGCCGTCAACCAGTTCTCGGGCGGTCCAGTAAACCTGAAAAATCCTTTTGCGATTAATGACGGGGTGAAGTCAATCATAAATCTGTATACTTTGTGTGCCTTCCCTTAGCCCTATCAACTGGATATTTTTGTTCATTTTTCTTCATTTTAGAATCAAGGGCATCAAGAACATCAATTTCTAGATCATTGCTTAACAACAAAACCCAGTATAATACATCTGCAAGTTCTTCTCCTATCTCGTTCTTTGCTGTTTTAACGTATTCTTCTATTTCCTCTTTGGTTTTCCATTGGAAATGTTCAAGCACTTCTGCCGATTCCAATACAAGAGATAACGCGACATCTTTAGGGTTGTGAAACTGCTTCCAGTCTCTCGCATCTCTGAATTTAATTATCTTTGCGATAAGTTTCTTTATTCTTTGATCTTTCATACTATAAGGTCATTATTTTTGAAGCTGAAAGTTTTTTCCCTTGCTACAATTATATGGTCTAGAACCTCGATGCCTATAATTTTACCAGCTTCTTTCAACGCCACGGTAATTTCTATATCTTCCCTAGAAGGTTCTGAATCACCTGAAGGGTGATTATGGGCCACTATTATATTAGCGGCGAGAGCTTGGATTGCAGTTTTGAAAACTTCGCGCGGGTGAACAATGCTGGCGTTGAGAGTCCCAATGGAAATTTCGTCGTGCCTGATTAAATTATTGCGCGTATTCAACGAAAGAATCAGGAAATGTTCTTTTGGCTCTTGACCTATTTTTTCTTGAAGAAAAGATATGACGGCTTGCGGAGAATCAAATGTAATTTTCCTGGGGAGTTTCTCTTTAGAATAACGCTTTGAGAGTGCTTGGAAAAATTTCAGGCCAAAAATATTATGAGGACCGAGTCCTTTTATTTTTTGCAATTCTTCATATGAAGCGTCGAGCACACCGCGTAATCCACCAAACTCCTTAATTGCTTCTTTAGCCATTTGTTTGCAATCTCTCATCGGGGTACCCAAGGTTAAAAGTAATTCAACAATTTCATAATCCCCAAACCCATCCAGCCCAGCGCGCAAAAACCTTTCGCGTAATCTTTTTCTATGACCAGCACTTGGATGTTCGTTTTGTGGTCTATCAATTTTGGGCAGGTCCTTAATTTTCATGTTTTTCTCTCTTTCTTAATTTCTTCCCGATTGGCTTCGTTATTGACGAATCGCACATTTACCCCGTTAGATAACTTCGTATCTAATGGGGTGAATTTTTCACTTTCTAAATATCGGCGCGCGAGGCTGGCAACTGGTTCTTGTTTCGCTTCGGCAAGTACCCGAAACGTAGCGAGTGCCGAGGTGTTGTCAGTCGGCCAAAGTTCCACATTGTCGCCGACATAATCAATTAAAAGCAAAAGGAATTCATCCACCCATGACGGAGTTACCGCAAGCACTCCGCGAAAATCCACCTGTACCGCCTCGCCACGCTTTAGCTCTGGCCGAATAGCGTTGAACGCCTCCCGGCCGGCGGGACGGGATATCAGAATTGCGCCGAATTTTTTGAGTTCAATAATCATAGTTTAATTAAATTCACTACAAGTAATAATTAAAAATCAATCCGGGCGAGCGTTCCGCGAATATCCATTTTCATATTTCGCTTTCAAGGCGAGCGTTTAATAGAAAAATTGTTTCCGTACGGAGTTTTGCCCGGGCCCAATCTTTTTGGCTTTCGGTCAAGAAATCGCCAAGACCATCTAAGATGTTCCGATTGTTCATCTTCTCTAAAAGCTCAATGCATTTTCCTACCGTTTTCCTATAAGGCATGCCGGCTCTTTTTTCTACGATCTCTTTGTTAATCGGCCAGTTATTTTTCGCAAAGAAATATACGTCAAAAACATCCCGGCTCGTTTTGCCGACCCGCTCATACATTGCCATAAGCTTGTTGGCAAACATATCTTCGCGGATCATTACAAGCATGGAAATGCCAAGCAGGGTTTTGAGCTCGTATCGAGAACCAAACTCTCTGCGATTGATTTCGATTTTTACATTTTGAGCCTTGATGTCGTAGGAAAGAATTATTATTAAGTTGTAGCGCTTAATCCGCGATTCTCGTATATCCCCGTATCCTTTGGCAATCTCTAAAATTTTCTCAAATACCTTTTTCTCTTTGCTTTCATCCAAAAGATCAAAATCAAGGTCAACCGAAAATCGGTTCAAGTCATAAAACATAAGGGCTGCTGTCCCACCCTTAAAACCGAGGTGCGGAGCAATCGTCGTGTCGGTATATATTTCTTTGAGAATCTGAAGCTGTATGTTTTTATGTATCGAATAATCTAAGGTCATATGTTTGAATTGGAATTTTTTCCGCCAGAGGCGGATCCGCCTTCTGCGGAATAATGTTTAAAATATGCGTTAACTCTCTTTGCCATCCTTTTGTTGTTATAAATGGGTAAAATCCGAAAAATCGCATCCCAATCCAAAGAATCCAAATTATCAAAGTGATAATCCTTGCTTACATAGATTCTGTCTAAAAAGGCCCGCTCTTTTGTAGCAATGGCATGGCCGGCTTTGTGGTCAATGCCGTCGGTATTCGACAAAACATAACTTTTCATTCTCACAAATGTAAATTTTTGGCCGTCTATTTCTACTTCTCTCGAAACATAAGACGCAACAAAGATGTTGCTGTAATACTGAAAGTTAATCCCAGCCCGGGTCAAAACGGTCTCAAAGCTGATATATGAGGGAGTATAGATTCTTGTCGCCAACTCAAACTTGTCGTAATTTTTGTCTTTGGCATACAAGCCGCGACGAACTCTAATCAACTTTCCGGCCTTAGCATATTTATTTAATCTAGCACTGACCGTATTTTCTCTTTCTTCAACCCACAATAAAGCAACATCTTTGGTTGAAAAGACGGTTTTGGGAGATCTTAACAAGATATCCAAGTATTCGCCCTTTGTAGGTTTTTTATCCACCCCATTAGATATCATCATAATTTTTTGTTTTTTACCTGTTTTACCCCGCAAATATCTAACGGGGTCCATATTTATACTGGAAGTAACCTTACTTGGGTTGCGTAAACTCTTTGTTCTCGTGTCTCTTAATCCAGTTACAATTAGCACACAAAATCTGATAATTTTCTTTCGGAAGTCGTCCCGTGAAGATATATCTCTGCATTGTTTTGTTTCCACCATAAAACGACTTAACTTCCTTGCTCCCATTCCCATTTACGTGATCTATTTGAAGGGCGCGAATATCAGAAAAGTTGCATCTTTTACATTTTCCACCAAGCATTTTTATTACCTCTTTCCTTATCTGCTTCCTGTCTTTTATAAGAAATCCGTACTTCTCAAGAGAGGCTGCCCCTGTCCCTCCAACAGATTTTTCCCAAGCACGCTTCATCCCTGCGCTTATGCTTCTTTTGTGTTCTTTTGTTAGTTTAAAACCAGATTTTCTACTCATATATTTAGCAATATTGTTACCCGAAAATACTTTAAAGGTCATCTCCAGTTCATATATTAACATAAAGGAGTTATATAATACAACTACCGGCTCGTGGGAGAAGAAAAAAGAGACTCTCTCCACTCTCGGTTCCCCGCCTGCGCCGACCTGCGCTTCGCCGAGGGCTTCGCGACAAGGTGAGGGCTTCGGCGGGCAGGAAACCGCAAAAAAACCCAGTGAATCCTTCGATAAGACTCAGGACAAGTAAAACAGAAATCGAGCCCTTCGATAAACTCATGACTCGATCTCAATCAATGCTCGGGGGGTGGGACTTCCGACGTGCTTTATCGGCAGCAGACCGACTCCGCACTCTGCCTTGGGCAGCGCTAAGTCTTGCGCTCGCTCAGACTTATCGACATTCACTTGGCTCGTCGCAGCTTCCGCTACTCATCGCCGCTCACTTCTGCCCGTTCGAGTTCCAACCCGCACCTCTGAAATATCAAAAAACTTCTGCCGAGATGGCAGAAGTTTTTTGATGGCTCCGGGGGTGGGACTCGAACCCACGACCAAGTGATTACGTTTATCCTACTGTTACCAATAGGGACGGACTATCTCATCGCCTGTTCTAGGCGCTGGGCGCTCGTGGCGGGATTATCGTTGGGACTCACCCGCTAGTCTCTACACCTTTCCTGACACTTTTACCCGTCAGGTATTGGCTCGGGATTACCCAGCCCCACTTTCTGACAAAACCGATAATGACTAGTACTAACGTCAGCAAATAAATACACAATTATTTATCTACTGGTGGCATCTTATCAAAAAGTGGGGCTGGGCTTCCCCGAATTCACCCAGTTTTTCTCCGCGCATTCCTACGCGGGGCTGCGATTACACCAGCATGTACTTCTCTGTGACAATTCGCGCACAATAAAACGCATTTATCTAACTCTGAACTCACACGACTCCAAGCTCTTGTTAATCCATCTTGAGAAACAGCAAAATCTTTATGATGTTTATCCAAGTGGTGAAAATCAAGAGCTACTATTGCGCGTTTATAACCACAAATATGACACGCTCCACCAAGGTACTCAACAGCCATGACTTTAATCTTCTTGCGTCGCTTGGCCACGGCCGCCTTTATGTACTCTCGACGGTCAGCATATGTTCTCCGTTTCGGCATATAAAAAGTATACCGCGGATACGTTCACAGTCACCTGCTCTACCACTGAGCTACCCCGGAATATAAATCAAAGAACAAAATATGCAGCAGTGTAGCACGAGAATAAGTTTTGCGCAACTTTTAATTATTGCTTATTGAGATAATCTGCCCAACGATGCTGTTTGCGATTATGCCAAACCCCACTCCTGTACGCGTGAGCGGCGATGAGTGGCAACACAAGTGTTGCTTCAGCATAAACCATCTGCTCAAAAGTCGTTTCCACCTTACCCCATGAGCTCGCCTCTTTTAAGGTTGAGCTGGAGCAAGCGCCGTCGCGCACATCAGCCACAGTAATCTGCACGGCGTACTTATGCATTGGCACTTCTTTGTCCAAAACTTCCGCGGCCACCACCGTGTCTTGAGCAAAATTCTTAGGCACGCCGCCGCCAATCATTAAAAGGCCAGTCGTTCCCGCAGCCATCTTGATTTTAGTCAATTCCAAAAAATCTTTTACCGAATCAATGGAGACGTGTTTATCCGGATGATGATACTGATGATACACCAACCCAAAGCCGGCGCTGGAATCAGAAAAAGCCGGACAGAAAATCGGCACTCCTGCTTCATGCGCCACTTGTACCAGCGAATCTTTTTTTTTGGCGCCCACCTCGGACAGATACTTGCCCATCAATTGAATAAATTCTCGCGAAGAATACGGTTTTGGTTCAATGCTGTCGGCAATTTTAGCAATAATAATATCGCATTCTTTCAATTCATCTTCATCAATAAACGTGTCATAGATGCGATCAATATGAAGCTCACGCAATTGGTTATCGTCAACCCAAGGCGTGCCAATATAGTGCTTAAATCCTAGAGCCTCAAAAAAATCCATATCCACGATGCTGGCACCTGTAGCCACGATGACATCTACCATCTTGTTTTTCACGAGGTCAACATAAACCTGCATCGCCAAATCGCGCGACGAAAACGACATCTTGGACATCGCTTCCACTAAATACGTTGGATCAATTTTTTTAAAATCAATATGCTCAACCGGTGTTTTGAGAAAATCTTGTTTGGTCATAACTTAAAATTTATGACTTACAGCTTACAGCTCAATTTAGTAGTCTTTCAGCCGCTTAATTCCCTCATGTTTCTGAATTTTTTCCAGGGCTTTCGCTTCAATTTGGCGAATGCGCTCGCGCGTTACGCCAAACTCATTGCCCACTTCCTCCAGGGTATGTGCCACGCCATCTATCAAACCAAAGCGCATTTCCAAAATCTTCTGCTCTCTAGGAGTCAATTCCTTAATAACATCGCGCACGTAATCTTTAAGTAATTGCAGAGCGGCCGCGCGGTCAGGCGTAATGTTTTTAACGTCTTCAATGAAATCTTCCAAAGTTGAATCCTCATCATCTTCACCAACGGAGGTTTCCAGTGAAATCGTATCTTGAGATATTTTAATGATATGGCGGATTTTTTCAATGGGCTCCCCCATTTCCGCGGCAATCTCTTCGGGTAATGGCTCACGGCCGAGGTCTTGTATCAATTGACGTTCAATCTGCTGAAACTTGTTAATGGTTTCCACCATGTGCACGGGGATGCGAATGGTGCGTGACTGATCGGCCAAGGCCCGCGTGATCGCCTGCCTAATCCACCATGTGGCGTAAGTGGAAAACTTATAACCCTTACGGTACTCAAATTTTTCCACAGCTCTGAAAAGACCTATATTACCCTCTTGAATTAAGTCCAGAAGAGAAAGCCTTTTCCCTGTAAATTTCTTCGCGATAGACACAACCAAACGCAGGTTTGCTTCAATAAGTTTTTTCTTGGCTTCTTCATCACCCTTCTCTCTACGCTTGGCATAAACAACCTCCTCTTCGGCGGTTAAAAGCGGCACTTTGCCGATCTCTCGCAAATACATTTGAATAGAATCGGCGGAAATATCAGAGAGATCAAGACGGCGTTTGTCTACTGGCGCACCAATCTTTATGTTCATTTCTTCCTTTTTTACTTGACCATGAAGATCAAGAATGTTTGCTCCCATGGCCACAATGCCAACACCCATATCTTCCAAGGTGTCTAAAAATTTTTCATACTCTTCCAGATATTCTTCTACTTCAGGAAAAACATAAGTTATCTCGGTTTCGGTCACAAAAGCGCGGGAGCGGGCCTTGGCTAGCAAGCGTTCTACGGCCGCTTCGTCAGGGTGCGGCGATGGCGGCAATAATGATTTTATGGCACGACGAGTTAAGCCCGATTTTTTGCGGGCTTTAACTGCGGCAGATTTGCGCGCCAATAACTTTTTCCGACGTCCATTTTTTGAGCGAATACCAATTTTTTTCTTTTTACGCTTCATAATTATTTACTATTGCTATTTTTCTGATGATGAATTTTGGCCAATTCTACGCTGACCGTCTTGAATTCCTCAAACAAGGCAGCCAATCGTACTTTATCTTGCGATGGAGACTGCTCAATAGTCCGAATATCGTTTTCTAGTCTTTGCAAAACTGACTTCAAATACGACGTTTTTAAACGATTAATAGTGACAAGTATTTCGCGCTCAATCCCCAGTGAATCAAACTCAGCAAATTCTTTGTCTGCCAAGAGCAACAGTACCGCCAGCTGTGCTAAGAACGACTCGCTTTCTGAATAATTTCGCAGGTGTTCAGTAAAGTCTTGCCCCTGCCAATCAATCTTACCATTTTTTGTTTTGGCTGTATAGAAAACCACCATTTCCCGATAAAGAGGGGCATATTCGGACGCCAGCATTTCCGGAACAATGACGCCGACCACATAGCCCGTTTGCTTGGGCGCGGCGAGAAGCGCCGCCAATAGCCGCTCACTCTGAACTGAACGGCTGTCGCGCGCACGAAGCGGCGTAACAATACCCGAACTAACGCTAACTGGCGAACCTGTCTGCGAGTCAGAACTGTTAAATTGCCGTGGCATTACTTCTCTTAAATATCTCTCCGGCACATCAACCAAATTAGATAATTTTTTCAAATAATGATTTAAGGCCACCGGATCTGGCAATCGGCCAATCAATGACAAAAGTAATTTGGTTACCTTCTGTTTGTCCGGCAATTTCGTAAGATCGTACTCCGAGACGGCTCGGCTGAAATAATGCTCCAACATTGGTTCGGCTTTAGCAATGGCTTCAAGCCAGAGCCGGCCGCGTCCGCGTCAAAAGCAAAGGCTAAATTATCGGTAAAGCGCTTAAGTAAACGCACCTGATCTTGAGTCAGGGCAGTGCCCGAAGACGCCACGACATTAGCCACACCAGTTTCGTGTGAAGCAATGGCGTCCATATTGCCTTCAACGATAATGGCTAAATTTTGCTGTTTGACTGAAGTTTTGGCTTTATCTAAACCGTAAAGAACTTGCCCTTTATAATAAAGGAGTGTTTCCGGTGTGTTGACATATTTGGCCTCGGTCTCGCTACTAGACAAGGTCCGACCGCTTATTCCAATTATCTGACCGGAGGTATTGGCAATAGGAAAAATGATACGATTGCGAAAACGATCATATGCCCCCCGCCCGCGCGTTTCCATTTTGCGTATAGCCACGCCGCTTTTGATCATTTCTTCTTCTTTATATCCGAGCTTAACCAAATGATTTATGAGCGCCTCCCACGAATCTGAAGCATAGCCCAACCGCCAGGCGCGAATTGTTTCCGGTTTTAGTTTTCTTTCCTCTACCAGATAGCTCATGGCAGATTTAGCAGATACTTCCCGCCACAAAACTTCTGACCAAAACACTACAGCCGCTTCAAGCAAAGCCATGAGTCTCTGCCGTTCACTGCGAATAGTAGGATCTTCGGCCTTCAAGCGCACTCCGGCTTTATCCGCCAACAGTCGCAGGGCATCTGGAAACTCCAGCCCCTCCTGCTTCATGACAAATGAAAATATATCGCCTCCCTCGCCACAACCAAAACAATGCCAAATCTGTTTAGACTTACTTACCATAAACGACGGCGTGCGCTCCTCGTGAAAAGGGCAGCGCGCCCGCCAGTTGGCACCGGCTGGCTTTAAAGGAAAGTATTCGCTGACAACGTCAATGATATCCAGCCGTGACTTGACTTCCTCTGCTGGTGACATAGCCGTAGCGGTTAAATTTTTTGTGTGGCCAATAAAATAGCGGCCACGACGGCGGCATAACCGCGATTATATTTGTCCGCGCCACAGCGGGCGCGAGCTTGGACCATATTATTCGCTGTGATAACCCCAAGACCGATTGCCACGCCCGTATCTAAGCCGATTTGCATTAGGCCATGAGTAACAGCGCTCGCGAGATGCTGATCGTGCGTTGTTTCGCCCTTAATAATCGCCCCCAAACAAACAATAGCTTCAAGGCGCTTGGTTTTGGCTAAACGCATGGCGAGCTCGGCCACTTCAAATGATCCGGCCACGTGATAAACTCTGACTTGCTTCCTCTCAAGTCCGCTATCGTGAATGGCTTTTAACGCTCCTTTTAAAAGTCCTTTTGTTATTTCTTCATTAAAATCAGCAACAACTACCGCCAGCTTGAGACTGCGGCTTTTTGAACTCACGGTAATTTTTTTAACGGCTCGTTGCATGAACGTAACGCGCAAAAATATCAAATTCTATATTTACTTGACTTCCTTTACTAAGAGCCCCAAGTGTCGTGCGCTGAAGCGTATGGGGGATCAGGGCTACGGTAACCCAATTATGATGAACGCCCACAATCGTCAAGCTGACGCCATCAATGGCAATGGAACCCTTGGCTACTACCAGATGACGAAAACGAGCGGGAAATGAAATTCTTGCCACTATCCCGCCTTTTCCTCTTTTGACATCATTAACTTTACCGACGGTATCAATGTGGCCCAACACAAAATGTCCGCCATATGGCTCGCCATATCTCAAGGGTAATTCTACATTCACCTTATCGCCTTTCTGAATACGCCGCAAGGTCGTACGGCGCAGTGTTTCCGGCATGATAACAACATTGTACAATCCCCTGGCCGTCGAGGTCACAGTTAGACAAACGCCATTGACAGCTACTGAATCGCCACGACGCAAATGGGCGCGGGGAATAGCTAAAGCAACAGCCGCGTTCTCTCGTAACGTTTGGCGACGACGGACTGTTCCCCGAGAAATGATTATGCCAGTGAACACAAATGTAAAGTCAAAATGCAAAATTTAAAAGTTAAAAGTTATTTTTTTGATAACTAAGAATACGCCGAGCGACAATGATATCTTTTTTAATTTGTGATTTAAGCGCCCCCGGGCTGGTGAATGAACGCAAGGGCCTGATTTTTTTTATAAGCTCCATGCGCAAATAACGTCCATATAAAATCTTATGCCAATTAAGAATGTAGACTTCAACCTTTTTATTTACTCCCACAATCGCTAAAGCAGGCAGACCAGTCAGTGAACGGGTGGGCGGGCGACTGGCGCCAAAATTGACGAAGCCAAAATACACCCCATCGGGCACGTGATGATAGTGAAAATAATGACGAGTCAAGTTAGCCGTCGGATAGCCAAGCGCGCAACCCAAGCCATCGCCTCTAATTACCCGACCGCGAAGCTCAAACGACCGTCTTTTATTTCTATCCATCTTCCGTCGCCTCGTCACACCATCACGCCTCCTACCAACATTCTTCATCTCCCACATTCGCTCATTCGTGCGAATGAGCGAATATCTAACTGATGTTGATACTATCGACACAAACGCTCTATGGTCAATAATTTCTTCATAGTCAAATGCTTTGGCTTATAATAAACATAACGGCCCTTGGCCTCACGGCCAACTAAACCGGCCTCTTCCAATCGCAGAAGGTGTTTTGAGGTGCTCTTCACCGACAGCTTAAGATTCTCGGCAATACTGTCAACCGTGCGCGGCCCGCGCTCCAGTAATGTTAAAATCCGCAATCGTCGTTCGTTCCCCAGAACTCTAAAAAGTTTGCTAAGCTGTCTCATATTTATTATTTACTTATTATTCATCAATATGAATCATATTCGCTCATTCGTGCGAATGTGTCTTACCCCTAATCTCCATAGAGAGACGAGTTACTGCATTAAAACAAAAACTCTACTGCGCAACAATATTGCGGAGTATAACTTAATTTTAATAACTAAGTTCAGTATAACATAAATCGCTAATAGCCAAAACTTTGCCATCAGATATCTATTAAGATAATATAAGGCCATGACGACTAAACAACGGACTTTAATCGCCATTATAACCCTAGGCCTACTCTTGTGGGGCTTAGCGAAGCTGCCGTTGCCATATACACAAGAAAAGAAGCTCAACCCCGTTAATGTCGCTAACACGAATCCTCAATTTATTCAAAATAATACCGTAATTTCCCAGCTTACAAATGAAATTAAATCAACGATTTCGGCGCCGGCTAAAATTGTCCCCCTAAAACCACGCCCTGTTCCTTTCACGGCGCAGGCGCCGTTTGGCGATTGGCAGGATCCGCGTCAGCAAGATGGTTGCGAAGAAGCCAGTCTAGTAATGGCTTGGCACTGGATAGAGGGCACCACTTTTACCAAATCACAAGCGCTTGATGAAATTCTTGCCATTTCCGCGTTTGAAGAAAAAACGATTGGCGAATGGCGCAGCACCTCGGCCGAAGATACGGCAAAAATTTTTCGCGAATACTATAACTACAACAACATAACTGTGCAACACGATATCTCCGCCGAAGATATTAAAGCATCATTAATAGATGGCAATCTCGTGCTGGTGCCGACCGACGGCAGAAAATTAGGCAATCCCTACTACCGCCAACCTGGCCCGCCTGAGCATATGCTTGTTATTTTTGACTATGACGAAAAGACGGATGAATTCGTGACGAATGACCCGGGCACGCGCCGCGGCCAAAATTACCGATACAAAAGCAACGTGGTCGCGCAGGCTATCGTTGACTACCCCACCGGTCACCGTGAACCAAACCCCAATCCGCAAACAGCCATGATTATTATTCAGCCGAGCTCCTAAGCTATCAATTTCTTAAACTCTTCCACCATTGGCGTAGGTTCGGGATCAATGCCATAAATTTCGGCCAGAGCCAGGGAGGTCCAATCGGCCAACAGTAACGAAGAAAATATCTTCTCCAGGCGTGACTGACCTGTTAAGTTAATAACTTCCACTGGCAATTCCCTGTCTGTATACATCTTTTGTAAAATTGCCATTCGTTTAATGACGCGAGGATTGTCTTCGTCGTCTCGCAAAAAAATAAAGTGGAATGGCGCAGTCAATTCCCGAGTACTTTTTGCCGCATCAAACCCATTCATCTCGTGGTGATTGAGTTCTGGAAAAATGTTCATAAAGGCGGGGATCTTCGTGTTTTCCGTGAACTTAACTTTCCAGTTGTTAGCCACAGCATAGTTGCGACTTGAGGCATAAATCACTGGCGCGTAACCTTTTAATTTATTGGCCAGTTCGCGACCCGGAATCTTGGTTGACACCGGCTGCAAAATTTCAACCATTCTTGATGCCTCTTTCAAATCAGCCTCATCTCCCATGATTTTCAAAAGAGCCATAAACATAAAGCCTATGGCTGAACGCGGCTGAATGCCAGTGTCCGGAAGTACAATATAGGGCGCTATGTGCTTTTTAGCTAAATCAATCAACTTTCCACCTTTGGCAATAACAGCAACTGATAAATTATTTTTTACGGCGGTGTTAAATGAGTCAATTGTCTCTTCTGTATTGCCCGAATATGAACAAGCGATAACGAAACGATTTTTTAGATCATTAGCGATCGGCAGCCCATAATCACGATGGACAATGATATCTAATTCTGGCTTCCAGGCCTTCAAAACATCCGTGGCATGATTGGAGCCACCCATGCCGGCAACCACAAATTTGGAGGCTGATTTAAGCCCCTCCTTGTTCTCAATGATCGGCTCAAAAGAAAATTGTTTGGGAAAATTTTTTATGGCTTGAGATAACATAAACAAAAAAGTTTATAAGTCACTATGTATGATTAAGCATTAAGTCTGTGCATACATTGTAATATTATTTCAACAATCTGAACAGGGCAGATTTTCATTATACCCAATATTTACTATAATATAGCTTATGAAAAAGATTGTTTTATTGTTCATTGGCGCAATGAGTATAACGTTTTTTGCGCCTTTGCCTACTTTTGCGTCGGATAACGATTTGACGGAACACCTTAAGGGCAGAATCCTCTTGCAGGTGGAAAGCTATGGCCGAGCCTGGTACGTTAATCCAACCGACGACACTCGCTACTACCTAAAAGATGGGCCAACGGCATACGAAATAATGCGCACGATGGGCTTGGGCATAACCAACGCTGATCTCGCGAAAATTCCAACCAACACGATGGGGCCGCGAAACAGCCAACTGGCAACGCGTTTGTCTGGCCGAATTTTACTGCAAGTAGAAGATCGCGGAGAAGCTTGGTACGTGAACCCGCTTGACGGATTGCGTTACTATATGAGAGACGGCGAGACGGCTTATGCCCTCATGAAAAAATTTGCGCTTGGGGTCAGCAACGCTGATTTGCGAACCATTCCCATCAACCCATCACAGATAGTGCATGATACTACTTTTGATGACGTTGCCTACGCCTTCCTGCGCGACGGCAAAATCATAACTGGTAAAAACGAAAATCAAATTCTGCCGCCGGCCTCAATGAGCAAACTGGTAACAGCGCTCGCACTGCTTGATCAAACTCCGCTAAACTGGGACCGAACAATAACAATTACCCAAGCGCAACTTGACTACCCCGCTTCACTCGTCGGCGACGATACAACTAGTGAAGTTAAATTGCAAGACGGCGACGTGGTCAGTGCCTACGATTTGTGGGTAGCAATGCTCGTTGCCTCATCTAACCAAGCAACCATGGCGCTCGTGGACGCCTCGGGATTGTCGCGTCCAATGTTTGCGGCGGCGATGAATAAAAAAGTGGCAGAACTCGGGCTAAAGCACACGCTATTCTTTGAACCAACCGGCCTTGACGCGCACAATGTTACCACGCCGTATGAGATGACTATTATCGCCAAGGCCGCATTTAGTCAGCAAGAAATAGTTGCCGCCACGCGGCAAGATAATTATATTATCACCACGCGTAACATCGCTCCGCGAAGTATTAAAGTTAATGACCATAACGCCAGCCTGCAGGCTTACCAGCCTGACGCGGTTAAGGTGGGATTTTTAATTGAAGCGCAACGATGCGTTGCAATAAAGAAAGGCGACGACATTATCGTGGTCATGCACGCGCGCAGTATGAAAGAGAGAAATCAAGTTTTAGACAAATTAACTAAACTTCTGCCCTGAACGGAGGGGACGAGCGACTCAAATTCTCTCCTTCCTAGACTCAGCGTCGACGACCCCCCTAAATAATGCTCGCGCCGCAGAATTATCTAGCTGGGCTATACTTACTTCATCGCCCGAAGGAACCCCAGGACCATGTTCCAACATACTTGCAAACCCGTTGGCATGGATAAGTGGCGTCGAATGGGTATCACCCTCGACGGTATAAAATTCTATCGGGTGATTGGCGGTAGCGCCTTCGCGCAGCTCGTTCGCGGCGGCAATCTTCCCTCGTACTGCGGCAACATCCACGAGAGTACTCTGACTCATCGTCCAGATGCGCAACTTCCCTTCCGGCCGGAGTTCGGCGAGCTCTCTAACTGTAAACTGTTCTTTACTCAAAGCAAAAGCATCGGCTATAAACGGCCCGCCGGGGAGCCCGGTCGTCTTGTTCCCCGATAAAAATGCTTTTAGCTTTGATTCGGGATCGCGCATGACGCCAACTGTTTCTTTGCCTAAAAAGCGGTACCCCAAACGAGCCAGCCCGAGATTTTCAAAGCCCAATGGTTCAATAAGGTCGATCTCTTTAGCGGCGCGGCTAAACTCCGGATCGCGCGCTGCTTTAAGGGCAACGCTAGCACCCATTGAGTACCCAACCATGTGAAACTCTTTGAGCCCAAGTTTCTTCACAGCTTCTTGAAGAACTTTCGCCTGAAGCCGATAGGTTCCATCCTGGCGAACATGTTTTGCCCAATCTTTTGGCGTCTTGGCGAGAGCATTTCCTGGATGCGTCATCGCGAACACTCGCTTCCCTTGCAAAGCCATGGCCATAGCCAGAGCGGCCTGTTGGTGATGATTTGTCGCAATACCAGCGAGCGTAACATAAGGAGTGTCCTTATCGGTTCGTTCGCGTTGATCATCCGGTAAACAAAGCTCAGCCACCGGAACAACGTGTTGGCCAATATCTGCGTCTTCAATCTGCACGGGACGAACGTTCTTGTATAATTGTTCACTCAAAAGGTCAAGGTTGCGCTCTAGCTGCTTCGCGCGTTCACGGAATCGTTTTAATAATTCTGAGGGCTTCCCTTCAGAGGATTTGCCCGCGTGCGCCCCTTTTTCTCGTAATAATTTATAGATACGTAATATTTCTTCACGCTCAAAACGTACAATGAGGTTGCGTTCCTGCTCGGGACGTTTAGCGTCAACTTTTCGTTCAGGACCACGAACATTAGAAGGACGAGTGATCTTCAAGGAACGACGCTTTTTGATCTCTACTGATTGTGCGTCAAGTTCCGCAAGAATGTCCTTTGGCTGTGTCGGCTCCGAAGGAATAAGCTGTTCGGGGTTGTATCCTCCGCGTTCTCCTGGTGGCATACAAATAAAATTATAGCTAAAATTTTACTCTTTACAATCTCAAGATTACGATCCTTATCTCTTCAGTCCTCTGTTGATAATCCCCTTCACTGCTTCCGCCACTCGCTCGGGTGGTTGGTTAGCATCAACCACCTCGACGTCGTGATCGCGCCTGCTTGGGGCATCGGTGAGCAGAGGACGAATATATTGCCCTACCAACTTAAAAAAAGCCAAAGGAAGAGCATCGTCAATCCGCTTTGTGCGCCTTCTTCTCCCAGCCAATCGTCTCATGATTTCGAGCGGCGACACGTCGAATTTGATAATACGATAATCTGCCTGACCCTCAACACCATGAAGAGTAGTAGCAAGCGAACGTCTGGTTCTGGTTCCGCCCTCCAGAAATATCACCTTGGCCTTTCCTAATACTTGAAGAATCTCTCGATTTATTTCGGCATTCACGTCCTGTTCACCAAAACCACGTACGGGTGCGTAGCCTCGCCACTCCTGTCGTTCTCCAAATCTTTCCCGAGCTAGCCTGCGAATTGCATCATCTTTCTTTATAACGGTGCACGAAACTCCCTCTTCTTCAAAAGTTTTTGTCAACAACCCGGTGACTGTGCTTTTTCCGGAAGCTGTAAGACCCAAAAGGCTCACAATGAACGATCTCTCACTTAGTTTTTCTTGATCATTTCCTTCTGGCTCGAGGCTGACCTCTCGTTCTTTACCGACTTCTCGCTCAGAATCGGTGACTGTGCTGGGCTTACGGCATACCTCCTTCGTCTCCTGTTGTGTTGCTTCATCTCGCCGTTCGCTCCCGTGCACAAGAGGAGGAGCCTCCTTAACGACCAATAGACGACTCTGCTGGTCTCTTTCTCTATTTATTTCCCCCTGCGGCACCTCTGATATTGAGTCAGGAGTGCGGGTCGCTTTATTTTCAACAACATTGTCCTCGTCATTGAACCAATATTTTCCTTCCCTAGACATAATATGGGGACTAAATTTTTAAACTACAACAGACAACTTAATCTCAAACCATCTCGATCTAACGATACTAAATGTTGCTACCAAAGGCAAGATTCGGTCACAACTCTCATCTGGCTACCGTCTCCTCGGTCGTGACTCCTCCATGCGGGGTACCTGCTCTCTCTCGCACATGGCGGGACGGTGCGGGGTAAATATTTCACACTGAGCGGAAGGGGCGAGATTCGAACTCGCGATACCTTTCGGTATACCTGCTCTCCAAGCAGGCGCACTAGGCCTCTATGCGACCCTTCCGCTCAATGTATAAAGTACAAACTTCTGGATTCTCCGCCAGAGGCGCCGCGCCTACCGGCGGGCAGGGATCTGCTTTGGGCACGACGATTCGTGATCACTATATAAAATTTTACAGGCGTTGACAAATCTAAAAAAATCTATATACTTCCCCTCAACGTACGTCACGCTGAAACCAAAAGGAGGGTCAAATGCCGGGTATAGTGTTTTGGGCTTTAATGGTCATCGCGGGACAGATCGGCTTCTTTTTGGCCGCTCGGATTGAGAATGAGGTGTGGGGGCCAATAGCGCTTCTAGTATTACCTCTTCTCATTTTTCTGGCAGCGCTCTTGTTTTTTGCCCACTTCTTCCGGTATGTGGACAGCGACCACGAAACCACCACGACGCCGCACTCAGAATGAGAGCGGCGTCGTCTTTTATTTTAATCGCCGTGTCTCGCTGTTTCCGCCGCCGGGCTCATCTTCTGACGCTTCAATAAATAATCATAAGCGGACAAGGCCGCTCGCACGCCATCACCAACCGAAATGTTGTTTTGCTTAAACGGATCATCCGTAACATCACCAGCCGCGAATATGCCAGCGTGCGAAGTGGTCGCGTATTTGGCGTCAGTAACAATCTGCCCAAATTTATCAATCTCTACTAATCCTTTAACAATCTCCGAATTAGGAACAGACCCGATTTCCACGAACAAGCCGCCAACATCAAGCGTTTTCTCCTTATTGGTTTTGCGATCCAGACATTTCAACCCTTGCACGAATTTATCACCCAACACAGCCACGGTTTGAGTATTTAATAAAATTTCAACTTTAGGATTTTTCTTAATTTCTGCTTGAGTAACGGCATCGCCCTTTAATGTTTCTCCATATTCAACCAAATAGATTTTAGAAGCATAAGGAATAAGATCAATAACCGCTTCCAGACCGGCGTTGCCGCCGCCGACAACGGCCACTGTTTTGTCTTTAAAAAGCGGAGCATCGCAAGTGGAGCAATAAGCCACGCCCTTGCCGTTTAGTTCATTTTCGCCCGGAATGCCCAACTTACGACGACGCGCGCCCGAAGCCACAATAACTGTTTTGCTTTGATATTTTTCCCCTTTTTCCGTGGCCACTTCAAAATCGCAAATCCTATCCTGACTGCAGGCGATTTCCTGAACCGCCACAATCCGTTCACCATCTTTAATGGTCAAAACATCAGGATAGTCACGTGCATGTTTCTCAAGTTTTTGAGCCAGCTCCCAGCCAGCAATATGCGGCTCGCCAATCCAGTTTTGGATATCATCGGAAACAATTGACTGACCGCCGAAAGTCTCTGTTATAAGCAAACTGGTTAATTTTTTGCGCGCCGCGTAAACCGCCACGCCCACGGCCGCCGGCCCACCACCGATGATTATAACGTCGTAAAGCATAATATTATCAATAATATTGACATTAAATAAAAATGCTGACGTTTGTATTTTCAACGCTCTAAGCACCGTGCTCTGTTATTCAAATCAGGAATGTCTAGCAAGCGCACAACACAAATCTCTCCATCTATCTCATAACACTCATCAAGGTACCGTACCCCAACACATGAACAACGCGCCAGTCCTGCGTACTGGAGGGCAGATAGCGGAAAATAGTATAAAAACGATTGATAGCCCGACGTTCCTCACTAAGGTCTCGTTTAGCTATTGCACCTCCATAAGCTAAATAACGCACCAGCACCCAATCAGACTCTTGCAGAGGAAGACGGCTATACAAACGACCAAAAATACCGAGCGCCTGTTTTTCTAAACTAATATCCCGCCGCCCCGACGTGGTGACTTGCAGAGTGCCCGATGACAGAATAGATAAGTAAAAATTTCTCTTGAGAGTATCTCCTGCCTTAACCGTAATAATACGGCTGGTATACGAACGGTAACCGAACTGGCTGATAGCCAAAGAATAATCGTCCTCTTTTAACCCATCAAATTGGTAATGCCCAACCGCGTCCGTACGAACAGTAAGATTTATTGGTTGAAGCGTGACTACTGCTTCGGGTAAGGTAGAGCCGCCAAAGCTATCAACGGTGATTATTCCAGAAAGCGAGGCCGTGGTAGGTAAGGGGAGAGAAGTCTGTTCTGGCGGTTTTTGGTCCGAAGAAGGCGTAGGCGCAGTATTTACAGAAGAAGATGGTGGTGAGGGTATAACACTCATCAAAGCGAATATGCCGAATTGGCTAGTTTGCGTTCCGACGGAAATAAGATTGGTGGAATAAACGGTCATAATGGTGTCAAATTTTTTCCATTCTGAAAGCGTTGGATCGTAACGGTAAATAGCCAAAGACGCTTGATCAAAAAGAGACAACCCCATACTGCGATCAACGACTTCCATAACAATGGTGGCTTCTTTGGTAAGATCGGCTTGGGTGCCATTATCTAAAGCTGCCGTAAAACGATAGAGAGGCCCAACTACGACAGCGCCACCGGGCAAGGGCGACAAATTAGGTAATTGAGATGACGCTACCTGACCGATGCTGAGATGTACCACTTTGCCACCGCTAGAGTCTGGCGGAATACGAATGATGCCATAACTACCGTCGCCAAGACCAAAAACAACTGTCCCGCCCATGATTAAATCTGTTGTACCGTAACCGCTATCTGAAAAAGTGGGACTACGTATATAACCGCCGCCGGATGAAGGAGGAGCGCTAACCGTTTCTTCAACTTCATCTGCTCCAATATCCCACGATGATCCTTGCGGTCTGGATTGACCATCAATGTCACTAGCAAAGGCGAGATTGGCATCAGAGGAAAGGTCAACCCCCATATCTTTGGCGGCAGTATCAGAAGAAGCAAGATGGTAATCGTTATTTGATGTATCAACAAAAGAGACAGTCTGGTTGCGGAGCGAGGTGTTGGGAGAGGTGGCATCGGAGGAAATATTGTTAACAGGATTATTAAATGCCGTGTATTGTGCGTAGTAATCTTGAACAGCGCTATCCACAGCAATATTATTTTTTGCAGAAACAGTGCTGCCATAGCCACCACGGACAATACCGTATTGGTTTCCGGAAACCGTATTATTGTAAATATAAACTGATCCTTGGTTACTTTGAAGATTGCCGAAGATTCCGTAATAAAAACCATAGACAATATTATCCCAGATTTTTACGGATCCGCCAGCAGGAACTCCTGCAAAGGAGATTCCACGATTATTGGTGCCGGGAGGAGAAATGGTAAAGCGAATAATATTATTAGAAACCAAAACATTACTAATACCGCTCACCCCGTGAGCAATCCCTCTGCCATCTTGTTGATTATTTGCCTGTATTTGTAAGCCATCGATTATTACGTTGCTAACAAAGACAACAATAGGATTCCGCCAACTCGTCATCACCAGACGATATTTGGTGTCATCCCATTTTCCTGTATGTCTAGCCACAGGTGTTGTATAGATTTTGATATAATTGGAGGCCGAGGTAATCGCATTTTGGATGTTGACATAGGCTGTATCAGCTACTGTCCAAGTACCGTCTATTTTGGCTATGAGGGCTACACTATTGCCCACATCAGTAAGAGTGACGTAATTTGAAGCATCAACGCGGACTGGTTCATCCGATTGGAATGTGCCGACAATGTTTTTGAGAAGAATCTGGGTGGGGGTTGTATGCACAGCGGTAGCGGTTGCTCCAGACATGTCCCCGGTGACCAGAGCGCCATCAGCAATGGTTCCAGTAATGCCAGTGTGAGAAAAAACCTTTGTTGAAGTAACTGTAAGATCAATTCCTCCAGAGCTCATAGCGTTCCACCACGAGCTTAAAGAGCTATAATCTCCCACTGATTGTTTGATGGTAGAAATGAATTCAACTGGTCCACTTTGTGCTTGTGCTGACGGCCAGTTAATTAACGCATAATCATCAACCGAGACCATTTGATTGAATCCGATTCCTAAAATCACGAGCAAGGCGAGAGTAAGCCAACTACCAATAATAAACCAGTGCCAGAATATATGCTCTGGACGGTTGTACCAAGCGCGACAGACTTTATTCCGCTTGAGTTTGACAAGTTTAATATGTGAATTAAAAAACATATGGGCTCCCCTCTATTTTATTTATACTTAATAGGGCCTACGCATTTTAACGTTATACGACGCCTAAATTACGTATTCCATATTACAAAAGTTGCCCATTTCTTATCTTGATTCTTAAAAAGTTATTAGTGTTGTTAGTCAAAATTCATCAAAATCACTAGAAATCTATGATATGAAGTGCGTAAGTACCAGACTTAATTATTTTATGTTGTTATTGTATCAAAAAAATTCAAATATGTCAAACGACATTTGTAAATCGTTAATGATTCCATGTTTGACAAAAACATATAAGATTAATCTATTTATAAATGGCATAATCAATTACAATTACAATATTCCCAAATCCTTCAATGCTCGCTCAAACGTTTTTAAGACGCTGATAGCCGTGCGCCGGTCAAGTTCATAATGTGCTTCATGAACTAAACGATTCCGTATTAAATGAGCGGGCCAGACAGCCCTAATTTCTGGCCTGCTTAAAGAAAGAAAACGCAGGCGTTCGCCAAAATCCTTGCCCGGCAGGGCCATTGAGCGCGTCACCCGATCAAATAATTTGTCGGCTTCAATCACCGCGACAGCCCACTGCGACGAACCCCCCGCGAGCATGGCCTCCAACTCTTGCCACCTCTTTTGCCAAGCTAAACGGTCGTTAATTCTAAAATCACGCGCATAAGAGCGCCTCTTTAGATATTTCAACAAATAAATAAGGCCGACAACGACCCCCAGTACAGCCGTTAGCAATAAAATAGTCAATCGCATAAATTTCTGTACCCATACGAAAGTACGAAATCAATACGAATATACGAAATGCCATTTAACCTGCGACAAACGATTTTTCGTATCTTTTCGTAATTTTGTAAGCATATTCCTGTATTCAATATTCTATATTCCATATTCTGGGCATGAAATTCGTGCTTAGAGTTTGGGTCTCCTTATATGGTGCTCCGTCGCCTGCTCAAAACAGTGGCCTATGGCGAACAGTGCCGCTTCATCAAACCGACGGCCGATTATTTGCAAACCCACTGGCATCTCCTCGCCCCCCTCTTCGGGTTTAGCAAAACCAGCCGGCAAAACCAAACTTGGGAGTCCCGCTAAACTCGCCGGACTCATAAAAATATCTTCCAAATACATTTTTAAGGGGTCACTAACTTTCGCGCCAAGTTTGAATGCGACATGAGGCGCGGCCGGGCCAATAATGGCATCTACTGATTTAAAAACTTTGTCAAAGTCTTGACATATTATCGTTCTCACTTTCTGCGCCTGCAGATAATAGGCATCATAATAGCCGTGCGACAAAGCGTACGTGCCAATCATAATACGCCGCTTGGCTTCCGGCCCAAAACCCTTGCCACGCGATTTGGCATAGACATCAAACAGATTGGTAGCCTCGGTCGCATGATAACCGTAACGAATCCCATCGTAGCGCGCTAAATTGGCGCTGATTTCTGACGGAGTTATAACATAATAAACAGGGATACCATATTTAGCGTACGGTAAAGACACATCTACAACCTCACCTCCAAGTTTCTGAACAGTGCCAATAGCTTCTTTGATCATTTTGGCAACTCCCGCTGTTAAACCGCCAACACTAAGCCATTCTTTAGGTACACCGAATCTTAAGCCCTTTAAATCGGCCCGAGTGCTAATAGCTTCCGCGTATTCATTGTCGCGAGGCGATTTTGGATATGTTGTCTGATCTAAAGAATCTGGTCCAGCGATGGTCTGAAGCAGTACAGCCGCGTCGTGAATACTTTTGGTTATCGGCCCAATGACATCAGTTGACGAAGTCATAGACAAAAGGCCGGAGCGCGATACTCGTCCATAACTGGTTTTTAAGCCGACCACTCCGCAAAATGTGGCCGGATAGCGAATTGACCCGCCCGTGTCCGAGCCCAACGCGCCGGCGCAAAGGTCGCTAGCCACGGCCGCGGCCGAACCGCCGGAAGAACCGCCGGGCACGCGCGTTGTGTCCCAAGGATTTTTTGTCGGCCCAAAAGCAGAATTCTCCGTGGAAGCGCCGTGCGCGAATTCATCAAGATTGGTTTTGCCTAAAATTACAGCGCCCGCGTCTTTCAATTTTTTAATCACTGTCGCGTCGTATGCTGATTGATAATTTTCCAAAATTTTTGAGGCGGCTGTGGTGCGAATGCCCACGGTCGTTATATTGTCCTTAATGGCTAATGGCACACCCAAAAGATTCCCATCTTCCCCGCGGCGACGACGCTCATCAGCAGTTTTCGCCGCGGCCAAAGCTTCAGCAGCCGCCACCGTAAGATAAGCGTTCAGTTTTGGATTCAAATTATCAATGCGCTCAAGATATGCCTGCGTCGCCTCAACTGAAGAAAACTCCTTCTGCCTCAACCCCTCGGCAGTGGCAACAACATCTAGCTCGTATAAATGCATAACAAGTATAATTTCTAAGCACTAATCTCTAGACCCATACGAAAGTACGAAAACAATACGAATGTACGAAATATCGTTTGCTCAAAGAATAAGTCATTTTTCGTACCTTTAGTATTATTTCGTAATTTCGTAAAAAGAATATTTCGTCATTATTCAAACACCGCTTTCACTTTGAAATAGTCACCCTCGCGGTCTGGCGCGGCTGACAGTAAACACTTCCGGGCCTCCTCATCTACCAAGATAGATTTGTCTTCCCGCAAACGATTGACAAGCCCTGTTACCTGCGCTGTCGGCTCAATACCCGCCGTATCCACTTCTTGAAGCTGCCCCACATAATCAAGAATACGCGCTAATTCCTTTTGATAGCGCGTAATCTCGTCCTCCGTCAGCTCTAGGCGAGCCAATGCGGCAATATGTTTAACTTCTTCTCTGGTGAGTGACATAAATGATATAGCTATAATAAAGAAAAAATAATGTTGCGTCCAGAGGTTCTACCAGCTTGATCCGCCAACTGGCGGACGCGGCTACCTGAGCGGACAAAGCCATGGAGCTTCACTTTTTTCAACAATTCAGAGTTGCCACTATCTTGCTCGATTGCGAAAGATAGTGGTTAAGAGTGAGATGGGTAATTCTTGCTCTATATATGACACAATTATTATACCAACTATGACACCAATTTTATAAATTCAGCTTCGGTCAATATAGAAACATTGAGCTCTTTAGCTCTATCATATTTTGATCCCGGCTCTTTGCCCACCACGACATAACTTGTTTCTTTACTGACGCTCTCCGTTGTTTTACCGCCAAACGAGCGGATGCGCGCTTTGGCTTCCTCGCGACTCATGGTTTGCAAGCTGCCAGTCAAGACAAAAGTTTTGCCAAACAATGAACCCTTAGAGGCGCGAGCTTTGTGCGGCAACACAACCAATCCATTTTCTTTAAATTTCTTCAGCAACTTTTGATGGGCGCTGTCTTTAAACCACTCAAATATGCTGCGCGCGACCACCGGCCCAATATCAGCCACTGACATTAACTCTTCTTGAGTGGCGTGAGACAACTTCTCTAACGAGCCGAAATGATCGGCTAAAGACAGGCTTGTTTCTTCGCCCACGTGCGTGATGCCGAGCCCGTGAATAAATCGCGGCAATTCCACCTTCCTTTTTTCATCAATGGCTTTCAGCAAATTATCAGCCGCCAGATCGGCAAAGCCCTCAAGCTGTAATAAATCGCCTTTCTTCAGAGCGAAAAAATCAGCCGGATCATTGACTAAGTCGGCGCGCATAAGTTTTTCCACAATTTTGTCTCCAAGACCCTTGATATCCAGCGCCGTACGGGCGGCAAAATGAATATTGCGTTCAAGATTTTGAGCGTAACAATTTTTGTTGATGCAATATACCCCGACACTAATTTTTTGTTTTCTCGTCACTTGAGTACGCCCGGAGCCGTAAGGCGGCTTCGCCTTCCTCATTCCCGATATTGTAAGATGCCGCTCAGAATTAGTGTCGGGGTAAACCCCAGCCGTCTCGCCGGCGCCGCCTAATCGTCTCTCCACTTTTGCGCCGCAGATCGTACAGCGTTTGGGCATAACAAAATTTTTCTCGCGTCCAGTGCGCAATTTCGGCAGAACTTGAATAATATCAGGAATAACATCGCCGGCCTTTTGGATAATCACCGTGTCGCCGATTTTCAAACCCAATCGTCTAATTTCATCTTCATTATGAAGCGTCGCCCGCGACACAGTCGTGCTCATCACCGTGACCGGCCGCAAATGCGCCACTGGCGTCAGCACGCCCGTGCGCCCCACCTGTACTTCAATATCTTCAACTATGGTGGTCGCCTGCTCGGCTGGAAATTTGAAAGCAATGACCCAGCGCGGCGCTTTGCCGGTGTAGCCAAGACGCTCCTGCCAATCGCGACGGTCAAGTTTCACCACCACCCCGTCAATCCAATAATCCTCTTTGTCTTTTTTCTTTTGCCACTCTTCCCAATAAGCAATCACTTCATCAATGGTTGTACAGCGATGATAATTTTTATTCACCTTAAAACCAAGCTCTTTTAACCGCGCCAATTCTTCGGTTTGCGTCAATGGCAGATTTTCTCCGGCTGACAAATCATAAACAAATGTATCTAAACGCCTCGCCGCCGCGATTTTCGGATCAAGCTGACGAATAGCGCCGGCGGCGGCATTGCGAGGGTTGGCAAGCGGCGACTCACCGCCTTTTTGCCGTTCTTTATTCAAGGCCGCGAGCGTTGAGCGAGCCATATATACTTCCCCCTCAACAATCACGTCAACTGGCTCGGTCAGCCGAAGCGGCACGCTTTCAATTGTGCGGATGTTATGCGTCACGTCTTCTCCCATCGCACCATCGCCGCGCGTCGCCGCTACCTTCAGAAGGCCCTGCTCGTATGTCAGCACGACGTGTAGACCGTCAATTTTTAGCTCCACTGTGTAAGCGACTTCAATCTTAGGACTAACGCCAAGAAACTTCCTCACCCGCTCGTCAAACGCCCTCAGCTCGTCAGAAGTAAAACAATCGTTAAACGACCACTGCGGCACCGTGTGCCTAACTTTATGAAACTGCTTTAAGGGCTGGCCGCCGATTCTCTGCGTTGGCGAATCGGGGGTAATTAGCTCTGGATATTGGCGCTCCAATTCTTCCAGCTCATGCTTTAAAGAATCCAAAGCGGCATCGCTAATCTCTACGCGATCCAAAACATGATAAAGATACCGATGATGCTCAATTTCCTTGCGAAGCTTGGCAACTCGCTCGCGAGCCACCTCCTTGGAAGTAGATTTTGAAACCATAATAACTAGAATTTCTAATATCTAATTTCTAATCTCTAAACAATATCTAAGCTCGAAATTCCAATGTTCCAAACAATTGATATTTGTGAATTAGATATTGGGATTTGTTTAGAAATTCGTGCTTAGTGCTTAGAAATTTTTCAATATGATACTTCCACCGACCTCTGCGCGCCGCCGTATGTGCCAATGGAACGTAAGGTAGTAGCATCGGGAGGTCCACATGGGCTGACGCCAGCCGGACATTTTTCCACTGTATATGATCCGTTGCCAACAATCTCTGGACCTATAGTTGCATTAGGAACAGTAGGGCCCCAAATCCCCAAACCCACTGGAGGTGCCATAAAATCCTCATACAACCCTCTTTCTATCCCGCTATCAGCCATAGCCAAAGCTTTCATAGCGTTAAAAACTCTCGTGCTTAAACGAGCCTGGGTCAGCACAATACCGGTAATTGTGAGCCCTATTACCAGCATGGTGGACATCACCATAATGGTTAAGAGCAAAGCATAACCGGTTGGTTTCCGCGAAGCCCTAGAATATGGAATATGGAATATGGAATATTGGTATTTGATCATAGGGGCTTAACACTCATTATTAATATTAATTATTCAGAATTATCGCCATTTTGTATATTCTAAATTCTATATTCAATATTCCCGATCAAATAATAATCTATTCCTGTGGGCTTCTTAATGACACTGTTGTCTGTAAACTCAAAGTTGGGCCGCCGGCAGGGTTCGCTCTAACAGCGACGGTCATTGTTACTCTTGGTTGAATTTGATCGCTGGTGCCAGTAATCGGATCATTACCTATGAGAATGAACCCCAAACTTTGTACGTTGACGTTATCTGGCGTTATGAAAAAATCACTGCCGCCGCTATTTTCATAAATTTGTGTTCCCGACAAATAATATTGCATCACGCCCTTAATTGGATGGTTAAATTCAAGACACGGCGAAGAAGCACAAACTGCAGGAGCTGTCGTGATCGTATCCGGATCGGCCTGTCTTATTGCCCGCATCATTGTTTCAATAGTAGCGCGGGCATTGCTTAAAACTTCTTGGGAGGTGATGGCCCGCCGTTCCGCGGCAATGGCCGAAATAAAACTGCCCACAATGGCGCTAACCATCGTTAAGAAAATTCCCAGAACCACAATAAGCTCAAGCAGTGTTTGGCCTTGGGGCTTGCTTTGCGTGTATTTGATGCATCTATTCTGGCCGCCAATCATACAAACGCTCGGTTATGATAATTTCATGAGGGCCAATGCTGTCGGTCCAGCAGACCTGACTGCTGACTTCAATATAAGTGGTATTATTAGTTATATTTACAACCCTTCTAAATTTTGAAAAAGTACCCCCAGCATAAGAATATAAGCCGCTGGTTGAGTCAAAATTCAATACTTGTCCGTCCTGGCAAGTAGCCGGAGCGCCAGAATAAAGTCTAGAAACTCCATTACTAAGAAGATAATCCAAACGATAATATCCAGTACTGAGCTCATCCCAAGTATCTGCTGTGGGAGTCGGTTGTTGAAATTGTCTGATTGCCCAATTGCCGTCGCGCACATTGCGAATAAGTTCTAGGCCTTCTTCAGCCAAGTGCGCGGCCACAATGCCATCAGAAACAACAACGGCGTTTCTTAAGCCGTATTGAATGGCTGTTTGCACGGCCACGATACCGCCGCTCAATATGCCGATAACGACTATAAGCTCAATAATGGTAAACCCTCTTACTCCCCTATTCTTGTTGGCATGATTAAAAGTTTGGTTTCTGTATTTATCAGCAGATGACATAGTATTTAATATCTAATCTCTACATTCATACGAAAGTACGAAATAGTACGTATGTACGAAATTGGTTGATGGGGTGAATATGCGGCTTTTTCGTACCTTTCGTATAGTTTCGTACTTTCGTAAGTATATTTGACATTTGAGCTTGGTGTCTATTAGTTCATTATTAGTGTTTATTAGTGGGATATTTATGTGGAACACCCCGCCGCCGGATCCTGATTATTGATTGTTTCAATAAGCCCAGATTCGCGCGTTACTTTAACGCGAGAAGTTTTGCCGCCAAGGCTCAAGTCAAGGCACGCAATGTCGCAATCACTTACAAAGTCGGCCTCCTTTTTTATAGACACTGATGGCAAGGGGGGCTGAAAAGCCACATCAACAGCATTTGAAGAACCGCATACTCCAGTAACTCCAATCGTTAAGCTAATTTTTGCTGGCCGAGACTCTGGCTGATTTGCAAATTTAAAATCCGTCGGCTCACCGTCAAAAAAAAGGTCATTATCGTCGTCCTTATCCGCATAAACTGTATATGGCAAAGCTGTAGTATCAAAATGCACGCCGTATCCATAAGTCGCGCCGGTGTCAGCCACAGTGCCGGCCAAAGCGTGCTGTTGGGCGTCGCGCAAGGCCCCTTCCACATTGACCACAGTTTGACGAAGTAGAGCGGCGTTTTGCGCCGTGCGATAATTTGCCAGCGACAAAGTTACAACTGTGGCTACAATAAACAAGGTTACCAGCGCCTCGACAATGCTATACCCGCGCGGGCATTCTCTTATATCCATGCGCTACATCTCGTTAATTTGGCCTCAACTCCCGCCACGAAGGGAAAGTTTGAGTCAACATAGTCTCTATCCCGATAATCTTGGGCGCAATAGGAGGGGTGGAAAGTGGAACAGGGTCAGATATTCTATCTGTCACCGTCAGCTTAATTTTATATAAACCGGGAACGTTTGGAGTGAAAGCAAAAGTCTGACCAAGCCACGAAGGATCTCCATTATAGCCACTAGGTGGGTTAATGACATCCCAAACATAATTTACTATGCCGCCTTGAGAGCATAAAAGATCAGAATCATCAATACGTGGTTCGGGATCGTAGCTAGCTTGCCCGGTTAAATTGTAACTGCGCCCCTGCTTTAAGTATTTCGGCCACTCTGCAACCCCATTCAGAAGTATCTTTATTTTTGGCACAGGCGCCCTATTGCCATAAGAGATTGGCATCCATATAAATTCTTCCATACTATAAGTTGAATAAAAACGCAACAAGGTCCCCTTCTGCTCGCCCGTCGCTGGATCAATTTCTAAATCTCCGGTCTGGCTGTCTATTAATCCGGCGGCGGCGGCCGAGGGTAGCGTAAATATCACTCCGTCCGGGTTTGGATTTGGGTCTGGAGCGGTAGCGATATTCATCCAAAGGCCAGTGTCGTCGTTAAGTAAGCCTACTCCTCCATCATTGGGCGGATCTCCGAACTTAAAATCAGTGCCAAAAACTTTTATCGGCTCACCGTCTAAGTTGATAAAACACTGACCAGGATCAAAATAACTAATTTTGGGAGGATCAGCAAAAGTCAAAGTAACGGTGCTAAACACTCCATTGTCAGCGGTGCCATGTTCAGAATACGCTATCACCCCAACGGCTCCCTTACTATGATTTGGCACATTAAAAGTAATTGAAGTGGCAGTACTGCCAACCAGCCTTTCCACTGTTGCAGAATCAGCTAACACCACGCTTCTAGTACTACCCAAATTGCTGACTTGACTTGTTATTATACGTTGGCGTGGATCTCCACCCGTAGTTGCTATATATGGCTGTGTAAGCGTCAGGCCATCTGGAGGAGGATTAGATCCGTTCTCCCCCGGCCGATATTCATAAGTAAAGGCAGATAACAAAATGTCAGAAACACCGTTCTGCTCACTGCCGTTTTCGCCAAACACCAACAAGCTATAAGTACCTTCCGAGAGTGATGGCATTGTTATCGTAAGTTGGGTGGACGATGGACCCGTTTTAACGGCAGCCGCATATTTTGACCCCACCTTAACCGAGGAGACGCCGACTGACGCGCCGTAAACGCTGTAATTGATAGTAACGTCATCAAGTGACGGGGTTACTGAAATGTCTGTCGTAGTGAGAGTCGCCTGATATTGAATATATTTGTGACCAACATGTACACAACTATTGCCAGAAAGAGAACCCCCATTATTTATTGAGCATGATGGACCCCAGCTATCAGCTATATAACAACTGCTATCGACGCAGGAGCGGGCTTGCATGGTTATGGAACTGTTGCCTGGTTGGGTGGTTGGATTCCACGAAAAATCTCCCCAAGATTCAGCCCCAAAATCAATATCTATCGGGCCAGAAGTGAAAATGCCCTTGGTTGGATCGGTTGGATAAGTATCTGTATCTACATCTACCCGTACCTCATCAAGAGTCGGGGTCGTTGCATTACCTGATAAAATAAAAGCTAACTTAAGATCCTTATTACTGAAGTCAAAGTAAGCAATTCTAACATTTCCATCAGCGCCAATGGCTAGAGAAGTATGTTGACCAACATTGTTCACTGAATCAACGGTGGTTATGTTTTTCGTTGAGCAATCGGCACTGGTGCATTGGGCAAATTTGAGGTCGTCATTAATATGATCATGGTAAGCAATTCTAGGATACCCATCAGCGCCAATGGCTATAGAAGTATACCAACCAGCGCCTTGAACTGAATCAACGGTGGTTATGTTTTTCGTTGAGCAATCGGCACTGGTGCATTGGGCAAATTTGAGAGTTTTACTGACGAACTCATAATATGCAATTCTAGCGTTTCCATACGAGCCAATGGCTATAGAATTCTCACTACCAGGATTATCTGTCGAATCAACTATAGTGATGTTTTTCGTTGAGCAATCGGCACTGGTGCATTGGGCAAATTTGAGGTCGCCGTTGGTCCTATCCCAATAAGCAATCCTAGCATACCCATTAGAATCAACGGCTATAGAATTATGAAAACCAACATCGCCCGCCGAATCAACTATAGTGATGTTTTTCGTTGAGCAACTGGCGTTGGTGCATTGGGCAAATTTGAGGTTGCCATTGGAATATTCATGATAGGAAATCCTCCCATAGTTATTTGAGTTAAGAGCTAGAGAGACACTCCAAATATTGCCAAGGTCAGGTGAAGAATCAACAGTATTTATATTTTTCGTTGAGCAATCGGCATTGGTGCATTGGATGAATTTGACGGAGGAAACAGTGTAATCCCAATAAGCAATGCGGGCATATCCATCCGAGCCAATGACCATACTGACATCAAAACCGTTTTTGCTCACTGAATCAAGCGTGGTCTTGTTATTTGTGGAGCATTCAGTATTGGTGCATTGGATGAATTTGAGATAGCCATTAGTCATATCCCAATAAGCAATCCTTATATATCCATCAAGACCGATTGCTAGCGACGCATTTCTACCAACATCACCCGCTGTATCAATCGGATTAGGAATAACGATACCGGAACCGGCATTAAGCGTGAATTGATACCAAAGATATCTATCTGCCGAACTGACGCAAGAATTACTTACCAATGAGGCTCCGTTAGTAACATCATCACAACCCGCAAAACTCGGCGCGGAGGCGCTATCAGAACTTTTCACCTTGGCGGCTATAGTGGAGCCCAAATTTAGTGTTTGATCCCACCAAAACGTCTTCCACGCGTGGTTTGCGCCTCCCCCTCCGTCAACATAGGAAGTATATGTGCCGGTGGAGTAATAATTATATTTATACTTATATATTCTATGATCATTTCCATCATAATCTCCCACATAAATATTTGAATCAGGATCAATGGCAATAGTATAGCATTGATTACTAGCAGTGACGGCATTACATTCGCTATTTCCAAATTGGCTTATGGGAGCTCCGGAAGAATTAAATTTCTGTATTCTACGATTAGCCCTGTCCGCTAAATACATATTGCCTTGTTCATCAAGGGCTATACCATATACAGAATTAGACACAATTTGACCGGCGCCAGTACCAATTGGAAAGGGCCACGTACCAGCATTAACACCGTTTGTAGTAAATTTCACTACTCTATTATTACCAGTATCCATCAAATACAGGAAAGTATAAGTACTATCAAATACCAGTGCGTGCGGATTTGATAAACCGCTTCCCCATGTAGTATCCTCTGTTGCATCGCTGACTCGAAATTTATGTATTTTAACTCTAGCATTGTCTACGACATATAAATACTCATTCCTATCATCCACGGCAAGTCCGATATTATAATAACTCCCGCCATTACCAGCGTCATTAAATACTTTATTTGTAAATTGATATGCTGTTCCATTCAACTCAAATTGTTTTACACACTGACAATCAGTTGCGCTAAAAGTATATAAAACATATATATAGTTTCCATCTGGTGTTACGGCTATACCAGTAGGCGATCCAGCAACTGGAGTAAGGGAACTTGAATCAAATTCTGTGATAAGCGCTCCATCAGGACTATATTTTTTTATGTCCTTTGCTTCAGAACCCAATTGCGTAGCAATGTAAACATTATTGCTGTCATCCGTGGCCATAGATATTATACCCGCAACTGTATTGATAATGCCGTTGTAACTAGGCGGCTCGCTTCCCGGATCAGAATTCATAGATTTCTTCAATTGTACTTTTGCTCCATCTCCCCTGCCTTTTTGTCTGGTATTATTAAAAACTGACCCAATATTATTCCATCCGCCTTTTATCGTGGCAGGAGGAGGCGCAGGGTTTGGCGAAGCGGTATTGTTAGAATTATCTGTTTGTGTGAGTGTGGAAGTTTGCGGTATTGGGGTTAAGGCAACGCTCGCACTTTCAGGATCTCCTGGCACAGTTCTGATTACTTCTGTTTGCGAAAAACTTTTACCAGTTAAATTAAATCCGGTCTTTGTGGTTCCGTCGTTTGTTTGAACAACCGAACCGGACGTGGGAGGCCCCGAAAAATCTGCCAAATTGGTACCGCTTATGACCCTTTCAACCATTTGGACGCTAGCTGGAGATCCGCTCATAGCGGCCAGTATTTCTACCGCGGACAAGGGTTCGTCATAGATGCGAAAATCATCAATCAATCCATTAAATGTTTCCTGCGGCCACTCGGTCGCGCCGACTCTATATTTTTGGGGACTTCCAGCCATTTGCGCAAAGAATAGTGTAGACGAGGAACTGCCACGCGACGAGGGTGAGGCTGAGGGAGGCGGGGTGAGGGGGAAAGTCGGCGTGACGGCCGTGCCGTCAATATATAATTTAAAGCCAATATCGGGGCTAGTATTGTTTACAACATAAGCCAAATGGTGCCAGCCAATAAACGGCTTGAGAGGCGTGTCGGTAATTTCGGCTTGAGCGTAAAGTGTCGGTCCGGGATCGATGCAACCGTCTCCCGGTGGTGGTGGTGGTGTACCACCCCAAACAGCGAACTGATTATCTATTACCGCAAGTTCAATAGAATTCAAACACTGCCCATTTTTGCCAGCTTGGAACCATCCCTTAAATGTATTATTGTTAACCGCCGGTTTTACCCAGGCCATAATAGTACCTTGAGACAAATCATCAAGTACGTCATCCGGGCCTAAGGAAACATATTTATAATCGCTGGGCTGGGCATAGCCATCAAACCGAAGCGCTTTGCCATATCCTTCCTGTCCATCTACCCAAATAGGGCTATTGGCCAAAGTGCCCGTCATGGTCCCTGATGAATCACTTGTAGTTGAACCTGATCCCTCATCAAAATCAAATACTACCTCTGGCACTGGATTTACCGGCACATATTCCATTTTTCTAGCATCTGGGCTTGCGCCATCTATGCTTGTTATACTCGGCGGAGTTACGTAAGTTATGGCGTTGGGGAAATCAGTATAAATGCCATTCTGATCGCTACCGCTTTTACCATAAACACGAAGAGTTAGGGTTGAGCCAGTGCTTCGGCTTGGCGGTTTGAAGTTGTTGCTACTTAGTGGAAATCCTGATTGCTGTGGCAAACAGTCAGGCCCACCAACTCCACCCACTAACTCTCTAATGGTACAAAGGCTTGGGTTGGTGTTATAACCAGTGCCTTTTATAGTACGCTGATTGGCGCTACCTTGAACAACATCGGCCGGCGCATATTCCATTTTTTTATAATCCGGCGACTGACCGTCAATATAAAGCCCGCTCGGCGGGGCGACATACTCCATACAGCCAACGCAAATTTCTGACGACCCGTCAGGATTCTGAACATAAACATCATAAAATCCGACTGGTTTTGGAGGAGCAGTTGCGGTTATTTGGGAGTTAATAGCACCCGTTACGGTTGCCGCATCGCCATTCTCTCCGCCAATCTTAACCACAACTGGTGGGGCGCTGCCTGAAGCTCCTACAACAGCTTCCACGCCTTCCGAGCCTACACTCCCCGCATAAGGCCGCACCCGAATATCATCCACATAAAAATTCTTATCGCCGTGAATAAATAGTTTGCTGAAATTATTATAGACTGAATTGGTGTCACTAACACTGCCAAGTTCAGCTCCGTTGTTATCCTTAAGAACCAGTTCAAGATTGCTCCCGGCTTTTTTCATTTCAATTTTATACCAAGTATTATATGCCATAACGAGCGCTACGTTATTTAAAGAACTTTTAACTCCCGCGGTTCGTTTTTCAATATCCTGAGTCTGCTTATAATAGCGCTGGTCCGGCGCGTAATAGAACGGCCGCATATTATCTTGGGATAACGTGGCACTGTTTAAGGGATATGGCGATACTAATGCCCAGCCCACATTATAGGTATAAGTAAAAGAATATATATTTTTAGAGCCATCCGACACTGTCACCATCACATTGTCATCAGTTAAGCGTTCAACCTGAATCCATTTTTGGGCGTCCACTGTCATGGGAGATGAGATATTCATAACTGTACCGTTACTCCATGAGCTGGTATTCCATAAAGAATAATACAATTTATTATCGCCAGCCGTTGAAACCGTATAGACAGCAATGGCCTGATTCTGATTAAGCCAAGCTCCCGCAGTGTTGTTTTGTCGTGATCCCTGTTCTGATGATGACGATACTTCTTTAGAAATAGTCATTGTATTGGTACTACCATTCCACATACCAAGCTGAATTGCGCCAGTGCCAGAGGGGCCTGCTTTAATTAACCCGATTTTGTTTGCATCAGAGGGATTAGCGAAGAGTTGCACTTGAGCAGTTGTTTTTGCTGTAATACTGGACGATGTTGTAGCCATACTCCATGTTCCCCCAGCATAGGTATAGGTTTTAAGATACGGCGTTGCGGCATCAGAAGTATTAGAAGAACAAGCTACTAAAAGTTTACTTCCATTAAAATCCCAAACCGCGTCAAATGACCACATATCAGTATTATTGAGATTCGTGCAATACGTTGGCGACGCATTGATAAAAGAAGAACCATTCCAAATCACACCACCCACATTGCCGCCCGTTTGTGACCATATGAGCGCCATAGTATCATTAGCAGGATTAGGTATAAGTTTAACCCATTGAATTGCATTACCGCTTGTATTATAAGATGAGACGGTTCCCCACGAAGTTCCGTTCCATATTCTGTAATCAAATTTAGTGTTAGTAACACTGTCCCGCCATACTGCTAAGCCTTCACCAGAACTAGCTTCATAGGCCAAATCAAAAATGGGCATTTCATCAGAAGCAACAGGCACCGTAAAACCTATAATGCAATTGTCGTCAGTGCAGCTCTTTGCGTACAATTCCTTGCCGCCCGTACCGTTTATTCTTATGCGCCCAGCCAAATATTCCCCTTCGTTTTTTGGTGAATTAACCAATTTTTCCCAGCCAATCTGACCATCATTGGGTACGGGCTGCTCACTATTAGTAATCACTTCGTTATTAAATGACGTTCCGCCATTCCATGCCCGAGTTCTGTCTCTAAAGTCGTCTTGTAAGCCATAAAACAAACGGCCGCGCCCCGTGCCAAAAGATACTGAAGCGCCATAGCCATCGGCGCTACTATTACCAAGACTGAATTTAACCTTGCCAGATGATAAAGATTTTATCTTCATTGACGCTTCCCATCCGACTCCGGACTGTATGGGAATGGATAAATCACGACCTCCGCCGTTGGGGTCAGAATTAGTAACTTTTTTCAAAACCTTATTGGATCCATCAGTGCCAACCTGAACCTCTCCCGAACCATAAGTTTGCCACCCATCCGGCATAGAACCACTGGCATAATTCTGCTCAAAATCATCATATAAAGCAAAGGTACCAGCGGCGTCGCTCGGCGGAACCCACAATGCCCCGCCATTGTATCTTACATAAATTCGCGTGCCGCTAGCACCAATGCTAGGAATCGTCACCGAATATTTTTTTGAACCTTCTGCATAATACTTCAAATATGTAACCAAATCTGAATCAAAAAATGAAACCTCGCCGGAAAACGCCACACTACTTAAATCCACCAAAACGGTGTAGTTGGCCAGGGCTGTGCCGCTACTATTTGTTATATCAATAGGCCTTTGTTTGTAAGTTGACGGCGCAAAATTACTGTCGTTAATCAAAATTTGCTTACCGCCAGAGGTGGTTTGAGGATTATAGTTAGTTAGACTAGTAATACGGGGGGCTGTAGCGGTATAAGTAATTGTCCACATCTTGGAGTCGCTGGTTCCCGTAACATATACTATTGAACCGTTAATCTCCACTGATTTGGCTTCGTCCGATGTTCCTGTTGCCTTGCCTGATGGGCCAAAACCGGTTACTGAACCGCCATCTGTCCTGCGCACCATCGTGTAATAATCGCTTCCATTGCTGGTAGTAACCCAACCGGAAACATAAACTCTGTTGGTTGTTAAATCAAATTTTATGCTAGCGGCGCGATCATCCGACGTGCCATAGCCGTGATTATAAATGACTGGCCAAGAACCAATGACAAGAGTCCCAGCATTGGTAACCTTCACTATTAAGTAATCGTCAGTACCGCCACTATTCGTATAACCTGCTACATATATATTACCTAATGTATCAAGAGCAAGGCCGCTACCTCTCTCATTGCTTGCACCGCTTGAATTCCAGTTATATACCCATGTGACCGCCCCTACAGTCAAAGAAAATTTCGCGACTAACAAATTTTCTCCCTGTCCTGTCACGTTGGCAAAACCAGTTATATATACCCCGCCGACATTTGCGGCGATATCATAAGCTTCGGTCTGGGCAGTTCCATACTGGTATGGCTTCGGCCAGCCGCTTACGATGCTTAAAGTCCCAGTAGGCCATTTATAAATTTCAACCTTGTTAGTTGCCGAATCCTTACTAACGCCGTAAATATACCCAAGATAATAGGTAATACTATTTAAGCATTCATTGGTTGAAGCAAGCGAAGAATAACTTCCGGTCTGGTTACCTTGACTATCATATCTATTGAGACGAATACTGTAAGCGCCACCGCTATCAATGCTACATCCCGCCACGTATAAATTGGGGCCATCCGTTGTAACACTTCTTACGTGATCATCAGTATTCCCAGTTCCATTGTAAGTAACAACCGTCCACCCATCGTAACCATCATTCACGCCATACTTATAAATCTTCCAATCACTATGAGTGCCCACACTTTGGTCGTAAGCCGCATATAAATACCCGTTAGATATCACGCTGTCAGCCACCTGTGCCGCGTTGCCGCTCGTAGGAACCGCGCGCTCCCAAGCCTTAACCGGCGAGACAATAAAGAAAAAAATGAAACTCATTTGTATTCCCCGCAACAAGATGCGGGGTATTTTTCTATTTTCATTCCTCCGACGCCCTGTATCATCCTTCTCTGTCATCTGGTGGATCCGGAGGGTTTCTCCTTTCGCCTTCATCCCAGCAATTATTTGACAAAGGAGAATAAACAAGGAAAAACCGAGTGCCTTCAAAACACTAGTACTGATCTCGCCAAAAATTTTATTTATCATACACCGGCAATTTATTATTACTTTTTCGCCCGATAATCGCGACAGGCGGCTTGCAGGCGTATTTCCGAGACATCGTCACAGTTTTTTCCCGAGCGCATTACTGTTTGATAATTTTGGCAGTAAAACCTCATCGTCTCTGATAATTTGCCGCAATCAACGGCAAAGGGCTCAACCATCAGGCGTTTTACATAATACTGATCTTGGCACTTCGTCTGGTCAGACGCTTCTGCCACATTGGCGCATAATTTTATATCATTTTTTGCCACGGCCTGCTCGCTCCAGTATCCCAGCTGGCATTTTGGCCGCTCTGCTTCGGACAGCGTGGCGCACAAAGAGACGTCACTTGTTTGCAGAGCCTTGGAAAGAGTGACGCCGAATTTGCATTCATCTTTTGAAAAAAGCGCGTTATCAATTTGGTCGCAAGAAGCGGGGTCAAGGTTCTTGACCGCCTGATTGCGCGCGATATTACTACGACAAACTGCTTCGTAATCTATGCCGTTAATGAAAAGCCCCTGAACCTTGACGCACTGCCCGATGTCGCCGCTTTTGATAATCTCCGCGACCATCATCTGCTTAGCTTCATCACCTTTGTCCGAGGGCTGTTCTTTTGATACTAAATTATCAAGCCGTGATACTGACAAGCGCCAGCCCGAATATATCACTATCCCCGCCAATAGAACAACAACCCCTAGAATCACTCCAGATATTTTATGTTCTATTTTTGTTTCAACCAAAAAATTGGGCATATTTTTTTAAATATCTGTTATAGTATAGCACAAAGAAACCAAAAAATCAAATTTTTGGCATCCGAGGCTTCCATGGCGACACTGATGACACACCTCTCTGGAAATAGCTATATGGGCCATCGCGCTATATACAAATTGTGACGATCGTCACAATTTGTATATATGCGTCCGTGCAAAAAATCCAGTTGAGTAAGGCTGCATATGACGAAGCAACTGTATGACCATAATTATCCACCACCTTCATTCACCATGGTGAATGAAGGTGGTGCAAACAAACAAAAATATCTATCTTGCTCAATGAGACAATTCAAGGTTTAACTTCTCTCCATCGGGGGAGTGTGCGTGAGCTTGACGTATTGTAAACCGAGCTCCACTCGCCATCCGAGTCGCGCACGCTCAGACTAATGGCATAGGTGCCACCAACGTCAGGAGTAAACGACTGGCTGTATTGATTCGGAGTACTGAAGACAACAGTGCTCCCCGACGGTTTTGTTACAATGCTCCATGCATAGGCGCTGAAATTAAAGCTACTCCCCAAACCAGTACAAGGAGAAGGACAATCTTCAGCATCAGAGCTCCCCCCGGCAGTTAAAGTATATATTCGCCCGACAACAAGAGCGGACGGCCAGCCAGTGATGTTAGCAAGGGGAGGAGTATTGGCAAGGGCGGCTGTCGTTTGTTCGCCTATATTAGAATCAGCACTAAATAATCCTGATAAACTACTTTTAGTGCGAACATTATAACGATAAAGCGTACTTGCAACAAGGCCACTGTTATAAAAAGAAAGATTCGCTTCATCATTATCAACAAGTACGTTTGGCGAACAGCCCGAATTTTGACATCGCCAAACTTGATAAGTATAGCTACCACCATCGGGCGCTGTCCAGTTGACGATCAAACTGTTTTCCGTCACGTCAGTGAAAAATGGAGTGCCTGGAGCATTGGGCCGTGTGTACCTTCCTGCTGCAAACGATTGGTTACCATCTGCTCCTGCCGCATTAGTGGCTATGATTCTATAACGATAAAGAGTGTTTGGGCTAAGGCCACTGTCGTTATAATTGGTACTAGCCAAGCCAGTAATAATAGGCGGAGCACTGGGATTGCAGCCCGTACCTTGACAACGATAAACTTTATAACTTGCCGCGCCGCCAGTGGGCTCAGACCAACTAACCTGAAGGGTTGTAGAAGCGGCAGGATCTGTGCGAGAAAGATTGCTCACTGTTGGCATACCTGGAGCATTGGGCAGTGTTATAAAAGTTCCGTCAGCAGCCGAATATCCAATACCAACGATGTTCGTGGCATAGCCGCGGTAGTAATATGCGGTATTTGGATTGAGAACAGTAATGGAATGAGTAAAAATGCCTGTTGCTGTGCCACCTGTAGAACATGGGGTAGTTGGTGCGGAAGATATTCCATAGCAGATGCCGCGAACCAGGATTGCCGAGCCGCCATCCGAGGTTATTTCTGCGCCAAGAGTGGCTGACGTGGTGGTGATTGAAGTGGCAGTTGGTGAAGTAACGGTGGGGTTGCCAAGCGTCGTCACCGACCCCACGCCAGAGTAACCCCCGTCACCCGTGGTGTTCGCGGCGCGAACGCGATAACGGTACGTCTTTCCGGCGGTCAGACCGCTGTCGTTGTAAGAGGTTGTGTCGCTAGTGCCTATCTGCGAAGTGGGGCTACAAGCTGGTCCACCATCAGGATCCTGACAACGCTCAATCTTGTAGGTGAGGGTTCCGCCAGCTCCACCAGCAGGAGCAGTCCAGTTGACGGTCAGGGTCGTAGCGGCCACGCTCGCGAACGTCGGCGTGCCAGGTGTACCAGGGAGGGTCAAAACCGTATCATCAGCCGAATATCCAGTACCAACGCTGTTCGTGGCGTAGCCGCGGTAGTAATAAAGGGTGTTGGCCGTGAATCCAGAGCGACTATGGGTAAAGATACCAGTTAAACAACCGCTGGAGCAAGCTGCTACACAGTCGCCGGTTGACAATGTTGGATTTGCCGTAAGTGCCCAGCACGTGCCATAGGCGTTAATAGTAGACCCGCCAGTTGAAGTAACATTCGCGCCAAGAGTGGCTGAGGTGGTGGGGATGTTTGATTTAGTAGATGAAGTAACGATAGGAGCAGAAATAACATTTATACTCACAAGAGAGGTTAAATCACCAAACCATTCGCCACCTCCTTCCGTTAACATTCTACGCTGAAAATTATATGTGCCAGGTGTAGATGGAGCTGTAATATTAAAAGTAAAAGTAACTTGACCTCCCGAAGCAACGGAAGAAACAGGCAACAAAATACGCCATGCCCCCCATTCTACATATTGTGAATCGGTGGAATCAGGAATTTGCCCTAATTTATACAAATCAACTTGCGTCCATGTCTTCAAGTTAGAACAATCCCCACTTGAACGGCAATTTTTCATTGTCACAGAAACTGATCTTACCTCTCCAGTGTTCATCGTTGATGGAACAGACTGACTTATAAATGCGGCGGCGTTAATAAGAGAAGTGATTGTAACGGTAAATGTTTGAGTGCGGCAATTATTTGTTTCATTACTCTCAGCAACCTCGCCATTAATATCAGCGCAAAATTCAATCTTATGCGTTCCTGATTTCGCAGACCAAGCATTTACCCAATTTACGTATTCTGTAACACCACCATTCAACGACGAGGTTGGTTGTATAATGCCACTTATGTTCCACGTGCCATTATTGTCCTCATCAAAGCGCATTCGAGTAGATGACGGCCCCGCGGGTAATTCGCCTTGGTTCTTTACACCGGCGGTGAATGATACCATTGTCCCCGTCATGGCAGTAAAACCGCTTGAAAGAGGATAAGAATACGTTGTGCCACCATCTACAGAATAACCCGTAGTAGATGATGGAATATATAAATCGGGAGGATTTCTATTATCTTGTATTGCGTAAAGATAAATTCCACCAGAATCAGCGGCAATAATAGGATGGCGTTCATGCTTATCTAAGCCGATATCATATCTTTTCTCCCATTCCATATCGCCGTCGGCTGTCCTATATTTAAAAAATAACAAATCATCATCACTTGTCACGCCTTGATAACCACTTAAATATACATAATTACCAGCAGGGTCCATCGCAATTCCGTAAGCACACTCATATGTATAGCGACTGTCCGAAGGCGATTTTTTCCATATCAAATTCCCAAAAGAATCATATTTGACAATCCCAATATCTTTATCTTGTGCTCCCAGATTTGTATAGCAATAAGACACATAAACATTGTCACTGCTGTCCAAAACAACATCAGTAGCCGCGCCTGCGCCATACCAGAGACCGCTTAATGTCTCTATATTTTTTCGCCACATCTCTTGGCGAGGATTAGTAATTTTATATTTGACAATGGTCGGTACCGAACTCTTGCCTACAGCAAGATAAGCAAATTGCTCGTCCGGTGAGAGTTTTATGCTATTTGCACCCTCACCGTTACCTGGACTCCCTGTTGGATCATCGTCTCTATAATTTAATGATAAATTATTATTAAACTCTGATATCATCCATTCCGGTTGCGGAGCACTTGAACAATAATTATCTGCAACAATGTCACCACCGGCCGCATAAATATAATTACCAGCTGGAGAAAAGCTCAATCCATTAACATTGGGTTTCTCGTCGCATATTCCAAAATAACTGTCGCCATTGCTTGGAATAGTTGCGCTGCCTACAAGATTATTGCTTGAATCAAGTTTATATACTTTATCCTTTGCTCCAAAAAAAGTATTACCTAAATTATCTGCTGCCAATTGATGCGATGAGTTAAATTCATCATAGGAACCATGATTATTCGTATCGTCGCCTATTAATGATAATAAATCGACTGTATTGAGCAAATTTGCTGATGAGCCAAAGAAGTGTAATTTATCAAGCGAAAGAAATATTCTGCGACCTAAACTGTCTTGAGAAATAATTCCACTAACACCCTGAGCATATGATCCAAAAAAAAGATTATTATTCGTCTTAGGATCCCATTCAGCAATAATATTACCATTAAAATCAAATTTGGCTACAAAAGTACTGGAGTTAGGAACAGCGGCTAACACATTTGATACATAACTGAATAAGATTGTACCAGTGGCAATGATAATAATGGACGAACGAAAAGGAAGATGCATATTAATTTCTTTATTGAACTGTTGTTAAATACATGGCGTTAAAACAGACTTGTCGCATGGAGATAGTTTTCAAATCTTCGCAGGTCGATGCTTCTCTTAACGGAACGGATGCTAACATATGACGAACTGTATTGCAGTCATACTCAAAGTCGGGAGAGAACAAAGAACAATTAAAATCTTTTAAGTTTAGACCAAATTCTACGAGAAAGGCTTCGTCACGACAAACGGTCCTATTAGGCTCATTAGTAATGACACTGCACACCAAAGGATCTCCTCGGCGTCTGGCTTCTTTAATTAAAAAAAGATTTTTACATCGATCCACTAAATCATTCTGCTGAAGACTATTGCATGCGCTAATTTCTGACGCATTACTCGCAACTGCATTGAATACTTTTTCCGTACAATCTAGCCTATTCATCAACACGCCATCTAATTGTTGGCAATAAGCAGGATCAAGATTCTGCATTGCCAAATTTAATGCAATGTTATTCCGGCATACAATGCGGTAATTAGCACCATCTATCACAAGATTGGCGTACGCGTCGCAAGCAGCTAGATCGCCCCCAGTGATAGTCTCTGCCACGGCTTGTTGTTTCATCTCTCTGGCCTCCTTGGTTAGTGGCTCGAGTGGCGATAGTACACGACGCCAGCCTGGCAACACCAAATACACGACAGCAATAAGAATAACCGTCAGGGCGCCGGCGGCAATAGCAATAAACGCTTTTGTTTCTGGATTATATTTATTATTATCTACCCCGAAGACACGTAACCACACATGAAAACATAGAAATGATTAATGAATTTAGTATAGCACAAAAAACAAAGTTTGGCCATACTTTTTAACATGTTTTTAACAGACACGGTATTTGCCTCTGCCGAACAATTACTGATGACTGGTAAAATATCTATTTCCAGCCCATTTTTTGATTAGAAGATGCAGCAAAAAATGAACCTCCGTATGATAAGACCGCAAAAAATAATCACATCTAACCACGCCCTACCACCTTCTTGCGCAATTGCGATAAAAGGTGGTACCTTACTAAGACGACACATTACTTATAAAATTTTTTAACCCACCACCTTCCTTCGCCAGAATGCCGCTTTTCACCCGAACATTATATTCCATCATTTAATTTCAATCATTCAATCAACCACACCAACTACCACCTTCTTGCGCAATTGCGACAAAAGGTGGTAATATTGCCAAGAGGATATATTACCAATAAAAGGATACATAAATTATAGAGTCTTTAACCATCGTAAATAACTGTGATACCTAAGTTTAACTACTAAGCTGATACACTATGATGGCACACAACAAGAATTCACATGTTGGCCAGCAAAACATTAGACAAGACATTGGAAAAGTTATCCTCACAGTCTTGAGCGTTGCCGGTGTATTAGCGATTGCGCTAGTCGCGCCAAATGCTCTGCAAGTCCTTATACCGCGAAAGGGGCGACAGGGCCAACGGGTTTCTGCGTGGGAAATTGAGCGCGCACTAAAGCGCCTATTGAATGGTGGGTACGCTGAAAAGCAACTGCATCAGGGCAACACATTCGTACGTATCACAACGAAGGGTAATTATAAACTTAACAAATTAAAGCTCCGGGACGCACACATTAAAACTCCCGCCAAATGGGACAGGAAGTGGCGACTCGTATTTTTTGATATCCCCCACACCAAAGGATCGCAACGAGACATTATACGTAGAAAACTGAAGGAACTTGGTTTTTTGCAGGTTCAAAAAAGTGTCTACCTGCATCCATATGAATGCTATGATATTATTCAAAACATGCAAAATTTTTATCAAATCAAATCATACTTTCACTATGCTGTGGTGGAAAAAATTGAAGGTGGTCATAAATACTTGAGTCACTTCAAGCTCAAAAAACCGGCGTGACAAGGATGAGCACGGGATTATTTGCAAAAATATAATAATTACGAAACTGTAGCTGGTCGTAAATCAAGCACGTAGTAAACATATTTTATCACCTTTTGTCGCAATTGCGACAAAAGGTGATAAAAATTAAGGGTGATGAGGAATTATTTATAGATGCCTACGTCCGATTTGATGAAGAATTTTAACGAAGCGATTACGGTCACTATGCTCGCGCTATAGACTTATAGTTAGTATTTATTTCTAAATCAAAGGTTGCCAAAACCAAGAATATATTAACTGCCCATAGACCATCGCAATAAAGGTCCCCATAGTCAAAAAAGTACCCATGGGCAATTTACTGCCAAATTTCTTTTGCCCGGTGGCAAGTAAGAAAACGGCGATAATACCGCCAATCATATAAGCAATAAAAAGAGCGGCAAGAGCTCCCTTCGTGCCAAGTATGGCACCGAGAAGCAGACCTAAACGAATATCTCCGGCGCCGACCCAACGGCCTTGAGAAACAAACCATAATAAAAAGTACAGTCCCCCGCCAATAGCCATACCCAGCAGTAGAGAGGCAAAAGGTATGCCCAAAAAAATATTGGCGAGGAGAGCAAAAATAATAAGCGGAATTGAAACTTCATCGGGCACAATATACCAGCGAAAATCTAAAATAAAAAGAGCGATGAGGCCGGAGGTGAAAATGAGATCGCGAAGTAATGTTGAGTAGGTAGTGGGTAGTATGTAGTATGTAGCGGGTTCAAAATGACGGGCCGCAACTAAAATAAACATAAAAGCGGTGGCGAGCTCTACGAGCGGATACTGCCAAGAAATTGGCGTGCGGCAGTAGCGGCATTTGCCCTTGAGCCACAAAAAACTAATGACCGGAATCAAATCTTTGACTGCTAGCACATGCCGACAGTGTGGACAATATGAACGCTGGACTTTGAGCGACTCTTCGTTTGCCAGCCGGATAGTCAGCATATTCAAAAAACTGCCGACATTCAACCCTACGAAACCCGTGGAAATATAAATTAAAAATAGCATGGGCTTAGAATTATCATTGAGCGAACCATGTTTATCAGTGTAGCGACCTTAACTCTCTTAGTCAAAAGTTCTTAGTCAGAACTTGACTGCAAACTTACAACAATCAATTAGCACGCGAGGCAACCCTATGTATCATTGTACTAGTACGGTGATACATAGCCCAAGCCCCATAATCAAATGGCCTAGCCCGTTGGGCGCATATTATGTTGGACTAAAATTTCCGCAAGCCGGTTTTGTAGAGAAAAATATTGTATAAAATTTCCGAGCCGTATTTGATTGATGGCCAAAGGCCAATTTGCGACGATTCTGGAAAATAACGGGTGGTAATGGGGATTTCTTTAATCTTAATTCCACGAGCGGCAAGTTGAATAATAATTTGCGTATCAAATACAAAATCATCGGAATTCATCTCAATATCAATTTGTTCAAAAACGCGGCGATCATAAGCGCGAAAACCGGAATGAAATTCCGTAAGATTAGTGCCCAGAAAAAAATTACCTATTTTAGTAAGCACGATATTAAAAAAGAATTTCCAGCGCGGCATACCGCCAGCTAAGGCATCTGAACGGTTAATCATTCGGGAGCCAAAAACCGCCCAGTAACCGTCATCAACCATGGTTTTAATCATTTCTGGAATAAATTTAGGGTCATATTGATGGTCCGGGTGCACCATCACCATAATATCCGCTCCCCTTTCCAGCGCGGTCTTATAGCATGTTTTCTGGTTGCCGCCATAACCGCGATTTTTTTTGTGCACGACGACATGCACCGGTAATGTTTTTGCTACCTCCACAGTATCGTCGCGACTGGCATCATCAACCAATATCACCTCATCAATCATCTCGTGCGGTAAATCATTATAGGTTTTCATCAAAGTTTTACCCGCATTATACGCGGGCATCACCACAATTATTTTTTTATTATGATATGGCATCAATTTTAATTAGCTAATGCGCTATTTATAAAGATTGCTGTGCGTGTCTATAATCACAAATAAACAAACGTCATCTGAAATCATTTTGTAAATTACCCGAAGATCGCCGGCGATGCCGATGCTTCTGTACCCATGATAGCGCCCGTGAAGTTGATGATTCTTAAGTATTGAGTTGAATGGATCCTCTAGAAAAATGTTTCGACGTTCCTTAAATTTTTCCATTTGGGCTGGCCGCAACTTCTTATACGCCTTGATGAAGTCCTTATGCAGGACAATGTTCATACTTCATCAAGGTAATCATCCATTGCCTTCGCAGACGCAAATTTCGGCGAGATATTGCGCCCGGTCTTGATATCGGCCTCAACCCGACCGAGAATTGCCTCAAGCGCTGGCGTCATGCGCGGCGCCGCCGAGAGATAAACCTGACGACCGCGAATAAACTCCTTAAGGTAGGCATTAATCACAGTGCTCAAGGGCAAGCCCAATTCACGAGCGACCTCCTGCGCCTGCTGTTTTACCGCCTTGTCGGCTTTAATATTGATGACGGTCTTCATATGAAGTTCCAAAATTATTATCATTCGACGGAATCCGCCGAAGCTTCCATCCTCACCGAAGAGAGCCGAGGATGTTGCTCATAGCCGATGCATACTTCATCCTCATGTATTTCTGGCGAAGGTGAATAACCAAAGTATATACAACGGTTATTTATATGTCAATAGCCACAAGCGGTCGTTGTGGGTTTTCACCAGAGTTTACCCCGTTACAAGAAAGCCACAGGGTAAAAGCTGTGTATGAACCCAATCTGGCAAACCCGAGGATAAACGCATAAGTGAAGCTCCTCGACTTTATGGTCAAGGCCTCCACAGAGATTGGGGGAGCGCCTGCCTGCCGGCAAGGCAGGAAACCCCGCACCGTCCCGCACCATCCGTCCATGGCGGATCGGTGCGGGACTGGTGCGTTGGGTATGAATCTTGTGGTCATCTTGTAACGGGGTTTTTTCCGCATTATAGGCGGGCATCACCACAATTATTTTTTTATTGTGATATGGCATTGCTGTGAAGTGACTTATTGATTGATTTGCTACCCAATAAATCTAAAATTAACAGTACCATCACTACAGTCAGTGCCAATATGGCAAAAATTACAGACGCTGTCCAAAAAGTTGGTGTATATATAAACGTCACAATGTGTTTGCCCTTAGGCACGAATACTCCGCGAAAAGCTATATTAGCTGGATAGATTTTTTGCTCTTTACCATCAACATAGGCTCTCCATCCGGGATAATATGAATCTGTTAGAACTAATAACCCATCGTATTGACTGTCGGTTGCTATTTTAACTTTCTCGTTCTGATATTCTGTGATGTTGGCCGCACTTATTAAATCACCAGAAGCATCAACTTTGTTTAATAAATCAGCTGGCATTTGTTTGTCTTCTAATATCGCTGTTTTATCTTCATTAAATTGCGATGCCGTAAATGTTGACAGTGCTTCTTCGGGACTTCTCACGAGCTGAATGTTGTAAGCAATGAATGCGCGCGGCAAGACAGATTTATTTTCATAAATATTTACTGAATCGTCAGAATAAACCAAAGAGAGGTCCGAGCGTTGTCGTAATTCAATATTTTCTAGATCATTTTTTGATTGAACAAAATATTTAACACCCATTAATCTAAAGGCATCACCTGCAAAAAAGGCATAATACCATCGCTGATCTGCAACAACTAAATTATTTTCAATACCACGTATGTGTTTTTGCAATATCTGGTATCGCCCAGGAGCCAGTGGATCATAGCCACGGATATCTTGTAAATGCCATATAGTGCTACTATTTGGAATAACAGCAGTAGTGGGATAGTATTTATACTTAAAACTTGTAAAACGATATAAGCCAGCATGATCTTGAAGAAATTCTAAAGCATTGGTCTTTGGATAAACCAACTCCCGCGATGAGCGTGGATGCAGAATCATAGCATAATAAAATAGCGGAGCAATAACGGCCATGAACAATCCAGCTTTTATATAGAAAGTATTAAACTTACTGTGGAAAATGCCAATGATTACAGTGCATATAAATAAGAGTGCAACAAAAAAAATCCAAAGAATATCACGCATGAGCACTTCCGTGAATACTATATATCCCCATAACGCTGGCAGTATTAAAGTAACAAGAATGCTCAAGTATGCAAGAATAGTGGCTGGAGGAATTGGAATGTTATTACTATAAAATGGTCTGCTAAGTGGCTGATGGTGTTTAATATTTGATAGATATTTTTTAACTTCTTCCATCATAACATCTGCTCCAATGGCGGCTAGGATTGCTAAAGAAAAAACGAAAACGAAACGAATGCGTTCAAGTTTTATTTTACTAAACGGAAATACGTATCCAATGAAGCCAATGAAAGAAAAATTAACAATTATTAGTAGACAAAATACTGCCACTAAAAACCAAAAAGTGCGATACTTGGAAAATTTCCTTTTGCTAAATAATACTGCCACTATAGCCAACGCAGTAGCAGAGGCTCCTATAAAACCAGCTCTTTCATTATTATTGAGTATAATTTGACTCCTAACACCAACCATAGAATTTGATACTGGATTACCAAAAAAATCGGGGTACAAAAGTACCAAAAAATTAGCCAAACCAGATCGACGATCTTTCGCATTATGCTTCTCCGGTATCTCGGCAACATTTACGGTCTCTGTGCTTAACGATAGATAAGGATCGCGGCCCTGTTCCAATGCCTCGCTCTGCACAATATATTCAACTGTAGGAATTACCTGCGGAGCCGCCATGGATAATCCCAAAATAATCATTATAATCACCGATGATACTAGGCGAAAATAATAGTGAGCCCGTTCCTTGATAACACTTGGTGATTGAAAATAGGCCAGAAATAATGTGAAGATTGCTATTATACAAAAAATTAATAACGACATTTGTGGTTGTCCTGAGTAAAACTGCGCCGCTACGCCAATGGCTCCAATAACGATCCAGCGCACTCGTCGTGACGTTGAAATATTATTTATATTCCAGAGAATAAATGGTAACCACAAGAAGGCGCTAGAAAGAGGATACCCCAACCACGCTGTCATTGGGCCGGATAAAACGAATATTACAGAACCAATCAGTGCGCCAAATGTTTCTACAGAAAATGCGCGTAAAAACAGATACATGAAAAATCCGCCAAATATGATCACAAACAATAACGAACTTTCGAATATCTCTTGCGCATCTAGACGGGAAAAATACCCGATTATTTTGGTGAAATCAAAAACTGAAGATTGGCCGTTTGCAATGAATGGAGCCCCATTCATTGTATAGGGGTTCCACATTGGCAACTGCCCAGAGTCAATACGTTCCTTCGTAAATACAATACTTGGATATACATATTGCGTTAAATCAGACAATAAACTATTTCCGCTTACCTGTTCCTGGAGCTCGTTGCCTTTATATATTGAATCAAGACCAATAATGACGTTCGTTGGCAATATTGTTTTTTTGTTAAGTATAGACGGCAACAAGAATACGTTACCGATTAAAATGAAAACTAATAATGCTATGAAGAATTCATTTTTTACTGATTCCACTAAACGTAAATGCAAGGTATATGCTTTTTTAAAATTAATTCCCATACTATATACTCAATTATATCGTCCTTGATTATTTATTAAAGGCATTATTGATCATCAGCCAAGTACCGAGTCTCGACGTATGAGTTTTGCTTAATCTCTTTTACTAGCATAAATGACGATAGATGTCCCAAACGGCAAATTAATTCCCAGTCGAAACATTAAACCTTCGATACATAATAACCACATGAAAAATGAGTTCATAAATTCAGGTACGACCACATAAGATGAAGTTTGTTCCATTTTGCTCGTTCTGGTTACGAGTCGATACAAAGCAATAATGGGAAAAAGTATACTTATGGCATAACTTTGAAACTCAATATAGAATCCAGCGTCTATTACTTTTTTAATGATCTTATTCTTTACATAACGTCTTATATGCCCCAATGCTTCATCGTGTCCGCTCCAAAGCCACTGATATGCAGGAACTGTTAATAAGAAACCACCGTTCGGTTTCAATACCCTATATGCCTCTTCTAGCGCAGAATAATCGTCTTCTATGTGTTCAAGGACATCAAGCATAACTACGCAATTAAATTTCTGATCTGTAAATGGTAGGTCAATAGCTGACGCTACCACCGTCTCGGTGTGGCCTTTTTGTTGTGCGAATTCTAATGCTTGCTTAGAATTGTCCACTCCAACAACTTTTCCAAAATCTCTTAGGGTATTAAAGTTACCACCCGTACCACAACCAATATCAAGTATAAGTTGATTGCCATTTGTTGATAAGTATTTTTTTAGTATGGTTTTGACAATATATCTTCTTCCTATATGCCACCAATATCTATGCTCTAGTTCATGTATTGTTTGATACTCTTGATCATTCATAATAATCAATGCTTTGATCAATCATATTTTGAATATAACTGTCGCCAATAGTAACCAACAGTAAAGCATATTGACAAACAAGCAACGACTGCCGTGAAAATCAAAAAAATACACTTGAATAAAAATTATAGTGAGTACCCATTCCTATGCATGACGTTGTGGCACTCAGTAAACATAGCTCTCAAGGTATAGTTTATTGGGGCCATCCTTAATTATGCTGGACAACGGCTATTTATTTTCAACTTTCTTCTCGTATAATTCTAACGGCAAAAGTTTATGGATTGAAGAAAACTCTTTGTTCCAACCTCGTTCTTTTGCCCAATTTTCCATCCAAGTGGGCCAGATGAAAAAGGTCAACCAGATACGTTTAGCCTTGTTGAATTTAACTAGATTATCCATTCGCGAGAAAAATTCCTGCTGTGTTGGCTGGCCAAGATGAAAATGAAATTCAGTTTCAGCCAAACCCATCGTATCCCGACTATTCATAAAATCAATACCGTAATAGTTTGTAGGATAAAAACCGATAGTTGATAGTTCGGGACGCAAATAATAATTTAAGTCGGTGCGCAAAATATTGTACCCCGAAACAACTATATCGCCCTTGTTATAATTATCATTTATAAAGGAAGCGATGCCCTCTAAGCGGTACTGCACATCCCAAAGAGAATCGTCACCTATAACATTTACTGTAAAGGTCAATAAACTGGTTAAGAATAAAGAAATAAATAATAACTGCAGTTTCAAAGAAAATTGATCAATAATGACGGCTATGAATAAAGCCACCATGATTGAAACAATAATTATGTGCTGTTGAGGAATTGGTGTATAAGGAATAGAAACCGGAGAAAAAAGATACATTGTCATCGGCACTATAATCATCCATGACAAAAAAGTGATGGCACTAGCATGCCCTTTAAACAACTGGCGGATCTGCTCATTTTTAACCCAAAAAAGGTATGCCACAAAACCTATCAATGCTAGCTTAACCAATAAAATGGAAAAAACTTCTATCCTGCTTACTGGCAAACCCTTAGACGTCCATAATAACTGACCAACGGTGATGCCAAAGAAACTAACATCGCGGAGCGCGAAATGCATAGACTCTGGAAGCGAGAATATTATGTATTTATTAAAGATCAATTTATAAAGAAAAAATTCAAGCCAAGGATAAAATGCTAGGAATATAACAGCATGGACTGACAACCATGTTATAAAACTACGTACTAATGATTCTTTATCGCGCAATAGTGTTTCAATTATCCAAAAAACGGCCACGGGTAATAGAATGAAAATAAAAGAATAGTGAGCATAAAGTCCTAGCACCGAAGAGATTACATAGAGAATAATGGCGACGAAAGAGCGCTCCTGGTTATAACGTACGTAAGCAAATGCGGCGAGAAGACCAAATAAGGAAATCATTGCATAGGGTCTGATAGACTGACTAAAATTGATTTGCATCGGCAAAACGGCCACAATCAAGGCGGCGTATAGACCAACGCGCCGGCCATTAAACATGGTCTGCCCAAATAGGTATGTTACGAATATAGTAATAGTGCCAAGAATCATTGAAGGGGAACGCATGGCTAGAACGCTATCCCCAAAAATACCAGACCAGAAATGCAATAGGATATATGAAAGTGGAGGATAATATTCAATGAGGCGGACATACTGAATGAGATCGCCCAAGTTTGCGTAATGGCGCAAAACTCCTGCGGAAAGAGCTTCATCTCCCCAATATGGCTGATTGCCCAAATTAATGAGCCGAAGAGCAGCTCCAAGGATTAGAATCAACACCAATTGCACCCGCTCGTTAAGCACGGCGACGAATGATCTTTTAAAAATTAATTTAACGTATGAGATAATTGCTGATAATTTAGGATTAACTGTATCCATAACAAATTACTAAAGTTGATAAAGTTGATTTAGAATGTAATGAGTATATAAGAAAATCGCACGCAAGACAAATTTGTAAAATACAAAGCTCAACTTCAAAAGCACCCAAAAGGGTGCTTTTGAAACTCACTCAAATTGCAAGATATCAAATTACTGAATTCCAGCAGGAGTCGCGGTGTGCCCACCTGCGTTCAAAGATCCTGTTACCCCCTCTAGACCAAATGTCATAGTATACGTAGCACCACTAGCATCGCTAACATAGGTATAAGCGGTACCAGCAGTTGGTGTTGGATTAGATGGTACTTGACCCATATATATTGTGCCATAGCAATTCGCCGCACCACCCGCAGTGCTAGTCCCGGATCCTGACCACCCATCATCATCCAGACAACTTGAATTAACCGCAGTCGAAGTATCCCCAAGAACCAAGGCGGCAGTTCCAGCTGCTGTCGATATTGGATACGCATTTTGGTTACGGTTCGCGTAGTAAAGCTCCAGTGCGGTTTGCATCTGCTTAATGTCTGCCACGCGCTTACCGTCTCGTGCTTTTGCCCGAGCATTATTCAAAGCTACCACGGCGAGGGTTGAGAGCAGGGCGATAATACCGATAACAACCAAGAGTTCAATTAAGGTAAAACCTTTTCGCTTTATCATGTTCTCACCCCCTTTCATAATAACGGCATGGAAAATTAGTTATCCACACCCTTAATTTCATAATTATTATTCATAATGATACCATAAATATCACAAAGAGCCTAGAATGCTCCGGACGACAACTGGTATATTGGCTGAATAACGGCGGCAAAGAGAAGACCCACGCCGCCAGCAATAACAATAATCACAAATGGTTCAATAAAGGAAGTTATATTTTGAACGGTATTGTCTATTTCGCGAGTATAAAACTGGCTGATTTTCTCCAAGATGTCATCTAATTTACCGGTCTGCTCGCCAATAGCCATCATCTGCGGCACCATGGGCGGAATAAACGCGCTCTGGGCAAAGACCGTGCTGATGGAGTTACCGCCCTCTACTTCTTTAATTGTTCTCTCAATAAGCTGGCGATAAATGGTGTTGCCAACAACTTCAGAAACAATGGCCAGGGCGCGCGTGACAGTAATACCGCCTATAAGCAAAGTCTGAAATGACCGACAAAACCGCACCAAATACACGCGTTGAAACAATTTGCCAAAAAGAGGAATGCGTAATTTAAGGGCGTCCCAGTGCCACCGACCATAATCTGTTTTGATAAACATTCTAAGGCCGACCACGGCGCCCGCGACAAGAATAATAATAATCCACCACCAGTGAGTAATGATAGCCGATGTTTTCATCAAAATGCGCGTTGCCAGCGGCAACTCTACGCCACCCTGCTGAAGCAGATCAGTCAGCTTAGGAATAACGAAGATAATCATCACGCTACCCACTACTACCATTAAAGACACTACCAGGGCCGGATAAATCATGGCCCCTTGAATCTTTTTAGTAAGATCATAGTCGCGCTCTTTCTGGTTAGCCACATATTCCAGAACTTCGTCCAGTTTACCGGAAGTTTCGCCAGTCTGAATCAAACTGCAATCAAGGTCGCTAAAAATATGAGGATAGCGGCTCATGGACTGCGACAGCTTGGCTCCGCCGTCAATATCCGCGGCCAGCTCTCCGACTGTTCTTTTTAATGTCGCATTGTCCACCTGACCTTCAAGCACGCGCACGGCCTGCACCATCGGCACATTGGCGGAGATAAGCACGGAAAGCTGACGGAAAAGAATGACTATATCGCGTGATTTAACGTGCTCCCAGCCCGTGAGGGAACGCTGCCAAATCGGCTTTTGCGCGGAGGCCAAACTAACTACAGCCAGCCCGTGTTCAATCAAAATATCCGCGGCCGTATTTTCGTCAGCGGCTTCCACCACCCCTTCCACGGGCTCATTATTTTTATTTATTGCGCTGTAGGAGAATTGGGGCATACCATTGTTAGAATATGGAATATGGAATAATGAATATAGGGATTGATTGCTAATTGACGACGATTTTCATAATATAATATAGATTTTTATTCTAAATTCTATATTCAATATTCTTAATTAGGCTCCTCTCTTGAAGAGCGACTGCAAATAATGCGGGTCCACGGCTTCTCTTTGGGCATCATCGGCAGAAATCTCATTGGCTCTGACCGCTTCGGCCAAGGCCTGATCCAGACTGATTAATCCTTCGGCGCGAGAGGTTTGAATTATGTTGACCAGTTGTATCAGTTTTCCATCACGAATGATGGTTTTAATGGAAGGGGTGCCCAAAAGTATTTCACAGATCATGGTTCGCCCGCCTTGCGCCCGCGATAATATGCGCTGAACCACCACGCCACCCAGCACGTCAGCCAGCGTTGAGCGTATTATAGCTTCTTCGGCGGCCGGAAACAAAGAGAGGATATGTTCAATGACTTTAACAGAAGTGGGGTCATCAAACATTGCCAATACTAAGCGACTGCTGGCAAGCTCCATCAGTAAAGAAGCGACATTGGCGCTCGTCACTTCAGCCACCATCACCACGTCAACATCTTCACCCAGAATCTGACGCAGAGCCGCTTCATAAGATTCGGCATCGCGGCCAACTTCTCGCTGTTCCACTAAACTTTTGGCGCTGTCAAAAATAAACTCTATGGGCGACTCCAATGTTAAAATGCGGGCCGCGCGAGTTTGATTAATGGAGTTCAAGAGCGCCGCAATTGTTGAAGATCGCCCCGAGCCATACGGCCCGGTTACCGCCACCAAACCGTGCGGCAGTTTGCTTAACGTCTCCACTATTTTAGGAAGGCGAAGCGACTCAATGGTGGGCAAATTTTGCGGCAGTAGATGAATGGAAAAAGATGGATATCCTTTCTGAAAAAAAACATGATAACGACATCGCAAGCCATTGGGAAAAGTGTAAGCGCCGGTTATCTCGCGCCGGGCGCGGAGGTACTCTTGTTCACTTTGACTTAAAAACGAGGCGGTTATTTCTTCGGCCTGCTCGGGAGTCAGAGCCGGAAAACCGTCAATGGGTACGAAATTATCAGCCAATCGCATAATTGGAGAACTGCCCACGGCATAGTGAACTTCCGAGGCCCCCTGTTTGTCGGCGACAACTAAAGCATCGTGGAATTGAGGCTGTGGATTTGATGTATTGGTCATGCTATTGATAGAATTTGGAATATAGAATTTAAAATATTCCAGCCATAGGCTGGTATAGGATTATTTAACTAAAGCTTGTATATGAGCCAGGACTTCGGACGGCACAAAATAGGCCTTAATCATATAGTCACTGGCGCCAAGCTTAAGACCAGTTTTCACTTGCTCGGGGTCACCCAAGTTGCTAAGGATAATAACTGGGACGCTGGCCAGCTCTTTATTGGACTTTAAGCGTCGCAATACTTCAAACCCGTCAATGATAGGCAACATAACATCCAATAAAATGATGTCCGGATGATTGGCCAGAGCCAAGTTCAAACCAGCCTCGCCATCAAAGGCGCTGTGCACTTTAAAACCGACGGAAATCAATTTGTCCGCGTACATGCCGGAGACAAAACGATCGTCCTCTATAATCAGAATGGTTTTATCTTTTACTTTTGTTTTGGTTGGTTTAGTTTTAGATAGCTTTGACATATCTCTCATTGATAAAGAATTTCTAATATCTAATTCCTAATCTCTAAACCCCGTTAGAAATATAATAATGTTTACTATGAGGAAAATAAGGTTATTTCGCGTCAAGTACATATCGTATGGGTGTATTACAATCTAATTTCTAACGGGGTAAACAATTTCTAAATTCCAATAACGCAAATTTGATATTTGTAATTTAAGTATTGAGATTTGTTTAGAAATTAGAGATTAGTGCTTAGAAATTATTCAAAGTTAGTCCGTCGTCACCCTTATCACTTCTTCAATGCTGGTCATGCCCTGCAAAACTTTCAACATACCGTCTTGACGCATATTGAAAAACTTCTGCCGTTTAAGTTCGGCTTTCACCTCTTCGGGCTTGTTGCCGCCCATTACCACCTGCTGCATTTCCGGAGTCATGGTAATGGCTTCGGCAATGGCTAATCGCCCACGGTAACCGGTATTACTACACTTGGCGCAACCCACTGAATGGTACAGTTTGGTATCGGGAGCGATAGTTGGCCTTAATTCTGCGGACAAAGAAGTGAATTCCGCAATCACTATCTCTATGAGTTGCTTAACATTCTCCACTGGCGCCTGACAATCAGGGCAGAGCTTGCGCACCAAGCGCTGAGCAACAATGGTGTCCAGCGTTGACACCATTAAAAAAGGTTCAACTTTCATGTCCAGCATGCGCGGCACCGCCCCCAAGGCGTCGTTGGTGTGAAGGGTGGAGAGCACATAATGCCCGGTAAGACCAGCGTGGATGGACAACTCCGCCGTTTCATTATCGCGAATTTCGCCAACCATAACAACATCGGGGTCTTGGCGCAAAATTGACCGAAGGCCATTCGCGAAAGTGTAGCCGATTTCCGGCCGCACCTGCGACTGGTTCACGCCCTTGACGTAATATTCTATGGGATCTTCCAAAGTGATGATATTAACGCCTTCACGGTTCAATAAATTTAGGACGGCAAACAGAGTTGTGGATTTGCCCGATCCAGTTGGTCCGGTTACTAAAAACAAACCGTGCGGCCGTTTGATGCTTTTTTCAATGACGGCCCTGGTGTCATCACGAAAGCCCAAATCAGCAAGCGTTGGCGGCGTAACTGAAGCGTCTAAAACACGCATCACCACCTTTTCGCCGTCTGCCAAGGGTAGCACGGAAATACGCAAGTCAACATCACGCCCCTCCACATTTAAACGAATGCGCCCGTCTTGCGGCAAGCGAGTCTCATCCAGCTTGAGGTTAGACAGCACTTTAATGCGCGATACCACCGCATTGTGAATGTATTTAGGCAAGAGCAGAGAGATATGTAAAATACCGTCAATACGATAGCGCACTCTGCTTTCACGCATTAATGGCTCAATGTGAATGTCGGAAGCCTTGCCCTCAACAGCATGCTGAATGATTACCGAAACAATCTTAGCCACCGGCGCGCGCTTGACCACTTCGTCAACTTCCTCTTGTTCGGTGGCGACAACATCGGCGAATTTTTCTTCGGCCTGCGTAAGCACGGATTCAATTTCTTTGGAAAGAGTATGGTACTGCCTCACCGCTGCCTGGAAACTTGCTTCCGAAATAATAAAATAACGAATACGCCAATTATGTTCTTTGCTTAAAAACTCCAGCACCTCAAGAGCGGCGACGTCATGAGGCTTCACCAAGCCAACAGAAAGATCTTTGCCGCTCCGCTCAAAAGCAACCATGTGATAATTCTTGGCGGCCGATTCGGTAATAGCCTGAAGTACTGACGGCGGAGTGACTAAGCCCGTCAAATCCTTATAGGGAATCCCCCAAACATCTCCCAACAGGCGAACCCAATCTTCCTCGTTAATGACATGCTTCGTCATCACCAATGATTTCAAATCATCTGATGCTGATCCGCGAGCACGCCAAGCCGCAATTTCTTCACCGCTGACCAAATTTTTCTTCTGCAAGGCCGTGACGAGCTGGCTATCCAAAAATTTCTGATCCAAGACGTTGAGAGGCATGTTGTTGATAGAATATAGAATTTAGAATATTGAATACAGAATTATCATAATTCATCATTCATGATTCATAATTCTCAATCGTTACATTCTCCATTCTATATTTCACATTTTTTTAAGGTTTCGTAGCCGGAACCGTATATTCTAAATCTGGAGCGGTTTCTAAGTCCACTTTCAAAGTGTAGGAAGCACCGTCGCTCGTATACAAATACTTATTATTACCAGGATCGCGCGGCGCTGAATCTAAATACTGATTCACCGCCTTTTCGCAGGCTTCTTTGCTAAGCCAGCCGGCCGGAGCCAAGCAACGCGCCCCCTCGGCGCCCACCTCCACTGATTCCCCTTTTGGATACAGACTTATGTCCTGACGATATTTGGCCAGCGCCGAAATAATGGTGAGAGCATGGCGGACACGCAAGGCATCTCGCGATCCTGGCGTATTGGCCGAGCCCAATGTCGCCAAAAACGGATTCGCCCGGCCCGTCGGGCGCGGCTCAATGGGTAAACGTCCATATAATTTTAGAGACTGCCAAAAATCCGATTTAAATAATCTATCCGCGTCAGAGATGGTCTCGCCCGCTGTTTCTTCAATAGGACTGGCTGACTGGAAAAAGCCTATAATCTTGTCCCAATACTGAAAGGATCCTCCGATCAACGCGACTATGATCAAAAACGTGAAAAGCATCAATCGCCGGCGCGGAATTATTTTTATACTTGGAGGCGGCATACCCCGCACCTTTACGGCGTTAGCGTTCTTATGGGCTCCAGTCTATGGTAGACTGGCCCAAAAGAAACGATTCCGGCCATAATTAGGCCATAACGTTCATGACGAACGCCGAGGCCAATGTTTGGCTGGATTGAATAAGCATTATGATTGGTCATAGAGGGTAATGTGATTTAGTACTGGCGTTCGGAACGCCGAAAGGTGCGGGGCATACAAATAATTACGGCAGATGACGAGTGGTTATCTTTAGGCTCGCCGATCCGTCTGTACTGTTGTAAATAAAGCTCTCAATATCCAAAAGTCGCAGATTCTGCTGAACGACGGCCAGCACCTTCTTTAAGGATTCATACTCATTGGCCTTAAAAGAGATGTTCACGGCGTCGGATAAGGTCTTAGCGGCAATAAAATCAGCATCCTGATTTGAGGAAACGCTCTTGGCGGCGACATTGCCGCTGGGTTGAGACCCAGCCGCGAAACTGAATTTACCTAAGGGCAAATTGAGATTATTCATAAAAGCCTCCAGCTGAACAAGAGTTTCCAACTCGTTAGGCCCCGTGGGCAGAACTATTTCCATTCGTTCACGCTCGACCGCAGGAATTGACTCCAGCTCCGCCGCGTGCTTCTGCAACCTCACCAATTGCCGTCGTGCGTCACTAAGCGCGAGTTCCGCTTCTTTAACTTTTAGTGAGTCCTGACCACTGCGAAACGACTGATAGGTCTTGCCAAAAATTAAATAAATAGACGCGGCGGAAGCCGCCAGCAACACAATAGTCAGCGGCAAAAAATAGCGCTCCGTAACCTTGGTGGTGAAATTCTTGGCGCCCTGCTCTACCTGCAGAATATTTTTAGAATTTGCCATAATGCCAAACCTCTGGTTTAAGACTAATTTTTAAGCCGAAAGTGACAATTTGTTTGCCTTGATCAAAATCAAAAGAACTGATGTCTACCTTAGCCACTCGAGCCTGATCTGCCCTAAGAGCCAGTACTTGTTTGGCCATCTCTTCATAACTGACCGTCTCGGCCGTCACGGCTATAGCGCCGTCGTTAGTAAAAGAAGCGGACGTGTATTGCACTAAAGGACTGACTGTTTCCTCTAAAAATGCAAACACTGGAGTGACCATCACGTGCTCTCGCAGTAAGGCGGCAATTAACTTAAGCCGACTGTTAAGCTTGGCCCATTCTGCTTCCTTGAGCTGGTATTTCGCGATATCGCTCTCTATAGTTTGTTTGGCTGTCTGGAATTCACCAAGGCGCTGTTTTTTATAAGACACAAAAAAATAACTTCCGATGTAACTGCCCAATAAGCTGACCACAAAAATAATAACTAAAGCCAGCAAAACTCTGCGCCTAAACTGAGCAGTGACCGATAAATTCCATGACCAATCCGGCGGCAACAGGTTGATGCCAAACGGCGGCGGGCCAAGTGGCGGGGTTGCGATCTTGGCTGGTTCAGGAATAGCTGGCTGTTTGACCAAAGCATCGCTTGCGAATGGATAAATTGGCGGCGTGGCTTTCTCAATCGCGACACCGGGCGCTCGCCCAGGCACCGGCGGAGGCGTTGGCGTTGATTCTTTGACGACCGCTGGTTTGGGTGGAATTGATGATGGCAAGGCAGAAGGAGATATCGGCCCCCCTTTTGGAGCGGGGGATACTACCACCCGGCGTACAGGAGTCCGGAAAAAATTCAATAACCGACGCCACCATGGCAATCCAGAACGCACCAAGGGGGCGGCGGCTCGCTTAGCTTCGTGAATAATTTTACCTTCAGGAGTAACTTTATGAAGATAGGACTCTTCGCGAAGATGCGGCAGTTTTGGCTCCTCTGCTTTGGCTGATGGCGCGTTTGAGGCGGGCACAGAAAGATGACGCTGCTTGTCTGTCGCATCCTTAATCGGAGATGACATAGGCACCTCAATAGGCTCTTTTAACTTACGTCGCAACTCTTCTTCCTCGCGCTTTTTTAATTCGTCCGGCAGTAAATTAACATCCATAAAAATAAGTCAAAATTCAAAAGGCAGAAGTCAAAAATACAAGTTAAAAGTAATCAAGTTTCGTATCTTAGGCCAATAATCTCTATTCAATGTACGGCGGCAATATTATAAAAAACATAATAGTTAAACCGAGAGAGTAGCACCGTGCCGTACATTACTTTTTAATTTTGCCTTGGAATTTTGCATTTTGACTTATGAATTTTGAATTAAAACTTTTATTTAATATCTCTCATGGCCAACCCTACGGCGATGGCAAAACGCGACGCTGATTCTTGCAACATTCCCTTTAACTCTACGGGATAGCGCACTCTCGCCCACGGATCGCCAACATACACTCGGATGTTCAACTTTTGCGAAAGATAACCAGCGAAATTAGCGAGTAAAGAAGAACCACCGGAAAGAATAATTTTCTCTATTGTCTTTTTTGACTGCCCCTGAAAAATTGTAATGGTATATTTAATTTCATTTAATATCGGCGTGATCGCTTCTTCAATAGTGCGCGGTATTTCACTATTTGACGATTCCAACGCGCTAAGGCCAATGTCAAACTTGAATTGTTCGGCGCGCGGTAAAGAAATGTCTAAACTCCGACTGATAGATTTGGTGACGTTTAACCCCCCCATATCAATACTGCGATTCAGAAACGGAATATTGTTATCAATAACCAATATATCAGTAGTTGAGGCGCCCATATCTATAATCATGGTCGGCGCTCGATCGCGGCCAACCAAAGATCGAATCAGGGCGAAACCTTCAGTTTCAAGTCCTAAAAGCATTAATCCAGTTTTTTGAAAAATTTTTAAGTAACGATCAACTATCGTTTTGGGGGCGCCAGTTAAAAGGACTCTCATAGATCCATTGGGCCCGGCCTCGTCCAGCACTTGTGGGTCAAGAATCATCTCTTCCACCGGCAAGGGCATAACTTTCTTGGCCTCAAAATGAATAGCTGATTTAAGATCATTTTTAGACATTTTCGGCAAACTAATAATAGATGTAAACACGGCGTAGGTGGGCAAGGCGGCAAACGCCAGCTTGGATTTGGTTTGAGCTTTTTTGCAAGTCTCGGTAATAGTAGCTGCTATATCAGCCATGCTTGTCTCAGAATCTCCGGGCGATTTGTCCAGGGGTAGTTCGGCCAAACCATAAGTTAACAATTCAGGCACCTTGTTGACATCTTTCAACTCTACAACCTTAATGCTGACTGACCCTATATCAATCCCTAGATAAGAACGGCCTGATGATGAAAAAAACATAACCCTTCTTTAGGCGCGAAACCGCCCAAAAATGATGCCAGAGAAGCATCTCTTATCTTTTGACGAAATAGCCAATAGCATTATATAATAATTACAATAGCGTAAGCGTTTCTGATGTATTTACTATAGGTAAATAAAAAAATAACTAATGAAAAAGGGGATTCTAAAAATTTACATTTTGTGAATTTATAAAACTTTTATAGTTTGTCTTGAATTTTAGTGCTTTTATTGTTGATAGGTCAACAACCACTTTCTATATAGGATCATTTACTGCACCGCTTACCGCGCTAAATTAGCGTTACCATTATACCATAAAATTAAAAAACTTCCAAAATACCTAATTATTTCAACTTTTACTGAATATGGAGCAAAATGTATTTAATAAATTCAGCCAACACCTTCGCGCCTCCTTACAGCAAGCTGCCGAGATAGCGACAACTTTTGGGCATTCAAGCATTGAGCCAGCCCATCTACTTTTAGGACTGGCCCACGTTCATGGAACACTTGGCCATGAACTGCTTGAACAAACAAAACTTGATCTAGCCGCTCTTGACGACTTTCTAAAAAGCATGATGCCCATAACTGGGGCACCGGCGAGTTTTTCATCGGCCAGCCAAGGCCTGATTGCCAAAGCTGCTCTCCTCGCCTACAAGGCCAAACACTACTACATTGGGACCGAACATCTACTGAAAGCAATTATTGATAACCCCGGGCCCGCTCTTTATGAATTTACTTCCGCTAATCATTGGAACACCCAAGCCATAGCCAAACAAATTGATATGATTCTCAAAAGCGCGTCAAAACTTCCCGAACTAACTGCCAGCTTTGCCGCCACTAATGATGTTTCAGAAACCGATGATCTCCCTGCCCCGACTCACCCATTTATGATTAACCTCACCCACCCTGATTACGACCAACGTCTTGATCCAGTGATTGGACGCGACAAAGAAATTGAACGAGTCATACAAATACTGGCTCGCCGCACGAAAAATAATCCGGTGTTATTGGGAGACCCGGGCGTTGGCAAAACTGCTATCGTAGAAGGACTGGCGAAAAAAATAATACACGGACAAGTACCGACGATCTTAAAAGACAAAAAAATCATGGCGCTAGACATGGGCGGCTTAATCGCCGGCACGATGTTTCGCGGGGAATTTGAGAATCGCTTGAAGCAAATTATTGAAGAATTACAGCGTCATCCGGAGATTATTTTATTTATTGATGAGCTTCATACTATCGTTGGCGCGGGCGCGGCCAGCGGCTCTGTTGACGCCGCCAATATCTTGAAACCGGCGCTGGCGCGCGGCGAAATCAAATGTATCGGCGCCACAACCATTGAAGAATATCGGCGCCACATTGAGAATGATGGGGCGCTGGAAAGACGTTTCCAGCCAGTTTATATTAATGAACCAAGTCCGCGCGAGACGCGTCATATCTTGGATGGCCTAAAAAATTATTATGAATCATTTCATGGCTTAAATATAGCCGACGAAGCGCTGGACGCAGCCGTCGCCCTGGGAGAGCGATACTTAACCGATCGCTATCTCCCCGATAAAGCTATTGACCTCATTGATGAAGCAGCGGCTAGAGTAAAAATAAAAAGCACCACGCCGCCGGAAATAGAACGTTTGCAAGAACTAAACCGCGCCGAGCGCTTGGCTATGGAACGTAAGGAACGAGCGGTTAGCGCCGAAAAGTTTGAGGAAGCCCTGCGCTGGCAGAAAGAACATCATAATATCAAGACGCAGAAAGAGCGAGTGGCCGCTCACCTAAAAAAACATCCACCGGTCTACCCGTCAGTTGACCGTCAAAGCGTGGCGGAAGTATTGACGGGCTGGACTAATATTCCTGTTTACAATCTGCTGACTGAAGAAATGGAGATGCTCAAAAATCTGGAAGATAAGTTACAAACGATAGTGACGGGACAAAAAAATGCTATTCAAACGGTAGCGGCTACGATTCGCCGCGCCCGCTTGGATCTTTCTGATAGAAGACGGCCGCTTGCCTCTTTCTTCTTTGTTGGACCAAGCGGCGTGGGCAAAACGACACTGGCCAAGGCCGTCGCCGCGGCGCTTTTTGGCAACGAACAGGCGCTTTTGCGGCTCGATATGACCGAATTTTCTGAAGGATTCACCGTTTCCAAACTTATTGGCGCCCCAGCTGGCTATGTTGGCTTCAAAGAAAGCGGCCTTTTAACCGAGCGGGTACGACGCCAGCCATACCAAGTTGTCCTCTTTGACGAACTGGATCGCGCCCACCGAGAAGTTTACCAACTAATAATGCAAATCCTTGATGAAGGAGTATTAAGAGATGCCACGGGTCGGCTGGTGAATTTTAAACAAACAATCATCATTGCTACAGCCAATCCTTTGCGCGGCAGCATTAAATTGCTCGGCTTTGATGACAAAAAAAATAATCATTTTTACGACGCTGACGAAAACCGACACCTGCTAGACGCCCTAAAAGATATTTTGCCGTCTGAACTTTTGCACCGCTTTGACGCGATTTTACCATTCTCGTCATTAACAGTTGAAGATCTCAAAATTATCTTGCGCAATGAAATCGCGGCCCTCAATAAACGGCTGGAGGCGCGCCAAATAATAGTATCTATACCAACATCAGCCGAAGAAGAGCTGGTGCGCTTAACCATTGACAGCGGTGAAGGCGCTCGCAATCTACTGCATAATCTACAACAGCTGGTGGAAAATACGCTAGCGGAAAAAATTATGGAACGAACACACACCATGCCTAAAACATTCACTCTCCGCCGAAGGGGCGACCGCTGGACGCTAAATTAAATTACTAACCAAAAAATACATGGTTGCTCTCTCCTATAAGCGCGCTCTGGCCATTATCGGTTTTATCGCCTTAACTATTTTCTTTGCGGTAATGCTGTATTTACTCTTCTTCCGCCAGCCGACAACTCCTATCACCAATGAAATAACAGGTGGCCCGGCTGGCAGATTGCCTCCAATTGGAACCGGTAGGCCGGGAACGGGACCAACGGGAGGGCCCGGTGGACTGCCTATTGGCGAAGAAATCGAAAAAGAAAAACCATCAAAAGAAGCTAACGGGGGCTTAACTGAAATTACCCCGATTATATCAACATTAACTGACGCTCCAACGACCGATGGACAAACCGTGCTTTATTACCAGCCAACTGACGGACTATTCTATAGAATCACTCCGGAAGGTCAAGTGAATAAACTATCCGAACAGGTGTTTTATAATGTCAGCCAAGTAACCTGGTCACCCAACCGCAGCGCGGCGGTTTTAGAATATCCGGACGGATCAAATATTGTTTATAATTTCCAAACTAAAAGTCAAGTCACTCTGCCTAAGCATTGGGAAGAATTTTCTTTCTCTCCGGACGGCAACCAACTCGCTTTCAAAAGCATGGGCATTGATCGCGATAGTAGATGGTTGGCCGTATCTAACGCTAGCGGCGGAGATAACGAGGCCATCGAACCGTTGGGCGACAACGCCAAAACAGTGACTGTGACATGGTCTCCCAACAGGCAAATTGTGGCCCTACAAAGGGAGGTAACCGGCACTGACAAACAAGAGATCTTTTTCATTGGACTTCAGGGAGAAAATTTTCGCTCTATGACAGTGCCGGGGTTGGGACTCCGCAGCCAATGGACGCCCGATGGACGATCTCTGCTCTACAGCGTTTCCTCTCCGGCCAATGATTACAAACCAATGTTGTGGATCGCCGGCGCTTCGGGTGAAAATATCGGCGCCAACCGACACAGCTTGGGCCTCAACACCTGGGCTGATAAATGCGCTTTCACAGATGCTGCTAACGTAATATGCGCCGTACCGCAAGAACTCCCCGCCGGTGCGGGGCTGACCCCAGGCATTGCCGCTACTATTCCCGATAATTTATATTCCGTGAACCTAAACACTGGCGAAAAAAAACTTCTGGCTATTCCCTCAACCAACATCACCGCCGAAAACGTAATGGTGACGAGCGACAAAAAATGGATTTTTCTAAAAGAAGCGCTCACGGGAAATCTTTATAAAGTAGCCCTGCCGTAAATTAGGAAATAGGCGTCAGAAATTAGGCACTAGTAGTCTTAAATTACAATGGTCACATACTACATACTAAATACTAGATACTAAATACTAACATTAACATGAACAGACTTCCGCCATCATTCGCTCCCGTCTTTGGTGTTATTCTGCTCGTCGCTGGCGGCATTCTTTACGCTTTCTATGCATTTGTGGTCGCCATACCGCGTTCTCAGGTGCGAATAAATAGCGCCGCGCCTTATGAAAGCTCTGACCCGCTAATCAGCAAGGTAGGTGGTCCAACGTACACAACACCGCAGTTGAGACCTGATAATTTTACTTTGGGGAACGCGGATGCCCCTGTCAAGATTTTTGAATTCTCTGATTTTTCTTGTCCTTATTGTAAAACCATGGCTTCCTCTCTTAGTACGGCGGTTGCCCGTCATCCGGAAGTTCAGTTGATCTGGAAAAATTTTCCCGTTACCTCACTGCATCCCGAATCAATGCTTGCCCACCAAGCGGCTTATTGCGCCGGAGAGCAAAATAAATTTTGGGAATATCACGATAAATTATTTGAGGCTCAAGGAACATTCTCGCGGGAGACCTTCCTCGCTATTGTCCAAGCGCTTGGCTTAAAATTGCCATCCTTCACCGCTTGTATTGATGACACTGCGCCCCGTCAGCTCATTGAAGCCGACATTCAAGAAGGCAATGATTTAAACATTGACGGCACGCCTTACCTTTTTATCGGCGACCAGCAGTTCTCTGGCGTCTTGTCAGATGAAGAATTAGAACAAGTCATCAACTTTCAAAAACAACTAATCCAAGCGACTAAAAAATAGCATGCCGCGATACAGGCGTCATAATTTTTTTTTACTGGCTTTATTGCCGGCAATTTTTCTGTGGCCGCTCCTCACCAGCGCCCTAAACATCCCTGCTCCTGATCCAGTAATTAAAATCCCGGGCTTGAGTGATTTAAGTCAAATTGAAGAAAAACCGTGCCCCGATCTTGAAAAGAAAATTGGTGCCTCTGGTTGCTTATATATACCCTGGATTGGAGAATACGTTGGTGGGCTCTACAAATTTGCCGTGCTTGCTTCAACCATCTTGGCTACGGTGGTTATCATGGCCGCCGGATTTATCTGGCTGACCGCCGGCGGCAATGTCAGCCAGATTGGAACGGCCAGAAGCTACATTGGCGGCGCAATTATGGGCCTAGTCTTGATGCTTGGCTCATATACTATTCTCAATCTTATTAATCCAGATCTTGTGGTCTTTAATGCCTTGCGAATACCAGTCATCAAAAAAGACCCAATTCTAGACTTCGCACAGCAGGTCTACGACAGCGGCCAGGCCATCGGGCTCTGCGTCGCCAATGGGCGACTCTTCCCCCCGCTCAACAATACTGACCTTGATCCCGCCCTCCAGCAGAATTTTAATGACGCGGGTGCTGCGGCGAAGATTGACCCGGCTTTCGTAGCAGCAATTTCGGCCTGGGAGTCTCGTGGGTGTTTTAATTCAACGACAGGTGCCTGCGCCAATCGAGCTCTCATTAGTCCTAAGGGAGCCGCCGGTATTGCGCAAATCATGCCAAAAACCGCCGCCGACATTTGGGATAAATATGCCACCGACCAATTTGCTCGTCCCAAAGATTGTGCTGGCGACGATGACCCCCGTAATGGAACATACACTCCCACGTGCGCGAAATGGATGAACGCGCACGACCGCGAGGTCATCTTCATGAGTGCGGCCTACGCCAGCAAGTACGTCAGCCCGCAACTCGCGCGTTGCGGCTTCGGTGTTCGTCTCGATATGGTGGCCGCCGGTTACAATGCCGGACCCAACGGCGCTGACCTCTGCACCGGCGTACCGAAAGCACAGGAAACGAAGGATTATATTGTTGGAACCAAAGGATTCTATTCCAAGTACTGCTCACAGTCTGGCGGCACATTGCAGAAGCCACTGCCACCCGAGACCGAACAGCGGCTTAACCCATCCGACAGCCTCCCCGATCTCTTGAACCCCATGCAGCCGTTTCCTCCAGACATCCTCTAAAACATGGTTCACATAACGACTATCTACCACTGCGTCAACTGCGACGCGCAATTTCCCAAGTGGGAGGGACGCTGTCGGGAATGCGGACAATGGGACACGCTAAAAGAAACCGTCAAACCGGCCAAGACCGCGCCAAGCGCCAAAGCGAGTGAGGTTATTGACTTTTCTTCTCTGGCCGAACAATCCAGCGCGCCCAGAGCGAGCACCGGCTTTAATGAGTTTGATCGCGTCCTCGGCGGTGGTCTTGTGCCCGGCGTTCTTATTTTAATCGGCGGCGACCCGGGTGTCGGCAAATCAACCCTGCTTTTGCAAACTGCCGCCGCCATGGCCAGCCATGAAGAAGATTCCAATAAATCAGTTTTATATATTTCCGGCGAAGAGGGCGCCGAACAAATAAAGCATCGCCTGGATCGCTTAAAAATTTCCGCTCGCAACCTTAAATTTCTCGGCAGTTCTGACATTGAAACTATCGTTGCTACCATTGCCGAAATTAATCCGCGTCTAGCCATTGTAGATTCACTCAACACCATTAGATCAGAGGGAGGCCTAGTTGGTCAGCAGTCTCATTTGCGCCGAGCCACTGAAAGACTAATGACCCTAGCCAAACAAACAAACATTCCAATTCTTCTTATTGGGCATGTCACCAAAGAACGGCAAGTGGCCGGACCAAAAACTTTGGAACATCTAGTGGACGCCGTTTTGTATTTTGAGGGCGTGGAAGGCGGCGCGCATAGGATTCTTAGAGCCGTAAAAAATAGATTCGGCGGAGTACAGGAAATAGGAATTTGGCGAATGACCGGCGAGGGGCTTATTGAAGTACCTAATCCTTCAGCCGCTTTTTTGAAAGAACGACAAATAAATGTGCCCGGCTCTGCCGTTACCGCCCTTCTTCAAGGTTCAAGAGTTTTTTTGATAGAAGTGCAAGCGCTTGTCTCAAAAACGCGATTTGGTTATCCGCAACGCCGTGTAACTGGTTTTGACTTAAGCCGCCTGCAGTTGTTAATCGCTGTTTTGGCCAAACGTTTACGCCTCCCTCTTGCCTATTACGACGTACACCTCAATATCGCGGGCGGGCTTAAAGCGAATGAACCAGCCATGGATTTACCGGTGGCGTTGGCTATCGCATCAGCGCTTAAAAACGTGCCCCTGTCGGACGATGTAATAGCTGTAGGGGAAGTTGGTTTGCAGGGAGAAGTGCGTGGGGTCGTTGATTTGGAACGCCGACTTGAAGAGTCAAGCCGTCTTGGATTCAAACAAGCAATTATTCCCAGCCAAGAACTGCATGGACAAATAAAACTAACTCTCCTTAAAGTTTCTTCGGTGCAGGAAGCGGTTAATCAAACCATCGCCTCTTGACCAAAACATCCACTCCATAATTTTAATCATAAAAATCTATATATACAAAATGTGACGGTCGTCACATTTTGTATATAACATTATTTTCGCTAATTCTCTAAACCCCCTCTTAAGGTTAAGACAAATGATGCTCTTTTTGCAAAAGATCTTCTATTTTTATTCTAATTTGCTCATAACTAACTAATCCGGGATCGTGCTCAATTATTTCTCTGGCCGCCTCCTGCGCTTCGGCTAAAAGCACGACGTCGTTCAGATCCGCGACCTTAAATTCGGTAAAGCCGGATTGTTCAGTGCCAAACCAATCGCCTGGACCTCTTAATTTCAAATCTTGCTCGGCCAGTTTGAAGGCGTCGTTAATATTGGCAAAAGCTTCCAGCCGACTGCGCGCAATGGTTGATGGATAAGAAGAAAAAAGCGCGCAAATTCCCTCTTTGCCGCGGCGCCCTACCCGTCCACGCAACTGATGAAGCTCGGCTAAGCCGAACCGATCGGCGTCTTCAATGACCATAATTGTCGCGGCGCCAATGTCCAAGCCCACTTCAATGACCGTGGTCGCCACCAGCATTTGCAATTCTCCGGCACGAAATGATTTTAATATAGTTTCCTTTTCCCGACTGGTAAGCTTGCCGTGAAGCACGCCAATTTTGACATCGGGAAATGATTCTTGACGCAAACGCTTGTATTCGGCGGTGACTGATTTAATGCCGAGTTTGTCTGACGGATCAATCAATGGACACACCACATAAACCTGTTCGCCTTTATCAATGCGCCGCCTAATGCCGATTTCCACGCGTCGACTGCGGTCATAGATAAAAGATGCGGCGTCAACCCCTCTGATTTTTGTTGAGCGGCTATCCTTTGCTTAATACCAAAACGATGCTGCTCATCAACAATTACTAACCCGATTTTATTGAATTTTACTTTTTCCTGAAGCAAGGCATGCGTTCCAATAGCCACCTGCGCCGAGCCGTCGCTCATCGCCTTAAGAACAGCCCGACGATCAACCATGGACGGCATTGAAATATCAGTTTTAGAATGAGTAAGAAGAGCGATTGTCATGCCCGAATTGGCAAACAAATTATGGAAGGTCTCATAGTGCTGATGTGCTAAAACCTCGGTTGGCGCAAGGTAAAGCACTTGATATCCGGCCTTAACGACAACCGCCGCTGCCAGCGCGGCCACTAGTGTTTTACCGCTTCCCACTTCCCCCTGCAACAATCGCTGCATGGGATATGGCTTACTCAAATCCCTAATAATCTCCTCAACCGCGCGTTCCTGATCATCTGTTAATTTAATAGGCAACTGCATCTTGATTGATTGAAGTAATCCCCTATCCATAAATTGAGAAGCCATTAAAGCTTTCCGCCGCTCACGCATAAAAAGGCGCGAAATCTGCAAAAAGAACAATTCATCAAAAGCCAAACGCCGACGAGCCAAAGCCTCAACGGTTTCGCTCTCTGGAAAATGAATGGCGGCGATGGCGGCAATAATAGACATAAAATGATGCCGCTCTCTGAATTTTTCGTCAAACCAATCGTCAAGCTTCAATCCTTTAATGGCCGTCTCAATAAAAAAACGAATTTGTTTATGAGTCAGCCCTTTGGTCAAGCTATAGAGCGGTACCAGTCGCGAGGTATGAACAGGACGACTATCGCTAACGCGTTCCCACGCCGGATTAGTCATCTGCCGCGCGCCTTGATAAATTTCAATGATACCGGATAAGTACAAGGGACTTTGCAGAGGAATGGCGCGCGCCAAAAACGGCTGGCCAAACCAAACTACTTTCATGGCGCCGGTGTCATCTTGAAAAACACCTTCCGTGATATGGAGACGTCTTTGTCGCCAACTCTGACGATTGGCAAAACTAACAAACGAACCTTTAAGTGTTACTGGCACGCCAACTGGGGTGGCGGCAATGGCATACTGTTGTCTAAAGTCCTCGTATCCGATTGGAATATGATACACTAGATCTTCAATCGTAGTGATGCCTAACCGCCGGAACGCGGCGGCCATAACGCGCCCTATGCCCTTGAGGTCGTTTAACTGTGTTTCAAAAAAATACATTTAAATCTCAAAACAATACGCCTGCCATCGCCTATGCCCCCGCCAAGAATCGAACTTGGATCACGAGCTCCGCAAGCTCGCATTCTATCCGTTGAACTACAGGGGCACAGGCCATGGCAGACGAATCTAGCCGTGGCAACTCAACATGATTATGTCAGCTGCCAATTATAATCGCAATAATCGACTTAGGGCGTCACTGGTTGGTTCTGATTCACGGCTTAAATCTTCTTCAAGATATTTTAAAAGAAGACGGCGAACCTCAATTGGGTTTTCATCTTGCAGGGGAATGGGTAGGCGTGGCCGCCAGGCGTTTTTGAAATCAAAATATAACATCTTCACCTCCGGCGGCTCATAAATAATCCAAAAACTCTTTAAATCTTTAA
>Ga0075974_104_pt1 | contig 60042 bp, 46 predicted proteins | sample RifGroA2_FD_68000 | JGI IMG/M metagenome (GOLD analysis project Ga0075974, IMG submission 68000) | Parcubacteria bacterium GW2011_GWA2_46_9
GGAGTACCCATCTTAAACGCTCTTCTTTAATTGTTTTTGACATAGATATAGCCATTTCCCCATTGTAGGGGAAACCGCCATATGTGCTTGCACATTACCGAATAATTTGGTGGAATAAAAATATTTGTGTTATAATATGGCCATGTGGATAACAGCCCTGCATAAAAGAACTAAGCAGTTGGACTATTGGGACGTTAAGATGATTGTTGTCAGCATGGTCTGCCTTGGGTTTGTGTTTGGCCGCCTTGTGCCCGAGTTAATTGACGCAAATCCGTGGTGGTGGGGAACGCTGGTTGTGCTTTTTTTATTGCGGCCGACTTATCATTTTTGGGTGAAAGCTTCGGATAAATAAGGATCTAACTATAACCATACTCAAAACGGTCAATGCAAGAATTTCGCCCAAAGCCACTGACTAAAATAAATCCCGTTAGAAATTCCCGCGGGGTATTGCGATTTGTGCGCAAATGGTCCAGGAAGAGCTGGTCTGGGGGCTGGCGGGCAATGAGACAAATTCTGGCTGGTCGCACGCAAAGATTATTTCAGCGGATAAGGGGTAATGCTCGCCGCTACTATACTTTCAAGTATAGTAGCGGCGGGAGTAAGGGGGGTGATAATGGAAGAGAGAGGGAACTAAAATTGAAAAGTGGACTGAAATTGAAAAGGGAACTTGAACTGAAGATGGAGCTGAAACTGAAAAGGGAACTGAAACTGAAGAGGGAATTGGAGGGGGGATTGATTGGAGTGTGGGGAATGCTCGGCGTTACTATACTTTCAAGTATAGTAACAGGGGTGGTGATTGGAGTGTTTAGGATGTTTAGAGTGTTTAAAAAAATATCATTAAAGAAGGCGGTGGCGCGGACTGCGGTGACGCGGACCGAAATGATGCGGAGCGAAATAATGCGGGCCGTGGTGGCGCGGGCCGATTATACCAAGATAGGAATTGGGGCGGTGATGGCTTTCAGCATTATGGCGCTGCTTTTTTACCGCATACCCATGAGTTTAGGGGGAATACTTTATATCACACAGAATAATTGGACTGGCGGGGTAATATCAGCAAATCCGTACACTTTGGCAACCAATAGTAACTGGACCAATTACAGCGCGCCATTGAGTTCAGCCCCTGAAGCCACTGACCTTATAACAAGCCCGACCTTGAAACTTAAAGAAACGGGCGGCACTATTACTCATAGTACGACCAATGATTTTTCGTCGCCAGCTAACCATAACAACACTATGGAGATTGGTGAAAATGTAACCCTGGCCCGAAGCGGCGATCCTACAGGTATTATTAACCTTACGACCAATGGCCAAACTGGTAAAAATAGCAGTATAGTTCAAGATCAAAACAGGGGACTTCATGTTATATTTCATGATACATCCGGAACCGGATCAAGGCTCAAATATCGTTTCTCGCCTGATGGTGGACAAACATGGACAGGACCTTATAATATTCCACTGCCTAGTGGGTTGCCAGGAACACCCGCGATCACTGATTATGGCTATTTCAACGATCTGGTCGTTGATACCAAATTCAGTCGTCTCTATGCTATCTTTCGGCTTAATGCTGGCACCGTTGCCAATGGTACAAATTATATAGCACTCATAGTTGCCTCATGTAGTTACGCTACCAATGGGTGTACGTCATGGCAGTCGGCGGTCATAACCAGTGAAGCGCCAACGCTCGCGAATAAATTTAATTATAGATTTAACTATCCCACACTGGCGATTAGTAACAATGGTGGTACTGATCCGCGTTTACATCTTGCCTATTCGCTGAATAGTGGATTTGGCTATCGCAACTGCGCACTTACATCAGTTGCCGCCAGCTGTCTTAGCAGCGGGTGGTCATCCAGCATGGATCCTAGTTGGAATTATATGTATAGTCCGCGAGTGGTCGTTGATCCTCGTGGCGGCCACTATGTTTATGTCATATCATTTCTGGACAGCGCTGGCGAAGACGAAATAGTGTGGAATTCTTGCCCCGGAAGTTCGTCTACAAGCTGTGATACACCGAGCGAATGGGTGTACAACAGAGAACCCATTGGAACAGGTGTGATAGATATTAATTTTAATCCCATCTTTAGTTTGAATCCTTCCAGTCTTGACGCCAATATTGATGACGATGGATATCTGCATTTAGTCGCTTCTGCCAAAGATAGTGCCGATTCATCTTCTTCGAACACATATAGATTATTGTATAGAAAATCAGACGAAGTAGTAGTGGGGGATGGTTCAATAAGCATGACGCAAAAGACGATAACGCAATGGAGACTAAGCATGGTGAGCGTGCTAGACAATAATATTGTCAGGGTTTTTAATCAGAGACTCGGGTCTTTTTATTATCCTTATATTGTTTACAGAAACAACAGCGCGCTTTGGATCGCGTACTATACAGGTTCAGGTAGTGAGAATTCGTGTATCACGACCGACGACGTATTCAGATTGAACTATAAATGTGTTACGATTGAGAGCGGTGGAATAGGCGCTGATGTCACGCTGCTTGATAATACTAATCCAGCCATTGTGCATTTTAATAGTTTAGTTCTTCGCTACTTGTCAACTCCTTATGAGCTTACCGGCACATTCACTTCGCAGGCAATGGACGGAGGGGTTGGCGCGACTTGGAAAAGCCTTACAGTTACCTTAAGTGAAGCGTTGCCAAGCGGGACAACACTTACTGTCAGCGCCAGAACAACTGTAAATAATGTACAGGAAACAAACTCTCTTTATTATTGTACATTAACTCCGACCATTAGTGGAACAACATACACCTTTACTGGTGCAGAGGAAGATAGCTTCTTATTAAAAGCGCGCGCTGATCCAAGTTGTGTTTGGTTGCAGCAAAATCAACAATATTTGTGGTACCAAATTTCAATGACTTCAGACACGCTAAGGACAAAAACGCCGGTGGTGGCGCAAGTTACGGCAGAATACCGGCGGTTTCCAAAGTCAGTCAGCCTTACTTCTTCGCCCTTTCAGATGAGCAACAATACGGCGGATATGCCGGCGGTGAAAGAGATTCGCTGGAAGGAGAAAATACCGTCCGGTAAAAGCGCCCGCGTGAGTCTGCAGGTGCGGACCGCGACATCGTCATCGTCAGCATCATTTGGCAGCGCCTCTTGGTATGGCTCTGGCACGTCGGCTTATAATGCCGTCTCTTATCCTGACGCGTGGACCGCGCCAACCGGCGTGTTTACGACGACCGATTTAAATAATGGCGGGTGTACCCGAACGCTGGCTTCAGATACAAGCGGCAATACGCCGGCCGTGCGCGGCGCTGTAAATTTAGTTTCCTGTAAATTTGACTCGCAAAATCCCGTATTTAAAGACGGCAAGCTTTACGCGCAATACAGGGTTACTTTGGCCGCGCCGGAACAAGATGCCACCTCTGAAATTTCCGAGGTTCAAATCGTTTACGGAATTAACGCCCAGCCATCGGTGACCGTTACGTCGGTTAGCCAAGCGTATTGGGGACCGGTGACCGTCAAATATGATCTTTCCGACTCTGACAATTCATCATTTAATGTCGGCTTATTTTATGATGTTAGGCTGCGGCTTCTATCTAATATCAGTAGTACTGACGGTGTCATTACGGTTGATACGGGCACTCTTAGTCTGGCGGCTCTTGTACCACCGACAGGGGTTATTCAAATTGACGATGAACAGATTAAATATTTTAAAATTAAGGGAAATTCTTTTGTTAAGAACGATGATATTACTCCTAATATAGATTTAGTGAGGGGAGCTACTTGGTGGTTAGATCAGTATGGCGCGCCGAAGAATTCCAATCCCGACAGTCATAGCGCGGGCGCAACAGTATGGATTCGGGCAACGGACGCGCAGATACAAAATGATCCAGATTTTACCAGCCGTTGTAATATAATCGATCCAATACGCGCGAATTTTTGTAAAACCGCTAGAGCGAGTGGCGCGGTAGGAGGAGGGGTTACCAGCGGCACAAACAAAACTATTACTTGGGACAGACCAGCGCTGGATATACCAGGAAGTATTTATATGACAGACAAAAACATAATGGTTTCGGCAAATGACGGGGAGGTGGTGAGGCAGGTGAGGGCGAGGGTGATAACTTCTGATTTCACGATTGACACAAAAAAGCCGCAAATTGACTCAAACGCTCTGGATATTCCTCTTGGCAACGGCGTGTTTTTGGTGAATGGTAAGCTCAAAACAAATACTCGGGATGTAACATTGAGCATTGACCAGCTAGACGTTACGAATGACGGTCCCTTGTCTGATTCATCATGCAACACGGCGCAGTATTGGCCCGGATACGGGAAAAACGCGTGTTATATAATGGTGTTTTGCAACACAGTTGGTAGCGATACGTGCGGCACGCCAAAGGTGCTGGAACTTATACTAAATCAAGGCAATTTGCCCTGGACACCATATCCTTCGTCCGAGCCTTTCGCCACATCAAAATCATTGACGCTAAATGACAGTAGTCAATCGGCGGAGCAAACAGTGAAGGTGGGAGTGTTTGATATACATGGCAATATTTCGTTTAGCAGTAAGAACATAGTGCTAGACGCGTCACCAACTGGCAATCCGCCGGCGCCGCCAACTTTTACAGCAGAGGATATTTCAAACGCCAGCAAGCCTCTTGTTTATCTGCGTTGGGACGATATATCGGCCAGTCTGCAGTTGCAAGACGCCTATGGCGGCGATTTTGCCAAGTTCAAAATATATCGCGCTCAAGGGGCGGCGCCTAATACGAATGGGACGCCGTTGGCCGAGCTGACAACCGCTTCGCTCACTAACTATGTGGATGGGGGCGTGGCTTATGATACCGCTTATAGTTACGCCTTGGTGGTGGAAGATAATGTCGGCAATCGCTCAAGCCCTATAAACGCCAATCCGAATTCAATAACGCCAACATCCACCGGTTTAACAATACCTTCTCCGCCGATTATTACGGCTGGCGGTTATCCAGCGGTGGAATTAACGACCACTTCCGCAAAAATCACCTGGGATACAGACAAAGCCAGCGACTCCAAAGTTGTTTACGCGGGCGTGCAGAGTAAACCTTCAAGTTTTGATGGCTATCCTAGTCAGGGATCAACGGCGCTAGCCACAAGCGGCACAGATGCCCATAACGTGACTCTTGTCGGTCTTCAGCCTGGTACCCGTTACTTCTATGAGATTCGTTCGGCAGTGTCTGGCAACAGCACACCTGGCACGAAAAACAGCGAGGGGGGGACGGATTTCCAGTTCAGTACCTTAACTCCGCCGCCGGTGGTAAAGCCGGTGATTTCGGGAGTAGGTGTTAGTTTAACGCACAACAGCGCGACGTTTACATGGACGACTGACCTTGACTCGGATTCGTTCGTGCAGTATGGCGCGGATGCCGGGCTTACTAATTCAACGTTTGTGGGGCAACAAGATAGCATTAAGAACCATACCGTGACCATTTCCAGTCTTTTGCCGCAGACGACATATTACTTTCGTTTAAATTCAACAGCTGGAGAAGGAACTGGTATTGCGCCAAGTACTGGCAACTCACTTTCTGGCGGCACTAATTTTTCATGTTCAAGCTCAAGCTGTAGCGCGATGACTGCTGTTGATCCCAAAGACGACCAGCCGCCGACCTATGACAATATTCAGGTTTCTAATATCCAGTATAATACCGCGACAATTACGTGGACGACGAATGAGCCGGCAACGAGTTTTGTTGAATTTTGGAAAAGCGGCGATACAACACACCGTTTTTGGCCGTCGGCTCCCGGTAGTTTAGTAGTATCACACACCGTGCAATTGCCCCTTGATCTTGAGCCGGATACTGATTATAGCTTTCAGGTAATTTCGGTTGATGGTTCAACCAATTCCGTGCCTTCAGCAGAGCAAGCGCCATTCCATACCGAGCCACAACCAACAGTGATTACGCCGCCAGCTTTTACCGGTCCGACCATTCGGCACGATACAATTACGGCGACAACGGCGACGATTTACTTCCGCACTGACCAGCCCACGAGCACAATTGTTCATTATTCAATTAATGATCAATCATACATTCAGCAACAGTTGTTCCCAGAACTCATTACCGACCATACTGTGATGCTTCTTAATTTGACGCCCGGCACAACATACTATTATAAAGTAAAGGCGACAAATTCCAGCGGCCTATCCACCGAAAGCACTGATTGCGGCGGCTCATTGTGCTATTTTACGACAATGACTTCAACGAATCCTTTGCCTCTAATTATTGAGGGGAGTTTAAGCGTGACAGACATTACTCCGAACATCGCCACAATCGGCTGGCGCACTGTGTTGCCAGGTGATTCGTTTGTGGAATTCGGGCCGGCTGATGCGAGCGGTAATCCGCTTTATGGCCGGACTTTTGGTTATGTCTCTGACAGCAAAACAGAGCATACCGTTACTCTGCCCAATGATTTATTGAGCGGACAAACATATTATTTCCGCGTGCGCACTCGCGACGTTTATAGCCAGCTTGCTGTTTATCCGGGAACCATTGATCCGAGCGTAACGACTTGCGCGCCAACTGCGCTAGATGAACGTAATCCGTGTTTTACGACCACTGTTTCAGACCAAATTCTTATCAGCGAGTCGGCCACGCCGCCTATTATCAGCGGCGTCGGGGCATTGCTCGTAACCGATGTTAAGGCGATCATTGGTTGGTCAACAGATAAATTGGCCGATTCCGAGGTTAATTATGGCTTGTCCACGAGCTATGGCGCGCCAATAAAGCAGGTTGATGCGGCAGATAAACCGATTTACACGCGCGCACACGCCGTAGCACTGGAGAATTTGCAGCCGAGTACGGATTACTATTTCAAAGTGGCTTCTACGAGTTTATTGCCGGCTGATATGCGCATTGAGGATGATAAGGGCGGACAGGGATATACTTTTAAAACCAATGCCGGCACGGGCCAATACAGCCAAGCGCCCGGACAGCAGGGGGCGGTGAAGTTAGACACGACGCCGCCGGTATTGAGTTCGGTTATTGTTGATAAGCTGACAAATACTACGGCGACCATTAAGTGGAATACGAATGAGCAGTCAACTTCGGTTGTAAAGTTTGGAGAAACTGATTCTTATGGGCGTCTGGCTGGCGACTATTCCGCGCTTACCAATGATCACACGGTCGTTCTGCAGAAACTTGACGCGGGAACGGAATACCATTTTAAAGCATATTCCTGCGATCGCGAAGCAAATTGCGCCGAGAGCTATGATTTAACTTTTACAACCAGAGGCACAAAGAGCGAGAAGGTAAAAGAGAAAGAGGGAGAAGAGAAAGCAACGGAGGAGGATGGTGATGATACAAAGGGCAAGGAAGAGCTTGATGAGGCAACCAAACGTATTCAAGCTCTTTCTAAGGACAGAAAACTTTCGGTGGAGAAAATTATTGAACTCTTGAAAGATTTTTCAGAAGAAGAGGTGTCTAAGATTCTCTCGTCAATCGGTCTTCAACTGGTTTCACCGCCCAAGTTCGTGGCCGGCGCCCCGCGGATAGAAGTGACAACGACCACGGCCACCATCACTTGGCAGACCGACCGAGAAGCAGATAGCCGCGTGGCGTATGTCACAGACGCCGATTATAAATCTGATGCTGACGATCCGTACCACATTGAGGCGGGTGATATGAGTAATTTCACAACCGACCATGCTGTTACCTTGATCGGACTTCAGCCTAACACCGTTTATCATTACCAGGTGCGCTCCCGCGAGCCGGCCGGACGGACGGCTCGTTCCAAAGATTATACTTTTAAAACTCTGCCGATGAAGCCGGAGATTACGGATCTAAAAATAGCCGAAACAACCGAACGCGCCGCCACCCTAACCTGGAAGACAAATGTGCCCACAACCAGCATTGTTACTTATGAGAATTTGAAAAACAATGCTCAACGTTCGCAGGGAGATCCGCAATTCGTTACTATTCACCGTTTCACTCTACAGGATCTTGAGGTCAGCAGCTTTTACGAGGCGTCAATTCGCGCCGAGGATGAGTCGGGTCTTAGCATTATTTCCGGTTCATTCAAGTTCTCCACCAAGCGAGATATAGTACCGCCGGAGATTATTCAAGTGCGCACCGATGTTACTCTTTCGCCCGGCAAATCAGAGTTTGCCCAAGCGATTATTACTTGGCGCACCAATGAGCCGTCTACTTCGCAGGTGTTGTATGAAGAGGGAATCACCCAAAGCCAGACTCTTAAAAACGCTTCTCCAGAATCAACCGAGCATTTATTGAATCATGTGGTGATTTTGAATAAGTTGAGACCGGCCACGGTTTACAGATTTCGCGTAGGGAGCATGGATCCAACTGGAAACAAGGCTGAATCGCGAGATTTTACCCTGCTAACGCCACAAAAGAAAGAAACGGTCTTGGAGATAATTATTAAGAATTTTGAAGACACCTTCGGCTTCCTCAAAAGTTTTGGGCAATAGCCGTCAGGAATTAGCTTATTAGCTTGTAGCTTCTTAGTGCGAAGCACGGGTAGCCGATTAGCTTATCGGTTGATTAGTAATTATGGTATGATATTAGACGCAGGAATTAGGAATTAGCTTATTAGCTTGTAGCTTATTGGTTGATTAATGATTATGCCTTATTAATGAATTGTAATAAGCTAAAAAGCTAGTATATGCCCCGTTAGAAACCCGATTATGTTTTATACTTACGTTCTAATGAGCTCGAAGACTGGTCAGTGGTATACTGGTTTTACTAATGATTTGCGAAAAAGAATTTTGGAACACAATACAAAACTGAATAAATCTACAAAATTCGGTGCCCCATGGAAACTCATTTATTATGAAGCTAGCCTACATAAAAAAGACGCTAAAGCTAGAGAAAAGTATCTTAAATCAGGTATGGGCAAACGTTACACAAAAAATCGTCTAAAATTCTTTTTCGCCCAGGGTTTCTAACGGGGTATGGCTGATCCACGTATAAAAATAGAAAAATTACGCGTAGTTTATGACAAGGGGATGACCAGCGAGATGGTAGCCCTGAATGATATTAGTTTAGAGATTTACCCTGAAGAGTATGTCATTTTTTTTGGCCCTTCCGGGTGCGGTAAGTCAACATTGCTTTATACCATTGCCGGTTTAGAGGTGCCAGAGAGCGGGCATATTATATTGGGAGAACGCGATCTTGCTTCCTTGTCAAAAAGCGAATTCGTGGCCTACCATCGTTCGCAAATGGGCATGGTCTTTCAAGCCTTTTATCTTATTCCTTCGCTTTCTGTTTTAGATAATGTTGTTTTGCCGCAGATGTTTTTGCGGGAGCGGCCGGCGCAGCGTCGCGAGCGGGGAATGAAGGTGCTGGAGCGGTTTGAAATTGACAACTTGGCTAAGCGCTTGCCGACTGAACTTTCGGGCGGGCAGCAGCAGCGCGTGTCAATATGCCGCGCCGTGATTAACGATCCGCCCCTGCTTTTCGCTGACGAGCCGGTTGGAAATCTTGATTCGCATTCTTCAGAAAAAGTTATGGATCTTTTATATGAGTTGAATACACGCGATAAAAAAACTGTCATTTTGGTCACGCACGACTCACGTTACCTTCATTATGCTCACCGCGTTTTCTATCTCAAGGATGGCGAGTTAGTGCGAGAGGTTTCCAATCCGGAGCGGACACAAGTTCGCGAGGAAAAAGTACAGCCATTTGTGGCGCACGCTCTGGCTGATTTTGCCCGCTTCTATCCGCATCTTGATGAAAATAATTTAAAGGCAAAATTTTTATGCCATTACCTTTTGGATATTAAAGACGAAGAAATACAGGAACGCCTGGAGCACCTGGTGGGCCAACGTTATAGCGAGCAAATAAGCAGGGCTGATTTTGTTTTAAATGTCAATAAATCATTTGCCGAAGGCGGAGTAGGATTGTATGAGCAAACGGCACATCGTATAGCCGATGAGCTTGATAAAATTATTGAAGAATCAAAATTCGTTCATGTTCAATTTGAGCATTTTCCGAAAAAATACGATACTTTATTGTCAGGATTGGAGCATGTGCGCAATTGTTTGTTAGCTGATTATGAAGGCACCTTGTCGTCAGAAGTTTTACTGCGTTTTAACACGGTTATCAAAGCGCGCTTGGAGGGTTCTGTTGATCACAAGCAATTTAGACAGTTGTTGATAAAACCATGGAAGGATGGCGGTTTGGGATTGCACCATCAAACGGCAGAAAGATTTTCCACGCGCCTGGAGTTGATTTTGATTAATTATCCACACGTGGTGGGAACAGTGCCAGCACCCGAAGGCGTAATCTCTAATTCCTAATTTCTAATCTCTAAACAATTTCTAATGACACAAATTACAAGCACAAAACAGCGGCCGTATGACTCAGAAGAACGTACTTTGCAATTTGCCAAGCACGTAAGCCAATTTATTCGTGGTCTGCCGAAAAATATTACGAACATTGAATATGCAAAACAACTTGCTCGGTCCGCTGGGTCAGTAGGTGCTAACTACATAGAAGCAAACGAATGCTTAAGCCGTAAAGATTTTGCTATGCGGGTTAAGATTGCCAAGAAGGAGGCAAAAGAGAGTCGTTATTGGCTTCAATTACTTGAAGTGAGCACGCCAGTGGACGATAAGGATCGGCTCAATCTTATTGACGAAGCTACGCAGTTAATGAAGATATTTGGTGCAGTCATTGAGCGCTCAAATTGATTATTGAGATTTAGAATTTGTGATTTGTTTAGAAATTACTGAACTGATATGATGCGATCACGCGACTTAATTCGTCTCTCTACAAGGATGTTCAAAACTAGGCCCATGAGGACCAGTTTAACCATTCTCGGAGTCGGCGTTGGCATTGGCGCCATTCTTTTTTTGGTGTCTTTAGGCTATGGCATGCAGACTTTATTGCTTGAAAAAATTACCACTTCTGAATCTTTATTGAGTTTAGATATTAACGCGCCGGAATCGGGCATAATTAATTTAGGCAAGAGACAGCTTGATTATTTTTCTACTTTGCCCCACGTGAAAGAGGTGAGCGCCAACGCTAATATTCCAACGCAAATTTCGTTTGGTCAATTTACCGGTGACGCCTTGGCCAATGTTATCAAACCGTCATTTTTTCGTTTGTCCGGCCTTGAGCCAATGATGGGACGGTTCTTTTTGGATACTGAACGAGAAAGTGATAAGGCGCCCGATACAAACAAAGTTATTATATCTTCAACGGTGATTAAATTGTTTAATTTGAAACCAGAGGAGGCTATTGGAAAAAAATTGGCAGTAACGCTTTTCTTTACGCCGCGCGAGACCATAGAGGGCGGTGACTCAAGCGTGGTTGGCGCGATGGTGGAAAAACACATGGAAGTTGAGATTATAGGTGTTATTGAGAATAATCTTTCCAGTTTGATTTATCTTAATGTTGGCGATCTGCCAGACTTGCCAATTACGGAATACGCCCAAGCTAAGGTGCGGGTGGAATCAAGTGAGTTTTTAGATCCCGTTCGCGAGCAAATCAAAGAGATGGGATTCATTGTGACCGCCCTTTCCGACACCATTGCCGAAGCCAACAAGATTTTTAAGGCTATTCAAGTTATCTTGGCGCTTTTTGGCATTGTCGCCCTGCTGGTTGCCGCTATTGGCATGTTTAACACGGTGACCATCGCGCTGTTGGAGCGTACCCAAGAAATCGGCATTATGAAAGCTATTGGCGCCGGATCAAGCGATATTTTTATTATGTTTTTGACGGAATCGGCGCTCATGGGATTTTTTGGCGGCGTTTCCGGCGTGATTTTAGGATACGCCGGAGGAGAAGTATTCAATTTTATTTTAAATATTTTAGCCTCAAGATTGGGCGGCCAGCCAGTAAATCTTTTTGTCCGTCCGTTGTGGTTTGTGGTTGGCATTATTGTTTTTTCAACGATTGTCGGATTTTTAACGGGTGTTTTGCCGGCTCGCCGCGCGGCGCGCCTTAAAACTTTGCAGGCCTTGCGGTATAAATAACCCCGTTAGAAGTCTGACTTAGTGCTATCATCAATCTTTCAATCATGAAACAATCTGCAATAGAACTGGAGACTATAATAACCATAGCCCCGCATAGCGGGGCCAAGGACTTCTAACGGGGTAACCCCGCTTAGTGGAATCTCTAATTTCTAAACCCTAATCTCTAAACCCCGTTAGAAATATGATCAATGTTGGCAAGGAGGAAAATAAGGCTATTTCGCATATAATTATGATACAGACTGAACAAAAACGCGACGGGGACTCCGTACGCTTGGAGGTATTGGAAAAAATTCAGAGCCTAGTAACGGCCGGTTTGGGTTTAGTCGCGGCCTTGGCTTGGAATGACGCTATTCAGAGTTTATTCGTGGTAATTTTTGGAATCCAATCAAGCGTTATCGCCAAATTTTTATACGCCATATTAGTTACAGCACTGGTTGTTTATTTAACAGTCCGGATCAGTCGGCTTATTAACAGCCTCAAAAAAATTAATGATAAGCATATCGTTTAAGCGCTGGCTTACTCATCCGACCAAAAGCATAACCGGAGCGGCGACGATCATTGCCGCAACCAGTTTTTTTAGTCGTTTGCTGGGCGTTTTTCGCGATCGTATTTTGGCCAGCCAATTTGGAGCAGGTGAGGATTTAGATGTTTATTACGCCGCTTTTCGCGTTCCCGATTTGATTTACAATTTACTGATTGTTGGTGCGCTGTCGGCCGGGTTTATTCCGGTATTTGTGGCCACGCGGCGGCGATTGATTAATGGCGATAAAGAAGCTTGGCATTTAGCCAACGCTTTTTTAACCGTAACTTTTACGGGGCTCGCCGTTGTTTGCGCCCTGGGAGCAATTTTTGTCTATCAGTTGGCGCCATTTATTACACCGGGATTTTCTCCAGAGAAAATTTTTGCCGTGGCGAGTCTCAGCAGAATTATGTTTTTGTCGCCATTGCTTTTGGGAATTTCGGCCGTCGTTGGCGGGGTGCTGCAGTCATACCGCAATTTTTTTGTTTTTGGCCTGGCTCCGATTTTTTACAATATCGGCATTATTCTTGGGGCTATTGTACTCGTGCCGGTAATGGGCTTGTCGGGGCTGGCTTGGGGCGTGGTACTTGGCGCGACCCTGCACTTAGCGGTCCAATTGCCAACCATCACTAAACTGGGCTGGTCTATTCGTTGGGCATGGGATCTCAAAAATAGAGGGCTAAGAATGATTGGACAATTAATGATTCCGCGCACCTTGGCTCTTGGAGTGACGCAATTAAATCTGCTGATTTTGACTATCATTGCTTCGTATTTAGCAAGCGGCAGTGTGGCTGTTTTTAATTTAGCCACCAATCTTTATATGCTGCCCGTGGCGACGATTGGCATTTCTTACGCCCTGGCAGTATTCCCCACACTGTCAGAACAGGCGGCGGTTGATAATCAAAAAGGGTTTCGTGACTCATTTCAAGAAACGGTTCGGCAGGTGTTTTTTTTTATTATCCCAGCGACCGTATTATTCCTGCTGCTTAGAGCGCAAATCGTCAGGGCGATTCTTGGCAGTGGAGCTTTTGACTGGACAGATACAGTAATGACCTTTGAAACATTGCGTTGGTTGTCCTACAGTCTTTTCGCGCAGGCCCTCTTGCCTTTGTTGGCAAGGGCATTTTACGCTTACCAGAACACGATAACTCCGTTGCTTACGGGAGTATTGGGCGATATTATTACTATCGTTGGCGGCATTAGTCTAATGGGGCCATATGGCGTTGTGGGGCTAGCGATCGCGTTTTCTATCGGATCCATCGCGCAAGTTATCGCTTTATGGCTGGCACTAAGATGGCGCTTGGGTAATCTTGGCGAATCAAAAATAATGGCGGCTTTAGGTTCTTTTACTGTTGCTGGGTTAGTAATGGCCTTTGTTGCGCAAGGGGTAAAGACGGGGTTAGGACAACTATTCGGCACTACTACCTTTTTAGATATAATTTTACAAGGCGGCTTGGCCGGCTTGGCTGGCGTTATTAGTTACTTGGCCGTTCTTTCGCTCTGGCAGTCTGAAGAGCTTGCAGGATTTCTTTTGGCCTGGCATTGGAGAGCAGCCGCTGTTGAAGTGGGCAGGGAAGGATTAGATGAGGGAGAAGGAATTTAAGTTGGAGCTATAAGCCGTAAGCCAGAAGCTGTAAGTTGTGCGTAGAACATAGAGCCGAGAACACGGAACAGAGAACTTAGGATATAGAACTTAGACAAAACTACAATGGACAATTCTCATATTCGCAATTTTTGCATCATTGCCCATATTTCCCGTCGTCCTGCAATGCAGAACTCCTTGAAACCCTTCGGTTTCAAATCTTCCGCTACGGGGAAACAAGTGTTTCCCCGACCCCCTTCCTGGTCAATATGGGCAAAGCTTTAGCAATAGAGTAGTATAAAACCTCTCTTATGGATATTTCTCATATACGCAATTTTTGTATCATTGCCCATATTGACCATGGTAAAAGTACTTTGGCCGATAGGTTGCTTGAAATTACCGATACCGTGCCCAAAAGAATTATGCACGATCAAATGTTAGACACTATGGATCTTGAACGTGAGCGCGGCATCACTATTAAGCTTCAGCCGGTGCGCCTTGACTATGGCGGTTATGTTTTGAATTTGATTGATACGCCTGGCCACGTTGATTTTACCTATGAAGTCTCTCGCTCTCTTGCCGCCGTTGAAGGCACGATATTATTAGTGGATGCGTCGCAAGGAGTGGAGGCGCAAACCTTAGGCAATCTTTATTTGGCTCACGCCCAAGGCGTAAAAATTATTCCAGTTATAAATAAAATTGATCTGCCTAACGCGGACGTTGAGAGTACCTCGCGAGAGCTCGTGCAAATACTGGGGTGTGACATTAGTGAAATAATATCGGTTTCGGCAAAAACAGGAATGAATGTGCCGGCTCTTATTGAAGCTATTCGGCAACGCGTGCCGGCTCCCAATGGCACGGCGGCTGGTAACTTACGGGCATTAATTTTTGATTCTCAATTTGATGAATACCAAGGGGTCATCGCTTATGTGCGGGTTGTTGATGGTAAAGTTGAGGCTGGAAAAAAAATTCGTTTTAGCGCGACAGGCGCCGATGGAGAAGCGCAAGAGGTAGGAATCTTCAAGCCGCAGCGAATTAAGCGAAGTGATTTAGCGGCCGGGGAAATAGGTTATATTGTTACCGGGCTTAAAGATGTCGGGCTATGTCGGGTGGGGGATACAATTATTTTTGCCGATCAGAGCAACACGCCCCCTCTGGCCGGTTATCGTGAAGTCAAACCCATGGTATTTGCCGGATTTTTTCCGGCCATTGGGGATCAGTATCAGCTTTTGCACAAAGCTCTTGATAGATTGAAGCTTAGCGACGCGGCTTTAGTTTTTGAACCAGAGAATTCACCGGCTATTGGTTTTGGTTTTAGGATCGGCTGTTTGGGGCTGCTGCATTTGGAGATTACGCAAGAGCGAATTAAACGGGAATTTGGCTTGGAACTTACCGTTACTGCTCCCAGTGTTGCTTATCAGCTTTGGACCAAAGGAGCAGTAGAGCCGGTTATCATTAAGAGTCCGCTTGACTTGCCAGAGCAGTCGCGCCTTGAACGCCTGGAAGAGCCGTGGGTGCGCCTTGACGTTATTTCACCAAAGGATTATATCGGAGCGATTATGCAGTTAGTGGCTATCAAGCGCGGTGAATATTTGACAACCGAATATTTAAACGACCGTGCGATTCTGCACTATCGTTTACCACTCGCTTCACTACTTGTTGATTTTTATGATAAACTAAAAAGCGTGAGCGCCGGTTATGCCTCAATGGATTATCAGTTTGATATTTATAGGCAGGCTGACGTTGTTAGATTGGATGTGCTCGTAGCCGAGGAGTCGGTGGAATCCTTGTCGCAGATTGTTTATCGGGAGGATGCATATGAGCGTGGTCGACAGGTTGTGAAGGTATTAAAATCAACAATTCCGCGGCAGCAGTTTGAGGTCAAGATTCAGGCGGCGGTTGGCGGCAAGATACTGGCGGCGGAGCGTTTATCAGCCATGCGCAAAGATGTGACGGCTAAATTATATGGCGGCGATGTCACCCGCAAACAAAAACTTCTAAAAAAACAAAAAAAGGGAAAGAAACGGCTTTCAATGCAAGGTAGGGGTCGCGTGCCAATTCCATCTTCAGCATATTTAAGTATTCTTAAACAAGAATAATGCCCCACACCTTTCGGCGTTGCTCACTTTGATGAACAATATTTACGTCTTTATGCAATACAGCAATGACAATAGTTTAATCACTCTAAATAAAGCGGCGAGCGTTCGCTTGACTATTCTATCGTTAAGGAATCTAGGCATCCATAATGGCTATAGTAGGTTAACGGCTTGCTGTTTTAGAACGCTAACGCCGCAAAGGTGCGGGGTATGAGTAAAAGATCGCGTAAAATTCAACGGGTTATTTGGATTGTTTTGAACATCCTAGTCATCTTGGGAATGGTGGCCTTTATCGCCTTGCCTAATGGACAGTTCTAAATACAAGTTGTGGCAGGTCGCTAAGTCGGCCGCCAAAACATTCGTTGTGCCTGATGTGCCCTTGCCGCAATTGGCCGCTACACTGCTAAACAATCGCGGCATCGTTGAGCCAATGGCCGTGAAAGAATTTTTGTATCCGGAGTATCCGTTCCATTTGTCTGATCCTTTTTTATTTAAGGATATGAAGAGAGTGGTCGCTAGAATTTTTCAGGCTATCGCTCAAAAACAGGCTATTGTTGTTTATGGCGATTACGATGCTGACGGCGTTTGCAGCGCAGCCCTTTTAACAACCACTCTTCAGGCTCTTGGCGGTAATATTGTTGAAGTATATATGCCCCATAGAGAAAAAGAGGGTTACGGCCTCAATCGCGAGGCGGTGAATCATTTTATTGCCAATGGCGTTAATCTTATCATTACGCTTGATTGCGGCACCACGAATAACGAAGAAATACTTTTAGCCAATAGCGCCAACATTGACGTTCTGGTGATTGATCATCATCATGTTCCCGAAAATTTGCCCGGCGCTTATGCCATCTTGAATCCCAAAACGCCCGGTGAATCATATCCTTTTTCGCATTTGGCTTCTGTGGGAATGGCTTTTAAAACTTCACAAGCTTTGTTGCGGCAACGTTTAGTTGAACATCCAGACGAATCATCGCGTTGGGAATCTTTTGAAAAATGGTTACTTGATTTGACTGCCATTGCCACGGTTACGGATTTAGTGCCATTAATTGGTGAAAATAGGATACTGGTTAAATATGGTTTGATGGCTCTTAATAAAACACAGCGAGTCGGTTTGAGGGCGTTAGTGCAAATTATGGGATCTCAACTTGGATCGCTTGATACCTATAGCATTGCTTATCAAATTGGGCCGCGTTTAAACGCGGCCGGCCGAATGAACCATGCTAATGCGGCATTTGAACTTCTGGTATGCGAAGATGAAGCCAAGGCCAAAGAGCTTGCCGTTGCCTTGGAGAGCAATAATCGCGAACGCCAACGCTTGACGGAACGCGTTGTCGCCGAGGTAAGAGAGCAGTTAAGGGGACATGAGAACGATCGCGTGCTCGTCGCGGTTGGCGATGGTTGGCCGGTTGGTATTGTTGGATTGGTTGCCGGCAAACTGTTGGAGGAGCACCATCGCCCCATTTTAGTAGTGGGTCGTACCGATAGAGGTCTGGCCGGTTCGGGACGCAGTATTAGCGCTTTTAATATTATTTCCGCCCTGCATCAAAGCCCTGAATTATTTGAAAAATTTGGAGGTCATGCTCAAGCCTGCGGCTTTACCGTAAAAAATGAAGAGGCTCTTGAAGAATTGCGACGGCGTTTGAATAATTTAGCCGAAGAAACATTAAGCGACGAAGATTTGATGCCCGTTTTAACTATTGACGCGGCCTTATCGCTTAAAGATGTTCAAGAAACTCTTGGCGAGTTAGTAAATTTATTTGAACCATTTGGTATGGCTAATCCCAAGCCCAAATTCCTTTTTTCCAATGTGCAGGTGGTCGGCCTTTCTAATGTGGGCGCTAACGGGCAACATTTAAAATTAACTTTGAGCGACGAGAGCGGCGTTATTAAGCACGCCATCGGTTTTAATCAATCTTTGGCTCATGGGTCGTTGCGACTTGGTGATCATATGGATGCCGTGGCGGAAATCGTTGTCAACGTGTGGAATGGACGACGAGAATGGCAGTTGAAAATTTTGGATTTACGGCCGTCGCTGACATCGTGAGCGAGAATATAGAATTTAGATTATGGGGACGAATACTGAATTGCACGATCTTATTATTTATACTGACGGCGGAGCGAGGGGGAATCCCGGTCCGGCGGCTATTGGCATCGTCATTAAATCAAATAGCGGGTCTTTATTAAAAACATTTGGTCGGTATATTGGGGTGTCTACTAATAATCAGGCTGAATATCGAGCGCTTATTGCCGCGCTGGAGGAGGCAAAAAAAATGGGGGCTGAAAGAATAAAATGTTTTTTAGATAGTGAGCTTTTGGTAAAACAACTCAAGCGCGAATATCGCGTTAAAGATAAGGATTTACAGTCCTTATTTGTTCAGGCTTGGAATTTAACGATTAATTTTAAAAACGTAAGTTTTAATCATATTCCAAGGGAGCGAAATAAAGAAGCCGACTTGGCGGTGAACAAGGCGTTAGACGGGCATTCATCTTTTGACAAATAATCATTTTTTTGTTAGGATAACGGCAGTAGTTCATTGATATTTAATTATAAAGTAATAGCGAAAATAAATTGAAATTGATACGAAAAGAGTGAAAGGGATGCCAGACGATCGCCCCCACACTAATTTCAGCACACGCCCGCGATAATCAACTTCTGGAAGGCCCCGCCTACCGGCGGGCAGGGAAGCCGCCTTATGGCTTTGGTTATTCTGGTCCCTGGGTGATTGTTTAAATTAGTGTGGGGGAGGAAAGTCCGAACACCTCCAGCGCATCTCACTGAGGTGCGTTGGGTCGCGGTAGTTCCTAACGGGAACCGCCCCGCACCTATTTTGCTTCTGATGATAATAAGCAAATAGATAGATCTATGAATGTCGCTTGCAAACAGCTGCGGCGCTTGCCCGAATAGGGCAGGGCTATTCGCCCTCGCGCCGCCACCAAAATCGGCGGCAAAATAGGTGCGGGGTAGGGCCAGTGCCACAGAGACAATACTATCCAGCTCCAGTTTTGAAGATAAGAGTTGAAAGCCAATGTAGTGGTAATAGTTGATGATTACGGTTATTGGGCAATAATTCTTATGTCAAAACTGGGGCTGGAGAAAGGTGAAAAGTCTGCTGATGTGTTCCTTAGCGCAATGTCCGCCTAACTAAGGCGGATAGGTCGCGGAATGCTACGGCAGTCGTCGACGGGTGACCGTTCGACGTGGTAAACCCTACCTGGTGCAAGAGTAAAATCCCCATACTGGCGTTAGCCAGTATGGGGAATTGGTAACTCGCTTGACCCCGCGAGCGATTGCGGGGCTAGATAGATGGTCGTCGCCCCCACACTAATTTCAGCACACGCCTACGATAATCAACCCCTGGAAGGCGAAGCCGCCTTACGGCTTTGGCCATTCAGGACTGACGGATCATTGTTAAAATTAGTGTGGGGGAACAGAATTCGGCTTATCGGCCTCTCTTTCACTCTTTGCGTATCAATAACCGAAAAACACTTTTGATCTTAAAATTCTAACGATCATTTTTTAAATCATGAAACGTACTGAATTACTTTTTTCCGTACTCCTTGTCCCCGTTGATTTTTGTCTTTTGTTGCTGGCTGGTTGGTTGGCTTACCGTCTTCGTTTTCAAGCCTTTGTTACTGATATTCGTCCTGTTCTTTATGATTTTTCGCCACTTGTTTATTTCCGATCAGTAGTACTCGTTGCCATTGGCTGGCTCGTTATTTTTGCTCTGCTGGGCCTTTATACCAGGAGAGCCACCGATCCATGGTGGTCCGAGGTTGGTAAAATTATTTTAGCTTGTTCAGCCGGATTAGTGGCAGTAATTATTACGGTTTTTTTGCGCCGTGAGTTACTGTCTTCTCGTTTTATTATTTTGGCCGCTTGGGTATTGAGTATTATTTTAGTCACTGGGGGGCGTTTATTTGTCCGTTTGGCACAGCACGGGCTCTTTCGATTTGGTTTTGGAGCCCATCGTGTGGCCGTCATTGGCATAAATAGTATGGCCGATGAAGTGGTGGCCAATATGAGGCGCCGGCCGGGGTTGGGTTATACAGTAGCTGCGCATTTGCCGTCTTTGGCTGGGTCTCTGAATAGTTTAGTTGATCATATAAGAGTAGATAAAATTGACGAGGTTTTATTAATTGATCCGAACATAGATGCGGAGACGAGACAGTTATTTCTTGATTTTGCCGAAGAGCATCATTTGATTTTTCGTTACGCGCCGGATATTTTACGCTCGCCGGTAGGCGAATTGACAGTTGATTTGGAACTTAGTGTGCCCGTTATTGAAGTGCCAGAGACGACACTGCGCGGGTGGGGCAGGGTATTAAAGCGATTGATTGATATCGTGGGCAGTGTTTTTGGGTTCGTTATTTTTGGCCCGTTTATGTTAATAATCGTCTTAGCGATTAAATTAGACAGCCCTGGACCGGTTATATATAAAAATAAGCGCATTGGGCGCAATCGTTTATTTACTCTTTATAAATTCAGGACAATGAAGCTAGAGTACTGCGTCGGCGAGGAGTATGGAGGTGAAGCCGCCGAGAAATTTTATGAGCAATTGGTGGCGATTAAAAATGTTCGTCAGGGGCCGGTCCCGAAAATTATAGATGATCCTAGGCTGACTCGAGCGGGTAAGTGGCTGCGTCGGTTTAGTCTGGATGAACTGCCGCAGTTATACAATGTTTTGAGGGGCGATATCAGTTTGGTTGGCCCGCGGCCGCATTACCAGAATGAAGTCGCTCGTTATGAAAAACATCATCGCAAAGTGCTGGCTATTAAGCCGGGTCTTACCGGCCTGGCTCAAGTAAATGGCCGCTCTGACCTTGATTTTGAAGATGAAGTGCGCCTGGACAGGTATTACATAGAGCATTGGTCATTGTGGTTTGATTTTAGGATTCTCTTGCGAACTTTCTTCACTATATTTGAAAAAAGGCAGACCTTGTAGTTTATGCCCCGTTAGAAGTCTGACTTGATATATCATTATCAATTTCTTATATATGCCAGAAACTCCTACGCTATTAAACACTATAATTACCACCGCCCCGCATAGCGGGGCCGAGGACTTCTAACGGGGTATGCGATTGGCGCTTGTTCATGATTATTTAACGCAGACTGGCGGAGCAGAAAAGGTTTTGTCGGCCTTTTATCAGGAGTTTCCGGAAGCGCCTATATACACACTTGTTTATAATCCTAAGAGATTCATTTCTTTGGGCGACCGTGATGTTCATACTTCCTTCATTCAGCGTTTGCCTGGCGGTATTAAGCATTATCAGTGGTTCCTGCCCTTGATGCCCTGGGCGACCGAACGCCTTGATCTTAGGGGATATGATATCGTGTTATCTTCTGCTTCCGCTTTTGCCAAGGGTGTCGTGACGGGCGATCACACTTTGCATATTTGCTATTGCCATACGCCGACACGGTATCTGTGGTCAGACGCGCACTCTTACGTTGAGGAATTACCGTATCCTAATGTCATTAAAAAAATGATACCAGCCATTCTTGTGCGTTTGCGTATGTGGGATTTTATCGCTGCCCAGCGCCCCGATATTTTGATTGCAAATTCTGAAAATGTGCGGAGACGAATTGGAAAATATTATCGTCGGGATAGCAAAGTTTTACATCCGCCGGTGAATATTGATTCATTTTCGCCAGTCAACGATATTGGGCGATATTACCTGACGGGAGGTCGCTTGGTTTCATATAAACATTTTGAAATTGTCATTGAAGCGTTTAATCGCTTGCGTATGCCTCTTAAAATATTTGGTGAAGGGCCAGCCCAGACGCGTCTTATGAGTTTAGCGAAACCCAATGTTGAATTTCTAGGATATTGCTCTCGGGAGAAATTGGCTGATGCTTATGCTCGCTGTGTGGCTTTTATTCAGCCTCAAGAGGAAGATTTTGGCATTACGGCGATTGAGGCTATGGCTTCTGGGCGGCCAGTCATTGCCTTGGGCGCGGGTGGAGCGTTGGAGGCTGTACAGCCCGGCAAGACCGGCGTGTTTTTTGAAGAGCAGAGCTGGGAAGCTCTGGCGGACACAGTGGTGCGATTCGCGCCGAAAGATTTTGAGGCCGCGGCTATTCGTTCTCACGCCGAGTTATTTAGTGAAACTGCGTTTAGACAAAAAATCAGAAAAATAATTGATGAATCATGGATAGATCACTGCGCTTCAAGATCGGCGACTGGAATTGCTAATACAAATCCGGCCATATAGCAATATGACGAAATTGAGTATGGAGGCCAATCTGCTCACTGGCGGTGAAGCTCCACGACTTTACCCCCTGCCGGCAGGTAGGGAACCCCGCACCGCGTTGTACAAGCTGGTTGTGGGGGTGGATTTGCGTTGTTTGCTTGATTCGCGTGGATCGGGAGTGGCTACTTATGCTAAATTAATGCTTCAGTCTTTACGGAATGAGAACGACAAGAATTTTAGATTGATTGCTTTTACCAGTGGCTTCTCGCCAGCACCTGATTTGTCTTCTTTATTGCCAGTTGACGGCCGTCATCGTCATTTTTGTTTTCCTAATAGAATATTAAATTTAGCGATGTCTATCGCCAAATGGCCATCAGTTAAAAGATGTTTTGGCGAAGCGACAATCGTTTGGCAGCCCAATCCATTATTTATCCCGTCCATAAAAGTACCTTTGTTTGTGACCGTGCACGACATTTCCTTTATTCGTTTTCCGCAATTTTTTTTGCCCCACACCAGAGCTTGGTACCTCCGATGGGTGCGTCATTGGCTTAAGATGGCGCCTCCCAATGCTCATTTAATAGTAGACTCAGAATATGTCAAAAACGATATTTTATCTTTATTTCCGCAATGGCAAAACCGCCTTGCCGTATTTATGCCGCCAATACCTACGGGACAGATACAAACATCAATTGATTTAAAAAACAGCTATGGATTAGACCGACCGTTTATTCTTGGACTGGGCACTATTGAGCCGCGGAAAAATATTGCATCGCTCGTCGTTGCCTATAAATATTTTGCTCGGCGCTATCCGGAATTTGATTTGGTGCTGATCGGTCATTATCGTCACCAGGATAGGCGCGCGCTGTTAAGATTAGCTGGCAATTTTCATTCGCGTCTTAAATTTCTTGGTTATGTGCCATATCCGCATCGTGAGGAAATTCTATCTAAAGCGTTTTGTTTGGTTTATCCTTCTTATTATGAGGGTTTTGGCTATCCGCCGCTGGAGGCTATGTCTCGCGGCGTGCCGGTGGTCGCCAGCGCGGTCAGCTCTCTGCCTGAAATTCTTGGCTCCGCCGCCATGTTTATTGATCCATATCGCGGCGCCGAAGAAATTGCCGTCGCTCTTGATATTTTGGCTCACGACCGGGAGGTTTATAAAAAATTGCAAGTCGCAGGTTTGTCGAGGGTTAATGAACTGCGTGAACGTTTTACTTTACAGCCGCTGCTGTCTTTATGGCGAAATTTCGTCTCGGCATAGATTTGCGTCTATACGGCGCCGAACACTCTGGCCTCGGCCGCTATTCAGCAGAGATACTAGATGCGCTTTTGCGGTATGGGCATGATTTAGATATAGTTGGTTTTGTTGATTCTTACTCTGCCAATAAAGAAAAATTGGCAGCTCTTGGTGTCGCCATTATTGATGCGCCGTATCGTCCTTATAGTTGGCAGGAACAGATATTATTACCGTCCGTTATTGCCAAAGCCAAAGTTGATCTTGTGCATTTTCCTCATTTCAATGTGCCGTTGACTTATGGCGGACCCTATGTGGTGACAATTCACGATTTGATAATGCACCATTTTCCGTGGCGAACAACAAGTCAGCGCGTCGCTCCCGTTTTTTTCATGAAACATCTGGCTTATCGCGCGACAGTGCGCCGGGCAATTAACCGTGCTCGCGCTGTCATAGCTGTCTCGCGCTATACAGCGGAAGACATATTAACTTATTATCCTCAAGTGGCCGGACGATTAAAAATCATTCTTGAACCCGCGCCAATACTCGGCAGTCAATCCGATATGAAATTAGGAGTTTCTCGCGATTTGAAGCGAAGCGTGCCCGAAGTGGTCTCTGGCGAGTGCCGCGATGACAAGGATATATTACTGAAGTATAATATAGGCAGGCCATATATCTTGATTGTTGGTAATTTATATCCACATAAAAACACCAGGACCGTAATGAGGGTTTGGCAGCGTCTTTATCCTTTAGCCAAAAGGCAGTTGGTTATAGTGGGGCGCCTGGATGTTTTCGCCAGGCGTCTATATAATGAAGCGCTGACTTTGGGTTTAGTTTATGACTCCGGTGAAAGCCCAGTAAGATTTCTTGGCTTTGTCGGTGATCATGATTTACGGCAATTATATAGGATGGCCGAGTACTATCTGAACCCCTCTCTTTTGGAAGGAGTTGGTTTAACGGGCTTGGAAGCATTGGCCATGGGCACCCTCGTGCTTTCCAGCCCAAATGGGCCATTGCCTGAAATTTATCAAAATGGCGCTACTTATATTCCGGTGGATAATGAAGAAGTAATGTATCGCGCCCTGTATAAAATTTTTAACAGACAGGTTAATACTACGCGGCCAGAATTTAAGGAGAGTTATAATTTAAAAGATGTAGCCACGTCCTTAGAGAATTGTTATTACGAGGTTCTTCGTTCTAAAGAATAATAGATAAATGTTTCATGAAAAAAGTTACTAGAAAAAAATTGCCAGCGCCGAAATCTCCCCATCGCTCTCGGCCATTCAAAACAAAGAAAGATGTCATTAAATCAAAACGACGGTGGCCAGTCAGACCAGTGCGGCCACAGACTAAATTACCGGCCAGTTTATCCAGCATCATGCAGGATATCACACGCGTTAGGGTGGGAAGGAATGATCAAACGGCCCCCAAAGGGAATAGTGCCGAAGATATAGGTTTACAAACCCCTCCCCGCCACAGCGGGGCAGGCATAACGCGGGATTTATCCGAAATATCAAGGGTCGGTCCGTCAATTGTTTCAGCGACGCCTTTATTTTTGATGAGAAGCATCCCGGTTAAACTGGGTGAGCATCAATTATCTCCGCATGTTATTAAATTGCAGTCGCGCCGCACTCCGCCACCGCCGACTCTTTTAGAGCCATTAGTTGTTGGACGCGAATCGCGTTGGTTCTATTGGATGAATGAAATTTCGGTATTAAGCATTTTGGGATTTCTGTTTTTATTTGGCATAGTGGTAGCTAAGCATATTTTTCGAATTCCCGTTTTGGAAATTAGCCAGACCTTAAAGACGGGTCGGTTTCCTCTCCCGAAGCAGGAAGAACAATCTTCATTTAAATTGGCGCCTTTCAAGGCTTCTCTTCAGACTGCCTCCGTACTTTTTGAAAGGCCTAATCAAGAATTTAATCGCATACCATGGTCTCAAGTGGCGGCCATAGCGATTGTCGGTTTTATCATATTGGCGCCCTTACGATTTACTGCTGAAGCTGTGCGTATGCAAGCCGTTCGCGCTGAAGCCGTTGATGCGGCGGCGGCTGGCCTGACTTCGTTCGTGGCTGGCGGGCAGGCGGTGATTGATTATGATTTTCTCAAAGCGGGAAACGAGTTTGAAGTCGCCGTAAATCGTTTTCAGGACGCTTCTTTGGCACTCAACAATGTACCGACCGTTTTGAAAATGTTAGCCACCGCCTTACCGCAAGGACAAGAGCCCATAAGCGGTGAGTATTTGCTTGAAGCCGGCGCCGCCCTTGCTAGGGTGGGGCAAAAGGTTTCTCACGCTCTGATATTCTTGAATCAAAGCAATGGAGCAACGACTGATTTTTCCGCGGCTAAGTTTCTGGTTGATTTATCTGCGGCGGCAAGCGAGATTCAGCCCGATCTTGATGAGGCCATTGAAGCAATCTCTAAAGTGCGTTTTGAGGATGTTCCGATTGAGCATCGTCCCGCTCTAGAAAAGGTTCATGCCCTTTTGCCAGTCATAAAATCAGGCGTTAATCAGCTTTTGAGATTGAATGAAATAATGCCGGATCTTTTGGGATTACAGGGGAGGCGCCGTTATTTGGTTATGTTTCAAAATAATCATGAGCTTCGGGCGAGCGGTGGTTTTATGGGTAGTTTTGCCGTAGTGGACGTGCAAGATGGAAAAATTCAGTCGCTCAATGTGCCGAGTGGCGGTACTTATGATTTGCAGGGCAGTCTTGTGCCAAGACTTCTTGCCCCGGAACCTTTATGGTTAATAAATCCACGTTGGGAATTTCAGGATGCGAATTGGTGGTCTGATTGGCCGACTTCAGCCAAAAAGATTGCTTGGTTTTACCGACAAGCGGGCGGGGAGAGCGTGGACGGCGTTATCGCTATTGATATTGATCTTATGGAATCATTGTTAAAAATTACCGGTCCAATTCCGATGCCAGCCTACAATTTAACCCTGACGGCTGACAATTTCGCGACCGAAACGCAAGCTGAAGTAGAGATTCGTTACGATAAACAGGTTAATCGCCCTAAACAGTTTATTGCCGATCTTGCTCCTTTATTGATTGGACGCCTGGAAGCTGATCTAAGGCAGAACGGTTTGAGAGTGGCTGAAGCATTGAGTCGCGCCTTAACCGAGAAACATTTATTGATTTATCGCGATGAGCCAGACATTGAAAGCCGTCTGAAGGATCTGAATTGGGCTGGAGCTGTACCCAGTATGCCGCCCTTGACCGACATTATCGGCATTGTTCATACCAATATAGCGGGCGGTAAAAGTGATGCTGTTATTAGTGACAAAGTTGAGCATAGTGTAGTCAAACAAACCAACGGCACTCTCATTGATACTCTGACTATTACGAGGACACATACTGGAAGCAAAGGAGAGCAATTCAGTGGAGTCCGCAATGTTGATTATCTGCGAGTCTATGTGCCTGCCGGCAGCCGTTTGATAGAAGCTCAAGGATTTACGGCGCCGCCCGAGTCTCTTTACGACACACCTCCCCCTGATTTAATGGTAGATGAAGATTTGGGTAATTCACTAAGAAATCTTAGGCGCGATGACGTTTCAGGTGTTTCTATCTATGAGGAATTTGGACGCACTGTTTTTGCCAATTGGCTGATGGTTGATCCTGGAGAAAGCACCACAGTTACACTTCGTTATGAGTTGCCGTGGCGTCTGAATGGTCAAATAGATAATTCTTGGGAGCCTTGGTCGTCGTATTTTGGCTGGAGCGAAAAAACAAATACCTACCGTTTGCGTTGGGATAAACAACCCGGCACCGGTCCGACAATTTTTACTCATTCATTCAGCAGCGCCACACCTATTCATTTTCGATTTTCATCGGTAAAAGTGTCTGATACTGAACATGGCTGGGAATGGAAAGAAACGCTAAATTCTGACACGAGTTTGTCGGTGACTTATGTAGATTAAGTGAAGTATCAATGCCTCGTCCACTGCCCAAAAATGATTATCAGGATTTAGAACGCATTTATCGCGAGGAATCAACTAGTGGCAGCGTTTTGGGTAATTTACAACGCCCTCCATCCTCCTCCTGGAGGAGATTAATGATGATTATTTTTTTTATATTGGCTCTGGGCAGTCTGGCTGCTTGGTCTGGTTTTTATGTTTTTAACTCATTCAGCAAGAATAAACCAAGCGAGTTGCGTTTTGAGATTTTCGTTCCCGACGCTATGGTGGTTGGAGAATCGGTGGAATATCGCGTGCGTTTAACAAATACGGCCGCCGCGGCTATGTCGGATGTTAATTTAAGATTAAATTATCCGGAGGGTTTTATTTGGAAAAGCGCTACTTTGACCCCGGAATCCGCTGCCCATAATATTTGGAATTTAGGGACTATTGCCGCCGGTGAAGGCAAAGAGATTGCTGTTCAAGGTATTATTTTAGGAGAGAGCGGCGGAGTTAAGACTATTTTTGGCGAGGCTACTTATCACTTACCAAATTTTCGCTCTGAGCTTGAAAGCACAACATCAGCCGGATCAAAACTTGAAGACTCGCTTTTTAAGTTGGAATGGTCTGGTCCCGGCGTCAGTGCGCCGGGGGAATCTGTTAAGTATGATTTAAAATATGAGCATTTGGGAACCGGTATACTGCCAGCCAGCGTGCTCACGGTCGTTTTTTCTCCAAATTTTAAAGTAACCGAATCATCGCCCCCCCAGATGATCGGTTCAGGCTATCAATGGAGTTTGCCGGAACTTTTTTCCAAGGCCACTGGTCTTATCAGTATTACCGGTGTTTGGTCAAACGAAGCGGTTGGCGAAGAGACCTTAGTGGCGCGCCTGGAAACGAAGAGTGATACTGGCGCTTGGCTGAAGATCTCATCCGGTTCAACGATCATCAAGGTTAGCAACGGCGCGATTATTTTGTCTCTTAAAATAAATGACAGTACAGTACCCGCGGCTGTTAATTTAGGAGATAGTCTTGCTTATACTCTTGAGTATGAGAATATTAGCGAGAGCACCATAGAAGAAGCAACGATACGCGTTCGTTATGATTCCGAACTGATAGACTGGGAGAAAGTGATTATTGAAGATAACGGCAAAATTATTGATGGTCATAATATTATTTGGCAAAGCGAAAGCACTCCCGCTTTAGTAAAAGTATTGCCTAAGTCGCGCGGCGCATTGCGCTGGACATTACCTCTGGTAAAATCCTTACCCAGTGGCGCGCCCGTGCTTGATATTGTGGGCACGCCGGTATTTTCATACCAGAAGCTGGATGGTCAAATTGCGGAGAGGAGTTTTGAAGGAACATCTCTGTCGGTTCCGGTTAACGGCGAGATTTCATTGGAGGTGGAAGTGCGATATTTTGACGACGCCAGCCGTCCTGTCGGAAGCGGTCCTTTGCCGCCGCGGGCTCACGTTACTACAACTTATCGCATGATCTGGCGAATAAAAGGGAGTCAACATGGATTAAAGGATGTTAGTGTTCGCGCGGAGTTGCCGGCCGGAGTGAGTGTAGAGCGTAATAGTGGTACAACAGAAACAGGTGCGTGGAATATCTCTAATGATGGTCTGCCAGAATGGCAAATAGATAATCTGGCGCCATCACTGGAGCCGACCGCCTCATTTATTATCGCGCTTAAACCAGAGGATGATGATGTCGGTAAAGTTTTGGCTCTTAGCACAAGAACCACTCTAAGCGCTGTTGATAGCGTTACGGGAGGCAATGTTCAGGCAGTTGGTAACGTGGTGACAACTAATTTGGAGACGGATTCAATAGCGCGTGGGCAAGGAGTAGTGGAAAAATAAAATGCCTCTGGCCTTCATTATTCTTAGGGAAATTTTTTGGGAGATTATTTATGTGCCGGTGTGGTGGTACACGTTTGGCGCAGTTCGCGCCGTTAGTCGTTTTTTAACGCGTTTAAATGACGGTAATGATTATCTGGGTTGGAGTGTATGGCTATTCAATATTTTTACTCCCATGTACGCGCAAACGGATCTTACGGGCCGGCTAATCAGCATAGGCGTCAGAATCGTGCAAGTGATGGCGCGCTCGGTTTTGTTTTTGGGCTGGATATTAGTCGTTGTCATTATGCTTATGGCTTATTTTCTTTTGCCATTGATAACCTTATTTGAGATTTTTCATCAATGGCGTTTAATGATTATGTAAAATGACGCAGGAAGCATTTGTCTGTCAGCAATGTCATGGTCTGGGTATCGCAGAAAAGCGGCCCTGTCGTGAATGCCGTGGCGTAGGGCATGGTGTTTTGATTGACGGTTTTTTAGTTTATTGGCATAAAAATTTAACCACGGAAGAATTTTTTCGTGATTGGGTCAGAGGAACAATAAAATCGGCCATACGTTTAACGGCTTTTCTGGTGAGTTTGACCGGCATACTTTATCTTATCTTCAAGATATTCATTGGCGCATCGATTTATCCCGCGACATTTCGTTTTTTTCCCTTGGCTTTGGGGCCGGAACAGTTTTTTTTCTGGATTTCAGTATTGACGATTCTGTTTGTTTACGCCAGCCTAGAGATGGATCTTGCCGGCATGCGTCTCATCCCACGACGGAGTCATAAAGAGGATGATAATTCTCGGCGTCTCAAATTTTTCATATTTAGCGATAATCGCCATATTAATATAGCCGATACGCTGTCGCCTGATGCTGGGGCCGCTCTTTATGAGGCATTTCGCTTAGCCAAGCAGATGAAGCAGCCATTGCGCGGCATACACCTGCTTTTCGCGCTTTTGCGGTATGACCATGTTCGAACCGTGTTGGCTCGTTTAGGAGTGAATTTGAACGAACTGGGCGGAAAGATCACCCGTGCTTGTTTACTTGAATCAGTCGCCGACGAGGACATTGAGGCAATATTTCTTCAAGCTTATCAGCGTGCTTATGTGAGCCAGCAAACAGATATTGATGTCGTCACTTTGTTCACGGCCGTGGGAACGGTAAATCCTTTGGCCCGCGAGGTGCTTTATGATGTTCGCGTTGATGAGGGAAAAATTAATAATGTGTTGGCTTGGCACTTAAGTGTCAAACGGCAGTATGAGCAGTGGCGTTATCGGCGGGCTCGAGCCAAACGTCGGCCGCGTAACCGTTTGGATAAAGCAATGACCGCAATTGCTACGCCGGTACTTGATTATTTTTCCATTGATGTTACAGAGCTTGCTCAGTGGGGACGGTTTCTGCCAACCGCTAGCCGCAGTGCCGTAGTGGATCAAGTGGTGCGTATATTTCAGTCTGGACATGATGCAATTCTGGTGGGCTACCCGGGAGTAGGGAAAAGTGGCGTGATAGAGGAACTGGCCGAACGGATGGTTTCCGATGACGTACCGGCCATTTTAAAGGATAAGAGGTTGGTGAGCGTGTCTATTGCCAAACTAGTAAGCGGGGCAACACCGGCCGAAGCTGAGGCACGCCTGTTACAACTTTTAGACGAAGTTGCTTATTCGCGAAATATTGTTTTGGTAATTGAAGAAATACAAGGAGCCATTGGCATTACTAGTGGCCAGCCCGGTAGTGTGGATATGGCCGCGGTTCTCGCTAGAACAATTAGTCAGCGCTCTACTTTATGTTTGGCAACCACTACGCCGGATGCTTATAAACGTGCCATTGAACGCACGGTTTTATCTGGAATTTTTGAAAAAGTAAATTTAGACGAGCCGTCTATTGACGAAACTATTCAAATAGTTGAAGCCAGAGTCGGGACGGTGGAGGCGAAACACAAAATTTATTTCTCTTATGACGCCATTGCCAGATTAGTTGAACTGGCGGCCAAATATATTCATGATCGTTATCTACCGCAGAAAGCCTTATCCCTACTTGATGAATTAGCGCTTTTTGTAAAGGAACGACGCGGCGAAAAAGTTGTTATGACATTAATGGATGTGGAAACATTTCTTAATCAAAAATTGGGCATACCAGTCAGTCAAGTGAGTGAAAATGAGACTCAGCTTTTACTACATTTTGAAGAGCGATTGCATGAAAGAATTATAAATCAAGATACTGCCGTGACAGCTGTATCTGAAGCTTTACGTCGCGCTCGGGCTGAACTTAGAGACAAGAAAAAGACAATAGTTAATCTGCTGTTTCTCGGGCCGACCGGGGTGGGCAAAACCGAACTAGCTAAAGCTGTGGCCGCAGTTTATTTTGGTGATCAAAATCGAATGGTCCGACTAGATATGACGGAGTACCGTGAGCTCTCAAGCTTGTCTCGCCTCATTGGCAGCGCTGAAGGCGTAGGCAGTCGCGGCATATTGACTGAAGCGGTACGCAATAATCCTTTTACTATTGTTTTGTTGGACGAAATTGAGAAGGCCCACTCTGATATTATTAATGTTTTCTTGCAAGTGATGGATGACGCCAGACTAACTGATAGTCGCGGACAAACTACTGATTTCACTAATGTCATCTTGATCGCCACATCCAATGCCGGTAGTGATTTTATTCAAGAGGCCCTGAAGGCGGATATGCCGATGCCGGAAATTGAGCGCCAGATTCTAGAGTCTGAACTGAAGCGTTATTTCAAACCGGAATTCCTCAATCGTTTTGACAACATTGTCGTTTTTAGGCCACTGAATCGCGATCATGTAATTAGTATAACGCGTTTAATGCTAAAAAAAGTGGAGCAGCGTTTGCTAGAGCATGGCGTAACTATATCAGTTACCGATAGGGCGGTGGATGAATTAGCAGATATGGGCTTTAATCCACTTTATGGCGCCCGACCACTTCGTCGGGTTATTCAGGAAAAAGTTGATTCGCCCATTGCCCGTTTGATTTTAGAGGGACGTTTGAAACGACGCGATCACGTATCCATAGAACTCGGCGGTCAGCTTAGCATCAAAAAGGCCGAGCAGTACTGAATTACGAATCAAGAATTGAGAACCAAATGTTGGCCGTCTTTTAACATCCTAATCCATTATTTTTGATTCATAATTCAATCAATAATGTTTATTTTCTTATCTTTCCTAGCCGCCGTCGTAGGGGCTCTTTTATTGACGCCTCTCGTCAAAACATACGCGCTTAGTCATAACATTGTTGACAATCCGTTAATTGAATCAGATAGGAGAATGCATACTCAACCGACAGCCTTACTTGGCGGTTTGGCGGTTTGGTTATCAATCACTCTGCTGTTAGTCTTGCTGATTTTAATTAATCCTTCTTTTATTGTCGGTTCTTATCTGAAGTTTAAATATATTATCGGTATTATTATCGCCAGTATGGTACTTATGGTTGGCGGTTATTTAGACGATCGTTATCACCTGCGTCCCAGCATATCAATTTGGTTTCCCATCATCGCCGCCCTAGTTATTATAGCCAGTGGGGCCGGGATTAATTTTGTCACACGGCCATGGGGCGGCGTGTGGCGTCTGGACGGTTGGAAAATTGAATTGCTGCGAATCCACGGGTTACCTTATTATTTCAATGTATGGGCTGACTTGCTGGCCTTTTGTTGGCTTATGGGAATGATGTATACAACGAAACTTCTTGATGGCTTGGATGGATTAACAAGCGGTGTGGCCTCTATTGGCGCCCTAACTTTAACCGCCCTAAGTCTGACCGCCGTTGTGCATCAGCCGGATACAGCCCGCGTGTCCGCCATTGTAGCCGGAGCGTTTCTTGGTTTTTTATATTATAACTGGTTTCCCGCACGCATTTTTTTGGGTGAAGGGGGCAGTTTATTGGCGGGATTTATGCTGGGAGTATTGGCTATAGTGGCCGGAGGTAAAATAGCCACGACTTTTCTGGTTATCGGTCTTCCCGCGTTTGATGTGGCTTGGGTTGTCCTGCGTCGTTTGTTTTGGGATAAGGTCTCTTTAGCAAGGGCGGATCGCCAGCATTTGCATTTTCGTCTTTTGGACATTGGTTTGACTCCAAAGCAAACGGTGTGGTTTTTTTGGTCAGTTAGTGCGGTTTTGGGCATGTTGGCTCTGGTCTTGCAGACACGCGGAAAATTTTTAGCCATACTATTCTTGGTAGTTGTTTCCATAGTGTTCGCCGCGATCATGGTGCGTCTATCGGGTTATTCACGCGTAACAAAATTAAATGCGTAGATTATCCTCTAGAAGCAAATATAGAATTTTAGAGATGATACCGGGGGTCCTGGTTTGGACGACCTTTATTTTGGCCGTAACGCTTTCATTCTTAAAGCCGTTATGGGTTGTTTATTTTATTATTATTTTTGATCTTTATTGGCTATTGCGCGTCTGTTATTTTGTGTTTTACATGATATTGGCCTGGCGTTCGTACAGCCGCGAAGTTAAGCGTGATTGGTTTGACGATTTACAACGCGAATATCCGCGTTGGCGTGAAATGTACCATTTGATTTTTTTGCCAACTTATCGCGAGGATTTGAGCATTATTGAATCTACTATCCAACGTCTGTCTGAAGTTAAATATGATCCCCGGCGGTTCATAATAATTTTGGCCGGCGAAGAGAGAGATCGTCAGAATTTTCTAAAGAACGCGGCGGCCATAACGGAACGGTATCGCCATTATTTCCACGACATTATTATTACGTTGCATCCGGCTGATTTACCTGACGAAATTCCGGGCAAAGGTTCAAATCTTAATTGGTCGGGGCACCGTGTTAGGGAATATGTAGATAAAGCAGGTTTGCCATACCAAAACTTTATCGTTTCTTCTTTTGATATTGACACTTTAGTACATCCGCAATATTTTGCCTGTTTAACATATAAATATTTGAGCCATCCTAATCCTACTCATACAAGTTATCAACCAGCCGTTCTATATAATAATAACATTTGGCAGGCGCCCGCCATTACCCGAATTGCCGCGTTTGGAACGACTTTTTGGCTGATGACCGAACTTGCCCGTCCGGAACGACTTTTTACTTTTTCGTCTCATAGCATGAGTTGGCAAGCGCTGGTGGATGTTAATTTTTGGGAGAAGCAGATTGTTACTGAAGATTCGCGCATATTCTTGCAATGTTTGCTTCGCTATGATGGTGATTATACAGTAACGCCCATGTACGTACCGGTATCTATGGATATGGTTACTTCAACCAGCTATATTGGCAGCTTAGTGAGTTTGTACAAACAGCAACGGCGCTGGGCATGGGGTATAGAGCATTTACCATATATGCTCTGGAATTTTTCTAAAAATTCAAAGATTAAATTCCGGAAAAAACTTTATTATATTTGGAATCTCAGTGAAGGAATGTATTCATGGGCGACAACCCCGATTATGATTTTTGTTCTTGGTCGTTTGCCGCTTTATGTTGCCCCTACACACCTTCGGGAGCAGGCGCTATTTCAAAATGCTCCCTTTGTCTTGGAAACGCTCTTGCAGTTATCCATGATCGGCATTTTTATTTCAGTGCTAATGAGTTTAAAACTTTTACCGCCGCGCCCCGATTCGATTAAGCCTCACGCGTACCTAACCATGGTTTTACAATGGCTTTTGTTGCCGATAACCATTGGCGTTTTTGGATCTTTGCCCGCCACCGAGGCCCAGACGCGTCTTATGCTTGGGTGGTATTTAGGTTTTAATGTGACGGAAAAAGCCAGAAGCGAACCGGTTGCCTTATGAAGATTGCCGTGCAGCTAGTGACCTGGAATGGCCAACTTTTTTTAGCCGATTGTCTTTCGTCATTAAGTAATCAGACCTTTCAGGATTGGCAAATTTTTATTATTGATAATAATTCTACCGATCGTACGCCTAACATTATTCATCGTTGGCTTGATCATCATATAGCGCAGTATTCATTTAAAACACTCCCGTTAAATGTGGGCTTCGCGCCGGGTCATAATTTGCTTCTTCAGTCTCACGACGCTCCGTATGTCTTTATTCTTAATCAGGATGTATTATTAGAGCCGAATTATTTGTATGAGCTGATTTGTTGCCTTGAAGCGCGTCGCCAGAGCGGCAGCGCCACGGGCTGTTTATTCCGTTGGGAATCGCGCCATGGCCAATTGATCAAAACCGATATTCTGGACAGCACCGGCTTAGAAATTTATCGCACGCATCGCGTAGTAGAAAGGGGGAGAGGGGAGGACTCACTTTTATCTGACGATGTTGAGGAAGTGTTTGGGGTTCCGGCAACGGCCGCTCTGTACCGGCGTGTTGCTCTTGATGAAACGGTGCTTCACACCGTTAATGGCAGGGAATGGTTTGATAACGATTTTGGTTCATATAAGGAGGACGTTGACCTGGCGTATCGTCTGCAGCTTCGCCTCGGCCAATCAACTGTCATATAGCAATCATTTATCCTTTTTGTTTAAAAGCTTTGCTTTCGCCATATTTTCTTTAACTTGGTGGGCAACTGTTTTGTATGAATCCGCCAAAGCCGTGGATTTAATTTTTGTTGAGCCAAGAACTTTTTGGTATGCTTGGTCTAAATTATTTCGTATTCGCAGGACTCTTCGGATGAAACGTCGCATGATTTTCATGAAACCTTATCATCCAAAAAACATCAAACGTTTCTTTTAGCTTAAAGCTTACGGCTTATAGCTTAAAATTCTATGACCCTTTCCATTATTATCGTAAATTATCGGACACAAAGACTGTTGCGGCAATGTTTAAGAGGAATTTATCATTATCCTCCCAGCGTAGAATTTGAAATAATCGTAGTTGATAATGGCTCGGCCGATGGTTCGGTCTCAATGGTTAAGGATGAATTTCCAGGGGTTCATCTGCTTGCTTTGTCAAAGAATGAAGGTTATGCCAAGGGCAGCAATATCGCCATCAAGGAAGCACGCGGCGAATTTTTATTATTTATGAATGCTGATATAGCGGTGTTGGCAAACAGTTTTGACAATTTGCTTGCTTTTATGCGCAAACGTCCAGAGGTCGGCATGGCTGGGCCGCAATTATTAAATCCTGATAGAACAATTCAGCACTCGGCCTTTCGCTGGTATAGTCTACTCACGCCTTTTTGCCGCCGCACTTGGCTAAAATTCACTGGCATAGGTAAAAATGAATTGACTAGGTTTTTAATTTTAGAGTGGGATCATAAAACGGAACGCAGAGTTAATTGGTTGATGTCCAGCTGTATTGTTGTTAGACGTCAGGCGATAGAGGACGTAGGTAATTTTGACGAGCGTTTTTTTGTTTATCTTTCCGATACGGATCTCTGCCGTCGATTCTGGCTTAAGAACTGGCCTGTCGTTTATACTCCAGAATCAATTTTTATTCATTTGCACCATCGTCAATCGGCCGAAGAGATGCAACTTACCGTTGTTCATTTGCGAGATTGGATTCGTTATTTGTGGAAATGGCGAGGCCAACCGTCGCCGCGAATTGAATAATATCAGGTTGATATATTCCAGGGCGGTGTTTGGGCAAAGATGTTTTTATTGGCCTCTCTAGAAGCCCTGATATATCTTCTTGCCAAAAAACAGTTTTTCCGCTAACGTTGCATAGCTGGAATATGTCAATAAAATTTTTAGGTTAGACTTAATACTGATATGTTTGTCAAAAAAATAGCCATTGATTTGGGTACTACCAATACTTTAGTGCACGTTCCTCGGCGTGGTATTGTAGTTAATGAGCCATCGGTAGTTGCCACTTCGGTAGTGGATAAACGTATTCTCGCTGTTGGCAATGAGGCCAAAGAGATGCTGGGGCGAACTCCCGACACAATTATAGCGTTGAGGCCGCTTAAAGAAGGGGTAATAGCCGATTACCGGACAACTGAAGCCATGCTTCGTTATTTTATAAACAGAGCGCTAGGCGGGATACGATTTTTCCGTCCGGAAGTTATGGTGGCCGTGCCGGCGGGCATTACCGCCACGGAACGCCGTGCTGTTATTGATGCCTGCTTGGCCGCTGGCGCAAAAGCCGCCTTTATCATTAAAGAGCCGATAGCCGCTGCTATTGGCGCTAATATTCCTATTGGCTCGGCTTCTGGCCACATGATTGTTGATATTGGCGGTGGTACCTCGGAAATGGCGGTAATTTCCTTGGGTGGAATTGTCGCTAGTACGTCCGTGAGAATTGGTGGCACAAAGTTTGATTCAGCGATTTCTGAATATATACGCAAGCATTACAACTTAGCCATTGGCGAGCGCACTGCCGAAGAAATTAAAATTGAGATTGGCTCGGCCTTGTTTTTGGAAGAAAAATTGACGATGTCGGTTCGTGGCCGGGATACAGTTACGGGTCTGCCTAAAACGATAACCATATCATCCGATGATGTCACCAAATCTATTCAAACAGAACTAGAGGGCATTATTGAAGCTACTAAATCCGTACTTCAAAAAACACCGCCTGAATTGTCAGCAGATGTTATTGAAAAGGGGATGGTGCTCTCCGGAGGAAGTTCATTGCTTCGCAATATTGATCAGCTTTTAAGCAGGGCGACTGGTGTACCGGCCTATGTGGCGGATGAAGCTCTGCTTTGCGTAGCTCGTGGCACCGGTATTGCCCTGGAGAACCTTGAGGCTTATAAACGCAGTATTCTTGCCACACGTCAATAGATTCATCACGTACGATGCATGATACTCTCCGCCCGAGGCGGATTGTCGCAGGGAAAACCCTGCGCAGTGGGTTTCCCCTGCGAATTGATGGAGTATATAGCGGCCCTTAGTGCCGATTTTTTATTTTAATAAGTACCCCCATTCACCTCCGCCAATATAGACGCGATTTTCTTCACTGGTCTAAAGGGCTTGCAGAGGGGGTAAAAAAATTGACTAATTTTTATTTTTATGCTATATTAATTCCAGCATTTATACAAATTAGTTATGATATGTCAGACAATACAATTCTTGACAAAATATTGACTCAAAAGCACGCGGATGAAATTCGCGCCTTTAATCCAATTACTGTTGTTGATGATTTAATGAAAGGCCTAAGCGAGCGGGAGAAAACAGTCATTGTGGACAGATTTGGCTTATCTAATGATGGCAACAGAGCAACATTGGAGGAAATTGGAACCAAGCTTAATGTTACCAGAGAGAGGGTTAGACAGATCATAAAGGGAGTAATCACGAAATTGCGTGATTTGCAAATTGGACATGAAGAAATCCAACGCTTTACGCGTATTGCCGAACAATTATTGCAATCATTCGGCGGAGTGCTTGAAAAGGATTTTTTTACTTCAGAGTTGCTTGCTCTCTCTGAGATCGCAAAGACTGAATTAGCTCGCCGCCGCGCAACTCTATATCTTGAGTTTGTATTAAATGACATTGTGATTGAAGCCATTGAGCATCGTCCGGCAAATAAAATTCGACGAGCTGTATATGCCATACCAGGGATTGATGATAAACTTCTAACAACCGTTGTTACTGAGCTGGTTAATATTATTAATGAGGCTGGAGAATCGCTTTCCGAGGAGGAATTAATAGAACGTTTTAAGAATCGAGAAGTATACAATAGAACACGCTCTATTTTGATTGATGAACCAGTACGACTAGCGCGTGAATTTTTTCGTACAGGAGTGGCGGCCTCTATTCCTTCATCAATGAAGGAAGAGGCGGAAGTGCTGTGCGCCTATATTGCAGCGGCCGCCACTCTTGAGCAAAATATATTTGACGAATGGGGTAAGCGCGATTGGGCAATGATCCACCCCAAGCGAATGAATGACAAAATTTATCTTATCTTGAGGCATGAAGAAAAACCTATGCATTTTGTGTCTATTACCGAAAAAATTAATGCTGCTCTATTTGATCACAAAATCGCTAAGTCGCCTTCTGTTCACAATGAACTTATTTTGGACAAACGCTTCGTGTTGGTAGGGCGCGGTATTTACGCGCTTAAAGAGTGGGGTTTTGAGCGAGGTACCGTAGCGGAAGTGATTACCAAGATACTTCGTGAATCCGGAGAATTGACGCGTGAGCAAATGGTTGAGGCAGTGCTACAGCGTCGCTTTGTCAAAAAACAAACAATTCATCTCGCCTTAATGAATCGCAAGCTATTTGCCAAGCACACCGACGGGCGATATGTCTTGGTATCTTAGCAGAATTAGCTATGCCATTTATTGACGGTTTATCCAACGCCTTTGACGCGGCCCTGGCAGACCCAAACTCTATTGTTGGAGCTTGGAATTTTTTCAGTTATATTTTTGTAAATGGGGGATGGGTATTTTTTCTTTTTTTGTTTCTGCAAGGAATGTATTTTTATTGGATATACCATATTCAAATTCGGTACGACAAGACGCGAGAATGGGTGCTTTTAGCAATTGATGTCCCCAAGAACAATGTGCAAACCCCTAAAGCGGTAGAAAATATTTTTTCCCATCTAGCGGGCGCCCATGGTACAAAAACGCTTTGGGAAAAATATTACGTAGGGGCGACGCAAGATTGGTTTTCGCTTGAGATAATTAGTATCGGAGGATATGTTCAGTTCACGATTCGCACCATAGTTCGTTTTCGTGACTTAGTTGAGTCCGCTATTTACGCTCAATATCCCGACGCCGTTATTACCGAAGTAGAGGATTATACTATTGGCTTTCCGACTTTTTTCCCGAATGAGCGCTACGATATGTATGGTACGGAATTTGTATTAGTGGAGAAGGAGGCCTTTCCTATTCGTACCTATCTTGAGTTTGAGCACACCTTGTCACAGGAGTTTAAGGATCCGCTCTCGGCACTTCTGGAAACTATGGGTAAACTTGGAAATGGCGAACAGCTTTGGTTGCAAATTATTATTGTGCCCATTAACGATGATTGGAAAAAGCAGGCTATTAATTTAATTAAGAAAATGATCGGAGAAAAACAGAAGAAGAGAGCGGGTTTGATGGGTTCGTTATTGGGCGAAATCGGGAATATTGGCCAAACAGCCAGCGGGCAGATCACCGGGACCGGCGCGGCCGCCGGTAAACCAGTGTCCAAATCGGATGATTTGCCGAGCAGAATGCTTTATCTTTCTCCATACGACAAAGAGAGGGTTGAGGCCATTGCTAGAAAAGTTAAAAAAATTGGATTTGACACAAAAATACGCAGCGTTTATATCGCTCCGAAAGAAAATTTTTATGTTCAGCATGGCCGTGAGGCGCTGGTCGGGTCTATTAAGCAGTTTAATACGGCTGATCTAAATTCCTTGAAGCCGGATACTAAGCATATCGGCGTTCATGCCTCTTACCTCTTGGCCGAGTGGAGAAAAAACAGAAAGAAAACTAAATTAATGCGTTGGTACAAACATCGATCGCCGGATAGAGGTCACGGTCTTTATGTTTTGAACATTGAAGAACTGGCGACTGTATGGCATTTTCCAGTAACAGCGGAAACGATTCCTATTCGTCATATGGTACAAAAAACGGAATTTAAGAGAATCGCTCCTCCGTCGTTTGTGCCATTTGCTGAACGCGAGAGCGTGGCGCCGGATAGTGGGTACACTGTCGGTAAATCAGCACCACCCAGTAATTTGCCATTTGGATAATATGGATCAGCCCGGAGAAATTTCTATATTTGCGGAGACCAATTACCGCGATAGTTGCCGATTGTTTGGTATTAAACGAGATGACCGTCGTCGGCATATGTATATTATTGGTAAAACAGGCATGGGTAAGTCGGAAATGCTCAAGCAAATGATTTATGCTGATATTCAGGCCGGACATGGTATTTGCGTGGTTGATCCGCATGGTGAGCTGGCGGAGAGTATTTTAGATTTTGTGCCACCGCATCGCATTAACGACGTAGTTTACTTTGACCCGGCGGACATGGAATATCCGATTGCATTTAATATTATGGAGTCGGTCGATCCGCAAGTGCGGCACTTGGTGGCTTCCGGGCTAATTGGCGTATTTAAGAAAATTTGGGCTGATTCATGGGGGCCGCGCTTGGAATATGTGCTCCGAAACGCCATTTTGGCCTTGCTTGATTATCCCGGCTCAACACTGTTGGGAATAATGCGGGTATTAGTTGATAAAACATACCGCAAGAAAGTGATTGATAAAATTAAGGATCCAGTGGTCAGAAGTTTTTGGGTAGATGAATATTCCAATTACCCGGATCGATTTCAGGCAGAAGCCATTGCTCCTATTCAAAACAAAGTCGGTCAATTTCTTTCCAATTCTCTGATTCGCAACGTTGTGGGGCAAGTGAAATCGTCAATTGATATTCGTGATGTGATGGATAATCAGAAGATATTGATTCTCAATCTTTCAAAGGGGCGAATTGGAGAAGATACTTCCGCCCTTCTCGGAGCGATGATGATTACAAAAATTCAGCTTGCCGCTATGTCGCGTATTGACACGCCGGAGCATGAACGCAAAGATTTTTATCTTTATGTTGATGAATTTCAAAATTTTGCCACCGAGTCATTTGCCAATATCTTGTCCGAGGCCAGAAAATATCGCTTAAATTTAATTATTGCCCATCAGTATATTGAACAACTTGATGAAAAAGTACAAGCTGCGGTTTTTGGCAACGTTGGCACAATTGTCTGTTTTCGTGTTGGAGCAACTGATGCCGAAATGCTTGAAAAAGAATTCGCGCCCTACATTACGGAAGAGGATTTAGTAAACCTTGCCAAATGGCAGGTATATTTGAAATTAATGATTGACGGCGTTGCCTCATCGCCGTTTTCGGCTAATACTTTGCCGCCAGTAACCCTCAACTTCAGTAATCGCGATAAACTTATTCGCGTGACAAGGGAGCGTTATGCCCAGCCGCGCTCCGTGATTGAGGATAAAATTTCTCGCTGGGCCGGTTCTCTAGAAGCCGCAGCGCAAGAGGAGCACCGATTGATGAGCAGCTTGCCGCCACGTTTTGAGCGCCGTCACGGTGCGGCTGGGCCGGTTGTAGAATCAAAAAAATCGCCACAAAAACGTAATTTATCCAAAAACGTTAATACTAAAACTATCGTTTCAGAGGTTAAAAAAGAAGAGGAAGCACCATCAAATGAAAAAAATCACAGTGCTGGTCCATATAAGTATTCAGCTGTATGCTCCAATTGCGGCGCGGATACAGCGTTGTCCTTCAAACCTGATATTACAAGACCAGTGTATTGCAAGGATTGTTTAAAAAAGGTGCGATCAGGGCAAATCACTGACTTCAAAAAACAATCAGCTGAAAAATTAGAGAATGCTGTGGCCTCATTATCTAAGCAAGTCACATCTCCCGAATCAACTAAACAAACTATGAACGATACCACACGACCAATGTCTATCAAACCCGGTGAAAAAGTATTTTTATGAAGCCCGCACCACAGAAAGCCCTCCACTCAGGGCGAATGAAGCAGTTGTGCGAGGTGAAGTCTTAAACTTTGGCTTATAATATGTTTGGTCAGTTATTGCCGCGCGGCCGCGATCCATTTGAATTTAATTTTCGGTATCAGAATCAATCTCAAAGGATAGTTGGTTTACGTACGCCTTGGCACGAAATAGCGCCGCCCGCTATAGTTTGGGGAGGAACAATCGGGTTTGGTTGGGGGGCAATAAGGTATTTAACAACTGGCCAGCCCGCTTGGGACGAGGCATTTATCATGGCTATTCCAGGCATTATTATCTGTTTTGGTATCTTTTATCTAAAAAGAGCCTGGCGCGACCGTCAGAGCAAACCAATCGTCTAATAAGTCATGAGAATACGCATTGACAGAAATAAATGCATTGGCGCGGCGGCTTGTGTTGCCTTGCCGTCAAAAGTGTTTAAGTTGGATACAAAAAATAAGGCCGTCATCCGGCATAAAGATGGGGCCGAATCGTCAGAATGAGCGGAATACTACGGAATTGACGCCGCGGCAGAAGATTTAATCGCCGCCGCCGAGTTATGCCCAACATTGGCTATTATCATTGAAGACGATAACGGTAATCAAATTTATCCATAATTTGTATTTCAGACGATTATTTTTGGCCTCTAAAGTTTTGAAATATCTTCTGTACTCTATTCAAGCAGTAGCTTGGTCTTTCTATAATATCTTTTTCTTTCAACCTTATGACGCACCAGCCTAGTTGCTCAAGAAACGCATCTTTCATTTTGTCTTTTCTAATTTGCAATTTGCCTGAATGTGATTTGTAATTATCACACTCAATGGCTATGGTACCTCGATTGCAAAATACAACCAAATCAATGCGATACCGTCTGCGCCCTCGCGAGATTGTGTATTCTCGCCGACTCTTAATGCCCAATCGGTCAAGCCCTTTCTTAATGATTTGTTCAATTGGTGGAACATTGTAGAGCTCCAAAATATTACGTGAAGAAGACAGTTTGGAGAAACTCGTGAAGCCGAAAGAAACCCTTCGAGGAATGATGTTTTTTATTGGCCGAGCAAGTTTTTCAATCTTAGAAAATTTAAACTTCATATAATCATCGTGCGTCCGAGGATGAACTCGTTCGGCCGGCAGTAAATCAATCCTCTTCACCTTTTCTATCTTCGTGATACGTCCGTAATACTCAATACGCTTTCCTCTTTTACCAAATAAGACTGGCTGATAGAAAGCCAAGTAGTCAAAATGGCGTTTGGGTAGGAAGGCAATCGGAATTCTATACCAGTGTTTCTGGAGAAGAATTTTTCGGTCATTCTTACTTCTAAGCACGCCAACCAATACAACACCTCCCGCAGTTTGTGTTTCTCTTCGGCCATTGAGCATTGGCCTCGAATTCATAATTGATTCAAATAATTTTTAAGAATATTCTAACATTCTCACATTCTCAAGAATGTTAGAATGTTTTTGTAAAGTCAACAAATCGCTTGCCATAAGGCGAAAGGGAGTGAGCAACTTCACGGCCTTGATATTTTTTATTCAACAGACCAGCCTGCATAAGGCGTCGCGTGTGTTCGGAAATGGTTTTGATATTACAATCAAGAATCTCGGCAATTTTTGCCAAGGTTATGCCATCGTTTTTGCTGATTAAATGCAAAATATCCAGCCGTCTATGATTCGCCGCGCCCTTAAAATATCTTTCCAATTGTTTTGCAGTCTTCATATCATTATCATAGTATCACAACATTCTCACATTCTCAAAGACTCATAATCGTGAAAAATAGGCGGAAATTGTTATATATTCACGGTTTTAGTCGTAACTCCCAGTAAAAGCCGACCCTGCCGAGCCATTCACGCTATTTATTATAGGTGTAAATTTCTTTCGCGTATTCGCACGAATTAGAGAATAAAAAACTATTCAATAATCAACTACATAACATTCCAACATTCTCAAGAATGTGAGAATGTTATTTATTGCCCATTGATTTATGTAATACGCTGACAAATAATTCTTTCAATTTTGCGCGTTGTTCAACCAATTGTTTTTTATAATCCTTAATTTTGATTCTAGCCCTAGATGTTGATAGGCACGACAAGGTCAGGCATATCTAAATTTCTTATTTTGCGTTTTTTCTAATATTTTTATGGTGATTTTGACAGAATAGTGACAGAACCTATCAAAGAGAATACTATAAAGCCTATTATGAGAGCCATTTTGAACCATAAAAGGAGTCCATTGCGGCGGGTTTTGCGAGATCCATTAGAGATGGGATCTAGTAAGGGGGCAGGGTGGGGCCAAAGTCTTCGTCGGTATGTCTCCGCATCAGTGTAAGCACGGTGCGGGGCAGGCTGGCGGCAAGCTAAAGAGAAGAGGAAAAACTGTCTTCGTAGCGATGTCAGGTGGCGTGGATTCCAGCGTGGCGGCTTTGCTTTTGAAAAAGCAAGGTTATGATGTAGTTGGCGTTTTTATTAAGAGTTGGGACGGGTTGTCAACGAGTGATGGTGTAAAATTTCGCGAGCAGTGTAGATGGAGAGAAGACAGGCGCGACGCTATGCGCGTGGCGGCTAAACTGAAAATTCCGTTTGTAACGTATAATTTCACAAAACCATACCGGGACAGGGTGATTGAATATTTTTTTAAAGAGCACGAAGCAGGTCGCACGCCGAATCCTGATATAATGTGCAATAAAGAAATTAAATTTAAATTATTTTTAGAGAAGGCCTTGAGCGAGGGCGCTGATTTTGTGGCGACGGGGCACTATGTAAGAGTGCGAGCTAGAAGCCATAAGCCAAAAGCCGTAGGCAGCTTGGGCCGTGTAAATAGTGCGAGTATCTTTGACCTTTTGCAGGCTAAAGACGGCGCCAAAGATCAGTCGTATTTTTTGTGGACGCTAACCCAGAAGCAACTTGCTTATTGCCTTTTTCCAATCGGCGAATACACGAAATCAAAGGTGCGAGAGATGGCGCGCCAAGCTGATCTGCCGACGGCTGACAAACCCGATAGCCAGGGGATTTGTTTTATTGGCGAAGTGCCGGTTGTTGAATTTTTAAAAACCCGCATAGCCGAGCGAACAGGCGCAGTGGTGACGGCTGACGGGCGAACAATAGGGGAGCACGACGGCATAGCATTTTACACCATTGGCCAACGGCACGGCTTAAGATTGAGTTCGCGCTTACCATATTATGTGTTTGGTAAAGATATTGAGCATAATATCATCAAAGTGGCAGAAGGTAATGATGATCAAGCGCTTTACCAAGATAAAATTGAAGCAAGTGAGATGTCGTGGGTTAATCAAGCGCCGCAAATAGGTGATAGATTACTAGCTAAAATCAGATATCGCCAAAAATCAGAGCCGCTTATGGTTGTGGGCAGTCGTGAAGCGTCCAAAAAACATTCTAATATTCTTAAGAATGTTGGAATGTTGTGGCGGTTTAAATTTGACCGACCACAAAGAGCGGTCACCCCCGGCCAGTCACTGGTGTTTTACGACGGCAAGAGAATGGTCGGTGGGGGAGTGATATTATAATTCATAAGTATGTTTGGCTTTAGTAATCAGGAGATAAAATTTCTTCGCCGCTTGAACTCGCCGATCAAAATTCAGAATTATTTAGAGAGTATAAAGATTAACTTTGAGGATACGTGCATGTCACCTCGCATGGTAATGGCGAGAAACCCTCTACTTTTAGATCTTAAAACGGTTAAAAAAGATGATTATCATGTGGTGGCGGTTTTTAAACGGCATTCGCTGTGGGGAGCTATTAGCAAGACAAATCACGCGGTATTGCGTTACCGCGAACCGCTGTATCGCAATATTCACGAGCTCGTCATGTCATATTTTCATGAATATTTCATGAATGACGGCAAAAAAACATTAAAGGAATATTCAAGGCCGATAAATCTTGCTCGTTTTATAAAACGCAACTGGACGATTACTGAAGATGATGTCTGGTATATTTCAGACTATCTTGACCAAGTACCGCATTACAAAATTTTAAATTGCAGTAATGCTGCCACATTGAGGCGGGCTGATCCAATTGAAATTAGAGCCGGTAAATTAGTGCGAGAACGGCGACCGTGAACCCCGTTTCTAAGAGCTAGCCTTGCCTTAGCGCTCTTTTATCGTTAAAATATTTAACATTATGCAATCAAGTGAAATTAGGTCTAAATTTTTGCAGTTTTTTCAGTCCAAGGGTCATAGTATTATTGCTTCCGCGTCATTAGTGCCAGAAAACGATCCCACTGTGCTTTTTACCACTGCCGGCATGCATCCACTGGTGCCATATCTTTTAGGCCAAAAACATCCGGCTGGAACGCGTTTGGTAAATGTTCAAAAGTGCGTTCGCGTTCAGGACATAGAAGAAGTGGGTGACAATAGACATGATACTTTTTTTGAAATGCTGGGCAACTGGTCGCTGGGTGATTATTTTAAAAAGGAGGCGATTGCATGGAGCTTTGAATTTTTTTCAGGCCCTAAATGGCTCGGTTTTGACCCCTTGAGAATATATGTCTCTGTTTTTGAAGGTGACGCGGACGCACCGCGAGACGATGAGTCAATTAAAATCTGGCAAGAGCAATTCAAAAAGGTGAACCTTGACGCCAAGGTCGCTAAAAATATAGGCGATCAAACACTCGGGGTTAGAATACACGCTTATGATAAAAGTAAAAATTGGTGGGGGCCGGCTGGCCAAACGGGCCCTTGCGGACCGGATACGGAAATGTTTTATGATATGAAACCGAACGGTACTGCTCCGGGCGGGCACATGCACGAAGGAGATGTAGATATTTATGGAGCAGTATGTCATCCAAATTGTGATTGTGGTCGCTTTATTGAGTTTTGGAACGATGTTTTTATGGAGTATAACAAAACAGCCGACGGCACATATGAGTCATTGCAACAAAAGAATGTAGATACCGGTATGGGGCTTGAACGCACTGCTATGATATTACAGGGCGTGAGTGATATATTTGCCACTGATTTATTCCAGCCAATAATCTCGGCCATTAAAACAGAAGCGGTCAATTATGATGTGCGGGCGGCGCGGATTGTCGCCGACCATATTCGCACCGCTGTTTTTATATTAGGCGACGGGGTGAGGCCATCAAATGTTGAACGAGGGTATGTCTTGCGACGCTTGATACGTCGAGCTGTGCGTTATGGACAAAAAATTGGACTGCCCCATGATTTTGACAGTAGATTGGCAAATGTGGTGGTGGAAAAATACCGCCAAGAATACTCTGAATTACTTCAAAATCAATCAAGCATTACTAAGGCTATACACGATGAAGAGGCTAAGTTTATTAAAACACTTGAGCGAGGGCTGAAAGAGTTTGAACGACTGGCCGCCAGTGATCACGTCACGGAACGTCTTTCTGGTTACGATGCATTTATTCTTTTTTCAACTTACGGGTTTCCGTTAGAAATGACTGTTGAAATGGCCAAAGAAAAACGCATAGAAGTTGATGAAAAAGGATTTTGGGAGGAATTTCAAAAACATCAGGATATTTCACGTGTCGGAACAGAGAAGAAATTTAAAGGAGGGTTGGCCGATCATTCACGGGAAACGACGCGCCTGCACACGGCCACGCATCTATTGCACGCCGCCTTAAGAAAAGTTTTAGGCGACCACGTTTTTCAAAAAGGGTCTAATATCACGGCGGAACGTTTGCGTTTTGATTTTTCTCATCCTGAAAAACTAACACCGGAAGAGATTAAAGCGGTGGAAGATATGGTCAACGACGTAATTAGTCGTGACTTGCCCGTATCCTGGCAGGAAATGTCCTTTGCTGAGGCTAAGGCCAAAGGAGCCTTGGGACTTTTTGAAAGTAAATATGGTGAAAGGGTCAAAGTTTATTCTGTCGGAGATTTTAGCAAAGAGGTGTGCGGCGGTCCCCACGTCAATCACACCGTGGAGGTTGGTAAATTTAAAATTACAAAAGAGGAGGCTGTTTCCATGGGTATAAGACGTATTAAAGCGGTGGTTTTATAGCATGCTACCGGCTGTCAGGTTTTATCGTGGCGAAAAGTTTGTTGTTACTTTTCTTGTCGTTGGACTATCACTTATAGTATTGCTGGCCGTAATTATATTTGTGCCTTCTGCGGTGATTATTATAAAAACTAATAGCGAACCAGTAACGATGAATATTGAAATTTTATTTGATTCTTCGCTAACAAAGATTCCGCCTACCATTGTCGCTGTACCGGCTAAAATAGTAGCGCGAAAAGAATTTAATACACAATCAGGCAGCGAGAGTAAAGAGCGGTTTGCCTATGATGGACGTTTAGAAGTTAAGATTCGGGATGAAGATTATGTCATTCTATATAAGCTAGATGATCTTATGGCTGTGGTTAAAAGAGAACTCACAAAGTTATTAAGAAGCGACCGGGAATTGCTGGCGGACGATCAGCCCAAAATTATCATTAAGGAAACTAAGGCCGGTGATGACTTGCGCAGTTTGCAAGCTGTTATTCGGGCTGAAGCTGTGGCTGTGCCGCTATATCCATACACAAAATGGCAACAGCAAGCGAAATATAGCCCTAAACGCTTATTGACGTTAATTAAGTCAACAGACGGCGTTAGAGAGACCGTTTTGCTAATCCGTCCATCTTTTTGGCCACTTCTTCCGGTATTACAGGACCATATAAGGTTTGACCTTGACATACAATAACGATTAGTTTATTATACGAAGTATGTTAGAGCTAGTCATAGGCACCACGGGAAAATACCGTAGGCCCGATTTTGCTGTTCCTAGCCAATTTTTATTTTAGGATCAGCCATCAGATTATCTATATAGCTACTATTCCAGTAGGTCCCGCTAACGGGACAAACGACAAGGCTAACAGCTCTAAAGATTTTATTGAGGTTGAGGGTGAAATTACCGAAATGTTGCCCTCGACCAGTTTTCGAGTACGATTGCAGAATGGTCATGAAATTTTAGGGCATTTATCCGGGCGTATGCGCATGCATCGTATTCGACTTCTTCCGGGAGACAAAGTCAAGGTGCAAATGACCCCTTATGATCTGACCAAAGGAAGGATTATTTATCGTTATTAGTTTACCTCTTTTTTACTAAGTCCTTAATGAAAGTTAGAGCATCTGTCAAAAAAATGTGTAAACAGTGTCGTATCGTTCGCCGCCGCAAGCGGTTATTTGTTATTTGTTCAACCCCTAAGCATAAGCAGCGCCAGGGTTAGCGGCAGTATTGTATGGCTAGAATCGCCGGAGTAACATTGCCAAACGTCAAGCGTATAGAAATCGCTTTAACTTATATTTATGGTATTGGATTACCCAGCTCTCGTGCTATTTTGAAGGCCACCGATATTGATGGTAATATACGCGTTAAAGATTTAAAAGACAATCAACTAAACGCTGTTCGTGAACAAATTGAAAAGCGCGCTATAAAAGTAGAAGGTGATTTAAGTCGCGATATTCTTATGCACATACGTCGTTTGAAAGATATTGGTTGTTATCGGGGAATTCGCCACATAAAACACTTACCATTGCGCGGTCAACGAACTAAAACAAATACCCGCACTGTTCGCGGCAACGTACGACGGACAATGGGCAGTGGACGCAAAGATGCTCATCAAAAGACTTAATTCATGAAACGTTATGAGTATGGAAATTTCAGAAAATATAATTAATGACTCATTGGCAGGCGCGACCGACAAGACTGCCGAGTTAGCGCCACAGGAAAGCAAGGTAGTTGAGGGTCGCTCGATTAGTCGCGCGCGCCGACGCAAGATTATTCGGCAGGTACGATCCGGCCGCGCTTATATTCAAGCAACCTATAACAATACTATAGTGACGCTAACTGATCTTCAGGGCAATGTTTTGGCCTGGTCGAGCGCCGGGCGCACGGGGTTTCGCGGTCCAAAAAAATCAACCCCCTACGCGGCTGGTGTCATTGTTAAAGAGGTGGTTGAAAAAGTTAAGCCTTATGGATTAAGTGAAGTCAGTGTTTTTGTACGGGGCGTTGGTTCCGTAATCATTGTAGAATTTAGAATATTGAATTATGAATTATCTAATGGCCAAAGTCAGAACACAGAACTTAGAACTTAGAATGAATAATTTCTAACGGGGTATGCCCCGTTAGAAGGCCGTCTTATATCTTTAATCTCATGTATTCAACCGCCAACGTCTCTATGATTACTTGTTCAAACTTTTGTCTTGTCAAACAAAATGTCACAGACATTTTGTTTGGGGAGGCCTTCTAACGGGGTATGGGAAGATTACTTGGTCCAAAGCATCATATTTGTCGTCGTTTAGGTGAACGAGTTTGCACTTCCGCAAAGTGTCCGATGATGCGCCGCTCTTATCCACCGGGTGTGCATGGACCAAAGGGCTATGGTCGCATAACGGAGTATGGCACTCAACTTAGAGAGAAACAAAAAGTTAAATATACTTACGGAATAATGGAAAAACAGTTCCGCAGATATTATAATAAGGCTCTGTCGCAAACCGGTAATACCGCAGAGCTTTTCCTGCAACATTTAGAGCGACGTTTAGATAATATAGTCTATCGTTTAGGGCTTGCTAGATCACGCCAGGAAGCTCGACAGATTACTACTCATGGCTGGATTTTGGTCAACAATAAACGTGTCAATATTCCTTCCTACGAAGTTAAGATGGGTGATGTTATTGCTTTGAAAGAAGGGGCCGGGAAGAGCGCTCGTTGGCAGGCTATTGAACAATATAATAGCACTCGCACACCGATTGGCTGGTTGGCATTTGACAATAAAAGCTTAAGCGGCAAGGTGATGTCTTTGCCAACTAAGGATGATTTTCCTCAGAATATGAATATGACCCTTGTAGTAGAATATTATTCTCGCTAATTGTTAATTTTTTAATATGGATAAAATCTTTCTTCCCACCAAGATAGAATATGTACCGGGTCAGGATGGATGTTCCGGTACTTTGAGCGTTGAGCCTCTTTACCCAGGCTATGGAACTACCATTGGCAATGCCTTACGACGTGTTTTGCTCTCTTCGTTGCCGGGAGCGGCGGTGACGGCCGCGAAAATTCAGAACGCCACTCATGAGTTCACCACCATTCCCAAAGTGCAGGAAGATGTGTTGCAGATCATACTTAATTTAAAGCAATTGCGCGTCAGAGTTTTTAGCGAAGAACCAGTTAAACTGCACTTGTCTGCTAAGGGTGAAAAACGCGTAACCGCCGGTGACTTTGAGCCCGATAGTAGCGTTCAAATAGTGAACCCTGATTTGCTGATAGCCACATTGACAGCCCGTAACGCTGAATTAGAGATGGATATTTGGGTCAGTCAAGGACGAGGCTATGTTCCAACCGAAGCCAGAGAAAAGGAAAAAATGGAAATTGGCACCATTGCTATTGATGCTTTTTATTCTCCAATCAGACAAGTAACATTCAGGGTGGAACCGGCTCGTGTCGGACAAATGACCAACTTTGATAAATTAGTAATGGATATTGTTACGGACGGATCTGTCACTTCGGGAGAAGCGGTATTATCATCGTGTAAGCTTCTGATTGATCATTTTTCTTTATTAGCCGAAAAACTTGATGAATTGGTCACGGCTCAAGAATCGGCGTTGCCTGATGTAAGTGAGTTAAAAGAGAAAAAAGAAAAAGATGCGACACCAAAAAAGAAAAGGGGGCGCAAGCCCAAGGTTAAAGAAGAATAAAGACAATAAATTTAATTCCTAATATCTAATCTCTAAACCCCGTTAGAAATATGATCAATGTTGGCAAGAAGGAAAATAAGGTTATTTCACGTCAAGTACATATGAGATATGATGTATTAGGGTTTAAATTTCTAACGGGGTAAACAATAATCAAGATTATGAATAAACAAACATACTTACGAAATTACGAAACTATACGAAAGGTACGAAAATTATTTGTCCCCAAAGCAAACGATATTTCGTATATTCGTACTATTTCGTACTTTCGTATGGATTTAGGAATTCGTGCTTAGGATTTAGAATTTAAACAAGTATTATGCGCCATCGCCATAAAGGTAAAACTTTGGATCGCCAGGCTCAAGCACGCAATTTGATGCTTAGAAACCTAGCAGCCAGTTTAATTTTGTATGAGAAAATAAAAACGACAGAGGCCCGTGCAAAGGCCGTAAAAAGCATCGTTGATCACGTTATAATGATTGGCCGCGCGGGGGATTTGAATGCCCGCAGGCAACTTTTGAAAATTCTACCAGTAAAGAATGCCGTGGCTAAGGTGATAGAAGACTTGGGGCCGAGATATAAAAAGAGAACTGGGGGTTGTAGCCGTATCATCAAATTATTGCCTCGCCAAGGGGACGCGGCTAAAATGGTACACATAGAACTCGTTTAATTGTGTTCAGCTTCAGTTAATTAATTATGCCGCGTAAAAATACTTCTAAGTTACATACTATTGATGCTCGCGGTCGTGAGGTTGGACGTCTGGCTTCGGAAATTGCGCGACTTCTTCAAGGCAAAAATAAAGTTTCCTGGGTGCCCAATCGCGACAGCGGCGATTCGGTTATTATAAAAAATATCCAAGAAGCAGTTTTCACTGGAAAAAAAATTAAACAGAAATTTTATTTTCATTATAGTGGTTATCCCGGCGGCATAAGAAAGGACCCATTAGAAAAATTGTGGAATAAAAATCCGGCTGATGTTTTTGTGAAGGTTGTCAAACAAATGCTGCCTAATAATACTTTGCGTAAAAAATGGTTAAGTAGGATCAAATTTGCAAACCACAAAACGGTTAGTCGCGGCTAATATTTAGATATTTATGGTTATCACACATACTATTAAACGAACAAATAAAAAAAGTGAGAAGCCGACGGGCAAAGTTGGGCGCCCGGCTAGCCGGTCAGTCCACGATGTTAAGACGAGATCGGTCGGCAAAAAAACAATAGACAAGGGATTAGAGGCTAGGGAAGTTGAGCAAAAACGTGATTATATCCAAACCGTTGGCAGGCGAAAATCCGCGGTTGCGCGATTGCGTTTTGTAAAAAATGGCAGCGGGAAATTTACAATTAATGGGAAAGAATATAAAGACTACTTTACTTTTTCTTTATGGCAGGAAATAGTCACCGAACCTTTGCCTTTGGTGGGTTTGAACAACAATACAGATATTTCAGTTAAAGTAAGCGGTGGTGGTTTGCCCGCCCAAGCCGTGGCAGTACGCTTGGCCCTGGCCAGAGCCTTAGTTATCCATAACGCCGATTGGCGTCCAACCCTACGCAAGATGGGGTATCTCACGCGTGATCCACGCGAGAAAGAGCGCAAAAAGCCAGGCTTAAAGCGGGCCCGTCGAGCACCACAATGGCAAAAACGATAATTTTTCGCGGCACACTACTAAAGCCAAGAAGTTTTTAGACGGTCAGACAATGTAGTGATAACAAAATAATATAATCTTGAAGAATTTAATAGAAACGCTCCTCCTTCTGGGGCGTTTCCGTTTACCCAGCACTTGAGAAAGCCATCCGCCAGAGGCGCCACGCCAGCCCTGACTACCGTCAGGCAGGAATGAACAGGGGTGAATATGCGATGTCAATCGCGTGTGAAACTGTGGTGTGGTGTTCACTTAAGGTTCTATTTTATGTTAAAATAACTGCGCTTTATGAGCGTACTGCCGCCGGAAAACATCGCTAAGAACACAACCTATCTTACGGTGGCGCTGGTTGTGCAAAAAATTTTATCATTTTTCTTTTTTCTTTTTATTGCTCGTACCCTTGGCAATGAAGGGACGGGTGAATATGTGGCGGCTTTTTCTTTAGCTTCGATTTTTGGCGTCTTTATTGATTTAGGTTTAGGACAGGTGTTGATACGTGAACTGGCACGACGACGAGAAAAAAGCGCTGATTACTTAAGCAATATTTTGACAATAAAATTATTTTTATCAATGGTTGTTTTTGCCGCTCTTTTAAGTGTGATTTACGTTTTGCAATGGTTTGGCCAGGGGCATCCACCCTTGTCATTAGTCATATTGGCAGGAGCAGTCATGATAATTGATTCGTTTGCTCTGACGGCGACAAGTATATTTAGGGGGTGGCAAAATCTTTGGTTTGAATCAGTGGTTATTGTTTTGAATAAAATTTTTATTCTTAGTCTCGGCGTTATCCTTCTTTATTTTTGGCCATCTTCATTTATAGTGGCCCTGTCCATTTTAATTGGCAGCATCATGTCAATTTTGATTTTGTTTTATTTTATAAAATGGCGCCTCCATTTATCGTGGCGACTGCGCCTAACCAGAGACATCGTCATAGAACTCAAGAGATTGGCCTTACCCTTCGCCTTGGCTAACATTTTCGCGGCCGTATACGCTTACAGCGATTCTGTTCTATTAAGTATCCTACAGGGCAATCAAGCGGTTGGTCTTTACAGCGTCGCCGCTAAAACCATGAATGCCTTTCAGTTCATACCATCAGCTTTTATGGCGGCTGTTTTTCCCGCCATGAGCAGTTATTATCGCAATACCCCTCAAAAATTAGGTCAACTGCTTGAACAGTCTCTGCGTTATCTTCTTATCATTAGCGCGCCATTGGCCGTTGGCCTTTTTATTCTGGCGGATGAATTTGTAATGAGCCTCGGCACTGATTACCAATCGGCTGCTCTCGCTGTTCGAATTTTAATGCCCAGCCTGATTTTTGTTTTTTTATCTTTTCCCTTAGGGTCTCTCCTTAATGCCTCTAATCACCAGCATTGGCAAACGGCACTTATAGGTTTTAGTATGGCCGTGAATGTTGGATTAAATCTAGTATTAATTCCGCGATTCAGCTATTTTGGAGCCAGTTGGTCTTGGTTTGCCACCAATGTCGTAGCGCTGATGATTGGATTTTGGTTAGCTCGTCGGGTGATTGATTATCAATTTTGGCCTTTTTGCGTTTCACTAGGTAAAGTAATTTTATCCGTTGGCCTGATGGCTTGGTTTACCATTATGACGCGACCGCTGCTGCCGCTTGTGCCAGTAGTGTTATTCAGCGGCTTGATCTATCTCATAATCCTTTTGATATTGCGGGAGTTAACGTTTGTTGATATTAAATATTTTGTAAATTTATTTAGAAAGCCAACCGTCGCCGATGCCGTATTGCCGCCCCTGACCGAAGTTTAATTTGCATATGGATAAGATACTTTTTGTCACCCTTGAGTTCCCGCCGGATATTGGCGGCGTGGGTAGAATGTATCGTGAAATTTGCCGCGCTCTACCAGCCGAATCAGTGGTTGTACTAACTCCACCAAATACAAAATCAGTACAATATAAAGAATCACCCTTAGATAACTATTCAGTAATCCGCTCGTCGCTTTTGGTAAGATGGTGGTGGCCACGTTGGGTGATTGCCATTTTTCGTATAAATTATTGTCTCAAACACTATAATATTAGTAGGACTATCGTGGGGCAGGTTTTGCCGCTTGGCACCGCTGTGTGGATATTAAGTTTTATAAAAAAAACGCGCTACGCTGTTTTTGTGCACGGTATGGATGTTTCTTTGCCGATACGTCATTCCCGCAAAAGATGGCTGTTAAAAAATATTTTAGGGCGAGCCGAAAAAGTACTAGCGGCTAACAACTTTGTCGCTCAAATGGTGCGCAACTTAGGCTTACCAGCTGAGCAGGTAGTGGTAATTTATCCATCTCCGGTTATAAAAAAATTGTCAAATAATACCTTGACGGAAAATTTAAGACAGCGGTATAATTTACAAAATAAGCCAATTTTATTGACCATCGGCCGCTTAGTGGAACGTAAGGGTCATGAAATCATACTAATGGCACTGGAATCAGTTTGGCGTGAGGCGCCTCAGTTACGGTATTTTATTATTGGCACTGGTCCATTCAAAAATAAGTTGGAGGATCTCAGGGCATTGTTAAGCCATCCTCATCAAGTAATATTTTTGGGAGAGATCAATGACGAGGAGACAGCCGCGTGGTTGTCTTTAGCTACAATTTTTATCATGACTCCGCGGGCGCTTGCTAACGGTGATGCGGAAGGTTTTGGTCTGGTGTATTTGGAAGCGGCATTTTTTGGTAAACCAGTTATCGCCAGCCGTACTGGCGGCGTTTCAGAAGCAGTGATTGATGGTCAAACCGGAATTATTGTTGAGGAAAATAATGTTGAGGCAACGGCCATGGCTATATTAAAATTACTGAAAAATCCAAGTTTAGCCGAAGAACTCGGCCGGGATGGTCAAGAACGAGTAGAAAAGCAATTTAGCGCGGAATCGGCGGCCCAAAGGATTAAGGACGTATTTGGCTATTAATAATATGATCAGTGTCATTATCCCATGCTATAACCACGGAACGGCCTTGCCAGCATGCCTAGACAGCTTGCGTGAGCAAAGCATTGATGATTTTGAGGTTATTATAGTGGACGACGGATCGTCGGATGATACGCCAAGTATTGTAAAAAAATATATTGATACGTATATAAATGATTTACAGATTAAGTATCTCAAAATTGATCACCGCGGCGCGCCGACCGCTAGGAATTACGGCGCCCAAGAGGCAAGGGGCGAATATTTATTGTTTGCCGACGCTGATTTAATTTTTCACAAAGATGCTCTGCGAAAATTGTTAAGCGCGCTTCAGCGCAATCCTAATGCCTCATACGCGTATTCTAGTTTTAGGTTTGGCTGGAAAAAATTTAACAGTCAGCCGTTTAACGCCGCGGCCTTGAGAAAAGATAATTATATCCACACCTCTGCTTTGATACGCCGCGAGCATTTTTTGGGATTTGATAAAAACCTAAAACGATTTCAGGATTGGGATTTATGGCTGACCATGCTTAAAAATGGATTTACGGGCATCTTTGTGCCAGAGGTTTTATTTCGGGCCCGCATTACCCGCGTTGGTATTAGCGCTTGGCGCCCTCGTCTTTGGTACGTTTTTTGGTCTTTCCCATATCAATGGGTTGGCTTAGCTCCACGGCTGTTTATTCAATATATATTGGCGAAAAAAATGGTTCAGCAAAAACATAGTTTGACTTAATATGAACAACGATCAAGCTAAAGATATCTCCATAATAATTGTCAGCTGGAATGTTGGTGGTCTGCTTCAACGAGCATTAAAAAGCATTGAAGAATCTTTGAAGCGGTCAGAAAATATGGGTTATTCTGTTTCGATTGAAACTATTGTTGTAGATAATGCCTCTAGCGATGGCTCGGCGGGTTTAGTTCGCTTGTTGTTTCCCCACGTAAAATTAATCGCCAACGACACCAACAAAGGTTTTGGGGCGGCTAATAACCAAGGTCTTAAAATGGCTACTGGCCGGTATATTATTTTTTTGAACCCTGATGCCGTGCTTATCGACGCAGCATTATGGCAGATGTACGCGTTTATGGAAGAACAGCCATTTGTCGGTTTGATTGGCCCAAAACTTATTAACCCTGACGGCACCCTGCAGCGTTCTTGTCGACGATTCCCGACTTTTTGGTCAGCCGCTATGATTCTTTTAAAGCTTCATAATTTTTTTCCTGCCAGTTTGCCCATTCGTAGATATTATATGTGGGCGTTTGAGCATAAAACCATTCGCCGGGTAGATCAAATAATGGGAGCCTGCATGATGGCGCGCCGTGATGTTTTGGATGAAGTGGGTGATTTTGATCAAAAATTCTACATTTTTTTTGAAGAGGCAGACCTATGCAAGCGAATCAATAATGCCGGATATATTATTTTCTTTTACCCCAACGCCATTGTTGAACATCGTCGCTCAAGTAGTTTTGTGCAAAAGCGGCCATTGTGGCGTCAGTGGCATTTTGCTAAAAGTTATCAGCACTATTTTTGGAAACACCATAATTTTGTAGCCGCTGTACTTATAACCGGCCTCTCTTTTGCCTCCTTGGGACCAGCTGTTTTGATTGAGCTAATTAACAGCGCGGGAATACGACTGAATAAAAATCCTAATCTTTAAAAAATGCCTAGATCAGAGATAAAATATTGGATCTACGGCCTTCTTCTTGCTGATCTTTTATCATTTCTAACGTATTATGAGCCTGTTTTAAGTCCATTAGTCTTCATACTAGCGGTGACTATTTTTTTGTTGGTATGCTATAGACACTTGGAACTCGCTATTCTTATTGTTCTTGCAGAGTTATTTGTGGGCTCTAAAGGCTATCTTTTTTCATTAAATCTTGGCAGTTTTAGTATTTCTATTAGACTAGCTTTTTTTATTATACTTTTGTCTTTTAGTTTGTGGTATTTGATGAAGCAGGGAAGGGAAGCACTGTGGTTATTCGTTAAGTGGTCTTGGCCGGTACTGATATTTGGGTTAATCGTTATCTTAGCTTTTCTGCATGGACTTATGCGCGGTTATGGATTTGCTCAGGTCTTTTTTGATGCTAATGCTTATTTCTTCATAGGCTTATTGTTACCCCTGTTTATTGCCACCTCACGCCAAGGGTTTATGGAGAGAGTGGTTTCTCTGCTTATTTACAGCGCCGCGTATTTATCCGTTAAGACTCTTTTGTTATTATATTTTTTCACTCACCGTTTTGAGTTTTTTCTTTTTGATCTTTATCAATGGGTTAGAGATACGAACGTAGGGGAGATTACTTGGACAACTACTGGCGCTTGGCGCGTTTTTATTCAGAGTCAAATTAATATAGTCGTAGCTTGGTGGGTAGTAATGACAAGAGTGATTAAAGATAATGCGCGGCAACTGCCTAGCCAAACGGCCCTACTTGGTCTTTTTGGCGCCGCTCTACTCATTAGTTTTTCGCGCAGTTTTTGGCTTGGTTTAGTGATCAGTGTTCTGATTGCAGGATTGTGGAAATTATACCGAAAAAAATGGCGAGAAAGTATCTACCTTGCACTAATTGGAATTGCCAGTACTATTTTAGGATTTGCTATAGTGATAGCTGTTCTTAAGATACCTTTTCCGGAAACAAGTTCCACTGGAACAATTGATTTATCAAAACGGTTTGAAATTATGGTAGAAGAAGCGGCCTCCAGTCGCTGGAACTTATTACCACCACTATGGAGAGCGATTCAAGGAAATTCTCTTGTGGGTATGGGATTTGGGACGCCGGTTACATATGTAAGTAATGATCCGCGCGTAAGAAGTGCAAACCCTTCCGGCCTTTATACCACTACGGCCTTTGAATGGGGATATCTTGATATTTGGCTTAAAATTGGTCTCGTTGGTTTACTTATTTATTCATTAGTGGTGATAAAAATTTTTATTGAAGCTAACCGCAACAAAGAACACCTTTCTCCGGCATTGCCAGGCCTGATTCTTGGTTTAGTGGCCGTTTTGGGGGTAAATATCGGCAGCCCTTATTTAAATCATCCGCTTGGTTTAGGATTGGTGATATTACTTTATGCCTATGTCGTTAAACAGCAATCGGCAAAAATAAGCAGTTGACATATAATACCTGTGTTTTAGGCAGGCACATTTGGCGGGTTGATTAGTTGATAATTTGAAAGAAATTCGTTTGGTGTTTTACCATTCAATCCGCAGTGTTCAAGATCATT
>Ga0075974_102_pt1 | contig 59089 bp, 41 predicted proteins | sample RifGroA2_FD_68000 | JGI IMG/M metagenome (GOLD analysis project Ga0075974, IMG submission 68000) | Parcubacteria bacterium GW2011_GWA2_46_9
AATAGATAATCATAGAATCGCTGGCGATAAAAAACAGAATGAAGCCATGAACATGGTCTTCTAACGGGGCATATAACTACAGTATACGTGATTAAAAGCAATATGGTCAATAACGACGAACATCGTTGACAATTAGGGCCACTGCCAGCTACACTGGCTCTAATGAACATATAAAGCGGCTTGTGGGCATGGAGTGGGCTGACGTAGTTCCGCGAAGAGTTGTTCTTAAAATCTGGCAAGGGAAAGAAGAGAATAAAATATCTTTTAAAAAGTACTTTAAAATAGTTACATAGACTTATATGGAAAGGTGGCTGAGTGGTCTAAAGCGGCGGTTTGCTAAACCGTTGTACGGGGTTAAATCCGTACCGAGGGTTCGAATCCCTCCCTTTCCGAATGGGCAACGACGCCCACCGAGCGTGGGCTACGCTGCCCATATCAGTTGAGAAGGGATTCGAAGGGCGCGAGATAGTGAGCGGAGCGAACGGAAAGCAACCGAGTGTGAGCAGGTTGCTGAGTGTAGCGCCCCGGACTGTGAGTCGGAGCGAGCAGGAATCCCTCCCTCTCCGAATGGATTTTAAAGTATCGGGCGACCCATATGCCCGAAAAATCTTACGAGGTAATTATGGTAGAAAAACTAACTCCCGAGATTTCCGATTTTAGTTCAGATGCTAAAGATCGACACAAACAGAGTAATTTTGAGTACCTTTACGAACAAGCAAAGAAAACGGGAGATGAACGAATGGAAGTTCTTGCCTATATGGAGGCCGCTAAGGAACGACTCTATAGATATTTTGATATTACAGATCTATCAACCATCGAGGCGGTTAGGTTGCGTATTATTGTTGAAGAATCCCTAACAAAAGAAAAAAGAGACCTAAAAGCCGCAAAGAATCAAGAAATAGACATATCCTCAGTCATTGATACTGAAGTTGAGGCCGCCGCTCGCTGGCTTGCCGAACTTTATGGAATCCTTCCACAAGATGTTCCTTATGTATACATTCTCACCGATCATACAGACGGAAATAATGAGTATAAGTTTGAGATTGCGCATCATCAGGCTGCTGAAAAGAAAAAGAAGGAGCTAGAAAAAATTGGACATCATGTCTTTCTTGGTTCTGAAATTCCCAAGGACTTCAAGGAATACCTTCGACGGATACGAGAGCAAAGCCATAAACCCTAGTTCTTCAAACTCCCGAGATCGCCCGACCCACGTGCCTAAATCGCCGTCTGGCGAAATCGCGCAAAACCCCTTACAATACCCTTCAGGAAATGGTACCTGACCCATGTGGCCCGCCAGTTAGGAAATAATCATAATGTATTACCATATTTTGCAAAACCCCCCTACGTCGCACCGCTGTCAATATAAAAAAGGACGCCATCAGATATGCCGCATGCGGCAGCCCGCAATGCTAGGTTTCACCCTCCTTGAACTCCTCGTCGGAATTGCAGTTATTGGACTTCTAGCGAGTATTGCACTTGCCGGTTCCAATATCTTACGTGACCGAGCAAGAATTGCTGGCGCAAGACAGTTTAGCTCTTCAATCAAGAATATGATGTTGCCGGTAGCTGAATGGAATTTTGAGGAACCAAGCGGGAATATTGCATATGATTCTTCCGGAACGAAAAATGACGGGACGCTCATTAACTCACCAGCACGAGTTGCTAATAACGTATTAGGGGGAACGGCTTTACAATTTGATCGACTAGTATCCAAATATGTGGCCGTACCTAACTCACCATCTCTTAACCCCACTACTGCCTTTACTATTGAGGCATGGGTTAAACCAACGAGTATAGCAAGCGGGACAAATTTTAATATCGTAGCCAAACACGATGTTGCTGCCAAACTTGGTTATAGAATGTTCCTTGGGGGCTACGGACCGGGGAATAATCAATTTTCGTGTACCGTTGGCGATGGTAACATACGGACAGAAGCGGGGGGGGTGTTTTTTTAAACAACACCTCAAGATGGTATCATATGGCGTGCAGTTTTTCCCCAGGATACATACGACGATATGTTGACGGTAAATTTATTAACACAACAACTACGACTATCACCGCTATTGCTCCTACATTTACATCATTACGAATTGGAGGGAGCAATACCGGCGGCGAGCTTTTTGACGGCATGATTGATAACGTAGCGATATATATGGAAGCGTTATCAACTGCCGAGATTCGTCGACACTATGTTGAAGGATTGAAAAAATATTTGACCCGTGGGGTGCCCTAGAACAGTTTTTCGCGATCCCGTCAGAAAGCGGTGGGTGCAGGATTCTCAGTCCGGCTAATGCGCCTCGGGCGTAGAACCTCTGAGACCCTCACGGATCTGGCAGTTTTCTCGCACTTTAATTTCAAGTATTTGAAGGTATGCGGGATCCCGTCTCACGGCGGAGAGGGTGAGATTCGCCCCGCAACCTTTGTGGGGATGTAAAATTTTTGTAGATGTCGTAAAACGCCAAGCGGTGGGTGCAGGATTCGAACCTGCGATGCCTTTACAGGCATTCCGGTTTTCAAGACCGGTGCATTCAACCACTCTGCCAACCCACCGCCTGAAGTCCAACGTCTTTTAGATTTACAAAGGTGCGGGGTTCAAGACCGCTCGTTTCAACCACTCACGCACCCCTCCGCTCTGCTCACTAAGGTTTTTCCGCCAGAGACGAATCGGCCTATAGCTGACAAGACCCGTCCCATTCAACCACTCTGCCACCCCACCACTTCATTGTCCAGCGTATTTTACCACAATAACAGCACCAGGCAAGCTCCTAAGTTCGCCCAGAACTTATGCCAAATCTAAATCAACCCCGTCGGGTATTCTGGAAGGTGCGGGATAAATCAATAACTATTTGCTTCACTGCGAACGAGTGCTAAGCCCCAAACTTTTAAAGCGCCGACTCGTTTCAATTCTTTGGCGGCGGCATCCATCGTCGCACCGGTAGTAACTATATCATCAATGATAAGACAGGTTTTATCTTTAATCTCGGCGGTGCCAATAAACCCCGTTAGAGAACTTGCACGGGGCATTAGACTCCGTGCTCGTCCCGTTAGAGACTGTGTCTCTAACGGGACTCGTATGGGAGAATTGCACCCCGCGGCACTCCGCCAGCTGGCGGAGCGATGGGTATTCTCTAACGGGGTAAATTTAAAACAATCTCTAACGTTCTCCAAACGTTTGTCGGGGGTCAGTTTTGATTGAGGGGCGGTTTCCCTAACGCGTTTCAGCGCAAGAACCATGGGCAAGGATAGCCGTTCGCTAATGGATTCGGCCAGCACGGCTGCCTGATTAAATCCTCTCTCACGTTCTCGTAGGCGCGCTAATGGTATCGGAATAATGGTAATTGCTTTATCTAAAGGCAATAAATTCAAACATTCTTCAAAGTAACGAGCGCACTTAGCGCTAAGTTCTTCGGCTCCTTTGTATTTCCAGGCGCGAATTAAACCCCTCCATATCCAATTTCCATATATGCCACGTACAATCAACCCATCAAGATAGTGATGACGGCGACAGGTAGCGCATGTTTCCCCACACCTCGCGATTGATCGACAAAAAACACAACGTTGAATCGGCACTGGCGGGCACAAGGACTCACAAAACTGACACAACCAATCGCCCTCCAGACCGCAACGCAAACAATAGACTGGAAACAAGTACCTTTTAGCCTGCTCCCAAAAATTTTCTAGCAATAACATCCTGCTGAACCGATTGTATGGGGAAATGAATAAATTATGGCGTTTTCTCCCAATAAGCGCTATCTACCAGCCACATGCTGTCTTGACGCACCACTGTAACTTTTAAGATGGGATATCTGACTTCGTCCTCCCCCGCCGCGACGGTAATCACTTGCTGAACACGCGCCGTCGCTTGTCCGCCTTCATCCGTTATCTCATCAACTGTCACGCTCATTACCCTGGTCGTTTGTCCCGCGTAAGTGGTGTTGATATTTTTTTGTTTAATCTCTGGCAAGTATTTCTCTTGAAGCCAACGCTGAAAGCTGTCAGTTGTCACGGCCATCAAATCATTAATACCCTCATAGCGGCTCTGATTTGAAAACGTGCCAAAACGCTCGGCAAAAAGCCTGACCAAACGGCTGACGGTCTCTTGCCGTTCTTCGTCTGGTGTTCTCACTGGCACTGACGTAGGTTTTATGGGCGGCAGTGAATTGGCTAAAGGTGGCGGCTGGGTAGCCGGACCACTGATGGGACTGACAGAACTTCGCCAATACCACCAACCGCCAACAATCGCAATGAGCAGTAAAATTACCACCACCGCAGTTATAATTATTTTGCGACGATCAATGTTTAATTGCATACCTACCCCCACACTAGTCGGGCACTAGACCCAAGAGTTTAGTTAGTTGTTCGTTATGGATTAATCTCATAAAAGTTTGACAATAACTTTAATATCGTTAGTTTCGGCAATATGTGCCCGGCTAGTGGTGGGGGCTATCCTGCCAGCGGCAAATCTTTTGCCTTAGCCTCGGCGGCGGCAAATTCTTTTTTGGCCGCCTCAATCTCTAACAACTGGCGGGGGTCAGTGGTAATTAACTGATCTTCGGTATAAGAAGCAACCACCTTAATAGCGGCGTGCTTTGGTCCGGCAAAGAAAATTCCTTCTCCCACTCCACCCTCCAGAAGCAAATATTTCTCACCTTCTGTTAAAAGAAAAGTTTTTTGCACCAAATCAATGGCCGCCGGGGACTGCTTTAAAAGCAGCTGCATTGAAGAGTTGTTTACCACAGCCTGTCCATACGGCGAAGTCAAAAAGTCATTAACGTCTTGAGTGATGGTGGTAATGCCCAGATAATACTTTCGACAACGCTTCACTAAAGCAAAAATGAATTTAGCGCTGTCTTCGTGCTGCATCAGCCACCAGGCCTCATCAATTACTAAAATACGCTTCTTTACCTCGGAACGAACAATATTCCAGATATAGTTAATAATCGTATAAATGGCAATGGGGCGGAGTTCGTCCTCCAGATCACGCACAGAAAAAACCATCAATTGATTGTCCATGGTAACATTGGTGGGGTTGTTAAGTAGCCCGGCAAAAGTGCCGTTGGTATATTTCTGCAATCTGGCAACCAAATCCTTGGTCCCTTCAATCCCCTTGAGCACCTCCTCAAGATCCTGCATCACCGGCGGTTCTGCTTTTGAAAGATCCGCGTCCGGCGTAATATCTTTCTTGGCATAGGTTTCCAAGAGCGCCCGATCCATCAACGAATCTTCCTCGTGAGTAAATTGCCCAAGCATGATCCGCAGTAACCCCTTTAAGGTAATGACGGCGCTCCTGATAATGTCCCCGGTTTGCACGTCTTGGCCCGTAGACTTTGGCAAATCAAACGGATTCACTTTAGTATCCGAACTCAAAGAGATGTTGAGGTAGGTTCCTCCCACCGCTTCGCATAAATGCCGATATTCTTTTTCTGGATCAATAATAATTATATCCACGCCCATCATGAGGGAGCGCAACACTTCTAATTTAATAGCGTAACTCTTGCCGGCGCCGGCCGTGGCAAACACCACCGTATTGGCGTTCATCAAAGAAAATCGGTCAAAAAGAATCAAGCTGTTGTTGTGCCGATTAATACCGTACAAAATGCCGTTGTCGGACGTTAATTCAGACGATACAAAGGGAAAGGCCGACGATATCGGCGAGGTATTCATATTGAAAGTAATCTGCAGTTCGTCATTGCCAAGAGGCACGGTTGAAGTAAAACCCTGTTCAGCCTGATAAAGAACCTTACGGGCGTAAACGAGTTTTGTTCCCAGCAAAGCGATAATATCATCCGTTAAACGATCAAGCTCTTCTTTGGTATTGGCGTAAACGCTGATATACAGGGCAAACTGAAAAAATTTTTCAATGCCCTGCGTCAAATCGTCACGCAGTCGCTCAATATCTTTTAAGGCCGTTTCCTTAATGGGGTCGCGCGGCGCGCCCTTGTCGTGCTCGGCGATAATTTGAGCTTCCAGCGCGCCCACCTTGTTGCGCAGCTGTTTTAAAATAATTTCCGCGCGCACCGGATAAGTATAAAGGGAAATATCCAAGGCGGCATTAAAATTAATAATCGGCGCGAACCAGCCCACGCTGATATAGCGCGGATAATCAGTCACAAAAATCGTCCGTACATAACGGTCATTAAGCCGAATTAATGAAGATTCCACCTCCAGCGCCGTGGGAGCAACAATATCACGCAGGCTAACGACACCCCGACGATAGATTTTCGCCTCTTCAATAGTCTGCCGCTCTTCGGCGGTTGTAACTGGCGCTACGGCGGTTTTCGGCGTCTCCGCGGCAACCATTTCTTTCTTAATTTTTTCCGGTTTAAACATTTTGGGCTCCAATCTTTATTCTATATTCCATATTCTAAATTCTCAATCAACTTGCCCCCTCCACTTGCAATTTATCCATATCAACCAACGGAGTAAGGCCGGCTAATTCAGGATTATAAGTATTGTAGTACAACTCTATTAAACTTTGCGTATCCAACACCGCCACCTCCAGACTCATTGAATTCAAGCCGGAAATAACATGTTCCACCCGCTGCATCAATTCGTGGCGATGACGACGAAATCTCTCCTGGCTCAATTTTACAACAATGGTTGGCCGCAGGGCCTCTTGAAAACGTTTAAAAAATCCTTTCTGCCTGTCTGACAACGGATCATAGGGCACAACAACATAGAATCTTTTATTCATAATCTCGCCTAATTCTACCAGTTCGCTAATGTACTGCCGATACTCCGCCGTTTGCATTTTTAATAGATCGTTAGTTTGCTCTTTTTCCAGTCCGCCGAGTTTATTCAAATAATTCGCTATATTGAGTTTGCGAGATTGAATAATTATTTGTAATGGAAAATCAAGGGAATTCAAAAAACTCATATAACCTTGAATAATGGCGGTTTGCTCGTCATCTGACTTTAAGGCAAAGTTTATTGAAGAAACAAGCAAGACAACGCGCAAGGTGCCGTCTTTCAAAACGACGACATCTTCCCTGATTTCAGCTATCTCTAAAAACCTTTGGGTACTCTTGGTTGATGAAGTTGCTTTACGAGCCACAATATATATAATTTATTGAATAAAAACGGTTATGATTCCCCGCGGTAAACTCCTCCCGTATCAACAACTAAAGATAGTTCGGAAAGGCGTGAAGAAGGCGGCGGTGTTCTCGCCGAAACTACTGGAGTATGCGCCACGCTTGCCGTAGTCATTTTCATTTCACTGCTAACTTCAATGGTTGTTAAACGCTTATTCCATATGCGCAGGCGAGGTCGACGCAATGTTTGTACTAAATTTAGCAAAAAGAAATGAAATGGTCGACCATTAACTCTTATAAACGCCAAAGATCCTCCGATAAGCGACCAAATAACAGTTAAAACGATAAACAAGCTGAAGTCACTGAAGCGATAGCTTAAAAAAATAAAAAAACCGGTCACCAGTGTAATAATAAACTGTCGGGTGGTAATTGGCCCAATGATTTTATCTTCTATGTCAATAAATTGTGGAACGACGAATTGCTGCATATCATTGAAAGAATATAGAATATGGAATATGGAATATGGGGGATGATTGTTGACTGGTGACGATTTTCATAAACTTGATTCTATATTCTAAATTCTATATTCAATATTCTCGGACTAAAATCTCAATTGTTTATTCAAATCCAACAGAGCCCCAAATTCCTCTTCAGTGAGGGCGACCTTACCGGCTTCACGTCGTTCACGAATGGCATCGGCAACATTTTTACCAGCTTCCAGACTCTCGTGCCCAATAGAAAGATAAAGCTGATTCAAGGGGCTCAAGCGCCAAGCCCTAATGCCTTCAACCATTTTAACGTACGATTCTTCCTCAAGAAGTTTAATTTTTTCATGCAGTCGCGAAGTAGCGCGACGAGGATCGGCGTCCAAACGACGAAAATCGGCTAAGGTAAATAGTCGCAATTCATCAATTGGCCCGACTACCGGCGGCTTGGAGCGGACATCAATCATGGCCGGTTTGCGCGTTTGTCCGACCGGTGTTGGCGGCGGCGTCTCAAAAATTTTTTGTTCAGAACTCATTGGGACAATGCCCGGCGCCTTGGAACTATCAACTAGTGGCGGAGGAGACGGGAGCGGCTCTGGTGCGGCGGACTTTAAATCAGCCTCAACGGTTTTTACAGCGGACGGCGAGCCTGAAGAAGCGACTGGTGTTAGAGTAGTATCTTTTGACATCACTGACTGGAACGCTTTTGGTATTGTTTGTTTTGCTTTTTCTAATTCTAAATCTTGAGGAGGTAATGGCGGCGTTAAGCCATCACTCTCCGCAATAGCCGCCACCACCCCACTAAACGGACGGTGCGCTTCTGGCAAATATTTCATAATTACAGTGATAACTTCATCAGCCATTTGATCAGAGAGTTCAACCCCGCCCTCAACGCGTCTCTTCAGCAACGCATCGCGCGTATCAACCGTGTCACGAACTTCCCGCAAACGCAATCGTATAACATTCTCCAGCCTTGTCTTTTGTTCGGGGTCAAGATTGGGCACGCTTATTTCGCGCATCACTTTTTTTGTCAATTCCTCTACTTTATCAACAACGATGCCAGATGGCGCGCTTGGCGCCGTGGATGGCTTCTTGCTAAACTCTTGGGGCAATGAAGATATTTGTTTAGCTGACGGCGCAGGCAATTCTTTGGCTAGCAATTGAGGCAAAATGACTGAAGGTTGTTTAGGCGGTGCGGCGGCTGGCAACGTGGATAATTTGGGCGGCGGAGGTAAGGGAGAAACTGGCGCTAGTGTGGGCGGAGGCGAAATTTTTGGCGGCGGAGCAGGGTGGACGTCGGCCTTGCCTACGCCAACGGCCGGTTGTGGTAGCGGCGGAGGCACTGTCGGCGTTTTGAACGCGGGCGGAACAGGTGGCAAAGGTGATGTTGCCTCTATTTTGGGTGGTGGTGGCGAAGATGGTGGCGAAACGGTCGACGAAGTCTTGTGAACAATAGGGGTAACAGCCGGTGTGACGAGTTTAGTTAAATCGGAGGTTGCTGTTCGCAAATCAAGAATGGGAATCGGATGACCACGATTTAAATCATAGATCACACCGTCTTTCTCAAAATCTAAAGATTCTTCAATGCCAAGTGAAGTGGCTGATGATAGCTTCAAATATTCATAAAGCTGAATCAATCGCACTAGTGCTTGCCGATCGTCGGGCGACAACATTGTTGTTGATTTGGATCGAAAGAGGTATCCTGAAATTTTAACATCTTCAATAATACCACTACCCTCCGCGCGATCGTAATCCATCAACCACGTCGAAATAGTGCCGACCGCATTGGGTGTCCCGGCTGGCCCATGCGACGTAACGACATCGCTATTTTGATGAAGAGTAGTTACAATATCCTGGCGCCACTGATCGCGATCAACAATATCAAAATCAAGGAACTTCGCTTGAAGTCGCTGAATGACATATGGCGTTTCATGATGGAGCGCTGGGCCGAGACCAACCCGAAATGGGGTTAAGACATCTTCTCGATCATAGTACAAAGGAAGAGCCAATATCTTCAATCGAGCAATCATGCCTTGCACTTGTGGCCTTACATCTAATGACAACCCCTGCGTCACGGACGCAAGTTGCTTGGCTAATTCCTTGGCTTTCCGAAGATCAAATCCATCGACGCATTCTTCCACCAACGCCTCAAGCTCAAAAATCTTAAGAGATTTATCCCCAAGCTTAATAATGTAATTCATGATGTCGGTTGTGGGCATATAATTCGTTCAAACTAATCGAAACTTATTGACTTATAGCTGATTCATTCGGTTTCCCTACTGATCCAATAAGGTGCCTGCTATGGCGATCCAACTGAGCCACCACCTCCACCAGAAGGTGTTCCACCGGTGCCTGGACTACTGGGAGCAGTCGGTCTGGGCGGTGGTCTGACTGAATTAAACAAAGCGCTATTCGTGGCTTCATACCCCGTCGGAAGGACATCAATAACTTCCAAACCTTTCGTTCTACGGTTTGCGTTTACCTTGTTAATTAGTTCTACCCTACCTGGTGTGTTTGCCTTGATCGCGGCATTAAGATCATCCATTGTACCTATATCGACGGCGCTTGTTATAGCTTTCCCTCTAGCAATGGACGTGAGCAACATCGCAAAGCTTTCTTTCTCTTCTTTTTTCATATTTGCACCGAAATTTTCAAAGTACTTTACAAATTGATCAATATTCGCCTGCAAATATTTTCTTGTTTCTTCGTTCATGGCTCCCCACTGCGTAGCAAGTGCGGCACCAGAGGCCTTAAAGATTGCCGCCCCTTGATCTCCAAATTGACCAGCAATCCTATTACCGTCTCCATCGGCAAACTCGGGCATAAAGTCTTGGAACCGCGCCTGTTGAGCAACGCTTCGGAAACTACGCTTTGCAATGTAAACTGCCGCGTAGTTTGCTTGCTGTTCTTTTTTAATTAATTTTTCAATATCATCATCACTCGTACCACCCCACCGCTTAGCTACACTTTCATTAACTACCGCTTGCTGCGCTTGAGTGGTTTGCGCATAATCAACGTGGTAAAGTTCACGGGATTCAACATTTTTAACTTCTTCAAGCTGCTGTTCGCGCGATGTTCTTCGTTCATTCAATACTATGCTCTTTGCTGTTGCTCTTTCACTTTCTGTGATGGGTACTTGTTCATCTCGTTTTCCGGTTCTGTTGAAACGATCTTTAAACACTTGTGCTTGTACGGCATCCCCAAAGAAGTTATTCAACTTGTACCCTGTTTTGCCGTTACTCGCAATACCCTTCAGGAACCCTTCATCGTTCTGCAGACCCACCTCTTGCACACGGAAAGCTACCCGAGCAACAGTTTGGTTTTCTTGTCCCTCACCGAACAAATCCTTTATCAGCTGCACCGTAGTTTCTGGTGTATACTCGTGATTGTAGGCTGTACCCAACTCTTCATGCTTCATGATTTCGTTCAAATCATGATTTTTCACCAGGTTCAAAAGTATCCCTTCAGCTCTTCTTTCATCGCCTTTCTTAACCCGTCTCTTTCTTTTCCCCGTTGCCTGATCTACGTCTCCATACTCCTCAGTAACATCTGCCAGTCTCTTCACCCAAACCTCTTGGTCTTCACCCATCACTGCTATTTTCTTCTGCTCCTCTGCCACAAGAGCGTTATGTTGTTCCAGGCCAGCTGTCTCTTGTTCTTGCCCACGAGATATTATACGGCTTAAAATATCTTCGGCTGTACCAGCGGACGCCCCCAAACGATCACGCTCGACTCGTTTGGCGCGTTCTTCCCAAGCAGTCTTAAGTGTTCGGATTTGAACACCTTCCGTGGCAAGCGCTCCTAGCCCCCATCTCTGGCCCCTCTTGGACTGAGCAATCTTCTGACCGTATTTGGTATTCATGAACCTTTTTTGTAAACCAGCCTGAAAATCATCAAACCTACGGCCACCCCAGTTGACCGCCTTTCCACCGGCCCACGTAGCACCACGCAACGGCGCAAGCGCCATTTTTGCCCCACCGCTCGTAATTTTCCCATACGCGTTCCCAGCGATTTTTCCCCCCGCCCCACCCACCTGCTGGGCAAAAACGAGAGACATAATGAGCATAGCTATGCTTATAATAAAGCCAACCATTTGCTGTGGTGACCCTGCCTCAATAACACTAACACCTCCAACCGTTAAATCACTAATCTGTTCGCCGCTTTGTTCGCTATATGATTTGCCTGGATTGAGTGGCCCACTCTCCGTAATATTTGGTAGAGTGGCTAAAGAAAGCCACAAAAAAAATGCCAACACCGGCCCAATAATGACATACTTGGAGAACATGTCCCACCATTGTTGAGCGTACTTTTGTCCAGCCGGAACTACTGACAAAACATAAGACAAAGGAGAAAACACAACCAGAATCCACAACATCACAATTCGTACTATTAAAATCAACACAAATGCCAATATTACAATTAGGGCCACAATAGTGTAAATAAGCGCCAAAATATATGCGCCGGCAATTGATAAACCTTGAATCGTCTCACTGGATCTGGAATTAATACTAAGTATCTTCTGTAGCTTGAGAGCATCAAACAAATTCCCTGCGCCCACTCCCTGATATGCGGCAACAAACGTCAGCATTACCACCTGCGCAAAATCAATAAATAACCCTGCAATGGCCTTGCTAAAATTCACCAATATTGCCATCAGTATTACCTTCGGCAATAAAGTTTTCATTTGATACTGCTGAACATGCAGAATAGTGCCAAAAGAAATAATCAAAAGCACTAAAACAAAAAACATGTTAGATATATCGCGTACCACGCTCCATCCTTGCACTACAACAGGAGACGATATAAAACCGTTATATTGACTTATCCAAACTAAAATAAAAACTAAACCAACTATCAATTGACCAAGGATATAAACAATGACCGAGGCAAGCGTTGCCACTAAAAGAGGGACCCAACAAGTTATGTTGTACCAAGAACACCCACCCACCTCTTGTCCGCCCACCTGTACAGGTGGGTCAGCAGCATGGGCGGTGATTATGCCGAACCAAACTAAACTGACAAGAACCGCAAAACAAGAAATATAAAATCGCCGCTGGCAGAAAAAATTTAGACGATTCTTAATCATAATAAACACCCGTAGCTATTTAACAACATTCGTTACGGCTGTCACGAAACGGTAAATAATATTAACTACTACTGCTGTTGCAATAAAGATTGTAAAGATAACCACGAACATATAAAAAATGGTTACCAATGATATAGTCCCTCCGGTTGCTAATAGAATTAATTTATCCACTGACATTTTCTTTTGGCCTGCCAATGTTTGAGTTATACCTCCACCAGTAACTAAACTGACGGCGCGTTTCATCGTCTGCCTTTCGCCATCAAGTTGACGCCTGCGCATATTTTCATCGCCGCCTGTTGTATCTTGCCCCAAACCCAACAATCGTGCGTCAACATTTTGCCCTGATTCATTTGCCATAAATTGTCTTCATTATACCAGAAAAATGAAAAACAACAAAACAAACCAAACACTTGCTTCAAGAGGACTAAACAAGTGCCGCATAATCACCTAAAACTTATCCACATACTCTTTTTTCGCAAACTTTGAACCATACCTTAAAGATCACTCCCAACTTCTACTCCAATTCCACTCCAAACTTCTTCCACTTAACCACAACTCTTATTAACCGTAACTCTTCACTACAACCCCATACACCTTCTTGCGCCATGGTGAACAAAGGTGATAGGATACTTTCTATGGCTACTAGTCATAACGCAAAAATAACTATGACTCGCAAAAAAGAAAATACCGCCAATAAACATCATAACCGCCGACGAAACATTGGACGGGCTATCCTTATAGCCTTGAGTGTCGCCGGAATTTTGTCAGTTGCGCTCATCGCCCCCAATGCCTTACAAATTCTAACGCCGGGCAGTGGTCGGCGAGGTCGCCGGATGTCCATGTGGGAAATAGAGCGCGCTCTTGATAGACTGCTAAATGGAGGATACGTTGAAAAGGTACAGCGTCGCGGCAACAGCTTTATTCAAGTCACAGGTGAGGGCAAACGCAAACTTATCGAAATAGAACTTCAAAACGCGCGTATTAAAACTCCTGCGAAATGGGATGGTAGGTGGCGATTGGTCTTTTTTGACATTCCCCACGACGAACGACTGACTCGCGACGCGATGCGCCGCAAACTAAAAGAACTTGGATTTTTACAAATTCAAAAAAGTGTTTACCTGCACCCTTATGAATGTTACGCGATTATTCAGGCGATGCAAGATTTTTATCAAATCAAGCCGCACTTTCACTACGCCGTAATTGAAAAAATAGAACATTCTAAAACATACCTCAAACATTTCAACTTAAAACCGCGATAAGATTCTCTCTCTAAATTTTTGCTTCTGTTTTAAAGGTGATGTCCACACTCCCTTTAAGTTATTTGTTACCACGGTTAATGTTTGATTTTATAACATCAATGATTATGATTACCACTATCCTGCGCGATCGCGCAGGATAGTGGTAGATACAAAATGATAATAATGCTAACAATGTTTAGCGATCACCAAAATCACACAAAATCCTAAATAATTGCTGAATAGCAATGATCTCTCCATTAATGTTTTAGCCTCCCTCACCCCTGCCTACCGGACAGGCAGGGGTGGAGTGAGGTTCGCACTATTTTTCATCATGCCGTTCACCACTTACGCTATTCGGTGATTTGAATGGTGGGGCTTAAACGACAGGAACCGAAGTTGCCATTAACAGCATCATCAGTGCAAGTGCTATTCCAAAGACTCGTCAAGCAATCGCTGCCATAATAGCCGGTGCCGTTGGTTAAAGGATTTGCGGGTGGCCCGGGATTATTACCATTGCACCAGCCCCAGTTGTCGGTGATTTGGACGCGGGGCTTTATACGACAGCTATTCGCGGGATCTCCCGGCTGTTGTGGCAAACACGCGCACAATCCGCTAGAAACACAACGTACAACATCAGCATAACTGTAAGTATGCACCAAAGTGATGGCGTTTTGCATGGAAGGGCGGCTCTGCAAACGAAGTCCGGCCTGTGTGCTCTTGGTGCCATCGCCCCAATCAACGGCATAGTGAGTAATCGGCAACTGGTCTGGATCTGCCACGGTCGTGAAGCTTAGGGTAACAGTGCCGATACGATTAAGCGTTACGTAGGATGGCTCTTTCAAGCCGGTTAAACTTGTCGTTGGAACATACTGATCTCCTTGCCATTGCCATATACCATAGCTTTGGACGAAAAGATTTTGGATAACATTAATAGCGCCTTGCTGTGTATCTATGCCAATCTTGCTTAGATATGAAGAGCACTGTTGTGGCTGACTAGAGGGATCCAAAAAATTCTGGGGCTGACAAGAGTATGGAACCCCTGCTCGCGCCTGCCCAATGGTGCCATCGCTTAATGGCGGCTCTGGGAAGAGTGGCTGAATACCAATAAAACTTTTTGCATCCCACTCACTGGGAGTATCAACAGGTTCTGGTGGCACAGCAGCACCAAATGGAGTCAAGTCAGCACTGCGACTATATAAATATGGACCACCCGACAGGCCCCCTTGAACAGAAGCTGAATAGTTGCTTCCCTGCGCTAAACGAGAAGCATAAGCTTTATTTTCGCCAGTGGATGTAACCGTCTGAATTATGTAATTACAACTATAGTTCGGTCTAAACCATAAACTATGGATGTAAACACTACTACTTGTTAGCTCATCTATGATGATATAACGATATGTACCAGAAAGCTTGATGGGGTTTCCATCCTGGTCTATTGCGTCAGCCAAATCATAGTATCTGACCATGTTTATGATGTTTCCCTTCCCGGCGTCCTCCGAAGGTGGGCCTGGTGGGGAACTGCCGTTTGGATCACCTTCTCTCCATGATCCAATTTGATACGTCTGCCCCGCTTCATTTTTTACTTTAAGTGTATAGCCATCTGTGCTGTCGTGAACTTCAACGCCGATACGAATCTCACATCCCTGCCCGCCGTCATGAACGTCACAATCTCCAGGCTTATCAACTAAACCATAAACAACATGATGACCTGGATCACCAACGTCTGAATTATAAATATTAAATGAACTGGCTCCATCCAAAAGAAGGTAGCCCTTGGGACTATACTCTTCGTTTTTAACAAACTTACATTCAGTCAACTCACCTTTAACATTGGCACACTGAAAATTTTTGACTTCTTCTGACCCTGTAGCTCCTGAATATGGATCATACGTCGGCAACCAATTGTCACTAGTATCAAGGCAGTAGTATAACGGCGCGCGATCATTGTATCCGGCTCTATCTTCATTTGTGTCTTCTCCAGTGACGCTATCCACCGGCCACCACTGGAGGCAATAATTGGAATTTTGCGGATCCCATTCTAGGCAGTAGCCAAGCTTGCCTCGCTGACGAAGCCCTTTATCGTCGTAATATCTGCAAGACAGCGCGTCAGGCTCGGGATAAAGCCGACAGGATTGCGGGGCATAGTGATAGTCATTTGTAACAAGTCCGTACTCGTAACTAGATTTATCAGGGAAATCGGGAGTATCAAAAGGATGTTCGTTCTTTTGATATTGCAATGCTGGCTGAATTTTAACGTCATCAATGTACCAAAGACCAACGGGGGGAAATATGCAAGGACCATTTATTAACCCACAAGCGGAATTACTATCACATTGTGCGCCACCCGTTGTACATTTACCAGAAGCATTCCATGCTAATTGAATTTTAATTGACTGCGTATTGTTTTTGGTCTTAAAGTAATCAGTTGCCAGAGTCCAATCTAAACCGGGCGGAAGGTTGAGAGTAGCATTATATGGACCAAAATCAGTAGGGCCGGGGTATTCATAAACCCGCACCTCAACTCTTTTGCCCGTGAAATGCAACGTATTTAGATAGGCAGAAATAACATAGGCAGTGGCGGGAGTAACTGGAATATCATAAGAAACGTAGGTTTTGTCGTCCGCGGGTGCCGTATTATTGGCATTCACTTCCAAAAATTTGCGTTCCTCCATTGGATAAGTAACGCCTGCTTTTTGGGCAGCCAGAGGATCATCAATAACACGGAAGTTCTCGCCATTCCTCCAGCCTTCCCAGCCACTAGGTTTGCCAACACTATTCGCTATTTCAAAATTGCCGTTATACACGGTAACTTCGCCATCAATTTGCGACATAAAGGCGGGCGACATATAGCCCTGCAGGACTTGATTAATGCAAGTCTCACCAGCCGGGCAGTTACTATTTTGCCTACATGACTGCGTGACGGTTATAGAACAATGACTCCAATCAAAACCAACGTGCGAATAACCGGAACGGTTTTTGAGAAGGTCAACGTTGCCCGGCTTATATGTAAGATCGCTATCAGGAGCATCGCTCAATACTTGCTTTAGACAAAAACCAGTATTGGGATCCATCTCTTCACAATTCTGCACGTCCAAACAAATGTTTTTAGTAACACCGTTTGCCGTGACTGTTCGGGCCGTACGGCAAGATAGCCAAGAAGCGCATTCGCGGTCAGGCGAGACTTTAATAATGGCGTTGGAATCAAACGGCAAAGCACAGTCTTGATTAGAAACGCAGGAACGAGAAATAAAATTACTACAGGTGCCATTATTACAAGTTATATCAGTTAAACTGTTGGCGATTTTAGCATCAGTGGGGCTGGTATCAGCATCTGACGTGAGGCTTCTATAAGTTATTGTGCCACCAGCCTGCACACTGCGACCAGAATCAACGGCGCGTTCGTTGAATAACACGCAAGTGTTATTATCTACCACGCCGGCGCAGCTTTTCCGATCCACTCTGTCGGCAAGTTGATAATCTATAATCGCTTTACGTAAGGAAATGTTTTTAAAAATATGGTAGCCAGGGGTGCCGCTAGACGATGGCGAACTCAACATATCGGCCGTGCCCAACACCACATTGCATTTCGCATCGCCTGTCATATAGAATTGTCCACTGAAGCGCGTGAATGATCCTGTTTTTGGAGTAATTAAAGCCGCCACACCATCACCTCCCGCTGATTTATAAGTAACATCAACCATAGATGACTGTAACCCGTCCAACGATGGCATAACACCCGTACAATCTCGCAAACCAATCATGGCTGGCACCGCGGCAGTTCCAGCTTGCACTTCAGCAGTAAGAATGTATAGTTGACGACCTTCAAGATCCACCTCTTGCCTTAATCCATTTCCATTTTTTTGCGAAACTTTAATGCCCCCTGGTGAATCATAACCAATAAATGGCGGATCGGGCGGATCGTCATTCTCCCACACGTCTGGTTCGCCATTGCCATCCAAATCTAAGAACGACCCGTTGTAAATAATATTGCGCTCGGAGTCAGAACGAGGGTCTATAAATTCAGTGCAAGAATTTTGCTCGGCTGGGCAAAGCCCCACTCGTTTATCCTTCGGCTCTTTAACGCCAGAGGCTAAGGTGCGGGGCATACCAGTACTGGGATTTTGACAGTTCGGCTGGCTGTTTGACAGCGGCGGCCCGCAAATGGCTCCTGGAACAGGCACGCCATTATCTTTACAATCCGCGGCTGTTGTGCAAGATTCATCCGCATCGTTAGAGCACACATCACGGTACCAGCCAGGATATTGCCGATTGGCAAGATAACGGCACACATTATTGCCAGGATCTTTGAAGTATATTTCTGTGTTCTTGCTAGTCGTATAAGCGGCGCAATTTTGTTGCTCTGACCGACAGAGAATTTCGCCGTTTTGCTCGTATTGATCGGGGTTGTTGCGCAGATGGGTTGGCGAAGCGGCATCAACTCTTTGACCTGGCGCGCCCAATGCTTCGCACCCTTGAAATTCAGAGCGGCACTGTTTGGACGGATCATTGACTATATAATCAATAGTATCGGCAGGGATCTTCAGTTCGTTGTCACCGACCCTATCTAGGTCAAACGATTGTTCAAACGGCGCACTGTCGCCCATGGTAGTGTTTTGTGTATCAACAAGCTCTTCACAGCCAACTACTTTATCATTACAACTTGGCCCAAATCGCCAAATATTGCGCGTCTTGCCGTCGCTCACCTTAAAAGCTTGACATCCCAGCATCTGCTCCGGCGCCAAACATGAACCGGGCGTATTCCATGAATTTTTGATGAGATAGTAAGTATTGACGTTGGATTTCAGTTCAATGTTGTCAATATAGGCGTCGTCGCCAGTTACTGACAAAGTGAGATACCCTTCACTACCCTTACTTATAGTAAAGGGGTCACTGTGGCGGGGCGTCCAATCCGTACTTAGCGTCCACCCTTCGCCAGAGGCGGAGAATGCAATGGGATTACCGACAGCGGGCACAAAACTGCCGCTAATAGTCGCCGAATCTTCCTGACTACGCGCCCAAAAACTCATAATATAAGAAGTCTCCGTAACCAAGTTCCCTTGAGTCAAGGATAGTGATTTTAACAATGACGAACCAGCAAGTTGAAGCTTGTATGAATGTCCGCCAACAACACTGGACACTGGGCTCAAGCTGCCGTTAGCCCAGCCGCCTGTGCCGGATTCAAATGTGTCGTTAAAAATAGTGCGATAGTTAGCTGACGTGCCCCCGCGATACTCGCGGCACCCAGCCGCGGCGGCGCTGCAACGGCGTCCTTCTTTGGGAATGGCTTGATAAAGACAAGCACTGGCGGCGCTATTCCAATAACCGCTACTCGTTGCACAATCGGATTGTGTTGATGAAGTCTTGCGATAAGGACGGCAATCGTTAGAAATGCTGATGGTGCGCGAGAGAAGGCGGTAGGAAATGTTACCGTCGGGGTCGTAGAACTGACGGCAATCGGGATTGGAACCGAGATCAGTGGAGAGACAGGTGCCAGATACGAGCCGACTACTCGTAGTATCGGCGCAAATCGCTGTGTTGGAACCTGTCCAATCAAGACTGACGCACGGCGCCCACGGCTCGGTGGCCGCATTCGTCTTTTTCAGCTGGAACACCTTTAGCTGGAAGCCAGTGGTGTCCGACCCTTCCCAAGTGTAGAAAATACCTTCGTCAGTACCACCAGTGGGCTTCTGGCAGAAACGCAAATTCTGATAATATTCTTTGGCTTCGCCGCCCTGTTTTTCTATATCCAAATTAGTAAACTCATCACAGCCAACAGCAGCGGCCGAGCATTTATTGGCCGTTTTGGGTATTAAATCCTGAAACCTCGCGCTTTCAAAAAATGTCTTGCTTTGCGTGTAAGTATCATAGCCCACGCACTCGTTGGGGCAGACATCGCCACGCACAGAAGTAATGGGCGCGCCACTGGGCGTTGGCGTGTAGCGCAGGCAGCCAACCTCTTCAGCTTTACAATAGCGCGCGTAGGGTTGACAGGCTGATGAATCAGGGTCTGATAAACAGCCGAGATAATCGGGCGGTCTCTTAAGGTGCGAGGCCGCTGTTACGCCCGATCCGTAATTACTGTAACCTGTTGCCTGATCGCCAACCTCAAGTTTCACAGCATCAAGATCGGAATTAGCCGGTATCTTTATAAGCAATTTTTGAAGTAATGGATTAAGCTGGCCGAGCTGTATCGCAACAATATACTTCTGCCACTCTCCTGTAAGTGTAAGATCAGACAAAAGGCGCAACTGACCGCCCCCACCATCACTACTATTATAATAAACACTTGGAACTCCCCCATTGCTACCGCGAGCCCAAAACGACAACGCATAAAGTCCATCTTTGTTTAATGGTATAATAAGATCCGAGGAAACATTCACAATCGCATCAGCTTCATCAGAACGATAGAATCGTTGCCCGTCACGGGCATCACCTAGCTGTAAACTACCATGAGTAATAGACCAGCCCAAAGGTTGGTTCGTATTTGTGCTATCTAACGCCTCAAAACTCCCGTTTGGAAGCAGGTTAACCCCTACAACATCGCCCGCCGGAAGACCAAAGCCCGTCCTAATATACGCCCGGCAGCCAGCATTTTCCGCATCACAGGATTTAGCTTGGGCGTTCAAGTGAATACTATCAGGGTAGGCGGTGCTGCTCCAAAGACCGTTCGCTTCTTGATTGCGGCTGTATTGCTTGCAACCTACTGACTTCGCGTCGCAACTGTCAAAATCAACGGTATTCAAAAGATAAGAAACTGTTTCGCCCGTTGTTTTGTTTGCTAATGTCGCGCAAGTGTTAAATTCCGGCTGGCAGCTGTTTTCGCCAAAATTCCAAACGCGTTTTTCTTCAGTACAATAACCGTAGAATTTACAAACGCCCTTTGAATCTTTCTGAATACAAGTTTGCTCGTCAGCGCAGTAATTTTCATTGCGCGTCACCTGCACAGACGGCGGCTCTTCGTCTGGTCCATCATATTTGCCGTCTTTATTAAGATCACTACCCTGACTAACTTGGCTGGAAATAATCTCTGGCCCCGGCCCTTGCAGTTTGCAAAACGCGTCTGGCGCTGAAAGCACCCAATCGGGATCAATGAAGTGATAAAAGGGGCTATCTTTACAGTCATATACTCCGCCACCATCGCATCCACCAGTTTTAATAAGCTCGCTTAGAGAGTGCGGTTTCTTATCAAAATACTGAATATATTTGGCAGCCAATTCCCAACCAACCGGCACAATACGGTATTTACGCATCAACAAAATTGAGCGATAGGGTATGCCATCGGTCAGGCTTGGCTCAATCGGCTGTGGATCCCAACTGCTGAATCCAAATGGCCCGGTGGCATTAAATAATCCTTTCTCAACAGCCTGCTTCACTGTCATTTTCTGGCTAATGGCATTTCTCATGTTGTCGGTGATGGCGCAATCGTTCGGCCCGTGCTTGGATGGATTAGCGCAACTCACAAGCAAAGACAAAACATCATAGCGGCCGGGTGTGCTGAAGCTTGGGTCAATGTCCTTTACCAAACGAATACGGGCTGCATTAACACCCTCAACTCTTACTTCTGCTTCAGGGTTAGTTAAAGTAGCTGTTCCTCGCGCGCGACGTCCGGATGGCCCATAATCTCCACCGCCAAGGCCATTTTTGATGAGATTATTAAGAAATTGAGTAGCTAAAGTATTAGTAAAAGCGCTAACCGCGTCAGCAATGATATCTCCGGTAGGAAATAATTCGCCACCGAAACTTACATCCAGGGTACTACCAAAAATATTCCTTACTCCCTCCGCCGGGAGGTTAATAGCTTCCGAGATTTTCTCAGTAAGGGGCTTAAAACCCTTCCCCTCTGAACGGGCCATCACTGCCTCTAATCGTGCTTGCTCTTGCTGTGCTAGCAAATTCGTATGCAAGCCCAGGGCGACTCCTAAATCATTTTCTTCAGGATTAAATGTGCGCTGAAAATCCGGCAAAAAACTGGCTTTAGTTATTTCTCTTTCCCAGTTTCGCTTCAAGGTACTAAATCTACATTTAGGACGACCAAGTCCCGTTGGCGTAAGTCCTAAAGTGATTCTCAATTGCACATCCAGGTCTGGCGCGCAGATATTGAAGCCCTCAAGAAGACCGCCTGCTTCCTTCACGGCTTTTCCTGGCGGAGTCCAAGTACACTGAACGTCGGGAGAGCTTTCTAGTCCTGTACACTCTGCTTCATTGGCCGCACTTTTTGAAAAACTTGAACCATCACTGGCACTACACTCGCATGAACCAGCTCGCTGTTCATAAGTAGTAGAGCGAGTTAAATTATCAAGAATTACCCCGGCCGCCCCGTCAGCCGCGTCCTTAAGATAATCGCCCCAACCCTGTGTTATAAAAAGAGGACCTTGCCCCTTAGCGCCACTCGCTATCCATGTAGACGTATCGGTAGCCAATTTCGTTAAGAAAAATCTAACACCCTGACGAACGCTGATTGCGGCGGCTCTCTTCAACTGTTGAATAAGTTCGTTCCAAGAAAGTTTCACTGTATCACGCGCTTCATCGCCTATCTCACGAATTGTGACCCCTGTCTCTAGGATAAGTGCTACAAGCTCATCAACGACTGGAATCCCTACTTGCGCACTTGCGGGGCGAGACGTTCCTAGTCCAAAAGTAAATATGGTAGCGACCACTAAAATCCCAACGACGATTTTACGCCGAACAAAATTTATCTTTTGTTGTTGACGTCTAGGGGTTATCACACTTATTTTCACATCTATGGTTTAGTCTGCTTTTGTTGAAGCTCTTGTATTGTTTCATCATAAATACGCATTAAGTCTTCATCTGACACATTTTTAATATTTTCTTCTGGAACGCCATTACTAATAAGCAAAGAACGGATTTGTTCGGCGGTTAAGTTGCTTGAAGTATCAGTTGCCGGCGCCGTGTCTGGGGAAGAATTATTACCTTGTGTTTTTGCCAATGACTCGTTATAAGCTTGCAGAATCTGCTCGTCAGACAGAGCATCAACTTGGTTTGCTGGCAACCCACCCTGCTTTAAAATATCGCGAAGTTCCGCCACAGATGGAGTGGCAGAGGGTGAGGAAATTCTACCAGTCAATATATCGCCAATTGAACTACCGCTTGTTGCGGGCGGCTGAATGGCGCTTGTTGTGCAGGTTTTTCCGGCCGGACAATTAGGGTCAGTGCCTTTAGCGATTTCTTCGCCGTCAGAAACGCCGTCAGAATCAGAGTCAGCCAAGTACGGGCTTGTGCCATACGCGCTTAATTCATCACTGTCAAGAAGCCCGTCTCCATCCGTGTCTTTTTTTATATTAATCGCGCCAGTTTGTTCCGCGGTAGCCAGAGCATTGGTCTTGTTCTGGGCAAACGGCGCTTCAATTGAACGCTTAATGCTTACAGACCCGAGTACAACCGTTGACACACCGATAAAAAGAACAAGGACAAAAAGCAAAATTTGCGAGCGGCGTTGAATAGCCGCCAACAAATTACTCCAAAGTCCTGTAAACCATTGTGTCACAATTGCAAAAAAGTTAACTATAAATCTCGTGGAGCCCCACGGGTTTATCCAGCCTTCGTAGCCGTAGGCTACTACGGCGGAGTGGGCCACCCGTGGTTTTCTGCGAAGGAGGGTAAAATCCCGTTAGAAATTCCCGCAGGGTATTCTTCTAACGGGATAAATTATAGCAGAGAATATGAAAAAAGTCAAAAATTTGTTTCCTCATTATTGCTACTTAGGAAACATCCAAAATAAGGAAAGTTGAAACGCCGTGCCGGTTGGAATTCCTAAACCGATGACGTATCCTCCTGGTATGGGAACTGGCACGACGCCGAGTGACGCACCTGGCGCGTACGCCGCGAGTGGCGGTTTCCCGTCGGTTAAAATTACAGAGAATGGCGCCACTCGACCTGCCACATTACAGAGTATCCCGTTGGTGAGAGGAATCGTGCACTGTTCAAATGTAATCGTTTTACCGTAGTAAAAAAAGATACTAGCCGCTGTGGCGCCGCCGGCAATAGCCATATTGCGAGTCTGACTGCCAGCCCAAACCGCATTCGCGCTCATGATGAGAAAAATCGTGACAATTAAACCAAGTGACATTCCCTCAAGTTCACGCTTCCATCCCTTGGCTAGACGAAAATGCTTTATACTTTTGGATAATCTAAAATGTGTCATATATACAGTATACCCCGTTATAAATGTTTAAATCAATAACGAGGTCAAGCCAAAAATAAAGAATGATATTACAATCTTGGCGGATAAATTAGCTCCAGTTAATTATTTATATTGCTAAGCTAAAAGTACGCCGTTAGCTATCGCTACGTCAACAACGGCCGCAATGCTTGGGCAAGATTATGCCAATCAACTACGGCGAGATTCTCGGCGCGAACCGCTGGCGACAATTCTGCTTCTTTAAGTGCGTTGCTTGCTGCGATAGCAGGAATATTCAAACTAGCCGACAAATTATTGTGGAGTTGTTTGCGACGGGAAGAAAAACCGACGCGGGCTACCCGCCAAAAAAACTTTTCATCAACGTCGCTGAACGGAAAAGAATGAATATTAAGCACATTCAAAATTACGCTATCCACTTCAGGCGTCGGATAAAAACTTGACGCCAGCACATGACGAATGAGCACCGGCGTAGCGTAAAGCTGAATGCTTAGAGCAAGCAAGCTCATCTTGCCGGATTTCGCCACAATTCGCTCCCCCACTTCGCGTTGCACCAAAACGGTCATAGCGACGGGTTGTAAATCTTGCATCAAAAACTTTTTAAAAATGGCACCGGTAATATTGTAGGGAATGTTAGCCACAACTTTGTATGGCTGATTTAAACCAAGGTCGGAAACTGAAACGGCTAAAATATTTTTTTCTATGATTTCTATGTTGTGAAAAGGCGACAGGCGATGTCTTAAAATGGCCGCTAAACGATGATCTAGCTCCACGGCCATAACTCGCTTGACTAATGGAGACAAGCGCTCGGTTAATGTACCAAGCCCAGCGCCAATTTCCAGCACCACATCTTCTGGCGACAATTTGGCCGCCCTAATAATATCTTCGTAAACACTGTCATCAATTAAAAAATTCTGCCCTTGACGATGATTGGGTCGCACGCGGTAGCGCCGCAAAAGATCTAGCGCCGTTGATTTGATCGCACTCACCGACCTTCGCTTTATTATATTTTCAACCATATATACAAATTGTGACGATCGTCAAATTTTGACTAATACACTTTGATCTTGCTTATCCCCCTATTTCTTAAATCGCTTCAATGTCAAACCAAAATGTCGCCTTAAATCGCGATCATAATCCATGGATTCAACCAGCAAAACACGACTATTATTCAATAACTTACTTGCCGAGAGTAGTTTGTGAAAAAATGGCGGCGGATCATACGGCGAAACCCACACACTTTTATGCAACAATTGAAAATCCATAGCTTTCAGCTGACGCCGGAGAAAATGACGATCATGACGCCGTTGTTCCGGAACGTCAAAAATAACCACACGCCAGCGACCGTCCCAGTGAGGAGTCTGCTTGGGGCGTAATTGCAAAAGGATCTCAATTGCACGGTTCCGACCCTGGGTTGTTAAAGCATAACCTTTGGGAGAACTCACTGATTTTTTAATAAGATTGGCTCGCACTAAACGATAACGGGCTTGATAATATTCCAACGGCCGTCGCTTGGGCAACCAAGCCACTCCTTTATATTTCGTGGAAAAATAGGTATAGAGCAATTCATCAGTAAGTTTTAATAGATCCAACAAAATAACCTTGCCCCACGCTAAAGCCTCCCCAGTAACTGTTTTGACTAGAGGGGCGCGACGGTATTGATATTTAACAGATGCCATTATTAAGCGACGTTAATATAACAAGCAAAGATGATCAAACTAACTATATCACACTTGTTAGCATATATACAAATTGTGACGATCGTCACAATTTGTATATAGAAAAACAACCATTAAAAATGGCCATTGAGGGTAAGGTCAACGGCCAAAAATAAAAGATTAAAATAATTTATGTCAGAGCAACATATAAAGGAAGGAAAACAGAGCGGCAACGATAAATATTACTGACCAAGCGCTTAATGGCCAAAAAGTAAATACAACAATAATGATGAGCATGGCCATGATCTTGCCAATGACTAAACTCATTTCAAAAAGCACGGATGTTCTCATGATATGGTGCGTCTCGCGACCACGTTCATAAATAATGGCCATTTGGGGCACGGCCAATATGCGTTTAGTCAGACGCGAGAACGCGTCTACTCCAAAAATGCCGGTAATACTGGAGATAAAAGGCCTCATCCCCCAGCCAAAGGCGTAAAGAACGCTGCCGATTCTTAAAACACCGCGCTTGTTTGTATGATCGGTCAAACGGCCAACATAAAGAATGATGGTGGCGGTAAGCAAAGTAGTGGCGGCTACTAATGATCCCAAAGATAAAAAATCACCGATAAAGGCAAACATATAAATTGGCCAGAGAACTAAAACAATAAACTCTTCACCGTAACCAAGGAACGACAAAACTACGCGACGGTTTTCTGGACTAAATAGGCGACGATAGGAATCGGAATAAGAAAAAAAACTGGGAGTAAAAACTTCTGGCATCATCAGCAGAGGCAGATTGGAAATCAAAATCAGTAAACAAACAATACCAAAAAGCGTGTCAAAATTACTAAGATAAAGCGTTAGCCCGCCAAAGAACGGCCCTATCACTGATCCCATTGTGTCAATGACTTCACGGTTGCTCACCTCGCGCGCTTCTTCATGAGAATCGCCATAACGAGCAAACTCGGAATGATACCCAGGCCAATAAAGCGCCTTCTGAATGGCCAGGGCGGGAATGGCTGTCAGAAGAAAAAACGGAGAACTCTCAAGCCCTAAAAGGGAAAGGTAATAACCAATGAGAAAGAAAGAACTCAAAATGATGCTCTTGTTATAACCAAACCGCAAGGCTACCTTCGCGCCGAGAGGCATAATTATAAAATAAATTATATATATACCCAAATAAAAAGTTATAACTTCCGAAAGTTGATAACCCCGCTCTAAAAGATAAATTGGCTCAAAAATCATTACAGCCGCGGTGGCTAAATTTTGAATGCCAATTGCCACATATAACTCCCTTAATTGCGGCGCTAAATGACGGGGGAAGTAATGAGAAAGATAAGAGAAAAGACGAGCAAGCATATGCTTGAACTTATTAGGCGTTAGCTAGTTAGCTGATTAGGAATTAGTTTATTAACTTCTCGCCATTGTATTATTGTTCTCATACATTTACTAATAAGCTAAGAAGCTAATTCCTAATTCCTTTCACTTTTATACTCCCCTGTCTTAGCACTATCAGCTTACCATTTTTGAGGACGACTATGGTAGATGGCCGGCGGCGAGGTAAGGTGCCACCAAAAAGAAGATATATTGTTTCAGGTGCGCCGGCGAATGATTTCTTAAGCGATCTTGCGCTATATATATTGCTATGTCCGCTTAAATTCGCGCTGGTGGCCACGAGAGGATGGCGCAGACGTTGAGATAATAAACGCGCCAGAGGATGGGAACTCACACGTATGGCCACTGTTTTGTCTTTGCTAATCACTGATTCGGCTATTGATTTCGTCTTAGCCGGCACCACGATAGTCAACGGCCCGGGCCAATATTTCTTTGCCAATTGCTTTGCGGATGAAGAAAATTTTGCGTATTTTTCAGCCATGGCCAAAGAAGCGACAATAAGCGACAAAGACTTGCTTTTGTTTCTGCTTTTCACCTGAAAAATTTTGCGCGTAGCCTTTTGATTGGTGGCATCGGCGCCGAGAGCATAAGCGGTTTCCGTGGGATAGATGACAAGATGACCGGCGCGTAACCGTTTTACAGCTTCAGTTGTACTCTTAAGAATGGCGAGAGGCACAATTGTATTAAATCCTAAATTTTAATTTCTAAATACTAAACAATCTCTAATCTCTAAATTCTGTCCCTACGGGACATCTCCCGAAGGGAGACAATGTTCCAAACTATTGATATTTGTGATTTCGAATTTGTGATTTGTTTAGAAATTAGATATTCGTGCTTAGAAATTTTCTGCCAATCAATTTGTCACAAAGTTCACCAATTTGCCGGATTTGACAATGGTTTTTATTATCTTCTTCCCCTCTAACCATTTAGCCACATTGGGTTCGGCCTTGGCTAATTTGTTAATTTCTTCATCACCGGCTCCGGTCTGACAAATAATATTACCGCGCAATTTACCGTTTACCTGTATCACTATGGTAACGGTGTCGGTCTGCAAAGCTTCGGGGTCATATTCCAACCAGGGTTCTTCCCAAATATAGCCAGCCGCCGGAAACGCCTCTTGCCACAGCTCACATGTGATATGCGGCGCGAACGGATAAACCAGCAAGAGCAAAGTCTGACGCGCCTCGTCTTTAAGCGGCGTTTCCACTTCCCTCAAACCATAAAGAAAATTAACAAATTCCATTAACGCACTGATGGCCGTATTAAAATGAAAAGATTCAATATCTTCAGTAACTTTCTTAATTGTTCTAGCTGACCAATATCTCAATTCTTGCTCTTGCTCGGCTGTGGACGCGGTGGCGCCATCAGAAGTTGGCTCTAAGACAATATGCCACACGCGTTCCAGAAAGCGGCGCGCGCCAGCGATGCTTTGGGTGTTCCACGGCTTAGCGTCTTCCAATGGCCCCATAAACATTTCATAAAGACGCAGGGTATCGGCCCCATAAACAGCTACTACCTCGTCCGGGCTTATCACATTGCCGCGCGATTTGGACATTTTTTGTCCGTCCTCACCCAAAATCAACCCTTGATTGCGCAGTTTCAAAAACGGCTCTTGAAAATCAATGTAACCCAAATCAACAAGAACTTTGGTAAAGAAGCGAACATAGAGAAGATGCATCACCGCGTGCTCGGCGCCACCAACATAGAGATTAACCGGCAACCAATGTTTTACTTTCTCTTTATTGAACGGCTCTTTGTCATTGTGAGAATCGGCAAAGCGCAAAAAATACCACGAGGAATCCACAAATGTGTCCATAGTATCGTTCTCGCGCCGGGCTAGCTGGCCGCACTTTGGACATTTAACTTTATGGAAACTTTTTGACCGTGCCAAGGGCGACTCACCGGTTGGCCGAAAATCAACATCGTCTGGCAACAGCACGGGCAAATCTTTCTCTGGAACTGGCATAATGCCGCATCCGCCAGCTGGCGGATCGCAATATATAATAGGAATAGGCGCGCCCCAGTAGCGCTGACGTGAAATCAGCCAATCGCGCAACTTATAATGTACGGTCCGATTGCCACCGATTTTTTTGACCATTTTCCATTTGGCCTCTTCCGAATCCAGGCCATCATATTCACCAGAATTAACCACCATACCTGCGCCTTCATAACAAACGAATCCTTGATAAAACAAGTTACTTTCTAACATTTCCCAGATGTTTTTATCGTCACGGACTAAAGGCTCCAACCGCTTGCATTCTTCGAATATTTCCCTGCCCTTGGATAAAAAATCGTCTATGACCCTATCTCTGGAAAGAAAGATATTCCGGTAGCCAATAATTTCGACCCAAGCATTGTCGTTTAGATAATTTTGGACAATTTTGATATAATCATTAATTTGATCATCTCTTAAAAATATGCGAATATGCTCTCGTTTATTTCTACTAAGCCCCACCTCAAAACTGATGGCCTTCTTGTGGAGTTCTTCTTTTAAACCATCTCTAACCGTTGTCCCAACCACCACGGATTTTGAAATATTTTTTGGTTTTATCACTTGTCTAATTGGCAGCTCATATTTGATGGCAAATTCAAAGTCTCTCTTGTCATGCGCGGGCACGGCCATAATGGCGCCGGTGCCATAGGACGCGAGCACATAGTCGGCGATGAAAATTGGAATGCGCTCCTTGTTGGCTGGATTAATCGCCATTACACCCTCAAGCCTCACGCCGGTTTTTTCTTTTTCTTCCACCTTACGCTCGAGCTCTGTCTTGCGCCGCGCTTTGGCAATATATTTTTCAACATCAGCCCAGTTGGTAATTTGGGGCTTTAATTTAATGAGCAATTCATGCTCCGGCGCAAGCACTACGTAAGTTGCGCCAAAAATAGTATCAAGTCGCGTGGTATAAATAGAAATTGCGAATTGCGAATTGCGAATTGCGAATTCTATTGTGGCTCCTTCGCTTCTCCCAATCCAATTTTTTTGCATCTCAATAATGGCTTGTGGCCAGTCTAGTCCTTCCAAATTTTTGAGCAACCGCTCGGCATAATCAGTAATTTTTAAAAACCACTGAGCCATTTCTTTTTGCTCAACCATAGAGTGGCACCGTTCACAAGCACCTCCTACAACTTGTTCGTTAGCGAGCACAGTCTGGCACGAAGGGCACCAATTAACCGGCGCTTCTTTGCGGTAAGCCAATCCTTTTTCATAGAATTTCAAGAACAGCCACTGGGTCCATTTGTAATAAGAAGGATCGCTGGTATTAAGCTCTCGGCTCCAGTCATAAGAAAAACCCAACGACTTCACCTGCCGCCTAAAGTTGTCAATATTTTCAGCGGCTACTTCTTTGGGATTGCGTTTAATCTTAATGGCATAATTTTCCGTGGGCAAGCCAAACGCATCCCAGCCCATTGGATGTAAAACATTAACGCCCTTCATTCTTATATAACGGCAATAAATGTCAGTAGCGGTGTATCCTTCGGGATGCCCAACGTGAAGACCTTGCGCTGAAGGATAGGGGAACATATCAAGAACATAACATCTCTCGCCCCTTGCTTCGTCGTGCGCGGCAAATGTTTTTTCCTTTTCCCAAAAACTCTGCCACTTTTTTTCTACGGCCTTATGATCGTATCTCATAGCTTCTTAGCTTTTTAGCTTGTAGCTTATTAGACTAAAAACATACGGCAAAACCTAAGAAGCTACCAGCTAATTCCTAAAAAGCTTCTTAAGATACTGCCCCGTGTAAGATTTTTTCACCTTGGCAACATCGCGCGGCGTACCTTCGGCCACAATCTCTCCGCCCTTGTCTCCCCCTTCCGGACCAAGATCAATAACCCAGTCTCCGGTTTTAATGACATCCAAATTATGCTCAATAATAATAAGTGAATTGCCTTTGTCAACCAGCTTATGCAGAACATTTAAAAGATTTTTAACATCTTCAAAATGAAGGCCAGTGGTTGGCTCGTCTAAAATATATAAAGTCTTGCCGGTGGCGCGGCGGGGAAGGTCGGTCGCTAATTTTACTCTTTGGGCCTCACCGCCGGACAGTGTTGTCGCCGACTGTCCAAGCTTAATATACCCAAGCCCTACTTCAAACAGAGTAGATAATTTTGCTTTGATGCTTGGAATATTTTCAAAAAATTTCAGCGCCTCCTCCACGGTCATATTCAAAATCTCGGCGATATTTTTCCCTTTGTAATGCACTTCCATGGCGGCGGGCATATAGCGCGTGCCGTGACATTCTTCGCACTCCACATAAACGTCGGGTAAAAATTGCATGGCAATAGCGACTAATCCTTCACCCCGACAGGCTTCACAACGTCCGCCCTTCACGTTAAAGCTAAAACGCCCGGGCCTAAACCCACGAATTTTTGCTTCGGGCAGACTGGCAAAAAGATCGCGGATGGGGGTAAATAATCCAGTGTAGGTGGCGGGATTGGAGCGCGGCGTTCGGCCAATGGGCGATTGATCAATCGTTATAACTTTATCCAAATACTCAAGACCGCGAATTTCCTTGTGTTTTCCGGGCACGTCTTTAGACCGATAAAACTGACGAGCCAAAGCTTTGGATAAAATTTCTGTAATCAAAGTTGATTTGCCGGAGCCAGACACGCCGGTCACAACCACAAACTTACCCAAAGGAATGTGAACATTAATATTTTTCAAATTGAATTCATGAGCGCCGGCAACCACGATCTCGCGGCCGTTGCCGGAACGATACTTAACAGGCGGCATAATCTCTTTTTTGCCAAGCAAGTATTGCCCGGTCAATGAATGTGGATTGCGACTTACGGCGGCGGGCGATCCTTGCGCCACAATATGACCGCCGTGCTCTCCCGCGCCCGGACCAATATCAATGAGCTCGTCAGCCGAGCGCATAATTTCTTCATCATGCTCAACCACTAAAACGGTATTTCCCAAATCACGCAATTGTTTCAAGGTGGTGATGAGCTTGGCGTTATCGCGCTGATGAAGCCCAATGGAAGGCTCATCAAGAATATAGATAACGCCCACCAAGGACGAGCCGATTTGCGTAGCCAAGCGTATACGCTGAGCCTCGCCGCCCGAGAGCGTGGTCGCCGTGCGATCAAGGGTTAGATAATCCAGCCCCACGTTGTGCAAGAACGTCAACCTGTTTTTTATTTCTTTTAAAATCTGTTTGGCAATTTGCCCCTCACGATTGGAAAGCGCGTTTGGTTTTTCCAGAGACGTAAAAAAATCCAAGGCGCGATCAATGGTTAAGGCCACAACCTCGGCAATGGATGTTTTATTGACCATAACGGCTAATGGTTCTGGTTTTAACCTCTTGCCGTGGCAAACCGGACAAGGTAAAACGCGCATATAGCTTTCAATTTCGCGCTTCATATATTCTGAATCTGTTTCAAAATAACGGCGCATGAGTATTGGCACGACACCTTCAAATTGCCCGTCGATAGCTTGCCCCTCGAAGCCTCGGCGAAGTGGGGTCCCGTGCAATACAAGGTCAAGCTGCTCCTTGGTTAAGTCTTTAACCGGCGCGCGAAGACTAAAACCATTACGCTTGGCAACTTCGCCCAAACGATCCATATACCAATATTGACTGGCGGCCGAGCGCTGCCATGGACGAATAGCTCCTTCGGCAATCGCTAAACGTGGATTAGGAATCACTAAGGTCGGATCAATTTCCAGCTTAGTGCCAAGCCCTGTGCAAGCCGGACAAGCGCCGTGCGGACTGTTGAAAGAAAAATCGCGCGGCTCTAGGACCGGCACGTCCACGCCGCAATCCGGACAAGCCAAGTGCTGACTCATTAACACATCCCCCTCGGTGGCTGCATTATGAACCCCGTTACTCCCCGCCCTAAGAGGCAGAATTTTTCCTAAGGTCGCTTGCTTAATGACCTTCCCCTCCTCTTTTCTGACCAAATGGTCGGAGCTTTCGGGAGTAACGGGGTGAATAATCACAAGGCCATTGCCAAGTTCCAGCGCTTGTTCCAACGCTTCATGCAGTCTGGTCTTCAAATCCCCCTCTACTGTGGGCTCACGCCCAAGTGAGGGGGCAGGCAGCTCTAGTCTATCAACAACGACTTCCAACGAGTGCTTCTTTTGCTTGTCTATATCTAATGCTTCGGCTTCGGGAATGGTATAAAATAAACCATCAAAACGTACTCTAGCGTAGCCGGCTTTTTCAACTTCTTTCAGAAGCCGTTTGTGCTCTCCTTTTTGGTCGCGGACGAGAGGCGCTAGGATCATGGTTTTACCTTCTCTCAAAGCTAAAATCCTCTCTGTCATTTGGGGAATTGTTTGGCGGGCTATTTCTTTGCCGCATTTGGGGCAATGCGGGTGGCCAACGCGGGCAAAAAGAAGTCGCAAATAATCATAAATTTCCGTGACCGTGCCCACGGTGGAGCGCGGATTGTGCGAGACTGATTTTTGGTCAATGGAAATGGCTGGGGAGAGACCGTCAATTTGGTCAACATCTGGCTTATCCATAAGCCCCAAGAATTGTCGGGCATAGGCGGAGAGCGACTCCACGTAACGGCGTTGGCCTTCGGCGTAAATCGTGTCAAACGCAAGAGACGATTTGCCCGAGCCGGAAATTCCCGTAAGCACGACTAACTTATCGCGCGGAATCTCAACATCAATGTTCTTCAAATTATGAACGCGCGCGCCCTTGATGCGAATGTAGGTTGACATGATTAATAAACATTAAAGAAGACATCTATCATACATATGCGCTGGATCCCATCTACTTCCGCATTTCCCCAGGGTCCCGCCAGCTGAACAGCTTCTACCCTTGCAATAACCACTTTCGCACTCAATATCACTTGCGCATATCGCACCTTCTGAAAGTGCCCTTACACAACATCCAGAATTTTGAACAGTAGTAGCCAAAACAGCGCTGGGATCACTGGTGCTACATGTATATGCAAAGTTGCACTGATAGCCTTCGCCTGCTGCGCAATTGCTTGAAAGAGTTGTACAGGGCCCTGCCTTACCAGTCAGAATTAATGCCTCCTTGCAGCTACGAATCTTAGTGCAAGCCCCGGAATCTATTTTGCAGTTTAAGTCTTCATATTTTTGTTGACATACCAAAAGTGCACTATCTTTGCCTGTGCCTGGTATAAATTTGCAATTATTACCTTGGATGATACAATCGTTCTCTTCAGTGACAGTAAACTTGTTTTGCTGACCATTTTCTAAATCACAAACACATGATCCTATCTGATCTGTTGTTGTAGTTGTATAGGAAACATCATCACAACGGTTTTTACTAATATCACTGCTCTCACAAACGCAGCAACTAATTGTGGGTAATGGGATATTCTCGACGGAATTTATAACTAACGACCTAAACTCTACCAACTTTGGATTCACTGTCTGCAGTAGCGTCCACGACAAGAGCAAAAGCACAAAACCGGCAATGGCGCCGCCAATGTAAGAGCGCGCTTGCCCCACCTGGCTGACATTGCCGCCGGCGGTCAGCCAAATAAACCCGCCAATCATTAAAACGACGACCGCCAAAATTGAGCCGGCATACACGGAAAGAGTATAAATAGCTTTGACATATTCTCCGACCGAAGAACAGTTAAGAGACATTCCCTTACCCGCTATAAAATTTGACCCCGGAATAGTTACGGAAGGAATAAATTTAATGTCGCACCCGCTGGTTGCCGCGTTAACAGGTAAAATATTTATTAGAAGACCAAAAGCTAGGATAAAAAAAATAACACTTAATACTTTTTTTTCTCCCTCACCCGTTATTTTCATATAAATTTAATTATTTTAATAAATCGTTTATGTAATCTCTGAACTTATCTTCCGGAATCGCCCCCTCCTCTTTGCGGCCGTTAATAAACCAAGTGGGCGTGCCTCTGACGCCCAGGGCTTTGCCGTCACGCATGTCGCGCTCAACTATTCCTTTATACTGACGGCTATTAAAACAAGTATTAAATTTCTCTATATCCAAGCCGACTTGCATAGCGTATTGCTGCAAAGAATCTTTATCAAACCTCGGCTGATTTTGAAACAAGCGGTCATGATACGGCCAAAATTTTCCTTGTTCATTGGCGCACATTGAAGCCTCGGCCGCGGCAACAGCTTGCTCGTGAATCTCGGGCACGGGAAAATGGCGATAGATGACACGAACGCGGTTGCCAAATTCCGCCGCCAGAGTGCGGATCACCGGATATGCTTCACGGCAATAAGGACACTCAAAATCTCCAAATTCAACAATTGTAACTGGCGCGTTCTCTAAACCAAGTGTTGGGTCACCGTCGCGGATAAGAATACTTAAATCCACCGCTACACGAGCCCCCATCCCGCTAGAAGTGAAACGGTCGCGATACTTACTAATATCAGGCGGGTTTCTGGACACAAGGATAGCGACATATCCAAAAAACAGCAAAACAACGACGCCAACCGCGATGAGCGCGCGCCACCACCACCTTTGCCACCATCGTGGCGCCTTAAAACTTACGACCGGTTGCTCCATAGATGAAGCTTCACTATAATTAATGATGTTTAATTCTTCCAGCTATAATTAGGAGCCATTCCGGCACTATTGTCAAGGCTAGAAAATGCTGGTTAGGAGTGAAGTTGGGGGATTAAAAGCTGGGGGCTAGACGTCAAAGAAAAAAGCTAAGAGTTAGAAATGGCCTGCCAAGGATTAGAAACTAGATAAAACCAAATATCGGATACTATCATACTTTCAAGTATAGTAACAGAATAAATTATTTAGGAAACCCAATATGAAAAAATACTATAACCAACAAGATGCTCAAGAAACCGCTCCTGGTCGATGGCGACGACGCGAACAAAAATCCAAACCAAAAATGCGCGTTCATGGCAGAGGAACAAAAGACTTGGCAAAAAGATTATCCGACAAAAATTCCACTAATATACACTAATGTTTAACTAATAGACACTAATAAAACTTATCAACTATGAGAACGGAGCATTGACAGAGCATCTTTCTCGTGATAAACTCCGGAAGTCATAAACAGCTACACTTAATCATCCATTATGATATCACGCATTATTATCTTACTTCCGGCCATTCAAGCAGCTCTCAGTGTTTTATTAATTTTGACCATCTTACCACAGAGCCGCGGCACGGCTGTCGGCGCGGCCTTTGGCGGAGCGGGCACGATTTATCGCACCAAACGGGGCATGGAAAAATGGCTGATGCGCGCAACTATTGTTATTGGAATTATTTTTACCGCTGTTTCACTGCTTCGCATAATTTTGGCATCATAGCCAATACCCAGGATGCGACCTTCGCCATCGGCGTAACGCAACCTTTTCTACTGTGCGGCCGCCAACAAAACAAGATAATATCATCAATGACGATGACAAATCGCCATTAACGCCTGAACCATTAACAGAAAAGTTTCAGCCGGAAGCTGACGCAACGGCTGAACAACAATCCCTGCCTGTCGGCTGGCGGGATAAACTGAAACGTTTTTTGAATCTTTCCGGACAGGCCATCCGCAGCACGGCTGATTTGGAGCGGCAGCTTATATTTTCTTTAAATCCAAAAAAATGGCCAACCCTAAAACAACTTAGGCACTGCGGACGAATCTTTACAAAACTAGAAAAAAAAATTCTTACTGGTTGCGCCATAGTAATTGTAGTGGCGGCAATGTGGCTCGTCTCCAGCCGCCTCCTCGCGCATATTGTGGCTCTGCCAGCTCGCGGCGGTTCCTACACTGAAGCGCTGATTGGTCAGCCCGAATTCATTAACCCGATTTTTGCCGCAAATTCGGCTGTTGACAATGATCTCACCCGCCTCATTTTCTCCGGATTATTCAGATACAATGAAAACCTTGGTATAGAACTTGACCTGGCCGAGAGTTATACGATTAGCGCAGACGGACGAATATATACTGTTACGCTTCGCGAAGGATTAAATTGGCACAATAATGAACCACTTACAGCCGACGATGTCGTTTTTACTTTTGCCAGTATCTCTGATCCTGATGTAAAAAGTCCGCTACGGCCCAGTTTCCGAAATATCGCCATTGAAAAAATTGATGAACGAACCGTTCGTTTCACGCTTAAAGACCCATACAAGGGATTTCTTAACCTCCTCGCCACGGGCATTATTCCAGAGCACATCTGGGAAGAGGTACCGCGCGACCAGTGGCGGGGACGAACTGAAAATATACAACCGATTGGCAACGGCCCGTGGCAATTTAATTCCTTGGAAAGAGATAGCAACGGCAATATAAAATTGTATATTCTAAATCCTGCCGATACCATTGGCCAAGAGGACACGGCGCGACCGTTTATTGACCGACTCACTTTCAAATTCTATCCAGATGAAACTCAAGCCTTTGAGGCTCTTGGTAACCAAAGTGTTGAAGGATTGTCCATGATATCACAATCTAGCGCGGCGCAACTTAAGGGCAACAAACAATTAACAATTCGTGAACTTAAGCTTCGCGCAAATACCGTCATCTTTTTTAATCTAAATCAATCCTCGCCTATTGAAGACGTAACAGTTAGACGAGCGCTTAAAAATGCCATAGACAAACGACGACTAGTAACGGAAGTATTTATCAACGAAGCGATGATAATTGGAAATCAAATGGGGGGACAAAATGGCAAAGATGTTGCCGCGAAAGAAGACCCCGAGGCTTTATTGAACAAAGCTGGTTGGGAAGAAATTGGCGCTATCCGCAAAAATAAAAAAGGAGAAACACTAAATATCACTCTCACGGTCATAGACCGCGAGCCGGATAGAACCATCGGCCGATTTATTCAGGACGAATGGCGGCGTCTCGGCATAGAAACAAAAATTGATTTGGTATCTCCCTCCACGCCGGATAATGTACAGAGAACCGTTTTGCGCCCGCGCGCTTACGAAGCGCTACTCTACACCATAGGTTATGGAGCCACGTACGATCCATACGCGTTCTGGCACTCTTCACAAAGAGTTGATCCGGGTTTAAACTTGTCGCTGTTCAGTAATCATGAAGCAGATGCGGCCATTGAACGCGGACGCAGAGCCACTAACGATGAAATAGAAAAACAGGCCTATACCGAACTCCAAAAAATCATCTCCAACGAAGTGCCGGCTGTTTTTTTATTTACGCCCGTTCGGCGCTACGCCGTCAGCAACAAAGTTAAGGGATTGAATTTTAATGAAATAGCCACTCCCGCCGATCGCTTTAATGGTTTAAACAAATGGTACGTTAAAACCAAAATACGATTTAAGTGGTGAATACGGGGATGTGGCGGAATTGACGAATTCCTCCCATTGATTTGCCCTGGTGGCGGAACCCCGCACCATACCCACTTCGCGGGAAGGTGCGGGGCAAGCTGGCATACGCGTATGTTCACCCCGCCACTATAATTTGCGCAGTAATTTACACTCGCGAAGAAAATAAATATAATGCAGATGATGCTGGAGTGGCGAAACTGCTCTTTAGTTATCTCCAAGTGGTGGGCGTGTGGCGGAATTGGTATACGCGTACGCTTCAGGAGCGTATGGACGCAAGTCCATGTGGGTTCAAGTCCCACCACGCCCACCACTTGGAGAGGAACGCATCCCGCACCAATCTTTGCATGAATGACCGGGACGGCATGATGATAGCCGTGAGGCGGCTTCGCCTTACATTCCCACAATTAGAGAACGGCGAGACGCCGAGATTGGTGCGGGACTGGTCGCAAGAGAGTGGGAGTTCGTCCAGCCATTCGACTGGATGCCCCGTCGCATGACGGGGCGAATCTCCTCTCCAGCACCAACAAAAAAATATGAACAATTATATCGCGAGGCTATATAAAATAACTAATTAGATAATTACTTTACTCTTGCTCAGATCTACCTGATAACGACCACCAAGACAACACTAAGATGATAATAATGATAAGCAGCCACCACCACCAACAGAGACTTAGGATCGAGTAACACGAACCACCAACCGCAACCTCTGGCCCGCCAGACGATGGAATACTCGGCTGAGAAGGTTCTGTCGGTTGCTCGCCAGCATCTTCACTGGGCTGTTCATCTTGACCTGTCCCGTTTTCGTCCTCGCCAAGAACACGTCCCTGCACGCCGCCTCTGGCACCCCGCCCACCAGCTTGACCACCTGCCTCATCGCCAGTTTCGCCGCCTGTTTGGACACCGGCGATTTCACCTGCCGGCCCGGCGCCGCCAGTAGGAGGTGTTGGCGGAAGTCTTGCCCATTGTACTATTGTGCTGGCAGAATCAACAGTTGTACCACCGGCGGCATTACGAAACTTAACATACACGGTCTTGGGGCCTTCGCCCGATGTTAATGTCCATGGATGAGTGGTGACTGGCGGTTCAAAACTTGCGCCACTCAAGTCGGAAAGGTTACTAATGGCTATTCCCGTTACGTCACCGCCAAAGGTAAGTAATAGAGTGATATTTGGACTAGCCACCAGACTGCCTTCAGCTATTGTCACGTCAACATTGGTAGGGCCTATGCTGCCAATAAATCCGCCTCCTCCTCCACCGCTACCTCCACCGCCTCCTCCTCCGCTACTGCCGCCTCCACCTCCTCCACCGTTGCCACCTCCGCCTCCATCGCCTCCACCGCCTCCTCCTCCGCCTTGGGACGTTCGACACTGCCCGTTCTCCAGAATCATGTCTTGTGGCACTTCAGTCTGTATACCTTCAATGTTTGGACAGACATCATTCTCTTCCTCGCTTGGCTGATGGTTGCCAAAATCCTTAACAAACACATCGTTATTCTGCACAATGGCGACGTATTTAGGGGGATCCACCGGTTTGGTCTGTGTCCAACCCGGTTGCTGCACTTCGCGAACGTTATACGTGCCGTTCACTAGATTAGTAAAGATATAGTTACCGCTTGAGTCAGTTAAGGTGTTGGGCTCTTCGCTGTCCAGTACACCATTGTCGTTCGTATCAAGATAAATAATCCAACCCGAAAGACCGGAATCGCCCTCATCTTTAGTGCCGTCACCATCAACATCATTGAACTTCTGTCCTGAAATAGAACCAAGTGACGATGCATTGAAGGTATTAGTAACGGTACAGGTTAAAGTTTCTCCAGCCACTACGTCCACGTTACCATTTTCGTCGCAGGCGCCAGAGTAGCTCACCTGCCATTCACTACCCGGGCTCTCTTCTTCCACATGATAGGAACCAGCCAGTAACGCATAGCCAGTGCCTGAACCGCTGCCTGGCTGCGGCGAATTATAAACGTCTTCACCTTCGTCTAATACGTGAATAGTGAAGGCGGAAGGCTCATCCCCCTCACCGCCGTTCACAATTGCTTTCACCACTTTAAGAGTTCCGTGAGTGGACGTGTAAGTATTTGTAATAGTGCAGCTTTTTACATCACCAAGATTCAGTGCAATGCTGCCATTCTCACTGCAATCGCCCGAGAAACTAGGAACATAGTCGCCTGGACCACCGCTCTCGCTCACCCGATAATCACCGGCGTTGAACTCATACTGCCGGCCGCTCGTAACTTCGGACTGGCCAACATAGAGTTTAAAGTCACCGATGCCTGCTTCACCGCCAGAAACAATCTTAGTCACCGTCAGCTTGGGCGCGATATCATCATTGGTTATAGCACAGTACGCGCTCTCCCCCAGGCCGAGCGTTATGGAACTGCCGTCCTGCGTACCGCCATCACATACCCAGTCGGAGGATGCATAGCCCTGTGGCCCGCCGGATTCGGATAGACTGTAGGCGCCTGCCCGGAAAGAGCTATCGCTGAAGACATCACCGTCATTTGCAGCAGTACCGGGCCCGCTCAATGGGGTGGGGCCTGAAGCTGTGATCGTCCAGGCAGATTCAGACTGACTTCCGCCGTTGTCATTGACAATAATTTTATCAAGAATCAAATATGGCGGAATGTCATCGTTGATGATGGTACATGAATACCGACCGCCAGCCTCAACTGTGCCACTGCAGCCATCCGAGGCGGCGCGGTAGCCGTTTGGACCGATTTCAGTCACGCTGTAGCTGCCGGCGTCCAAGGTAATGACGTGGCCGCGCTCATCACCAACAAATGAACTCTCGGACGTGTTGGTGCCGGTGACATTCATAGTAAACTGTGACGCTACCGCCCGGCCGCCGTTGTTATTGATGACATGCTTGATTACGGTGAGGCGCGCAGGTCTAGGCGGCCGTGACGAACTGTAAGTATTAGTGATAGTGCAAGTCAAATTCTGGCCAATGCTTAAATTCACTGCACCGTTCTCGTCGCAATCGCCAGAAAAGGCGGAGTTGTAGTTGTCCCGACCAATTTCAGTCACCGTATATTGACCCGGCAGAAGCGTACTAACCGCGCCGGAGGTGACCGGGTCGCCGTTTACAAACAGGGAAAAATCAGAAACTTGCTTGGGTTCTGGATTTTCACCATTCATCACTTCCTTTATGACAGTCAGGGTGCCTGTGGTAGCGGAGTTCACAAAGGTACACATAATCGTGTCCCCCTCGCCCATTGCAAGATTTGATACGGTGCGGGTCTGGAGATCAACGTTACCCACCTCATTTTGACCCTTCATACACGCCGCACTCGACAGTACAGTGTCGGCTGGCAAGTCGGTTTCGGTAACACTATAAGTACCTATTAGCACATCGACGAATTCCAAACTGCCGGTGTTACCCGTAGTCTGCGGCTCAAAGTTGGAAGGAATACCGGACACATCAAAGGTGTAGCCCGAGAGCAGAGGGTTCAATTCGTTACCCATAACAGCGGCCTGACCGTCGCCGTTGGTATCAAATTGCTTTTGCACTAAAATCTTACCGCCGCACAGACCCTTTGCTAAGTCAGATAACGTGGCGGCCAATGTGTCAAAGTTTGCAGTAATAACATCGGCGTTCTCGTCAGCGGTGGCTGGCGGCGCTGCCGTAGAGCCGGTGATGGCCTTAAGGTTGTCTACATCCAAATTATCACCGATCCCTAAAGCCATAATGCGCGTACCAGATGTCTTGATGACATTGGCCTGAACTGCAGCCGCGGCTACGGCTTTGGCTTCTGAGGCAGCGGATCCATTGCCCTTACGGTTAGGATTGCCGTCGGAAGCAAACAAAATCAGATTTGGTTTGGCTGGCCGAGGATCAAAAGTTGACCAAGCCCTAACCAGGCCGTCTTCCCAGTTTGTAAAGCCGCCGCTGACAGCCGAGTCAATCGCATTTTTCGTCAGCGTGGCATCATCAGTAAAAACTTGGGTCACGGTAGCCGTGTCGTCAAATTCAGTCACGCTGAACTGTGTAGGCGTGCCAGGCAGAAAGGCGTCCACTAGACCTTTGAAAGCCGTTTTCATTTGTCCAAGTTCGGTGTTATCAATTGAACCGGAACTATCAATTACCAAGGCCACATCCAACCCGCAAGATTGCCCCAATGGCGGATTGGCAACAGGCGGCGCGGGCTCGGTGTAATACACCTTGGCTTGCAATTGATCAACAGATAATATGGTGCCATTGGAGCAGCTATTGCCGCTCACGTCGTCATATGCCAATTTCAAAACAAAATTGGCATTGGTGAAATCACCTACAGCCCAGGTGCGCCCCCACGTGTCAGCGGCTCCGCCAAGCGTATAAACCGCATCTGCACCAGTTAAGGCCGCGGTTTTGATATTGGTACTAAACCTTCTGTTATTCCAGGAGAGACGAGCTTCCAGTTGACAGCCACTGGCAGCCGAAGCCCTGGCCTCAACCTGTACTTCAATACCGTTAACAATTGAGCCGCCGACCAAAGGAGGAAAATTAAAGTTAGAATACCCCTGCTCACTTAATAGCTCGTCGTCGTCTGCGGCATAGATATCATCACTCGTCTGCACGTTAGCAACCGTTCTTACATCCCAACCGTTGGGTGAATGGGTCGAAGTAGGTACTTGAAATCCGCTATCGGCCGCCTGCGCCATAGGCGTAAAAAAACCTCCCGACACCACTAAGCTCAAAATAAGCGTGGCCATGGTGACACCGACAGTCATGCGCTTTGTCTTGCGATTTATTCTACGAGATGACAGGCGGGGGATCAGCACATTGGGCAGAAACCCCGACGGTTCGCCAAAAGCCCCCTGCAATCGTTGAATAATACTACTCACAGCGTGAGTCCTTTCTTGTTTCAAGCTCCTCCAAATTGCATGAAACGCTTTAGTAATTCTATTAACCATATTATTTGAACTTGAAAAAAGGGGACAAATACTCTCTTTGAGAAGCCGTCTCGTCTTACTCTTTTCTTAATAATCGTCAACACACATTCAAAACTTCACCCCGTTAGAAGCCCTGCTTCTAACGGGGTTGTTTGAGCTACATAATCTGCCTTTAGGAAAGATTAAAGAACTTACTCGCAACTAACCAATCCTTCAAGAATAGTCTGAAGGTCGTCAAAGTCAGCGGCCGAGAAGTAGTAATCGGGGCTTGTGGCAATCGTGTTCTTCAAGAAGTCTTCAGTGCCTGAAGTCACGCCAACGCCAACTACGTAAATCTTGATACCAGCTGCTTTGGCCGCGGCGGCCGCGGCGGCTGAATCGCCACCAGTTGTCGGCGCGCCGTCAGTGATAATAATCATGTAGTCTGGCGAAGTAGCGTCAGCACGATCATGACCATCGCCCGGGTTATCCAACTCTGTCTTGGCCGTGTCAATTGCCGCCTGCAGGTTGGTAAGCCCACCAGACGCCAAGAGGTCAATAGCAGCTTTCACCGCCGCACCGTCGTCAGTCAGATGAACATCAAGCGACGCACTGCTAGCGAAACTGACTTCACCAATGTGAGCCGTATCAGCAGACGGCACCAAGGCGTCAACGAACGCTTTAGCCGCGTTTTTGAGGACACCTAATTCGGTACTGTCAATACTGCCAGACCGATCAAGCACCAGCATGGCGTCCAGTTCTTCTTGACAGCCCAGTGTTGGCGGCAGGCTAATGCCACCGACCTCAATCCAGAGGTCACAGCCAAACACTTTGTGCTCGTTCTCAATGGGTTGAACCCACTGGTTGGGGTCGCCCGCATTGGGATTCTTGTCGAGGACGAAGTCAGCCCAATCCTGGGCGCAGTACCCGCCAAAGCACGGCACGGCGAGATCAATCACCCAGTTGTCGGCGATGTCTTGAGCGAGCTTGGAGAGCCGGCCCTTGACTTCATTCCAGACGATTTGGTGACCGACAATCGTGTACGGCTCATGGAACGCTGGCATATTGCCGTCGTTGTTTGTCTCCGACCCGTCTTCTGTGTTCTCGTCTTTTGAGAGGTACGGGCAAAGCAAGGGGAGAACGCCCCAAGTTTCACCCTTAGACGTGTCGAGCTGACGAGGAGCTGGGCCGCAATCGGTGACCGGCCGGTCCACCGGATCAAGCGTGACGTGCCCGGTCGCAGTGTAGATGTGAGTGCCATCCGGGCCGACAGTGTTGTCATACTCCCAACCAGATGGACCCTGCCAAGTGATGGCGCACTTGGGCTTTTGGCGAATGATGTACTCAACGTCGTCCACCCGGTCCTCGGCGAGGAACGAACGGGATAGCTGGACCGGGACGTCTTTCAGGAGATATTCCTGGGGGAAGACAGTGCCGTACTCCAGGAACTTCACTGGCACTTCCAGGGCGTTCTCAATCCGCGCTGTGACGTTGATAACGTGGGCCTCAAAGGCGGCAAAGAGCGGCACCATGGCGATCGCTGTACCGGCAGCAGCTAAGCTAATTAGTATTTTTTTCATAAGATATAAGCTTAATTTATTAATTTTCTACCCCCCACACTAATCAGCACTCAAGACTCTTACTGAATGCAAAGTGCTGATTAGTGTGGGGACGACCTTTTTTCTGACCTCTTCGTTAAGAGCGTTAAGCGATGAGATATCCCTTTTCTCATTGCTTGCCACCATCAACGCCGTGATCAAACCCAGACGCCGATTGAGCCATCGTCGCCTGAGTCTGACCGCGTCTCATGGATTGTTCCAAAAAACTTTATTGGCGCGCTGTGATGACTGCGATGGCGTGGAACTGCCAATGGGCTGCAAAGAAGCGGGAATCGGGATGGGGTCACCGCTGTTGTTGTAAGCGTCAAGCTGACCTGCTAGGGCATCCATGCTTGCGACCGTACCAGTGGCATAGGCGCTGTCCGCGTTTGTGATCAGTGTTTGTATCGAGGCCGAACAACCAAAGGCCGCGCAATTGAGCTTGGCCGTAACCAGCTGCTGAAGCAGGCGCATTCGGGCTTGATCAATAGCTAAACGGTTGCTGTTATTAGTTTTTTTGGGGATACTGGCATAATATGCGCCAAACAAACGGCTCTGACGATTGCCCGTCAAATTGGTAATCGTGCGTATGTGAGAACCGCTCCCCACGTTCATAGTACCGCCGAGATAATCCTGAAAGATGCGTGAGGTAAATGCCGTACGCGTTTTCCAGAAACCTTGCGTCCGCGTCGGCGCTGACACATAACTTACGTTCGTGACCTCAACCACCAAATCGCAGCCAAACAATTCGCCGTTTAAACTTGGATCAAGCTGATATTCTGGCGGCACTTCATTTCGCTGGTCGCACTGCCCCCGAAAACAAGGGCTGTGTAAATCAATAACCCAATGATCATCCGTGTCGTTTTCTGATTTAGCAAGACGTCCTAGGGCAATACTGGTTGGCGCGCTGGGGTCATGAAAAGCTGGCACGCCCGTGTCATTGGCCGGCTGTCCATCCGGCTCTTTGGAAAGATAGGGACAAAGCGAAGGATAGCAGCGCTCATAATCATTGGGATTTTCGGCGCAGTAGGCGCGTTCGCTCGCGCTGTCCTCTCGCGGTTTGGTTTTTTGCAAGATGCGATATTCAACATCGTCATGAATTGAACTGCGGATAAAATTTTGAGACAAGTTGATGTTTAATGGCCTGAAATTAATCTCTCCCGGAAAAACTGTGGCAAAAGAAATTACCGCGGGGCTAACGGACAAATTAGTATCAATGTTGACGTTCCAGGCGCTGACCGGCCGCGAGTTCGTCAACGCATAAGCCATTAATCCAATGGCCCCGGCGGCTACGATTAGTAAAATCTTTTTCATAATCTTATGATGGTGTGGTTTCAGCGGGCGGTGGTTCTGCCGCGGGCACCGGTTCCTCTGCTGGCGTTGGCGCATCTGGGACTGTCTCTGTTGGCGCTGGCTCATCAACCGGCGCCGGTTCTTTCGGAGGAGAAACGGCCTCATTGTCACCTGAAGATGGGGCGTCGGCTGGCGGCTGATCTAATGGCGCGCTGTCATCGGGCGTTATTATCTCTGGCAAAACTTCTGCTTGACCGCTCTCATCTTCTGGCACGTTAGCTTCTCCTTCTCCGGTGACATCAGAAGTGTCTTCTGTGAACACACCGCCTACTCTTCCCTCTAAGTCGTCACCACTGCTCGCCATGTCCTCGGCCGCCTGTTCAGCCGCCGCGATAGCGGCCGCCTCCGCCGCGGCGGCCGCGAGCCTCGCTTGCTTCCGCGCTTCAGCCAGCGCTTGACGCCTGGCTCGTCTAGCCAGCCAATCATCAGCGCTTCTAACCACAAGCGGCGGCAATACTGGCGGCTCAAATAACTCCAGTCCTGGCCCGGCCGATGGCTCAACAAACGGCATTATATTCTCTTCACCCGGCGTGGCGTCCGGATCCACCCAATTAGCCGCGCCGTCAGGCACGCGCGAAAATGATTTGTTATCTGGCGCTCCCCGCGTGTAAGTATGGCTGTCTATCAATACACCGCCTGAACCAATCGGCGCGCTGAATAAACGCACGGTATCACCGCCGCTATTATCTAATGCAAAATCTGCGTCGCCATCGCGATAAACCACTAAAAATCCAAGACTGGGCACGGTCGTGCCGCCCGTATCGGTGTTGGCGGAAGAAATGACCAAGGCGTGAGTATTAATTTCATCATAAAGCACCCAACCATTAACATCCACGTCGCTCGCCGTGGGGTTAAAGAGCTCCACCCACTCGCCGTCTAATGGCAAACCAGCCGTGCCCTGATCAGAGCCAGTGGGATTGGGCATAAATTCATTAATCAAAACGTGGCTGGTGGTTTCATATGGCTGTCGCGGGCCGCAAGAAATCTTGTTTGGCAAGGCGCGGTAATTGACGGTTACGTTGGAATCCAAGCGCACCGCGGCGTTGTCGTCGCCGTCATCACCGGTGCCAGCCGCGGCAAAAGCGGCGAGCAGCGTCCGGTTGGAGCGAATGTGAATGTCCCCGTTAGAAGCGTAAAGCACCACGTCGCCCAAGTCAGAATTATTGGAGCTAGTCTCAATGGCCGCGTCATCACTGTCTACGGCGGCGTGAGTTGATATAAGCAAGAAAGTACCGCTACTGCCAGCACCCAAAAATGAAACGTTGGAATCAATGTCAATTGTACCGTCAACCACAATAGTTACAAATTGGTCGCCAAAAGCGGCGTCTTGCGTCAAAACCGTGTTACTGCCAACGCCCAAATTGCCATGCACGTAAAGCGGCCCCTTCAAGGTCGCGGCGTTAGAACTGCCAAAGGTAAGATCGCCCGTAATCTCTGACGGACCCAACACCAACCCGACAGTGCCGTTAGGAAAAGTAAAACTACCATTGACCGTGCCACCGTCACGAGCCCGATTCTGCCACTCGCTAATCATGACATCAGGAAGCAAGGCGGACGCGGCGCCAGTAGTGGTCGTGCCTGTAACAACGATGCCGGCATCAATAGTGTTCACAACCGTGGCATTGCCGTTGATTGTGCGATTGGCGCCGCCGCCAATAACTTCTATTTCATCGTTGGAACGGACATCACCATTTATCGTCACGTTAGAAGCGATGCCAATATCGTCATTGCCGCTAGTACCGCCCGCCGCCTGCACGGCCAAGTTCGCCGTAAAATTTACGTCTTTAGGAACGCAGGAATAACCGGTATCGTAATTAAAGAAATTTATAATCAAATCATCATTGGCGTTGACGGTCACGGCAACGCTTCCGGGGGATGTTTGCTGCCAGCCGGCGCGGCTTTCTTCTTCCACCGAATAACTACCGGGCGAAAGAGTATCAAAACGGTAATGCCCGTTAGCATCGGTGGCGGTTTCCGCAACAAAGAAACCGTCACCGTCATAAAGAGTGATGGTCCATCCTTCCAGCGGAAAATCGCCGTCTGTGAGAGTGCCGCTTTGATCAACGTCGTTATATTTAAACCCGTCAATGGCGCCGTAAGGATTGCTAATGTCAAAAATTTCTGTCGTGACCACGCTTTGATGGGCATTCCAATCCGGACCGTCACAGGCCACGGCTTTCACCACGGTGTCGCTCGTAATATCAAAGGGGCCAATGGGCTTCAGGCCTCCTAGAACGTCATCACAGCCCGGATTTGGCGCGACATCTGGATTCAGCCCGGGCGTTAAAGTATAAAAGATATGGGTCGCTTCCGAATCACTGTCGTCAATGGTCACGGCCACCGTGCCGCCATATTCGCCGCCATTGGGCGAGATAACCGGCGGATCAATTTGCACCAAAGTCGCTTCCACGTTAATAACATGGGCTTCAAAAGCGATGAAAGCTTGGGCGTAAGAAATAATAACAATAAAAGACAAAACCACCGCCAATACCTTGCGCTCCAGAGCAAAAAACGCCCGAAAAAACCCGCGGCTGAAATGCACTGCTTCATCGCGCCAGTTCTGAAGAGGTTCTATTTTTAAATTTTTTCTTGGTGCTCTGACCATATAAATTACTTTAGTTTTTTATCGCGCGCGTAAACGCTAATCATGCCAAAATACGGCAAGCGCACATCGCGGCCAAAAAGTTTAACTGTCCGGCCGACCACTTCCTCATATTTTACGGGCGTGTCTTTTGTAAAATTCGCGTCGCCTTTCGTAACCACGGTGTCTGGATTTAATTCAGCAACACGATGGATGGTAAACCCCTGCGGGTTTTGCCAAACAACAACATCACCAACTTTTAAATCTTCTTTTTTAACTCCTTGAATGAGCACGAGATCACCCTGTTTCAAAGCTGGCCACATTGAACCCGAGGTAATCGCCGCCATGGGGTAAGGTGTAGCAAGATACCACGACAAAAACCGCGGCAAACCAAACAGCACGGCCACAACAATGCCAAGATAAATACCGATGTTGAGTAATATCTTTAAAACCTTTTTCATACCCCGTTAGAAGTCCTCGGCAGATAAAATTCTTGAGAGAATTTTATCTGCGGCGGTGATTATAATGTTTAATGGTTTCATGGGTTATGGTATAGATAAAGGTTTGTAAAATGCTACTAAGTCAGACTTCTAACGGGGCATACCCCCACACTAATTGGGCACTAAGCCCAATGATTTTGTTAGTTGTTGGCTATTGGTAATCCACATTGAAGAGCGCATATTAATTTTCGTCTTGAATCAATTACTTATAATTAATATTAATTTAGATAAGATGTGCCCAATTAGTAGTGGGGGCTAAAAAAATGGCGCCGGAATCTTAAAGACAAACACGCGACCGGTGTACAAGTGATCAATCTCGGCCGAGGCCGGCATATAAACCGTCATTTCCATTTTGCGCTCTTCGCCTTTGCGCAACACAAAATTGTTTTGCTCCTGTTTTATCAGATCGCTAATCGCCCCCAGCTTAATTACGCTTACAAAAAACGGCACCACAGTATCATTTTTAACCGTGACCGTGCGCACGGCCGAAGTGCCGCGCGACAAATCGCCAAAATCCAATCTCTCGGTTGTGGGGTTCACCCCTACTTTGCCCTCGCCCTCAATCGTTCTCACTTGCGCCGCGTATTTGTTGGCGTCTAGAGTGATGTAAAAAACAAAGAGAAAAATGACCAAAATTATCCCGGCCGCGATTTTTTCACCCAAAGTGAGTTTTTGCTTAACCTGACCCTGCCACCAACGCCGCGGGCTTAATCTCTGCCACCATTTTTTCGGCGGAGCATTCTCCGGCGCGGTTATAGTTTCTTGACTGTTTATATTTTGTTCTATTTGTTCGTCCATATTTTTATTAATTTTCTAATTAATTATTTTAGGTTCTGCGTTTTAAGTTCTGTGTTTTAAATTAAAAATTCTCAATTTCCGATTTCCTAGATTCTATATTCTATATTCTATATTCTTCTTACTACATACTACTCACTACATACTAACTACCAACATTGATCCCTCCCCCCTCTCCCCCACGTAACGTGGAGGGAGAAAAGGGGTGATCAACGTTTACCCCGTACCACCCCGCTAAGCGGGGGTGGTGCGTGGGTGGCTAATAAATCTCCGTCACTTCTGTCCAAAGATCACAGCCGAACACTTGGTGTTCAAGGCCGGGATCCAAGACATAGTCGTCTGGGTTCGCACTCGGGTTGAGACCGTGCACGAAATCTGCCCAGTCTTGGGCGCACTGTCCCTTGAAGCAAGGAACGGCGAGGTCAATAGTCCAATTATCACTTGAGTCCCGTCCAATGTTCGGAATCTTCACGATTGTTCCCGTTGCCCACTGGACATCTGGGTCGTGAAAAGGCGGCACGCCAACATCGTTGTTAGCGTTAACCCCGGTTGAGGGGATGCCGTCCGGTGTTTTGGACAAATACGGACACAGATTTGGATAGCAATTGACATAATAGGGGTCATTGACATCACCGGCGTTGACCGGATCGTTTAAATGACACCAATCACGCGCCGCTTCCGCGCCAACCTGCTGGATAAACGACGCTCTCGGTTTTGGCTTCTGCTTGATGTCATAGTCAACCTTACCTACGCGCGTCTGCGAATCCTCCGAAAAGGATTGGCTGAACGTGATTTGGTAGTCCGAGAGCAAGTGCTCTTGGGGAAAGACTGTGCCATACTGGATGGATTGAGGATGCACATAAAGCGCGTTCTCAATTTTTGCTGTTACGTTGATTACGTGGGCCTCAAAGGCGGCAAAGAGCGGCACCATAGCGAGGGCTGTTCCCGCGGCCGCGAGGCCAAATAATAGTTTCTTCATACAATTAGTCCTCGTCCGTGAGCGAGGTTACTTCAAGCCAAAGATCACAGCCGAAGATTTCATGCTCAAGATTGCCATTCGGCTTATAAAGATCAGGGCTGGATTTATCATCCATATCACCTTGAGCGCTAAGAACAAAGGCGTCCCAATCTTGGGCGCACTGGCCTTCAAAGCAGGGTACTTTGAGATCAATGTTCCAGCGGTCGGCGATATCCTGAACAAGAGCTGATAACTCACCGCTAACCTGTGTCGCCAGCGTTGTCGCCATAGTCCAGTTGTTCGGGTCGCCATGAAAAGCGTTGATACCCGGACCGTCGTTCTCGCTCACAATACCGTCAGATGAAACCTCATGCTTTGAGAGATACGGGCACAAAAGCGGCATAATGGTAGAGCCATCTGGGCAAACGAAGTTGCCCTGACCGTCCTCACCGACTTGCGGATGGACGTCAGAGTTTTCGTTGTCAACGCACTTTGGCTTCTGGCGAATGACGTAGTTAACAGTGCTCACGCGGCCTGATCCGACTAAACTAATGTCGTCAAGGTAGCCGCCGTAAGAATTGTTAGTACCCATGTCAGAGAACTTTATCTTGGTGCTTCCGTCCACCGCGACAAAATTGTACACGTACTCGCTCCAACTTGTGTTTGAACCGCCAGCCGCGGCCGCGCCTATGATATCGTTTACAAGTAGCGAGTTATTGCTCACTACTTGAACAATAGCGCCGATGGTGTTGTCGCCGGCTGGGCGATTGGGACGCGGAGAGTACCAGAATCGTAATTGGTACGACCTGCCCCCCACGGTTGAAACTGTCTGCGAGATAACGGAAGAATTATTGCTGTCTAGTTCCGCGAGCTGATTTCCGCCATGCGGGTCGCCGGCGGCGTGATCCTGAATTTCAAGACCCGCGCCGGATTCCACTGTCCAAGACGTAAGGCTGGCATCGGGATAAATAGCCCAACCGCCTGTCGGCACGTCTGGCGTCTCAAAGCCGCCGTTTAGGATGAGATTCCCTGTCGGATTAGCTTGAGCAAGAAACGAGTCGCTCAAGCTAACATCAAATTCACGGTCAAGCATTTCCTGCGGAAAGACCGTGCCAAACGTAAGCTCTTGGAGCGGCACGTTCAAGGCGTTCTCAATTCTCGCGGTTACGTTAATTACGTGGGCCTCAAAGGCGGCAAAGAGCGGCACCATTGCTAGGGCCGTTCCCGCGGCCGCCAAGCCCAATAGCAACTTCTTCATATATGTTAAGAGGTTAACCTCAAACGCTTTTAGTTCAAAATTGAACTGTCAGCGCTGAAGAAGTTTAGCCGTCGGTTCCGTTCGGCCCCTCGTATTCAGACACATCGCTCACCTCAACCCAGAGGTCGCAACCAAAGACCTTGTGCTCGTTGCCAATTGGTTGGACATAGTCGTCGGGATTAACGTCAGAACCACCCCAGTGGTGAACATAATCAGCCCAATCTTGGGCGCAGTATCCGCCAAAGCATGGAACTTTTAGATCAATGTTCCAAATGTCAAGAATATCGGGGGCAGACTTAGCAAGATATCCAGCAACATCAGTCCAAACAACCTGTCCATTTACAATACTAAATGGCTGATGGAAAGCGTTTAAGCTACCATCATTTGGCGGATCGATAGGCGTATCCGGGATGGGGTGCTTTGAGAGGTAAGGACAAAGTGATGGAAGAACGCCCCAAGTGCTACCAGGCGGCTGCGGCTGTCCTGTTGAATCAAGTTGCCTTGGATCTGGACCGCAATCGATAGTGTAGGCGGTACCACCCTTACTCTCATCTTCGGGAGTCTGTGGATTATCTAGTGTTGGAATTACATGCCCAGTGGCTGTTGGACCAACGAGAACAGTTCCGTTATCTGTAGTAACTCCACACTTCGGCTTTTGGCGGATAAAGTACTGAACGTCATCTACTCGCCTTTCGGTCATAAATGAATCTGACAGTTCAACCTCAAACTGCTGGTCAAGCTCTTCTTGTGGAAACACTGTGCCAAAAGTAATAAGTTCGGTACTCACCTGCAAAGCGTTCTCAATTCTAGCGGTCACATTGATCACATGGGCTTCAAAAGCGGCAAAGAGCGGTACCATAGCGATAGCCGTTCCCGCGGCCGCGAGCCCCATAAGAATTTTCTTCATAATTTTTTCAAGTTAATGTTTCTTAAGTTTAAGTTCCTTTTTCCTCCGCTAACCCTCCCCCCCGCAAGGCGGGGGAGGTCGACTTTTTGGCTAGCATCACAGGAATAAGGAAAATGATTTATTTTTTGGCCTAGTCTCAAATCAAGAGACTAGCTATGGGCGCCTCCCTCCTCAATAATCACCCAGAGCTAGTACCCTTGACTGATTTATTTTTCGACCTTATTTTTTTAAGAGTCGGGCCGAAATCAAACTCTAAACGGAGAAAAAATATTTTGGAGGGAGATGATATAGTGGTCGGCCCCGAGACTCTTTCCGCAATTACCGACGAACGTCATACCAAAAACAGAAAATCTGGCGCGCTCGTCGGAAATATTAGGTTGAGAAGTTGCGGTTTTTTCTTTATAAGTTTCCGCCCCGCTTCCCCGACGAGACACGTTGATTTTAAATTATTTTTATGTAATTTTTACGTAGCTTGTGAGTAAATCGTCCCTATAATTTACAGCCAGCGAGATAAATAGTCAACACAATGTCAAGACCTTTTGGGACCTTTTTATCCACACTTCTGTGGACAAAGATGTGCTCTTCCTGTGATTAAGTGAACCCTGTTAGAAGACCTGCCCGTCCGGCAGGCGGGCCTCCCCAGCCCCGCCCCGCCAACCCAGATGTACGAACTGTGGTATTACCGATTATAGGAAATTACGGTTTTAATTGGTCCCTTGTTATTGGCGGGGTATTAGGCCTTTTTTTGGCTGTTTTACTCTTTGGCAGAAGTGTTTTTAAATTCGCGGATAATTTGTTCAGTCTTGATGCGATTAGCGGAGAATATGCCCGAGTTAATACCGAAGCTCGCCGCACTTGACCCTTGAATTTTCCGTAAACCCTGTGGTGCGTGGATGCGATAAGAGGAAATACTCGAGTGAGGAGTGTTTGTTTGTTCCTCATGAACGTCGTAACGCTATGAGCCGTTTTTGCTTGGCGAACAATATATTGCCCAACCCATGTCTGCTCTAGCCGTTGCTTCATAATTTGATACATTATAATCAATCCGCCTGCCATCAGAATCAATAATATCCAATAACCGATATGTATTTTGTATCCCTGCTTGGGGTCAGGATTTGCAAATAATAATTGCTGAATATTTTTTTGTCCGTCCGACTGGCCACGAGACGCGTCACCGCGCACGAGCGGACGACCGGTCTTGTCACTACCTCGTTTAATCTTGACTTGAGTTGCGGCAAAGTCAGTAGTTGGGGCAGCAGCAAAAGACGCGTCGTTCGCAAGCAGTAAATCTTGCAGAAATGCGATCGGTATCGCGTCCAGGGTCAATGGATTATCTGCCTGTTGCAAAGTACTCACAGCGAACGTGGAAGCCGTTATAGTAATCGGAAGATTTGTGGTAACGGCTGGTAGAATATCGCCGCGGGCATTTTTGGAGAATATCGTAACTCTATTCAAATACGGGCCCGGGACAGCTTGCGTGGGTATTGGTAATGAATAGGTAATTTCGATGTGTTCAAAGCCGATAACTTCACCAAGATCCCATACCTCGGTCAAAAGAATGTCGTTTGTCGGGCTTAGAAACTGATCCACGACCCCCACCTCGTATCCAGAATATGGTTTGAAATTATCTAAAATGATTGTAAACGGAACGGTATCGCCGCCACTAGCTGTTTTACGGTCAGTCGTTTTTACCACGTTAAATTCGGGATTCAATGATGAACCACCACCGCCTCCTCCACCTCCGCCACCACCACCGCCACCTCCGCCACCACCACCACCATTACCACCATTACCACCATCGCCACTACCACCGCCACCACCGCCGGGCAGGGCCGCTATGGTCACTTTTCCGCCAGTAGTATTATTGCTTGAATCACGGTCGCCGTTTTGTCCGCTTATGGTCACCTCGTTTTGCACTGGCAGAGAGCCGTCGGGAGTATTGATGGTTGTCGTGTAGGAGATGACCCTTGTTTCACGCGGCTTAAGGCTGCCAACGCGCCAGGTTATCATATTGCCGCGGACTGCACCGCCGCTCGTATCTGTGACGTGCACCTTATCGGCGTCAAAGCGATCGCGCAATATAACATCCTGGGCCGTTGCATCGCCGCCATTGGTGAAAGAATAGACATAGTTGATTTTATTGCCTCGCCGCGCCGGCACCGCATCAGGGATGGCAATTTCGGAGATGGCCAAATCTGGCATGCCGTAATAGGCGCTTCCTTTCCAGTTGCCGAATATATTAACCAAATAAAACCGCCAGCCGTCTCCGATTATCGTGGTATTCACGATATTAGTAATTGCAGATTTAGCCCTCACGTCACCCGTCTTAATACTCACATCGCCAAGGACATCATCGGCGATGTTATTGCCGGAGCCGCCGTTAATCGTAATTTTGTTTTGTAAGAGGGCGGTGTTGTTCGTGGTAGCGTTAAGCGGTTTCCCACTCAAGGCGAGTGGTTCTTGCGCCGCATCTTCGGCAGTTTTTTGTTCATCCCGGATTGTTGCGCCGTTGTTAGACAAAAGAAATTCGGCGGTTGGATTCGCATTATATACTTTACCTTTCCAATCGCCAGCGACGCGGAATGTCGTGTAATACCAGTCATTACCCAAAACCGTGCTATCAAGTAGATTAAAAACCGATGCGTCAGCTGTCGCTTGTCCTGTCTTTAGGACGGCCAGGCCGCCGGCGTCAGTGGCCGCATTGTTTCCCGTGTCCGCGTTCACCGCGATCGTATTATTGATTGACCCCGAGTTGCCAGTGTTTACATTTAACGAACTTAAACAACCACTGCAGCCGGTCGCAGCCTTTTCCGAATAAAGCGTTGGCAAAATTAGATCGCCCATCAAATCGGAAAAAATGTTGATGATTTTGAACTTCCAGTTTTTTCCGATCAAGTTAGTATTGACCATGTTAAAAATACTGGCATTAGCAGATACGTTGCCCGTTTCTATCACGACATTACCGTTCACGCCTTCAACGCGATTTATGCCGCTTGAGGCATCAATAGTCAGATTATTTGACAGAGTACCGTCGTTTGACGTTTCGATTTGTGTCGGGGTCGCGCCAGCCGATGACTCTTCCTCTTGAAATGTGTCGGGATTAAAATTAGAAAAGTCGAGAGTTCCACTCGTCGATGGCCCGTAAATGTTGATGATATCAATATCAGACGACCCCAGGACGGTGGTGTTGAGATAATTGATGATTGACGCAAATGCAGTTGCGTCGCCGGTTTTAATATAGACATTGGCCGCTCTGCCGTTCCATTGATTACCTTTGTTCTGGCCATCTGTGCCGTTAGCGCCAGGCTGACCTGGAGCGGTTGAGACTCCATTTTGATCAGACACGTTGTCGCCGTCCTTACCAACGGTTCCATCTTTAACCATTGGTATCCCCGATATACCATCTGTCCCCACACCTCCTACCACCCCGTCACTACCATCAGGTGCCGGCTGGCTTGTTGATGTTGAATCAACAAAAGTTTCGGGTAGCGGGAAAACGTCAACATCTGCCCGGCTGATAAGTGGTGCACCAAAGGTTGTCGACAAAGCAAACAAGATGCCGATCGCGATAATTTTTTTATACTTAGTGGAGGTTGTTCGTGTCAGCATGTCTTTTTCCTAAAATATGCTTAAGACCGCATTAAAAATACTAATAAGACTGTCTAAGACAACATCAAGTATCGTTGACAATAATCCCGCCGTTTCATCCTCAACAATGTGTTGCTGCTCTAGTGGTGGTTCTATATTCTTTGCCTTTAAGTCATTTATTATATTCACTTCATTATTATTCGCTCCAACCAGAGATTCTGCGGCATCGGCATCGCTAGCGGCCTCGCCTGTGGCTGTAACCCGTACGATATTTTGAACGCTTGTCTCACCGTTGTTGTCCGTGATGCTCTGGAACTTCTCCACTATGGCACTCGTTGACGATGATGTTTGCACATCAATTGTGCTTTCTGTAACTTCCTTCCCATCCACTACGTTTATTACTTTGACAAGGGCCTCAGTAACAGATATGTCGTTCGTAATAGTCGAACTCATATCCGCGGCAGACGCATACACGTTTTCCGGCGCAAACTTAAAAGGCACGCTAATACCATTCGGCATGAGCAGGGCACCAAATATAAGTGAGTAATAAATTGTCTTTGACATATTACCTCCTAGCAAAGACTCGTCCCGCTCGGCGGGAGCCAGTCCTTGCCTGGAGTGCAGTCCGCCGGCGGACTGCATCCAAGGTCAACGCATTAGCGTCGCACTCTGATCACGGTACTGTTCACGTCACTCTCGACGTCACCATATGAGTCAGCGTCACCGGTGTCGATAGTGCCACCAGTGCCACCGTCCCAACCCCAGCCGCCGTCGCCGCCGTCGCCGGTGCTTCCACCGTTGCCGCCGTCGCCGCCAGTCTGGCTCAGCTCGTTATCATTTAAGAGAAGCAGATACCACGGTGAACCGCATTCTCCGCAACCCTCTGGGATCTCGGGTGCGACAGCGCTGCCGCCAGTGCCGCCGTCGCCAGCATTGTTGCCGCCACGACCGCCTTTGCCGCCGTCGCCGCCGTCGCCGCCATAAGCGTCATTGTCGCCGGTCTTGGCTTTGACATAGAGATCATTGTGAAGTTTAGATTTATTCTCAACTTTAACATTGACCACATCGTCCTGGAAAGCATTCAGTAGTTCTGATGTTTCGCCTTCATCGCAAGCACAGTCATCGACCGTGATATCGGTCGAGTTCACAGTGTTGGTTACGAAAGCTTGTGCCAGAGCATCGCCGGTCGTGATGTCGCCACCGTCGCCGCCAGTGCCACCGTCACCGCCGGTTCCGCCGTCGCCGGTGCTTCCACCGTTGCCGCCGTCACCGCCGGTTTGTGTGGCAAAGAATCCATTTATAGCGCTACCACCATTGCCGCCATTGCCAGCATTGTCACCGCCGCGACCGCCTTTGCCGCCATTGCCGCCATTGCCGCCGTCAGCGTCATTGCCGCCAGTGTATGCTTTAACGGTTACGTCGTTGTGAACATCAGCATCGTTCTTAACTTCGATTTTAACCTCATTGTCACCGAAGCAACCTTCCTCTTCACACGCAACGGCCACTGCTGGGCCTACTAATGCGAGGACGAGTGTCAAGCTAGATGCTATTGCCGTAAACTTTTTCATTGCAGTAAACTTTTTCATACTTTTCACCCCCTTTCTCCAATTAGATATGATTCACGCACAACCCCTTAAGGTATTCCCCAGGAAAAGTCGTACCTGAACCATTTCCCTATATACTAAGGGTCGACCTTTAAAATATAAAAAATCCCTACCGCCAAAACGATAAGGGTCCTTTATTAACACAAAAGCAGGTCTTGAAACCGAATTGCCCCCCAAATATGAAACCAGACTCTTCCCCTGCTTACACAACATAATGTTATAAATAAACTTTAATCTACATATGATTTTTTTATTTTTTTTATCACCAAAGTATGACAAACAAAAAAGAGCTCCTCCTTGGAGCCCTCCTTTCCCCTAAGAGGAGCAGTCGCGTTATTATGATGTCAATCTTATATTTTATTTTGTCACACTCTCGTCATATCTTATGGCATTTAAATAAATAGCGCAAGGGCTTTTTGAATTCCAGAATAAAGCAGGTAAATAGCGTGTTTTTGATATTCTTTTTAAGTTATCCACAGTCTGGAATCGCCCGATGATTATACGGTCCCGCGTCTATTTCTACTAAGCTTGACTTTTTTCTCTAAATGCTATAAGAATGTAGCTGGAGGGTCTACTGGGGGGTTCATAAAAACCCCCTTTTTATTTGATCAAACCCTAATTACCTCATTAAATTGATATGAAACCCTATTTAAAGGTATATATTGCTCAATTTCTGCTGGCGGCGTTACTACTGAACATGGCCCCGCTTCAGCCCATTGCCTTGGCGGAGACAGACACTACCCCTCCGGTTATTGATGCTCATGCCGACGAAGTAGTTGAAGCAACTTCTTCGTCCGGAGTCGTGGTGAGCTATGTCGCGCCCAATGCCGTTGATGAC
>Ga0075974_132_pt1 | contig 42210 bp, 41 predicted proteins | sample RifGroA2_FD_68000 | JGI IMG/M metagenome (GOLD analysis project Ga0075974, IMG submission 68000) | Parcubacteria bacterium GW2011_GWA2_46_9
AGGAAAAAATAGTGGATCGGGCGCTTACTAAATCTCTGGCTAAACGCGGATTAAAAGTGGACGAACAAAAACGTATAAACATTTTGTATGATGGTGAAAAAATTGGTACCTATATTCCCGACAAAATCGTAAATGATGCTATTATTTTAGAAGTGAAGGCAAAAAGTTTTATCACCAAAGATGATATAGATCAATTTTGGAAATATTTGAAAGGGTCAGACTATAAATTAGGATTCCTTGTAAATTTCGGTCCGGCAAAATTAGAAATAAAAAGAGTGGTATATGATTCAGCCAGACCAGTTCGGCGTGTTTCGGCGTCCTTATCGGCGTGAATCAGCGTTTATATCAGCGTATTCATCAGCGTAAGTCGGCGGTATTATGGTTATCCACAGGCGGGCTTGTGTCAATTCTATTACTTTTATGATATAATTCATTCAATATTAATAAGTCCTAATTATTAAAAATCGTAATTCATTCTAAATATGGTCAAAAAACTACGCAAATATCAACGATTTACAGTAGTTTACGTTTTAATTTTTTCAATAATAACTTTCTTTTCGGGCGCGCATATTTGGGGGCTGTTGCCGCCAGCTCGTGCGGCTGCTCTCACCAGTGTGAAAGACGTGCTCTCGACGTCAGAGTCGGGCGCCAACGCGAACCATACAATTCAGTTCGTAACTCCTTCAGGAGTACTACTCTCAACCCATACAGTGACACTCACATTTGACGGCTCACCATTGTTTGACGTTAGCGGCCTTGATGAAGATGATGTGGATATGAGCGAAGACACTACGGGTGATATTGGCGATTGTGGCTCATTTGCTACGGCTAAGACCACTATAGCTGGAGCACCTGACGGCACCAACTGGGGTGTTACTTTCTCCGGTCAGACCATTGTATTCACACATCCTTCTGGTGATGATAACCAAGACATTGCCGCCGGTGCGTGTGTTCAGATAAGGATCGGCGATGGTACTGTGGCTATGGACTCAGGCACGGGCGATGCTCAGATTAATAATCCGGCTGGTAACGGCGATGGTGTGGCTGAAATTGAAACAATTGACATTGCCACCGATAGCACCGTAGACGACAGCGGCACAGCTATGACCGCCACCGTAGAGGGTGTGGCCGTGAGTGTTACTGTTGATGAAAGTTTAGCCTTCTCTATAGCGGTCGTAACATCCGGTAACTGTACAGAAGGCGGAGGCGGGACCGCGGTTACCACGACAGCAACAACCGTGCCGTTTGATAGTATCGCGCTTGCCGTGAACACTTTTTATAGAGGTTGCCATGATTTGACGGTGAGCACTAATGCGGCAAACGGCTATACCACAACTGTCGAAGAAAATAAAAGTTTAATTCGCACCGGTACTGATGGGGGCGACAAGACAATCAATGATGCTATTTGTGATGCGGGTGACGACTGTACCTCGGCCATTGGTGCTGGGACGACGTCGCCTTGGGCCACGGCCACTGCCAATCACGGTTTTGGCTATACATGCAGTGGCAGCGCTTGTGACGCTGCTTTCGCTACAGCTGCTGAATTTAATGCCTTTCCTTGCCGTAGTTCAACAGCGTCAGATTGTGATCCTGTTGATGGACCACTGGCTCTGGCTACCCCGATTTCGTCAGGAGGAGTTCCCGTCAGTGCTCAAACTTCAAGAATTGTATACAAGCTTTCGTTTTCCGCCACTCAACCGGCTGGAACTTACGGTAACACTATTACCTATATAACAACCCCGACATTTTAGTTGAGCATTGGACGGTATTGAATAATTTAATATCATTATCAACTCCGCCCACATGATACTATAGCGGTAATGTTGTCATGAAAATTCGCTACTCGCCATCATCCTTTATTGCTTTTTTAGTCGGTGGATTAACGGTGGGCGTGATCATGTCGCCAACCGCAGTGATGGCGCAAGCAGTAAAAACTCTCACTATCTCACCCCTCACTTTTGAACTAACCGCCAATGCGGGCGAGACTATATCTAATGTCTTAAAGATATATAACAATAACGATTTTAATATATCAGCCAACATTGATGTTGAAGATTTTGCTCCGGCCGGAGAGACCGGTCAAGCAGTGGTTACCGAACCGCAGGAGGATAATACCTATTCTTTGGCTCGTTGGATTACGGTTGAGGAAGAAACATTTGAAATAGAGGCACAAAATTTTCGGCCGATTACTTTTCATGTTAACGTTCCCCTGAACGCCGAGCCGGGAGGGCACTACGGAACAGTACTTGCTTCTATCGCCGATGGTGGTGGCGAGGGCGGAGTTAGCGTGGCATCTAAAGTAGGCGCGCTTTTACTGCTTCAGGTGGCTGGTACGGCTAAAGAGTCTCTAAACGTCGCCAGTATGGGAGCGCCGAATTTTTCCGAATACGGGCCCGTAACCATTGCCACGAGATTCCAAAATACTGGCACTGTCCATTTAAAGCCGCGGGGGTTTATTTTAGTGCAAAATATGTTTGGCCAAGAAACAGCCAAATTAAATTTAGACCAGAAAAATGTGTTGCCTAACTCGGTGCGTAGGATAGAATCAAAATTAGACGAGAAATGGCTATGGGGTAAATATACGGCGACCTTGACGGCGATTTACGGTTCAACCAATGAGCCACTTTCTTACACCACAACTTTTTGGGTGATCCCTTGGCGGGTGAGTTTGGCTGTCGGCCTCATACTATTGATCGTTTTCATTATTCTTTATCGGGCTCGTCGGCGGATATTTTTGGCGCTCAAAATTCTCTTAAAGGGTGAACATAGTTGAAGAATATAGAATACAGAATCTAGAATAGAGAACTTGGAACATGGAATTTAAAACATGGAATTTAAAACACAGATTATCATTTTTTGCGGTTGTGTTGTCGTTGGTTCATTTTTCGTCATAGCGAGCAACCACGTTATTGCGCAATCAAATTCGCAGGGCGTAGGCGTTTCCATTACTATTGAGCAAACAACAACGCCGCCTCCCACTCCGCCGCCTAGCGGTGGCGGAGGAGGTGGTGGTGGAAGTACAGTTATTGTTCCATCGCCAACGGATATCGCCACATTTGTAATGAAAGGTAAGGCTTATCCAAAAGCGATAATAACGATACTGCGCAACGGCGCAGTTACTAAAACGCTGATTGCTGGAAACGACGGATTATTTGAAGCGACCATCTCCGGATTGCCTGCTGGTTTGCAGACTTTTGGCGTGTACGCGCAAGATACTGAAGGGAAAAAATCCGTCACTTTAAGTTTTACCTTAAGCCTATTGGCTAATATGACGACCACGCTGGAGGGCTTAATTATACCGGTAACCATAGAAATATCTTCGCCGGTCGTAAATCAAGGTAATCCATTATTTATATATGGTCAGTCGTTTCCGGAAAGCAATATCAGTCTTTTTATTCAATCAAAAGAAGTAGTTAAAACGACAGCCACTAAGCCGAGCGGCAATTGGCGATATGAATTGGATACGGCGCCATTGGATTTGGGCGATCACGCGGTTCGCGCGAAAGCGCAGGCCTTAACCGGCGAGCAGAGTGAGTTTTCAGAAACCAAATTTTTTCGGGTAATACCGAAAGGAGCTCATGGGACGCCCGGCAGTTGTCCTGCGGATTTGAATGATGATAATCGTGTAGATATTACTGATTTAAGTATTTTATTGTATAATTGGGGCACGCCAAAGAATACTCGCGCTGATTATAATAAGGATGGCAGGGTTGATATCGTTGACTTTTCAATTCTGCTTTACTATTGGGGAACGTGTGTATAGTTGTAAGAATATGGAATATAGAATATTGAATATAGGGATGTGCTGTGAAGAATATGGAATATTGAATATGGAATATAGGGATCGTTGATTTGAGAAAATTAATTGAAGAATATAAAATTTAGAATATTTAATATATGGCATTACTAACGATTTTCCCAAGAGCGAAATGTATGGTTTGACCAGTCAAATGCGCCGAGCTGTTGTATCAGTTTCATCTAACATTGCAGAAGGCTTCAAACGAAACTCTAGAAAGGAGAAGGTACAATTCTACACAATGGCCTATGGTTCTCTTTCAGAATTAGAAAGCCAGATTGATATTTCAAAAAATCTTCACTATTTATTGGAAAGCCAATACCAAACAATAATTGAGGCAATTAACGAGGCGTCAAGGCTTTTGGACGGTATTATTAGAGCCACTAACAGAACTCACAACGATCGTTTTTTTTCGCCTGCCATCTCTGTACTACTTGCCGTTGCGATCTCTGTATTCTATATTCAATATTCTATATTCCCAACAGCGCCTGCCGGCGCTGTTTCGTCCGTGCGGCTTTTTTTTATTCCGGAAAATTCCGAGGTCGTTGCCGGTGATATTATAAAAAGTGACATTTGGGTAGACACGCAGGGAAATACTATCAATGCGGTGGATATTAGTGTTTCTTATGATTCAATGGTTGAGCTTTTAAGCGCGGAGAAAAATGATTCAATTTTGAATTTATGGGTTGAGGAACCGAGCTTTTCCGATACTACGCGCCGCGCTAAATTTACCGGCGGCCGTACTGGCGGGTTTGAGGGTCGGGGAATAATTGGGCAGTTGTATTGGAGAAATGAAAACGCCGGGGGAAAAGCAACTTTAGGCTTTGATGAGTCGTCTGTTGTTTTATTAAATGATGGATTGGGTACTCCAGCGGAGCTAGAGAGACGACAATCGGATTATAATATATTGGCCAAGGGAGAGGGTTTATTGAATTTATCTTCGGCCTCGCACCCGGATGAAAATAAATGGTATAATCAGCCGTTTGTGCGTTTAAGTTGGCCGACAATAGAAGGCGCGATTTACAGCTATTTAGTTACGAGGGATCCGGCTCAACTACCAGATGACACGTTGGACGAGCCAGTAGGCAATATTAAGCTAAGCGACCTGACGGACGGCGTATATTATTTTAAGCTTAAACAAAAAAAACTCGGCGAAGAAGGGTGGTCCAGTGTTGTTTCCAGACAAATTAAAATTGACAAAACGCCGCCGGAATTTATTGAGGCAAAGATTTCACGTGATTCGGAACTTGTTCAAAATAAGTATTTCGCGAGCTTTGCCGCTAACGACAAGGCATCTATAGCTCGTTATGAAATAATTGAAGGGGATAGCGCTCCGGAGCCGATATTGCAGCCGCCATTTATTTTAAAAAATCAAGATAGAAGCGTGGCCGTTACAATTAGAGCCATTGACGCGGCCGGTAATTACAAGGACATAATTATACCGGCCCTGACTTGGTGGCAAAGGCCGTCAATTATTTTATATGTGAAAATAGGGCTTATTGTCGGGCTAGCTCTAATTGCAGCGGTGATAATAATTGTGATTATCAGGAGAAAAAAATCAATATAAACATATATGCGAGGGTGGGCGCTTAAATTATTCGTTTCAATTTGCCTAATAACGCTAACGAGTGTCACTGAAGTAAATGCTGCTGGCACCGCTTCTCTATCCCTCTCGCCGTCACAGGGCGCGTTTATTGTTGGCAACTCTTTTGATGTTTCCATATTTGTTAATACCAATGGCAATGATATTAATACGATAGAGGTTAATGTAAAATTTTCGCCAGATACCTTGCAAATAGTCAGTCCCAGCGCCGGTCAATCATTTATTTCGGTATGGATTACCCAACCTACGTTTTCCAATGAGCAGGGGACTATTCATTTTGCCGGAGGGCTTCCTTCGCCAGGCATTAATACCACGGCTGGACTTGTTTCCACTATAACATTTAGGGCAAAAGCTCCGGGCACTGGCACCATAGAAATTTTACCTAACTCAAAAGTTCTCTTGAACGACGGAAAGGGAACAAATATTTTAACTTCAGTTACCAAGGGCTCATACAGTCTAACTTTAGCGGCTCCTGGCGGTCCAGAAATTTCGTCCTCTACTCATCCTGACCAAAACGCCTGGTATAAAAACAATAATCCGGTTTTTAGCTGGACACGAGGTTTAAGCGCGGCGCAACCGGTTGAAAATATGACGGAATTTAGCTGGTGGTTTGATCAGGATCCAAGAGGGTATGCTGATAATAAAGCTGACGGAACGGGCTTAAACGCTTCATATAGCGACGTTCAGAGTGGTATTTGGTATTTCCACGTAAAAGGCAAAATTAGCGATTTATGGGGGCAACAAAGCTCATACGCGGTGCGTATAGATAACACGCCGCCAGCCGCTTTTACGCCAAACATATCGCCGGACGGATCAAAGCCAAATGAGCGGCGCATCGTGTCATTTACTACTACTGATCAGCATTCCGGCCTTGATCATTACGAAGTTAAAGTATTGCCGCTTGATGAAAATACTGGCGCGGAGCCATTTTTTACTGAACATACGAGTCCGTGGCTGACCACTTCTTTGGGTATTGGTCGCTATCAAATAATTGTGCGCGCTTTTGACAAGGCTGGGAACTGGCAGGATGGGACTTTGACAATCACGAATGAACCGCCGCCGCCAACCTTAAAAGAGAAATTCAATCAGGGTATTATAGTGAATGGAAGATTCATTGCCTGGTGGATGATTCTTACCGGCAGTATTATTTTATTGCTGTTACTGCTGCTCATTTTGATATTGTGGCGCCGCGCGCATGAGGATGTTTCAGAGCAAATACAAGAGACTTTGGAAAAAGCGCACGAGCGCTTGCGGCGCCAGCATGGAAAAATTGCCGCTGAACTTAAAGAAGAAGAGGAGGTTAAAGAAGTGTTAAGTCAGGAATTAAAAGATTTAGAAAAGGACGATCACGATAAGGGAGAGTAGCGGGTAGTGGCAGTTTTGAGTTGAAGAATATAGAATATTGAATATGGAATATGGGTATTGAACCGCGAAGAATATAGAATTTAGAATATGGGTTTGAAATTAGAAGATATAGAATTCAGAATATAGGTGTATGAAAAGCGAAATTAAATCGTTTAGAGATTTGATTGTGTGGCAGAAGGCAGCCGCCCTTGTGTTGATCGCTATATTCTATATTCTATATTCTATATTCCCAATCTCGCCAGCTAACGCTGGCTCTGCCTCACTCTCATTGGTTTCCTCAAAGCGAACTTACACCGTCGGCGAAAATGTCGCGGTTAGCGTTATTTTGAGCACGGGAGATGTTAGCATTAACGCGGCAAGCGCTACGATTACGTTTGACCAAAAGAAGCTCTCAGTAGTAAGCGTTTCTCGTTCCGGTTCAGTCTTCACTTTATGGGCGGAAGAACCAACCTTTTCAAATTCTCAAGGAGTAATTAGTTTGGGCGGAGGGTTGCCAACGCCGGGTTTTTCCGGTAGGGGAGCGATTATTATCAGAATTACTTTTCGGGCAAAAGAAGAAGGCACAACGGCTGTCAGATTTGCCGGCGGAACGGTTTTGGCGAATGACGGACTGGGCACTAATGTTTTAGCAGGACTCACTGGTCTTGATTTAACTATTCAGGGAAGGGCGGTCGTTACAACGCCGCCGGAGAAACCCCTAGAAAGAGCGCCGGTTGTTACCCCACCAGGTCAAGTGCCGTTGGCGCCGGTTATTTTGTCGCGTACGCATCCTGACGAGTCTGGTTGGTATCGCAATGCCCAGCCGGGTATTATTTGGGAATTACCGTCTGATGCTAAGGGAGTAAGTGTTAGTATTGATCAAAACGCGAATGGTGATCCCGGCACAACCTCTGAAGGGCTATTTAACTTTTACAGCGCCAAGGAGCCGCTTAAAGATGGCGTTTGGTACGCCCATGTCAGGGTAAGCAATAGTCGCGGTTGGGGGGCGATTGGTCATTACCGCTTAGCTATTGATACCGCGCCGCCGATGATTACAACGGCAAAATTGGTGTTTGAAGCAGCCAGAACCAAGGCCATAGAATTTGCCACTAGCGACCCCTTATCATCAACCGACTATGTATCTATTTTAGTCAATGGAGAACAGGTCGCCTCGCAAGCTAGCTCGCCATACACCTTACCGTCATTAATTCCCGGCAATCATGTGATTACAGTAATAGCCTATGATAAAGCAGGCAATAAAGCGTCCCAGGATCTCTATTTGAGCATTTTGAGCCAAGAAATATCAAGCGCGCCAAGAACAAGTCTTTTAATCATTATCATTCTTATTCTCGCCTTGATTTTGCTGGTTATATTTATCATCTGGCACTTCTATGAACGCCATCATCGCCGGGCCATTTTGGAAGAATTAGCCAAAACCAGGCGAGAGCTTAAAGGAATGTCGCAAAAGTTACGCTCACTGGAGGGTAAATTAAATGCCCATGCTAATGCAAATGTCAGTGAAAAGTCCCAAACAACAATTAAAAAAATATAGGTCGTAAGATGTCAGATAGTAGTTAGGAGTGTTTGTAATTAATATCAACCAGAAACTATCATACTATATAGTATGATAGTTTCCGCACAAGAGGTGCTAGAAACACCCACAATGAACATGGGCATTCGCGTGCCTTGACTGTATCGTTAGGTTTTTGTAATATGTATGAATCCCGCACCATGGCTTAACGGCCATGGTATCTGATTAACACTCTTCGGGAATTTTTTAGACATTATGACCCACGCTGATGCGTGGGGTATCCTGCATGGTGCTGGATGAACTTAAACTCGCATTATAAATAAAGATATGAATACAGCCGTCATCAAAACTGGGGGTAAACAATATTTGGTTAAGCCTGACCAACGACTTAAGGTTGAAAAACTAACCGGTGAAGTCGGCGCGGAGGTAGTTTTTAGCGACGTTTTGTTGGTTGCCAATAATGATCAGCTTATAGTCGGTCAACCAGTGGTAAAAGAGGCAAAAGTGACAGCCACGATTGCCAAGCAGGGTAGAGGCAAAAAAATTATCGTGCAAAAATATAAACCCAAAGTTCGTTATCAAAGGAAGCGCGGTCATCGTCAACCGTTCACAGAGATCGTTATTGGAAATATAGAGTATTAACCCCATTAGAGAATGCCCCGCCCCGCTACGCCACGGCGGGGTGCGGGGTGCAATTTTCCCATACGAGCACGGGGTCTAATGCCCCGTGCGAGTTCTCTAACGGGGTTAACTTACGAAAATACGAAATAATACGAAAGTACGAAATTGATCTTGACTTACGAAAGTACGAAAAGATTAGATTTCTTTTCTATTAAGGAAAGCGCTTTGCAATGTTGCTTCATCCGCGTATTCCAGCCGTGAGCCAGTGGGCAGGCCTCTGGCTAGACGCGTAATTTTGATTTTAGTTGGTTTTAATAGTTTGGCTAAGTATAAGGCCGTGGCGTCTCCTTCTAAATTGTTATTAAGCGCTAAAATAATCTCAATAATTCCGTCTGATTTAATTCTTTCATAAAGCTCTTTAAATCTAAGCTGTTTAGGATTAATGCCCTCAATTGGGTTAAGTAGGCCCCCTAGCACAAAGTATAGCCCGTGGTAAAGATTTGTTTGTTCAATGGGAAAAATATCGCGCCCTTCGGCAACCACGCATAATTCCATCTTGTTTCTTTTGACATTACCGCATATAGAGCAGATTGATTTCTCGCTAAATTGTCCGCATTGTTTACAGGCAGTGACTTGTTTGTGAAGATTTAAAATTGAAGTAGCCAACAGCGCGGCTGTTTCTTGTTTGCCTTGCAACAGCGAAAAGGCAAATCTTTCCGCGGTACGGCGTCCAATGCCGGGTAAAACCATAAAGGCTTCAATGGCGCGACGTAATGGTTCTGGATAGCGAGACATACCCCGTATATCAACATTCATAGGCAAACACTGCACGGCGTTTGCCAATCAATATAAGCTGATACCCAATGTTTATTAGATATTGGTAATCAGCAAAGAAGTTCATATGATAACAATTTTGTAATGAATGTTGTATTACGGGGCATAGCAGTTGGAGCTATAAGCCGTAAGCTAAAATACCGGCACTCCTTGATCCTGCTGCCGCTCAAGATTTTGGAAGCTTACTCGGCCTTCGTCAAAGTATAATTCCACGACACCAGTCGGTCCATTACGGTGTTTTTCTATTCTAATTTGAGCAATATTACGTTCCTCTGGCGATACATCGCGAACGCTGCGATCCATGGCCTTCCTGTATATAAATAAAACAACGTCCGCGTCTTGCTCTATGGTTCCAGAATCGCGCAAGTCGGCGAGTTTAGGAATGGCCGGACTACGAGCTTCCACCGCGCGATTCCATAAGTTGTAAATAATCAATTATCAGTAGCCCCAGTCCTTTTTCCATCTGTAAACGGCGGGCTCTGGCGCGTATTTCCATAATATTAGCCGTGGCTCCGTCGTCAATATATATTGGAGCATTAGATAAAACATCCATAGCGTGACCAATTCGGCTAAAATCATTATCGTCGCCTTTGTCAGAAAGACGACCAGTGCGCATTCGCCAGAGATCAACGCCCGCCTCAGCGCACAGCATTCTATCCACAAGCTGTTCTTTAGACATTTCCAGACTAAAAATACCAACCGGTATTTTTGACTGAATAGCGGCATGGCGAGCTATATCCAGAGCTAATGAGGTTTTACCAACCGAGGGCCGCGCGGCAAGTATAATTAAATCTGATTTTTGCATACCAGCCAGCTTAGCGTCCAACTCTTTAAATTGCGTTGGTATTCCCCTGAGCTTCCCTCCTTCATGATGTAATTCATCAATGCGTTCAAATGCTTCGTTGAGCAGTGATTTTATTGATATGAAGACATGGCGAAGATATTTTTGAGTGACAGAAAACAATGTTCGTTCGGCTTGATCTAAAGTGTTATCAATATCTGGTTCCTCTTCGTATCCTAGACCAGTAATTTTTACACCCGCTTCCAGTAGCCGCCGAAGAGTCGCCTTCCGTTGAACAATACCAGCATAGTTATCCGCATGGGCGGCCGTGGGCACGGCGTTTACCAAGCTGACTAGGTAACTTTGACCGCCTATAATTTGAAGTTGCTTTTTTTCATCCAGACGGTTGCTGATGCTTAGTATATCTATTGGTTCATGTTTTAAGAAAAGATCCATCATGGCCTCATAAATAAAGCGATGAGCATCCCTGTAAAAATCTTCTGCCGTGACAAGATCAATAACCCTAAAGACCGCTTCTTTGTCCAGCAATAGGGCGCCCAGTAAGGACTGTTCAGCCTCCAAATTTTGGGGCGGTACTTTGATTACTTCATTTGTATCTGCGGGCATACCCCGTTAGAAGCCCTCGGCCCCGCTATGCGGGGCTGTGGTGATTAAAATATTTAATTGGTTGATAGATTGTACCATAACTATAAGGATTGATGATTATATTAAATTAGGCTTCTAACGGGGCATACTGTTAACTTTATAACGGGCTTATGCTTTGGGCAAGAGGAAAGAATGGGGGCTGTCTGTGGATTATTGCGTTTATGTGCCTTATGCTATCATATAAAGCAGTAATATATGTATGAACACACATTGGGGCAAGTGCTTTGGTTGGCCTTTCGAGATACAATTGAAAGCCTGCTTATATATTTGCCTTTAGTTTTTGGGGGATTATTGATATTTGTAGGCGGATGGGTGGCGGCTGGATTGATTGGCCGAGGGGTAGAGCGTTTAGGGGAATATTTGGGGCTAGATTACGTTTGGGAAAGGTTACGACTGAATGAGCCATTGATGTATATATGGCCAAAGCAGGCCATATCTCACGCTTTGGGGATGCTTGTTCGCTGGCTTTTGATCTTTTTATTGCTATCGGCCGTAGCTGAGGCGTTACATTTGTCTGCCGTGACAGGCTTCCTGCAATCACTAGTTAGTTATCTGCCGCACCTCGTGTCGGCTATAGTAATTTTAATGATCGGCGTGCTAGCAGCCGGTGTTTTGGATAAATTGACGACCATTGGCGTGGTGGCTACTCGCTTTGGGCCGAGTGATTTGCTTGGGGCTGTTATTCGCTGGAGTGTTTTGATTTTTTCTTTCTTGGCCGCCGCTAGAGAACTGGGCGTTTCTAATGATTTAATCCAAACGGTAATAACAGGATTTGTGGCTATGTTGGCTATAGCCGGAGGCATTGCTTTTGGTCTTGGCGGTAAAGATTATGTGACTGGTCTTATCAGTAAAATTAATCGTGACTTCACGCGCCAATAATTAAAACTAAAGCTTATCTTTATGCGCTTAATTTACCCCGTTAGAGAATGCCCCGCTCCGCCCCGCCGCGGCGGGGTGCAATTTCCCCGTACGAGCACGACGGGGTCTAATGCCCCGTGCGAGTTCTCTAACGGGGTTTGCTAGATTATTGGCATCTGTTTTATATTCAGATCCGTGGGTCCGTAGCTCAATGGTAGAGCAAGAGCCTTTTAAGCTCGAGGTTCTGGGTTCGAGTCCCAGCGGACCCACCATAGATAGAGATATAAATAAAATAAAAAGTTCTAGTTGTGATATTATTTTTTATAATATGACACTATGGGGCGGGCATAGGGTATTCTGGAAGGTGCGGGATAAATCTATTTAGTAATTATCAAATGGCATTTCTTGATAAGCTTATTCTTAATGAAGGCGAGGAGCTTGTCAGCGTCACCAGAGCGCATTGGTTGGCGGTGCTTGCGCCTTATGTGATTATCGCGCTAATTTTCTTAGCGCCGTTCTTTTTTCTCTGGCCATTGTTTCAATTTGGCTCTATTGGAGTTTATGTTTTTTTCGTTATTATTTTTATTGCTATATTTTTGGCGGCGCGAGAAAATCGTCGCTGGCAACGCAGTATGCTAGTTTTAACATCAACCCGCCTTTTATGGTTTGAACAAAAAGGCTTTTTTGATCGTACGGTAACTGAAACTTTTTATCAAAACATCCAGGATATATCTTATCGCATTAAAGGATTTTTTCAGACTATGGCTCATTTCGGGTCATTGCGCGTTCAGATTGCCGGAGCTAGTGGGCCGCTTGAAATCAAATATTTGCCCAATCCTGATAAAATTCAACATGTGATTCTTGATTTTCGGGAACAAAAAAGAGCAGTTGTATCTGGCGCCGATAATGAATGGTGGGAGGATCGTATATCAGCTATGAGTAAGGAGGAGCGGCAAATTTTTTTTAGCAATATTCGCAATCAAATTGGCGAGGAGGCTTGGTATAATTTATTCAGACCAAAAACTCAAAGCAGTGTTAAAGACAGAAACTTGCCCGAGGCGCTCCTCTAAAGTAAAATATCCGTATGCATGTGGTCAATCGCCTAGGCGATCTTAAATCGTGGCTACCGTGGATTATAGGTATTTTGATAGCCTTAATGTCGCTGGCGATTGGAAAACTGGCGGTTAAGAGGTATAGTATACAGCAGGAAATTAAGGCCGAGCAACGGGAAATATCCTTAGCGGGCGCTAGGAATGACGAGCTGTTAACGCTTTTGCAATACGTTCAATCGCCGATTTATGCCGAGGAGCAGGCGCGACTGAAGTTCGGTTTGGCTAAACCGGGCGAGAAGGCAGCTGTTGTGCCAGATGTTAATAGCGGAAATACTTAAATAAGGCCAGTGAATCATTTGATTCAAATAAAACTGCGGATAAAGAGAAAAGCCGAGAGGCCATGCGCTCAATAGTTTTACGATGGATTGAAAGCGAGGATGAAAAAATAAAAAAACATAATATAGAAGAAGAATCCGTTGTTAAAGATGATAGGGGAAAAAGAATAATTGAAGCGCGGTCATTTGATATCGCCACCGTAGAAAAAACCGAAAGGGAAAAAGAAACTATTCACAAAGCTCGTCAGCCAAAAGCGTTGTCGGTCAAGAAAAGAGAGCAACCATCAGGAGAAATGGTGGATCGCCGAGAGCGCGACATTCCGGAATTCCATGTTACTCCCTCATTGCTACCGCGCCGTAAAGTGACCAACGGATTGGCAGTGCTGTATTCTTTTATATGGGTTACGTTTATCGCGGGTATAATGATTTTAAGTTTTGGTGTTTACAAACTAGGGTGGAATGACCCTTTGACCAATCAATTATTGAACTACGTGCCATTGCCGTATGGTTTTGTTCGTTATCATCCAATTTGGTACAGTATTTATCGTCAGGAATACCAAGCCATTAGTCGTTTTCGCGGTCAACAAGCAGTAAGCACTCGTTTAACTGTTTCGCCCGAAGAGATTGAAGGGATTTTATTAAGGCGAACGATTGCCAATGATTTAGCGTGGAGTAATGGTTTATGGGTTACTAGCGAAGAAGTAGAGGGTGAATTTGACAGTATTGCATCAAGGGCTGGATCAACAGAAGAGGTTGAACGTGCCATACAATCATTATGGGGATACAGCCTTGATGAATATAAGCAACGTGTAATTAGACCGTATTTGCTCAAAAAGAAATTATTCGCTGTTTTGGCCGCCAACAATTTATTGCGTCGTAAAACCAGTGAGGCTAACGATTTACAAGTACTTGACGCCTATCTTGATGGGCTTAGGGCATCAACGCCAGTGGTACTGTTTCGCTAATCCCGTTAAAGCCCAAAGATAAAAATTTATATGGAGCTGGAGGCGAGATGAGATTTGAACTCACGACCTCTGCTTTACGAAAGCATTGCTCTACCTCTGAGCTACGCTGGCAAATCGCGATGGCAGGCGGGCGATACCGCTGTTCTACCACTGAACTAAGGAGGCTCGGGACATGGCGGGCAGGTCTACCGTTGAGCTACTCCGGCATGCTTTAATAAAATAAGCGGGATACCGGGATCGAACCGGTGCTCTCAGCTTGGGAAGCTGATGTAATGCCACTATACTAATCCCGCAAAAGATACGGGTAACCCCGCTTAGCGGGGTGTTCCTAGCTTGGGAAGCTAGTGTACTGCCATTGTACTACACCCGCACGATACACGACCATAGCCAATCGGTTCTTCTTTTGATATAATAAAAAACAAAACTTGTCAGAATACGTTATACGTTTCTAGAGTATAGAAAATGGAGCATTTATTGGCAAGGTGTTGGGTGATATTTGCCAGTCTGCCGCTCTTTTTTATTAAATTTCACGAATTCCCGAGCATAAGTTCGGAGATTATTTAGAAGAATGATTCATCTAAAAGGCGTTACCAAACAATATCCCGGCAACATAGTTGCCATCCGTAATATAACCCTGCACATTGAACCGGGTGAGTTTGTTTCCGTAGTTGGTCAGTCGGGCGCCGGCAAAAGCACGATAGTGCGCCTATTGATGGCCGAAGAAGCGGCTAGCCGCGGTCGTATTATTGTGGGAGGCTGGGATATCACCGGCATTAAAAGACGAGAAATACCAGTTCTAAGACGCCAGATCGGCGTTGTGTTTCAAGATTATAAGCTGCTGCGCAAGAAGACAATTTTTGAAAATGTTTCCTTTGCCCTAGAAGTATGCGGGGAGCCGCGCCAAAAAATTAAGACTCTCGTGCCGCAACTCTTAAAAATAGTTGGGCTTGAAAATCAGCAGAGAAGATTCCCAGATCAACTATCTGGCGGAGAACAGCAAAGAGTGAGCATTGCGCGAGCGTTAGCCCACAGACCCAAGCTTCTTTTGGCGGATGAACCAACGGGCAATCTTGATTCGCTTAATGCTCAAGAGATTGTTGACGTATTACGTAAAATCAATGAACTCGGCACCACTATTATGTTAGTGACGCACAATCGTGACATCGTTAACGCTTTAAAAAAGCGGGTAATTACGCTTGATCACGGCGAAATAATATCTGATCAAGCAGTAGGCCGTTATGTTTTATAGCATCTGGCGTATTATAAAATTTAGCAGCACAAATATCTGGAGAAATTTTTGGCTGTCTTTTATTACTACCAGTACGATCATCATCACCCTCATGAGTGTTAGTCTGGTCTGGGCACTGCAGATTGGGTTAAAACAAATTATTAGCTCGGCCGAAAAACGAATTGATATGTCCGTGTATTTTTATCCATCAATCACTGATGCCCAGGCCAATAGCGTGATTACTGCCCTAAAGACTATCCCCGGTGTTCAAGAAATTGCTTTTGTGACAAAAGAACAGGCCCTAGCCAATTATGAAAAAATGGCCAAGGACTCTCCGGAGTTATTGGACCCGCTTTCTGCGATCGGTCAAAATCCTTTTGGTTCATCAATTATTATTAAAACCAATGAACCATCGGCGTACTCCGGCGTCATTGAGGAATTAAACAAGCCGCAGTACAAGGATTTAATTGAAGGGCAGAAAAAAGACTATGAGGAGAACCGACTATTTATTGATTCATTCTCCGCATTTACAAATAAGGTTAGACTATCAGGATTAATCATAAGTTTCATTTTTGCTATTATAGCCGTGCTCTTAATTTTTAACGCGATCAGAGTGGCTATTTACACGCAACGCGAGGAAATCGCTATTATGAAACTGGTTGGCGCTTCCAACTGGTTTGTCCGCGTGCCATTCTTAATAGAAACCGCGATTTATAGCGCCATTGCCATTATCATAAGCGGGGGTTTATTCTTTGCTCTTTTATATTTTGTACAGCCATATTTAGGGATCTATTTTGGCGGAGATGTTGACCTTCTGGGTTATTTCACTGATAATGCAGTAACTTTTTTGGGGCTTGAATTTATAGTCCTAGCATCGTTGAATGTTTTAGTGGGCAGTTTGGCTCTGCGGCGTTATCTTAAAGTTTAGGTTAGCGGCTGGCGCGAAGTCCCGCCCTCTTCTCGGGGGTCGTCTAATGGCAGGACATCACCCTTTGGAGGTGAGTATGATGGTTCGAATCCATCCCCCCGAGAAGAGGGCGGGAGAGCCGTGAACTCAATAGTTTAGAAATGGCATAGAGCTATAAATAGATGAGCATGGTTAGAAGAAATTATGTTATCGCCGCAAGTATCTGGTTAATTTTAATCTTAGCTGTTTTTTTAATTGCTTTTGCAATGGCCATTAATATCATCGTGTCTAAAAAACAAAGCAAGGAAATCATTGTTAACGGCGACAAGGCAGTGGTCAGTATTGGCAATACCCAACTGGTTGTTAGAATTGCCGACACACCGGCAAAACAAAACAAAGGCTTGGGAGGCCAAACCAATCTGGGCGCAAACGAAGGCATACTTTTCGTTTTTACAAAATCAGATTACTATTCTTTTTGGATGAAAGATATGCTTTTCCCGATTGATATAATCTGGATAGGGGAGAACGGCCAAGTGATGGGGGTCACTGAACACGTCAAGCCCGATTCATTTCCACGAACGTATCAACCGCCAACAGCCGCCCGATATGTTCTTGAGGTTCAAGATGGATGGGCACAACGGTACAAAATTAAAGTTGGTGATTTAGTTACTATTAAAGAAAATTAATTTTTAAGGTATGCCCCGTTAAAAGTCTGACTCAATATAATTATCGCATCTTTAACCATGACACTATCTATCAATCAATTAAATATCATCCCGCATGGCGGGACCACAGAAGATAAAATTCTTTTGGGAATTTTATCTTCATAAGGACTTCTAACGGGGTATGCCAATTTTTTTGCAATTAAGCGCCATCTTGGGCATTGCTTTGGCGGTTTCTTTTATTGTTAAACAATTACGTCAGCCTTTGGTAATTGGCTATATCATTACCGGCATTATCGTTGGACCTATGTTTTTGGGATTGGTGCGTCCTGGCGACACTATTGAGTCATTTGGACAGATAGGCGTAGCGCTTTTGTTGTTTATTGTCGGCCTCGGTCTTAAACCAGAAATAATTAAAGAGGTTGGGCGAACATCTGTGGTGACCGGCCTTGGACAAATTATTTTCACCGCCGTTATTGGTTTCGCCATAGGAGTTGCCTTGCATTACGATGTTATTACGGCATTGTATCTTGCCATCGCTTTTACTTTTTCCAGCACCATTATTGTTTTGCAGCTGCTTTACAGCAAAGATGAGCAGGATACATTATATGGCCGCGTTGCTATCGGTTTTTTGTTAGTGCAGGATTTTGTCGCTCTTTTGTTATTTTTATTTTTAACCAGCGCTAGCGCAAACGATAGCGGTATTTATGGATTTTTTGCCGCTATGTCTTTTAAGGTTTTAGCGATTGGCTTAGCCGTTTATTTGTTGAGCCGCGAGTTAGTGCCGCGCATTGATATGGCCTTTGCTCGCAGTCGCGAGGTGTTATTTCTTTTTGCTTTGACGAGCGCCTTGAGCCTGGCCACGCTTTTTGAGGCTTTGGGATTTTCTTTTCAGCTCGGCGCCTTGTCGGCTGGCGTTATTCTCTCCAGTTCTCCTTATCAGCGCGAAATTGCCGCTCGTCTGGCTACCTTACGAGATTTTTTTCTTATTATGTTTTTTGTTATTCTTGGCGCGAGCGTATCATTAGACATCATTCAAAATTTTTGGCCCGCTATTATAATTTTCTCCCTCTTTATTCTTATTGGGAATCCCTTAATTGTTATTATTTTGATGCGGCATTTGGGTTACACTTTGGAGACAAGTTTTTTTGCGGGGTTAACAGTCGCCCAAATCAGTGAATTTTCCTTAATCTTATTAGCCTTAGGAGTGAGTTTAAAGCATATTGCCGCGCCGGTTATGGGGGCGGCTACCGTAGTTGGGTTAATAACGATTTTTTTCTCTTCTTATTTTATTATTAACAATCGTCGTTTGTTGCGACTAATAGAGCCATTGCTCAGGCGTATTTTTGGCGTTGACAAAAATCAAGTCGCGACCATAACGACAGAGCAACCACAAGTGATTTTATTTGGTTGCCACCGACTCGGCGGCGGGATCGTCGCCACTTTAAAAGAAAGGGAGATATCGTTGCTGGTAATTGATCATGACCCCGATGTTGTGCAAGAGTTGGAAACCGCGCATACTTCCTGCCTTTTCGGTTCCGCTGACGACATTAATTTTTTGGAAACCCTGCCCGTGTCGCAGTGCCAAACGTTTATTTCAACAATACCAGAGGAGGATGTTAATTTCGTGTTAGTGGAGTACCTGCGTCGCCGCAATCCCACAGCCATTATTCTATGTATTTCTAATCACCATCACCAGGCTTCTTCTTTGTACACGGCCGGCGCGACTTACGTGATTGTGCCCCCGTATCTTGGTCGACGTTATCTGATTGAATTATTGCGCGAACATGGGCTAAACAAGCAAGGGTATTTGGCTGAACGCGAATTGCACGAGCGGGAATTAGGCTATATGCAAAACGGCATTAATTCATCTGTGCTATAATAGTTTGTATTAATCATTATCTATAAATCTAAAAATATATGATCAAAGCTAGCATTATTATCATAACGACCATTATTTTATTATTTATTTTTTTATTTTATGCGCGTCTCAACAAGTCCAAACAAGGCCCTCCTTTATCTAGTGAAAACATTATAGAAAACATATCTGAAGATAATAATATGGTACAATCAACCTCAAAATATACTTTTCCCGGTATACTACCCAACGAACGTATCCATGGCAAACGCGCGACGATCGCCACTAATAAAGGAAATATCACAATTAAGCTTTTAGACGAGGAAGCGCCCCTAGCGGTAAGTAATTTTGTTTATTTGGTCGAAGCCGGCTTTTATAATGGTTTAACCTTTCATAGAGTGGTGCCGAATTTTGTGATACAGGGTGGAGACCCTGACGGCGATGGCACTGGCGGACCGGGGTATAACAAAAACTATACTATATTCGGTGAAGTTATTGATGGCATGGATATTGTTGATAAAATTATTATAGGCGATACAATGCAGACAATATCATTAAGTAATAATAATTAGGGTACAAATGTATGGAAAGATCTAAATTATCCTATATCCATCCCGCACCATGCAGGATACCTTCCGCCCGAGGCGCTCGCCTGCCGGACGGGCAGGGATCGGCGCGGGAGGGAATGCTAAAGAGATTCTTGAAGGGAATTATGCCAGATGCCGAGGTCCACAAGTCATGGTGCGGGATCCATTTAGCGGCGGCTGTTTTAATTATCTCTTTTGTTTTGGGCGGTGTTTCTTTTTCGGCGCCTCCCGGGAATAAATCGCCGGCGGTGTCGGCGCCGTCTAAAGTAGCTGTCCAAAATACCAAACCGTCTGTGCCAGCGTCCTTACTGCCGGTGGCAACAGTGGATGAGGAAGAAAAAATAATCTCCTTGATTAATAAAGCTTTGCCCAGTGTTGTGAACATTGTGGGCAGCAAGCTTGACCAAAATGGCAATAAAGAAGTGATTACGAGAGGGACAGGTTTCGTAGTTGATCCAAAAGGACTTTTGCTAACGAATCGTCATGTGGTTAGTCAAGATAATCTAACCTATACTGTTTTCTTTTCTGATGGTTCTAAATACTTGGCTACTATTCTAGGACGCGACCCCTTAAACGATCTTGCCATCGTGCAAATACTGGGCGATAAATTTCCGGCCCTACCGCTTGCCAACTCTGACAAAATTCGTATAGGTCAAACAGTTGTAGCCATTGGTAATTCACTCGGCCGTTACAGCAATACCGTTACCAAGGGTATTATTAGCGGTCTGGGCCGTTCCGTGGCAGCCAGTGATAACATTACTGGACAAACCGAAACGCTAGATGATGTTATTCAAACCGACGCGGCGATCAATTTAGGAAATTCCGGCGGCCCTCTCTTGAACTCCAAGGGTGAAGTCTTGGGCATTAACACCGCCATTGAACAATCTGGCCGCGGCGTTGGATTCGCCATTCCTATTAACGACGCTAAAAAAGTTTTGGAATCATACAGCCATTTTGGTAGAATAGTGCGACCGTACTTAGGGGTGAGATATGTCACGGTAACTTCCGATATTCAGGATGAATTCAAACTATCATATGATTATGGCGCGTTAATTAACGCCGGGGAATTGGCTAGCGGACCGGCGGTAGTTCCCGGCAGTCCGGCCGAAAAAGCTGGCCTCAAAACAGGAGACGTGATCCTTGGGGTAAATGGTGTTTTAGTTCGCGGTAATATCACGCTCTTGAAACTTATACAGCAAAAAAAGCCAGGTGATTTTATAACCTTGCTAGTGGCAAGAGGCAAGGCCGTTTTAAATATTGAGGCAACCATTGTGGAGTTGCCTGCCTATAAGCCATAATCAGCAGTATTAATCGTTGACAATTGAGCATATTTTTGGTATACCTAATCTTATTGTAGTAGGAAGATAATAAATAGTTTCATGAATAATTCCAATTTATTTACTAAAAAATATCTGACAACGGAAGGACGTCAAAAGGCAGAGGAAGAATTGTATTATCTTAAAACAGAGAAACGCCCGTTGATAGCTGAAAAAATAGAAACAGCCAAAGAATTAGGCGATCTTTCAGAAAATGCTGAATACGCTGAGGCTAAAGACGAACAAGCTTTTGTTGAAGCGCGCATTCTTGAGCTCACTAATCTTATAAAATATGCTGAAGTGGTTCCTCATCAAACTAAAGTTAGCGATATCGTGAACGTTGGTTCAACGGTTACCATTGAAGATGAAACGGGACAACGCACCTATATTATTGTGGGTTTTAATGAAGCTAATCCATCGGCGGGGAAAATTTCTAACGAATCACCTTTGGGACAGGCCTTGCTTGGTCGCCGGGTAGGGGAGATTGTAAGTTTTCAAATCCCGAGTGGTTTTAAGAAACTTACCATAATAGCGATAAAATAAAGCGTCATATGGCCACAGACGAGCTAACCGCGAGAAGGCAAAGGCTTGAACAGTTGCGCAAGCAAGGGTTTGATCCTTACCCCAGCACGATTAAGCGTTCGCACAGTATTAAGGAAGTACGAGAGCAGTTTGGAGAATTGCAGAAAAAAGTGGAGACGATCACGGTTTGTGGACGAATTATGGCCATAAGGAAACATGGCGGGTCAACTTTTTTTACAGTGCGCGACGACGCTCATAATTTACAAGTATACTGCAAGCGTGATGTTATCGGGCAGGATGCATATACTTCTTTGGAAACGCTTGATGGGGGTGATTTTTTAGAAATTACCGGCACCCTTTTTGTAACCCATGCCGGCGAACAGACCGTTTTAGCTAAAATTGCTCCACGTATTATAGCTAAGGCTTTAAGACCTTTGCCGGAAAAATGGCATGGCTTAAGCGACGTGGAAACCAGATATCGCAAAAGATATCTTGATCTTTTAATGAATGAAAGTGTGAGAGTCGTTCATGAACGTCGCACAGAGATATCAAGTCTTATTAGAAAATTCTTAGAAGAGCGTGGGTTTACTGAAGTGGAAACGCCTATTTTACAGCAAATCCCGGGTGGCGCTACCGCTCAACCTTTTATGACTCACTTGAATGCCTTGGATCTTGATTTGTATTTGCGTATCGCTCCCGAGCTTTATTTAAAGCGCTTGCTGGTGGGCGGATTTACTAAAATTTTTGAGATAGCCCGGTGTTTTCGCAACGAAGGTATAGACCATGCCCATAATCCAGAATTCACGAATGTAGAGTTATATCAGGCTTATATTGATTATCGTGATTTAATGCGACTGGTAGAAGAGTTAATGGCTGATTTGGTAAGCAAATTAACCGGTTCTTTGGAGTTTAATTTTGAAAAATATCACCTTGATTTTACTCCGCCCTACGCGGTCAAGGATTGGATGCTGGTTTTGGAAGAAATATTGGGCGAAACAATAGAGCATATGACTGATGATTCGCTACGGCTGGTGTTGATAGAACACGGTGTTGAACTGGAAACCGCAGACGGGTATGGGGCAATGCTTGATAAGGCCTACAAAAAATTAGTGCGCCCCAATATCATTCAGCCAACATTTCTGATAGACCATCCAATTAGATTATCTCCTTTAGCCAAGCGGCATAAAGACAAACCTAATCGGGCGGAAAGATTTCAGCTGGTGTTGGGCGGAGGCATTGAACTAGTGAACGGCTTCTCTGAATTAAATGATCCGCTTGATCAACGCTCTAGATTTGATGAACAGGAACGTTTAAGGCAGGCTGGCGACAAAGAAGCACAACGAATTGATGAAGATTTTTTGGAATGCCTGGAATATGGAATGCCTCCGGCCGCCGGTTTGGGTCTTGGTCTTGATCGCCTGGCCGCTCTTCTAACTAATAATCATTCGCTAAAAGAGGTTATCCTTTTTCCGACCTTGAGGCCAAAATCGTAATTTGTTATTTATGCAAATTAATAATTTAGTAATGGTATTTGGAACATTTGACGTGCTCCATCCAGGGCATTTGTGGTTTCTTAAAAAAGCGTCTCAATATGGACGATTAATTGTGGCCTTGACGCCGGATAAAATGTGCCTCAAATATAAAGATCATTTGCCATGTCATAGTTTTATCCAACGGAAAAGTCATCTAGAGGATATTATTTATTTAGATAAGGTGATTAGCGCTGATACTCGGGCGGGATCTTGGCAAACAGTGCAACAATTGCGCCCATCTATTATCGTTTTGGGTTATGACCAAAAATTATTGAGGCGCCATTTAGAAAAACGTTTAAGAGAGTTAAATCTAAATCCTAGAATAATCATGTTAAAAGCTTATCGTCAGCATTTTTATCAGTCATCGCGCCTGCGAGCGATAGCCGAAACAGTATGATTGATCCGATCATTCTTAGAGAAAACTCCAAAATTATTGAAGAAACACTCAAAAAGCGCGGCTGGCGCACAGATATTACTGCCGTTCAATCGGCTGACGAAAAGTACCGGCAATTGCTTCAGACCGTTGAAAAAATGCGAGCAGCGATCAACGAACGATCAAAAAGTAAGGTGACAATCAAAGAACAGGAAATTTTGCGTGTCGATAAGCGCAAGTTGAAAGCCAGTGAAACAGCCCTAGCCAAGGCTAAGTTGAAAGCGGAAGCGCTTTTGAGGGAATTACCCAATTTGCTTAAAGATGATGTGCCGGCAGGGCAAGATGAAAACGATAACGTGGTCATAAAAGTTGTTGGCAAGCCGCCTCATTTCCCTTTCCCTTTTAAAGATTATTTAACCTTAGCCGCCGAGCATGATCTTATTGATCTTGAGCGGGCCGCTAAAGTTTCTGGATCCCGTTTTTATTATCTTAAAAACGAAGCAGCTTTGTTAAGCATGGCTTTAGTGCATTATGGTCTTGATCTGGCGGTCAATGAAGGATTCGTGCCAATTTTACCACCAGTTATGATCGGTGAGGAAGCCATGAGTGGTATGGGCTATCTTGAGCATGGTGGTGAAGATGAAACGTATCATTTTATAAAAGACAACTTATACTTAGTTGGAACGTCGGAGCAGTCTATAGGGCCTATGCACAAGGATGAAATCATTGAAGCCGATCGTCTGCCGCTTCGCTATGTTGCTTTTTCAACATGTTTCAGGCGCGAAGCCGGATCATATGGCAAGGACACGAAGGGCATTTTAAGAGTCCATCAATTTGATAAGTTGGAAATGTTTTCAATTACTACTCCTGAACGGTCTAACGAAGAACAAGAGTATTTATTGTCATTGCAAGAGAAATTCATGAACGGACTTGGTCTTGCCTATAGAGTGGTCAAACTTTGCGCTGGAGATTTGGGTGCTCCCAGCGCTCGTACCTATGACATAGAAACATGGATACCATCACAGAATCGATATCGCGAAACCCACTCCACCTCAACCACGACAGATTTTCAATCCCGTCGTTTGCGTATTAGGTATCGCCGGCCGGATGGAACAGTCGCGCTCGTGCATATGCTGAACGGAACCTTGGTGGCGGTTAATCGTCCGTTAATTGCTATTTTAGAATATGGCCAGAAAGAGAATGGAACAATTAATTTGCCGTTGGTATTGAAGCCCTACCTCTTTGGGAAAGAATATATTGCATAAGCATGGCTGGTTTAGGTGATACTATTGAGCTATCTCTCATAAAGCAAATGGAGATGCTGGCTATGAGCCAGCCGGGAGTTATATCATTAGCTCAAGGTATTCCTTCGTTTGATACGCCAGAGCCAATTAAACGCCGTTCTGTTGAGGCTATTAATGAAGGGCGTGTTGCTCAATATTCATCCAGCTCTGGATTATCGGATTTAAGAGAGGACATTGAGGACGAGCTTGAAAGAGACGGCATGTCGTATGACTTTGCAAAAGAAATTATCGTGACTGCCGGATCAATTGAGGCTATTTGCGCGACTTTGCTGGCTATTTTAGATCCGGGCGATGAGGTGATATTGCCATCGCCAACCTATACTTCATATGTACAAGCTATTTTGGTTGCTCGCGGAGTGCCGATTTTCATTCCGCTTCATGAAGAAAGTGGCTGGACACTTGATTTAGATTGTTTAAAGAATAAATTAACTTCAAGAACACGCGCCATTCTTTTATGCAACCCCAATAATCCCACGGGCTCTATTTTCTCCAAAAAACAATTATTAGCTATTGGAGCAATCGCTGAATCGTATAATTTAATTATTTTGACTGATGAAGTATATAAAGATTTTATATATGATAAAGAGGCAAAAAATAATTTTTTTACCTTAGCCAGCATATCTGCTTTGCGACACCGCGTAGTACGTATTTTTAGTTTTTCTAAGGCCTACGCAATGACCGGATGGCGTATTGGTTATTTGCATACTGACCGCGCTCTAGCACAACGTATTCTTAGAGTTCATGATAGCTTAATTACTTGCGCTCCCGTGGTCTCGCAACATGCGGCTATGGCCGCTCTGCGGTTAAAGCCGCATGAACTACAACATTATATTGACGAATACATGGTAAGGCGACAAATACTTTGCGATGGGCTTAATGCTTTGGACGAGTATTTTAGTCATACTGTTCCGGCGGCGACTTATTTTGTTTTTCCGAAAATTAAGATTAAAATGTTTCCTGCCTATAATGGGTCCTTCTCTTTTGCCAAAGAGCTGCTGGAAAAAGTAAACTTGGCTGTTGTTCCGGGAATCGCTTTTGGTCCAGAAGGGGAGCATCATTTGCGATTATCCTTCGGCCGTTCACGCCATGATATAAACGAGGGGTTGCGAAGATTGAGCGTATTCATTAAGATGATTTAATATGCGTATCATGCTAAAAAAATTAGTGGAGCGTTATCTGCGATTTTTGACCGGTATAGTAATTTATCGCCATCAGCCAGACATAATAGCGATAGCCGGAATTACCAGCAAAACCACCACAAAAAAATATATTGTTGATCATCTGCGTCAAATTGGTCTGGATGTAAGAGCCAATCCCAAAAGCTACAATACGGAGATAGGGCTACCCTTGGCGGTTTTATACGTGGAAGTATCAGGATATGCCTGGAAATCCTGGTTAAAAACGATTTGGCAATGTACGACAATAGCCTTATTTTCCAAAAGATTTCCTAAAATACTGGTTCTGGAATTCGGGGTAAGCGGGGTGGGGGATATGAAGCACTTACTCAATATCGTTAAGCCACGCATAGCTGTATTTACGAATATTAGGCCATCTGATTTTAACCCAAACACAACGATTGATGAGCTAAATTCTGAAATGCTTGATCTTATGAAAGTAATCCTCAATAACGGGTTGGTTATTTATAATTGGGATGACAATAATTTGCGTGCTTTGGCTAATCAATTTTCAGGGCAAAAGATCAGTTATGGTATCGGAGAAGGGGCAGATATTCAAGCAACCAATATTCAGCAGCATCTTGATGGGTTGTCCTGGGCTGTCTATGGTCAAAAAAGAAAGACGATAAAGTCCGGTCTGCACCATATTTATGCTGAGTTGGCAGCCGATGCGGTGGCTAGAAGTTTTAAGTAACCTATGAATAAAAAATATGCGCGGCAATATCGCGCACTGTGGCTATAATCTGGCTTCTTCTAGAAGTCTATAAAAATAAAAGGCTCCCTTTAGCTCAAATTTCTGCTTATGCTGGTTTCGCGCTGGGGTCGCCAACCTATAAAGAAAAAATGGCCAACTTTGAATTATCCAACAAATAGAAGAAACTATTCAGTAAGAGGCTTTCGGTCATTCAAGAGATATTTTGTGGCGTTATTTCTTTTATTTAGCGTCTATTTTTTTATTTATTCTTCTATTTTTGACATTAATCGTATCATTATATTGGGTAACGCCACTATAAATGCAAAAATCATAGAAGATATAGTTGATCAAATAAAAAAAGAAAAAAGATGGTTTATTTTTCCGCAGAAGAATATTTTATTTTTTGACGATAATTTTTTGAAATCTGAATTGATGAACAATATCCATTTAGATTCTGTACAAATTAAAAAACGTCCATGGGGTACGTTATATATATCTATTTCCGAAAAAACAGCCGTTGCTTCTGACATTCTGGAATCTGATCGAGGCCCACGTGCTGCGCTCGCTGAGGACCGAGCACGCGGTTTCGATCAAGGCTGTGCGTCAAGCCTTGAACTATGCCGAGCGATCGGAACAGAGTGAGGCTGAACAAGGAAAAATTATCGCTCGTACGGCTGAGAATTTTGCGGTTTACTTTAGTACCATTGCTGATGTAGCTCCTGAATTAAACAAGCTAATCGCTTTTGTTTTAGAGAAAGATCGAGTTGATCGTAATTGGCGTGATAATATAAGCTATATTGACCTGCGTTTTGGCAGTACGAGAATTTATTACAAGTGAATCTCAGTTTGCGTCGACAGACATAGGGAAGTAACCTTTAAAATAGATTAATTTGTACTAGAATATCCGATATTTATTATGTAAAAACTCTCATACTACATAGTATGATAGTTTTAGATCATTATAATATTGTACGACACAAAAATTACTGTTAATAATTGATCAATGAGTGCTATACTGAATACAGCCCATAATCAAGGAGGGACAAAATGAGACAACAGACGGCGAAAGTTACCCGTCAAAAAACTAAGCTGGCTGGCAAGGAGGCTGATCGTACAGTAAGGCAAGTTATGAATCGCATGGTCAAGTTCGTAGGCTGGCCTAAATCAAGGGCAAGGCATGCCGCCCGAAATTGGGTTAAGGCAATCAATAAGGGTGAGGTGGAATTTGGCAGTTAACTGGTGCTGTCAGCCGGGCTTGTTCAAGGAAGATACCTCTAGTATCTTCCTTTATCTTCCTTATGATGTCGTAAAAGGTATATTGTGCGACGCAATATACATATTGTAATAATGTTTTTTTACCTCTCCCCTAGTTAAAATCGCTCAACAAACAATCTTTTGCCAGCAAAGAAAGTTATTAGAGCAACTATGGCTTGCGCTAAACTTATCACAGTGATTCCTGAAGGGGATATTAAGGCCAAGGTTATAATTATTATAAACACAGACCAACCCAATAAATCATATTGCAATTCAGCCAATGGTGACCACCGTAAGTATGTTTTTGCTTCATTCTCCCCTATTCCGGCGCCTTGCTTGGTTTGTTTGTGATATTTATAGATTGAAAACCAGCCGCTAAAAATGATGGCGGTTAAGCCCATAATAATCATCGCGGTTTTTGTCAGATTTTCTAGGGCCTCATAATAAGCGATATAAAAAACAAAAAAAGCAACCAATAAAAATAACCAAAGTAATTGTTTTATCATTTCCGCAAATTGATTCATATTAATTATTTACCTCGCACCATGCCTGCTGAATAGGCAGGGCTTGTGCTGTGTATTTGAGTATTCCTCCTCACGCTACGCTGACGCGTGGTAATTCTGCATGGTGCGGGGTTCATTTACGGCTTTACAGGCATAATTTTGGTGGTACGGGGGGTTTTACGGCAAAAATGGCAAAGGATCCTGGGGAATTCCGCTGAGACGCGTCTCAAAGTGTAAATGCGGGCCAGTACTAAACGGCCCGGCTCCCGGGGTGCCTGGAATGCCTCCAGACAAAGCAATTACTTCGCCCTGCGCCACAAATGAATCTTGCTTAACCATTATTTTTGAAACATGGCCATATACGGTGGCCAGCCCGCCATTGTGAATAATCATGACAAAGCCATAACCTCGCTTGCCGCCGGTTTGGACGCGGGCTACATAACCAGAGGCGGCCGTTCTAATGGGCGTTCCCTGATAAGCGCGTATATCAATACCAGAATGCTCAAACAGGCGGCGAAATGGGTAATCTGGATCATGAAATAGCGTAGATAATCCGCGATTGCGAGGCACGGGCCAGATTAAAACCGGTTTCTCGCCGTCCGTGGTTAATCCTTCTTGGCGTAAGCGTTCCCGCACTTCACGTTCAAGATTTGTTATTTCTTGATTGGTTTGCTCTTGCTCACGACGCGCCTCCTCTAGGAGAGCAGAAAAACGCTGTTCTGATGAACGGGTTTCTTGTAATAAATAAGCTTTGCTCTCTTGTTGTGCCTCAAATGATAGCTGTTGCTCTTCCAAAATGCTAAGTTCCTCAACCAGTCCTTGCCGTTTATCCTCTAATTGTTTTTTATCATCATTGAGTCTATTTTTTAGAGCTTCAACATCACTTACTAGACGCCCGATACTGATTTGTACTGTTTTAATTTGTTTCAGTTCTCCATAAAAATCAGCAAACGACGACCGTGTAAATAGGATTTGAATTATGCTTCTGCTCTGTTCACGAGCAAGCCATCTCACCAAGGCCCCCAACTGCTCTTTATACTCCGAAATTTGTTTTTCTTTAGCACGAATGCTGTTTTCTAATCCGCTAATTTCTAAATTAGTAACCTCCACATTAGTTCGCCCCATCTCTATATCAAGAGCTGTTTTATTAAGGCGATCCGTTAGAATAGTAAGTTGATTTGATAAGGTCAGTCGTTCTTGCCTTTTTTGTTGAAGATTGATTTCGTAAATGGCCGCTTTTTTCTTAAGATCTTCTACTCTTTGCAATTTTTCTCGCAGAGTGGCTTGCAGGTCATTAACTTCCTCGGCCAAAACAATGGTTGGTAAGATAATAATAAGGGCACTGAAAGTCATTATGAATGTTGTAGAATATCTCTGCTTAAAAATACGCATATTAACTCAATTTTTTTATGGCTTGAGTAATTCTGGATAACGTTTTGGTCTTACCCAAAATAGAGGCGGTGATAAATGGGCCAGGACTTTCTTTTAAGCCGGTTAAAGCGACTCGCAGAGGCCACAAGGTCTCCCCTACTCCTAATTTTTCTTCATTGATTACCGTCTTAATAATATCTTCAAGATTGGTTTCGCTAAAATCAGATTCAGGGCAGCTCTCTAAAAGTTTAATCAAGCGCTTTAATTTTTGTAAAGTAACGGCCGGATTAGTGGTTTTCCAATTTAACAGTTTGGCCTCATAATCCGGTTGGCGAAACAAGAAACCGACGATATCTGGCACTTCGGAAAATTTTTTAGCTCTCTCGGCTACAAGTAAACTAATTTGCTCAAGCTGGTTATCTGTCAGATTTTTAGCACCAACTTGTTCAAGGTATGGTTTTGCCAAGCGAATGATCTCAAGGGTTGGTAAAGATTTCAAATAATGGGCATTAAACCAATCAAGCTTCTGGTTATCAAAAATGGCCCCTGATTTGTTCACGGTGTTAAGATCAAATTTATCAATTAATTCTTCCCGAGTAAAAAACTCTTTTGATGTTTTTGGATTCCAGCCCAGCAAAGCCAGGTAGTTAATTATGGCCCCTGGCAGATAACCGTCATCACGAAATTTGAGAATATCGGTGCTACCATGGCGTTTGCTTAATTTGGAACGATCACGGCCTAGGATTAATGGTAAATGAGCGAAGCGGGGGGGTGTCCAGCCAAGAGCTTTGTACATAATCAGTTGTTTGGGCGTGGAAGGCAGCCATTCTTCGGCACGAATAACTGGATCAATATTCATAAGATGATCGTCAACAACCGAAGCAAGATGATAAGTGGGCCAACCATCGCTTTTTAAGAGCACCTGGTCATCAATAACGGCATTCTTAAAGTGAACACGTCCGCGTATCAAATCATTAACAGTGGTCTCCCCTATTTTTGGTATTTTCAAACGAATTATTGATAGTTCTCCAGATTGGACGCGCTTAAATGATTCTTGTGCATTAAGAGATCGACAATGACCATCATAACCTACTGGTTTTTTTGTTTTTTCTTGTTCCAGTCGTAGTTTTTGCAATCGCTCCGGCGCGCAAAAACAATAATAAGCATCCTCACTCGTCACTAAACGATCAGCGTAATCTTTATATAATATCAATCGTTCCGATTGACGATATGGGCCGTACGGACCGCCAATATCGGGCCCCTCATCATAATTGATCTGAAACCAGCGTAAAGCCTCAATTATTTTGTTCTCAGCGCCCGGCCTCAATCTTGTTTGATCTGTATCTTCAATTCTTAAAATAAAATTGCCGTGATGGTGTTTAGCGTAAAGCCAATTAAAAAGAGCCGTCCAAATACTGCCAATATGCGGGTCGCCTGTTGGCGAAGGCGCAAAACGGGTACGAACTTTTGTGGGTTTTTTGTTCGGCATTACTAATTGGTAATTAAGCCCAGGCGACGTAAATCTTTGATAATAATTTTTGCCAGTGAACGGCGAACCGGATGAATAAAATCTAATAATTTATTTGGTGTTACCCACCGGAAATCAACCAATTCATGCTGGTCAACCTTGACAGTATCATTCTTGCCATCAAATTTCAAATAAAAAACAGTAACGCTCTGGCCGGCATAACCATGATAAAGTTTTCGCTTGGCGGTATCACTATCATTTTTAGACCAAATTTTTTGCCAACGGTATTTATATACGTCTGGTTTACTTTGCCCAATAATAGTTAAATTAGTAAGATTGAGCTCCTCTGCCATTTCTCTTAGCACGGCATTAGACGGCGTCTCATCCGGCTCCCGACCGCCTTGTGGAAATTGCCAATGATTGGGCACCCCAGCCCTTTCAACCAGAAGTATTTCTCCCTTTTTATTAATTATACAGCCGACCGTTAATGGTCTGTATTTGAATTTCATACTTAATAACCATCCTACCGTTTTTATCAAAAAAACGATAGTAGCTGTAAAAATTCTTCGCCAGCGACTGGGTGTATAAACGAAACGCCATGACCATTCTAATCCGATGCGTCTCATCCACCAAGGAGCTCTAACGACGCGATTGGCTAAATAATCAAGAGCGCCGCCCACCCCAATACCAACTTTAACGCTTGGACAGTAGGATAAAAATTTAGCTAACCATTTTTCCTGCTGTCCATGTCCCAGGGCCACCACCAAAAAATCTGGTTTAACCTTATTTATGTGTTTGATTAGGCGGTCGTGCAGAGGATGATTAATTATAAAAATTTCACCCTTCATACTATAGACACCTCCTTTCGGTGGTTCGTTCGTACCGACTATGTTAATGCCATATTTAGCATGCACGTTTTTTGCCGCCTCTTTGGCCACACCATTCTCTCCGCCCAAAAAGAAAAATGACGTATCCTTTGGCACGCCAGCAAAGATCAAATTTAGAAAATCAGACCCCGTTACTCGTTCCTTTAAGCGATACCCGGCCAAGCGCAAAGCCAAGATTAAACCAAAACCGTCTACTAGCGCTAAATTAGCTCGCAGAAGAGCATCTCTGAAAGTTAAATCTTTACTTGCTAAAACAACCATCTCTGGATTGGGAGTGACAATATAATGTTGTTTGCCGTCATTAAGAAATTTTTGTACTAATTTCAGCGCTTCATCTTGTGATACGTTATCAACGGCTATGTTAAAACAATAAATCCGCATATCAGTTTAAACGTGCCGATTCAACGATACTGTAAATTGGGCCAGAAGCGCGTAATTTGCTTTCCATAAGATGAATTTCGTTAACTGACCAAGATATCGGTCTCGAAACATACCATTCGGTTGTCAGGGATTTTGTTTGCCGCAGGCGTCCAAGCGTGATATGAGGCACAAAACGTCGCTCATCTATAACAAAACCCAATGATTTTAGCTGATTAGATAGATTTTTATGCAGGGTATTCAAGACATGGCTCTTAATCTCTTCTACGTTAATATACACAACTCTGGCGTTAGACGGTTGAGGAAAAGTCCCAAGACCCTTTAGTACCAATAAAAAAGGCCTTACCTTTATCGTACTCTCTTTTATAATCTTAATAATCTCCGGCACTGTCCCCTCTTCCGTGTCGCCAAGAAAATGTAATGTTAGATGAGCTTGTTCAGGATTAACCCATTTAACATCATGGCCCGCCAACTTTTCCCATTCATGTTCTATCTCGCTGATAATCTTTTGGATAGTTATTGGCGACGGCACAGCAATAAAAAGACGTTTCATAATTCTGTTATTGTGATATATTTTTTTCATTTTGGCAAATCCAGGGATGCTTGACATCTATTTGGGCATTTGATAATCTAGCATTAGCACTCAAAGTATGAGAGTGCTAACCCCGCACCTTTCGGCGTTACGAACGCCAGTACTAAAGCATATTTTTCTTTATGACTTATTATAATACCTATTCAATTCAACCAAGCGTTAATGCCAGCGTTCGTCATGAAGGCCGTGGCCTTGCAGTTTCAGTTATTGATTCTTTGTGGTCACCCGCGCTAGTGCGGTCAAGCCAAAGAACGCTAACGCCGTAAAGGTGCGGGGTATGCCGGTGAATAATTTTACGACAAAATCACAAGAGGCTCTTCAGCGCGCTTATCAATTAGCCAGCGAGCGTAACCATCAGCAAATAGAACCATTGCACCTGTTGGCGGCTCTGCTTAGTCAAGAAGAGGGCATTGTTTTGCCGGTTTTAAAGCAATTAGAGGGACCCACAGCGACGATCAAGGAGGCCATCGCGACAGCTTTGGAATCCTTGCCGCATGTTCAATCGGGGGGTCTTTTGCAGGTTTACTTGAGTCCAGAAATGGCAGAAGTCTTGAAGCGGGCGGACGTTGAAGCCGGTCGTCTTAATGATGAATTTATCAGTACTGAACATCTGTTTTTGGCTATCTCTGAGGTTTCAAGTTCAGCCGCCGATATATTGCGGCGTTTTAAAATATCCTACGATAAAATTCTGCAGGTTTTGGTAAGTGTGCGCGGCACGCAGCGTATCACTGACGCTGAACCAGAATCAAAGTTTCAGGCCATGGAAAAATACGCGCGCAACCTGACTGCTCTGGCTCGTCAAAAAAAGTTGGATCCGGTGATCGGCCGTGATGATGAAATACGCAGAGTCATGCAAGTTTTGTCTCGGCGCACAAAAAATAATCCGGTGCTAATTGGCGAAGCGGGCACGGGTAAAACCGCCATCGTAGAGGGCTTAGCTCAGCGTATCACCGACGGTGATGTTCCAGAATCGCTGAAAGACAAAGAATTAATCGCGCTTGACCTTGGTTCCGTGCTGGCTGGCGCCAAATTTCGCGGTGAATTTGAAGATAGATTGAAGGCCGTATTGAAAGAAATCAGCAACGCCGCTGGCAAAGTAATTTTATTTATTGATGAACTTCATACGTTGGTTGGCGCCGGCGCGGCCGAAGGAGCGATTGACGCTTCTAACATGCTAAAGCCCCCCTTGGCGCGTGGCGAACTGCATGCTATTGGCGCCACGACCTTGAAGGAGTATCAAAAATATATTGAAAAAGATCCGGCTCTAGAGAGACGTTTCCAGCCGGTTTATGTGGGCGCGGCGCGCTATATAACGGATAGATTTCTTCCAGACAAAGCAATTGACCTGATTGATGAAGCTGCTTCGTCGCTTCGTATGGAAATTGACAGCATGCCAACAGAGCTAGATAAACTCAAACGGCGAATTATTCAATTGGAGATAGAAAAACAGGCCATGCTAAACGAAACGGACGCGTCTTCATTGGAGCGTCGTCGCACCCTAGAGACAGAATTAGCTTCTTTACAGGAGAAAAATAATCAATTGGCGGTTCATTGGAAAAACGAAAAGGAAGCAATCGGTAAAATACGTGAAGCCAAAAAGAAAATTAACGCTTTCAAACAAGAGGCCGATATTGCCGAGCGACAGGCACAGTTTCAGCGTGTGGCTGAAATACGCTATGGTCTAATTCCCGATTTAGAAAAGGAAGTGAAAAAACAAGAGAACAAGCTTCTCTCTATCCAAAAAGAAAGCGGACAAAGCATACTGAAGGAAGAAATCACAGAACGCGACATCGCCCTTGTGGTGGCGCGCTGGACAGGTATACCTGTCGCTAAAATGCTTGAGGAAGAAACTCAAAAACTTGCGCGTGCCGAAGAAGAGCTGGGCCGACGAGTAGTTGGTCAAGAACCCGCTATTATATCGGTCGCTAATGCGCTCAGGCGTTCACGCGTAGGCATTAGTGAAGAAAATAGGCCGATTGGTAGTTTTATGTTTGTTGGGCCAACTGGTGTTGGCAAAACAGAATTGGCTAAAGCTTTGGCAGAATTCATGTTTAATGACGAGCAAGCGTTGGTGCGCGTGGATATGTCCGAATACATGGAAAAGCACAGTGTGGCCAAATTAATTGGCTCGCCGCCAGGATATGTTGGCTATGAGGAAGGAGGACAATTAACGGAAAAAATCAGGCGTCGACCATATGCCGTTATTTTATTTGATGAGATAGAAAAAGCGCATCCAGATGTATTTAATATACTCTTACAAATACTTGATGATGGCCGCCTGACTGACGCCAAGGGTCGCGTTACTAATTTCAAAAACACCATTATTATTATGACTTCTAATCTTGGCAATCAGATTATTCAAGAATACACTTTGGGGTTTGCTGCGGCCGCTAAAAGCGATACGATGGCAAGCAAAGAAGACGAAATGGAACAAAAAATTATGACTATCATTAAAGAGCATTTTAAGCCGGAATTCTTAAACCGCGTTGATGATATTATTGTTTTTCATCATTTAACAGAAAAGCATCTCAGAGAAATAGTTGAAAAACAGCTTATAAAGGTTCAGGAACGGCTGCAGGGCAAGGGCATAATGCTCAAATTTACCGAGCAGGCTAAAATATTATTAAGTAGGGAAGGTTTTAATCCAGAATATGGAGCTCGACTACTAAAGCGAGCTATTCAAACTCATCTGCTCGACCCTTTGGCTAAAAAAATCGTTGAAGGAAAGATGCATGAAAATATGACCATAATTGTTGATAGTGATGGTAAAAAAATTACGATCAAGGCAGAGAACAAAAAAGCCATGGCCAATATCTAACTCACGTGTCTTGAATTATTAACCGTCATGGCTTTATCCCTGCCGGCCGCCTACCTGCCGCAGGCAGGGTTGGTGCGGCGCCCGAGGCGGATGGCTTTCTCAAGGCGTGGGGTAAATTTAACTTGGCAGGTGGCTTTTAATCAACTATAATATTGAGCATGAAAACCGGGATATATTATCTATTGATGTGCTTATTTATTTTTTCTGCAGCACTACATGGTGCGCAAGCGCAAGAATTGAATAATCATACTCAAGCCAGGCCATTTAATCCAAATTTTATCATTGATGATTATGAATTTATCGACGTTAGTTCAATGTCGGTGGAAGCAATTAGAAGATTTCTTAACAGCAAAAGCGGTATTTTAAAATCATATAGCGTAATTGACATAGACGGGGTAGAGCGCGATGCTGCAGAAATCATTGGACGCGCCGCCCTTAATTACTCTATAAATCCAAAATTCATCCTTGCCCTCCTGCAAAGGGAACAAAGTTTAATTGAAGATTCCAATCCCTCCACTCGCGATCTTGATTGGGCTACGGGTTATGCGGTTTGCGATAGTTGCAGTACGGATGATCCGGGTATTCAAAAGTTTAAGGGCTTTGCCATTCAAGTTGATCGCGCCGCTTGGAGGCAACGATATTATTATGAACATCCTTTTGAATTTGGGGTTCGCGTCGGCGGAACGAGTCTTATTGATAATACGCTTATCACGCCCGTCAACCAGGCAACGGCCAACCTTTACATTTACACGCCACATCTTAACGGAAACCGAAATTTTTGGACTATTTGGAATGATTATTTTTCTAGAAATTATCCCGACGGCACTATTCTAAAAGAGCGAGACACTGACAATATCTGGCTTTTAACAAATGGGAAATTGCGATTAGTTACTTCGCGCGCCACTATGATGGCAGACTATGATCCTAATAAAATTATAATCGTTTCCACGAACGATATCATGCGTTATGACATTGGTGTCCCTATAAAATTTCCTAACTATTCACTCCTACGTTCGCCCCGGGGGACAGTTTACTTATTAGTGAATGACGTTCGCCGAGGTATTACCTCGCGCGAAATATTCCGAGGCTTGGGTTTTAACCCAGAAGAAATCATTGATGCCTCATGGGAAGATCTAAACCTATATAGCGAGGGGGTACCAATCACTTCCACTGAAGCTCAACCGCTTGGAGAATTACTGCAAAATAAAATAACAGGCGGCGTTTATTACGTGGCTTATGGCGTACGTCATCCGATTAAATCACGAGAAATATTGCGCAATCGCTTCTCCCGCTATCCCATAAAACCTGTATCTCCAGAAATGTTGTCAAAATATTATCTTGGAGATGCTGTAAAATTTAAGGACGGCGAGCTGGTAACTACGTCTGGTGAGACAACCGTTTACGTTATATCCAACGGACAAAAAAGACCAGTAGTATCAAGCGAAGTATTCACCGAGCTTGGCTACAGATGGTCTAATATTATCCATACGACTCCCGATGCTGTAGCAGTTCATCCTGATGGAGCGCCCATAACAGGTTAATCTAAACATCTATGGCTCTGGTTTTTGCTGCTATTGTTCCCCACTCACCTATTTTTATTCCCGATATCGGTAAAGATAACCTTGCGGAGCTTCAACATACTATTCAGGCCCTCCAACAAATCAGTAAACAACTAGTTATGGCTAGCCCAGAAACGATTATATGCATAACTAATCATCCCGTCGGTAAAGACAATTTAAACAATGCTCTCGTTTTTAATTTAAATTCACACTACCAAACAAATTTTGAAGAATTCGGCGAATATGGTAATACTTTTATGATTCCCGGAGACCCGGCTCTAACTTATCATTTGAAGCATCGCTTTGATTCAGAGCGTGATAAATACCCTATCGCTGTGACCAGCGAACAAAAATTGGATGGCAGCATAAGCTCTCCGCTTTTTTATCTTTTGAAAGGACAGCCCAATATACATCTGGTGCCAATGAGCGACACCATAGAGGATGATCGTCCAGAATTTGTGCTTGGCGGGAGGCTGCGGCGACCTATTTATCAGGAAAAAAAAAGAATTGGGCTTTTCGCTATAATGAACTTATCTCATCGCCTGAACGATAAATCTCCGGCTGGTTATTCGCCAAAAGCTAAATCGTTTGATCAACGCGTGATCGCGGCTATTACTAAGAATAAAGTTACTACACTTCTTCGCCTCAAGAAAGAAACCTTGCTGGAAGTCAAAGAATGTGCTGTGCGTCCCCTATTGTTATTGTTCGGTATATTGAAAAATACCAATTACACACCGGATTTATTATCTTATGAAAGTCCTTTTGGCATAGGCCACGCTGTAATAAATCTTAAACTCTAATGTAGAAAACAGTGAGCTATGTCAATCAGGCGTTCGTCTAATGATCAATTTGCCAGCATAGTTCCGTTAGTTTATATACCTCGCGGATTTGATCAGGAGTTTATTTATCGCATACCACGAACAGTGGTAAACCCCGTTAGAGAACTGGCACGGGGCATTAGACCCAGTGCTCGTACTGGTAAATTACACCCCGCGGAATCCACCAGCTGGCGGAGTGGGGCATTCTCTAACGGGGTAAATATAGTCGCCGGTCAGCCGGTCACGGTTAATTTTCGCAAAAAAACAATTCAAGGAATAGTGCGTCGCACGTTTAATAAGCCGGCATCTTTAAAAACAATACTAGATATTAAATCAGTACTTCCATATCTCCCGTTAACAAAGGGGCAATTGGCGATCATAGATACATTAGAAAATTATTATGGCGCTAGCAGGACTTTAGCCTATAAGACGGTGGTTGTAAAATTCGCTATGAATCTAAGGTTGGAGCATAAGCGATCTCATCAAAAAATTAAATATCCAGCGCTTACTGAAACAAATCAACAAACGCTCCTTTTACTTCTTCGGGCTAAACCCAAACTTACCATCAGCGGCGCGCTTTATGATCCGCGCCATTCTTTATTTATTGAGTATATACGCCAACGCATCAAAAACAAGGGCCAGATCCTTTTGCTTTTTCCAGATAATGAGTCAGCAGAAATTGTTAAAGAGTCTTATGAAAAATATTTTAATGAGGCCGCTTTGGTAATTTGGTCATCTCAAGCGCCTATTGGTCAGCTCAGTCGAGACTGGATGCGCATTAGCACGGGAGAGGCTAGCATCATATTAGCCACGCGGAGCGGGCCATTTTTACCATTTAAATCTTTGCGAGCGATCATCCTTTTTGATGAAGCCGACAATAATTATAAATCATGGGATCAACAGCCATATTACGATACAAGGCTACTTGCCGAAAAGTTATCGGAGACTGAACAAATACCTTTGCTGACAACACGGCTTTTGCCGCCCTTACAATCACGTCACCAAGTGCTTAGTATAATTTCCAGAAAAAAAGCTGCTTTAGTAACTATTTTTGATCGTCAAACGCTTTATAAAGAAAACCCCAAGGCTATTATCCCCGAAGAAGTAATGACCTTCATTGGAAAATCGTCGCCAAGCGAGCAGAGCTTGGTTTTTATTAATCGTCTCGGTTACGCGGCTCTTTTTTGTCGCGATTGCGGCTATATTTTTCGCTGCCAGAATTGCGATACACCGTTAATACATGTTTCAAACCAATCCAATGGAGCGAATATACGATGTTACAAATGCAGTCACGTTGCCATAACACCTGTCTTTTGTCCACAGTGTCGTTGTGTCCACCTGCGATATTTTGGCGTCGGAGTAGAAAGAATACACGAAGAGTTAATTAAACAATTCCCCCATAAACGTATTCAACGCCTAGACCGCGCTTATTTAAAAACCGGCCCCAGTCTTCAGCAGTTGCTTGATAATATTAGAAACCATCGCGTTGATATTACAATAGCTACCTCTATTATTCTGCCGCGTCTGTGGTCTTTACCTTTATTCAACACGACAGTGGTCTTACAGGCCGAAAGCTTATTTTTGACAACGGGTTGGCGGGCTTATGAAAATGGATTAACCGCTCTTCGTCAACTGCGAACAGCTACTAAAGGGCATTTTTACGTTGAAACAAGTTTGCCCAATCATCCAGTGATTAAATCTTTGCAGTCAACAAATCTAAAAAACTTTTTCACTAGTGAGCTTGCTGAAAGAAAAAGATTTAACTATCCTCCATATTCCAGGTTGATCAAATTAATTGCCAAAAGAAGTGACGCTGGCATAAGCTCTAATGAAATTGGCAGATTGGGCAATATTGAAACGATTGAAATACCGGGACCCCAACGAATTATTGTTCTAAAAATGCCATTCAATATATCACTTTGCGAAATTTTACCCTACATAAGCAACAAATGGAAAATTGATGTTGATCCAATAACACTTGATTAAAACTTTTTTTCTAAATAGCCATAGGTCTTTGACAGGACTCAAGGTGTATATGATAATAGATGCATGATAAAGATATTACCAATCGTTAAATGGCCATCTTCCTCGCTTAAGCTTAAATCTGATGAAATCGGTTTGTCAGATATCAAAAGCGATGAAATTCAAAATCTGATAGATAACATGATTGCTACTATGTACCATCTTGATGGTGTTGGCATAGCTGCTCCACAAGTTGGTAAGAATATCAGGGTGGTTATTATTACACAAAACGGTAAACCCATATCGCTCATTAATCCAAAAATAACTCGTAAATCGCTGCGCAAGGAAATTTTGGACGAGGGCTGTTTATCAGTGCCTGGTTTTTATGGCCTGGTTAGAAGATCAATAAAAGTTTCTATTAAGGCGTATAGTAGAGAGGGTCAAGAGTGTCAATTCGCGGCAGATGAATTAACCTCAAGAATAATCCAACATGAAATTGATCATCTTGACGGTATTCTTTTCATTGATCGGGCAAAAAAGATACACTCCATCGCCACGCCTCAAAAATTATGAATAGACCATCCATTGCCTTCGCGGGCACGGGCACGTTTGCCGTGCCTTGCCTAGAGGCACTTAAAAAAACAACAGACATTAAGTTAATAATTAGTCAGCCACCAAAACCTTCTGGCAAAAAACGAGTATTAATTAAGAGTCCCGTATGTTGGATGTCAGAAAAATTGGGCCTGCAAATAGCTATACCGCGAAACATTGAAGATATCAACGATAAAATTTCATCATTAAATCTTGAGCTTTTAATAGTTGCGGACTATGGTCAAATAATTCCCAATTCGACGCTTAAGATACCGAAATATGGATGTTTGAATATTCATCCGTCACTACTTCCTCGCCATCGCGGTCCGGCACCAGTGGTGGCCACCATTTTGAATGGCGATTGTGAAGCTGGAATTACGATCATTAAAATGGATGAAAAAATGGATCATGGGCCGATTGTCGCCCAAGAGCGCTGTCCCCTAAGCGGACGCGAAACAACCTCCGATTTAGAGGCCAAGTTGGCACAAAAAGCCAGCCAATTAATTGTTAAATACTTGCCGCAGTTTCTAGCCGGTAATATAACGTTACGGGAGCAACAACATGAATTAGCTACTTATCATAAGCTTCTCAAACGGTCTGACGGAGAATTAAGGTGGACAGAAACAGCCGAGCTTATTGAAAGAAAATTTCGGGCCTATTATCCATGGCCTGGAATATGGCTCAAAAAAAATATTCACGGGCAAGAAAAGATTATAAAATTATTGGCTGTTGAATTATTGTCAGGACCAGTGCCTGTTTTGGCTCCGGGAACATTTTTTTGGAAGGATGATATTTTAGGAATTACTACTATCAAAGAAGCTCTTAAAGTTAACTTTTTACAAATTGAAGGGAAAAAAGCACTAACTGGGGAGCCATTCTTGCGAGGTTATGAAGACATAATTATCAGGATATAATCTCTAAAAATAACAACCCCCATAAGGGGGTTGTTAAATTAAAGAATTGTTAATTCTTAATAGCGGTTGCGCGATCCGCCGAAATTCTGTCTGCGCTGACGATTACAATCTCTACAATAGACTGGACGGTCAGTGGACGGCTGGAATGGCAGTTCTTTAATATCCGTATTGCAATTCGCACACTTTAAACCCATGCTTGATACATCAACCATGGGTCGTGGAGTAAACCCGCGACCACCAGAGAACCCGCCCTGTCCTTGAGGGGCGTAGTTTCCATCATTTTGGAATACCATGTTAAATAGTCACCTCGCTTTCATCCCTTGTTGGGATTCGTTCTAAAGCCCGACTATTTAACTTGGCGATGGAAACTCGCATCTTTATAGTTAAAATCGTTCGCCGCTTTAAACGTGAAGGTATCATAGCAGATGCTGCGTAATGTGTCAAGCGGCAGGGGTAATGTGCAAGCACATATGGCGGTTTCCCCTACAATGGGGAAATGGCTATATCTATGTCAAAAACAATTAAAGAAGAGCGTTTAAGATGGGTACTCC
>Ga0075974_118_pt1 | contig 24801 bp, 23 predicted proteins | sample RifGroA2_FD_68000 | JGI IMG/M metagenome (GOLD analysis project Ga0075974, IMG submission 68000) | Parcubacteria bacterium GW2011_GWA2_46_9
GCGAGCCGCGCCGTGCGCGGCGAGCCAGTGTTTCCATACCTTTCCGCGCTTTGCGCGGCCGAATCAATCGGCAAAATTCCTGAAAGTTTGATTGTGGTGCGTTTGTTTGACGAAATCCGAACCTTTTTTGAACGGAATTGATGGCGCGCTTCGCGCGCCAAACTGAACGCTCGGGCGGGCAAAAAGGAAGGGGGTTGGGGGGAAGGAATTTTTGCCCGCTCTCGCTTTCCGCCGCCGCCGAATTTCGTATTTCGCTTTGCGAAATGCGCCGCCAAGAACTTTGTTTGATTATTTTCATTTTATTTGGTAGTATAATAATAAGAGCAATAACCTTGTATACTACAATACTACCAAAACTTTATTTATATGACAAGTGGAAAAACAATCAGCGAAAATATCAAGAAAGTGCGCACCAAACTTGGCTTGACCCAAGACGATTTAGCCAAGAAAGCGGACATCAAATATACAACGCTTATGAAGGTCGAAAGCGGTACGGTGAATAAGCCAAGCGTTCAAACTATGGCGAAAATCGCCAAAGCGTTGAGTGTTTCAATTGAGGATTTGATAAAATGAAAATGAGTATTGCAAAAGTGTCGGGGGGGGGTAAACTATAAGTAAGGTCGTGTATAGTTAAACTAACTAATTTTTAAAAACAACAATATGCAAATAGCACAAAGCAAAACAAGAGAACAATTTCCGTTAAGCACAAAAAAGGTCTTGAAAAAAACAATCACGGGTACTTTGGTTTGGATGATTTTATTGCTCATCATTTTGGGCGTTCTTGTCGCCGTTTCAAGTTCGGGGACTGATACTGGCGGCTGGCTAGGAATAGCAACTCTTGGTATTTTCGGTTTAATGTTTTTCATTCTTTTGGTAGTTTATCTTTACCAACGCTGGTACTATGCGGTTTATTTTTACGATTTGACACTAGACTATATAGTTATAAAGAAAGGGCCGATTACTCCGCAAGAAATTACAATTCCCTATGAGCGGATTCAAGATGTATATGTTGATCAGGACCTTTTGGACAGAATCTTCGGTCTTTACGATGTCCACTTGTCTAGCGCAACAATTTCTTCGGGAATGGCGGCGCATATTGATGGCGTTGAAAAACCGGCGGCTGATGGTTTGCGAGCCATGTTACTGCAGACAGTAAGCGAGCGTATTAGTAAAAAAAGAGTTCCGGTGCCGCCTCAACCTCAACAATAATTTTTAAATTAAATCTATGCTAAACAACGAAATTGTAAATTACATTAAATCCGAGCTTGTAAAGGGTGAGGGTAAGCAACAAATAACGGATTCTTTGATTAAAGCTGGCTGGCAGAATAATGATGTCCAAGAAGCTTTTAATTCTCTTTCTGCCCCCGCTTCTCCAATCGCGACATCGCCTCAATCTACAAGCGAAATAGTAACGGAGAAAAATTATCCAATTACAAAACTTTGGATTTTCAAGGCACCAATTATTATTATAGTTATATCAATTGTTGCGTTGCTTTTTGGATATTACTTTCCATATTTATTAATTGCGTTGCCGATTTATTTAATCGCCAATCCTTTAATCAGAGCAAATTTTCATTATTCTACCGAGGAAAAGTTCTTTGATGTGAGGCAAGGAGTTTTTTCCAAAAAACAACGCCACCTGCCTTATGGAGTAATTCAAAATGTTTTAGTAAAGCAAGATTGGTTCGATAGAATTTTTGGCCTTGCTTCGTTTTCTGTTGAAAATGCATCGCAGGGTGGCGGTAAGGGATTTTTTGGTGGAAGTAAAAGTTTTAGGCTGGGCGGAACTTACCAACAACAAGGAGAATCGGTTGGTTCTTCAGGCAACAAAGTCAATATTCCAGGTTTAAAAAAGAAAGACGCAGAAGCCATAAAACTTGTTCTCTTACAGAAAATGAAAGAGAATCCTATTGAGGATAGTCAATCAGGATTATAGGAAGCGCGCCAGCTTTACTGGCACGAAATTCGGCGGCGGCGGAAAGCGAGGGCGGGCAAAAATTCCTTCCCCCCAACCCCCTTCCTTTTTGCCCGCCCGGGCGTTCAGTTTGGCGCGCGAAGCGCGCCATCAATTCCGTTCAAAAAAGGTTCGGATTTCGTCAAACAAACGCATTACCAAAATGGCTTCCACTAAAAATCTACAAGCATACATCGTTGGATTGGCTCTTGGTATGAACAATTTAGGTTATAAACCGAATCTCCAAACATTACGACAAAAAACAGTAAAATAAAGTACGCAATTAGATTGGCAAAAAATTATCCAATATTCATCAAAGATATTAATTTCTGAAAAAAATGATAAGTGGGGTGCCGTAAGGCATAAGGGTTCTACGCCCAAGGCGCATCCCCGCCTGCCGCCTGCCTGACGGCAGTCAGGGCGGGCAGGAGCCGCGGGTTTGAAAGTCCCTCCTCCGGCATTTACATTTCTCTTCAATACAAATACACCCCGCCAAACGGAGCGCCATAAGACGGTAAAAAAACTTGTTACTTTTTATCAGTCAAACCGACGAAAGACAAACTCCCGACCATTGTTTCAAAATCGCTAAGATTGACCCGCAGTGACTCCTCGTCAACATTATAAGGATAAAGAGTAAAGCTATAAACATTATTCTCTTTAAAAGCGTAATAAGCCAAAAAATGATTTGATGTCCCGGCCGCTGTCTGCTCAACCTTCAACAGACGATTGCCGTTTATCTCTTCCCAGCTCTTTTTGACCGGCTTGTCATAAGCATCTTTAGACGGTATATTTTTGGCGACCCACTTTTCCGGACTAGAATTTTTCCCAACTGATGCCGCCATATCGGCAACTGTAATAATAATCTGTTCGCCAATAGACCAAGTTTCAGTATCTTTAGGAATGGGCTGTCTTTCTTTTTTAGTAAGAATAGCTATGCCGTCAAGACGCTCATGAAAATACCATCCGGCCGGAACAGTTACTCTAAAGTTGTAAATATCATTTTGAAAAGTGCGGTCATTTGCGGCAGACACTTGTTTGCGCGGCGGAGGGGATGTATCTACAATGTGCCAAGCTGACTGATCGCGCGACAACGACCAAATCGCGCCGCCAGACATTACTGCCACCGCCAAAACAACTACTAAATAACTAATGCTTTTTTTGTCCATATAGTACGAAAATTTCACTCTCGCGTCATCAATAAAACATCCACTGATCTAAAAATACCGCACGAATAACCTAGTAGTAATCAAAGTGATGGGCGAGATCGAGTCCGGGAGACACTAAGCGACATTGATGCTTAGCGTCTCCGCTATAGACTCGACCCTTGGATGGTTAAATCTTGGCGGATCGACGTAACCGTGCCACTCCGGCCAAAATACGTGCTGACGGTTCATCTTTGGGCTTCAATTCTCCTGTTTCTGCCACTTTTTTTCCGCCCTTGATTCGCTGCTTATTGTGGCCTTTACAGCCACTATCAGACTCATCGTCCTGATCCCCTAGATTTCTAGGAGTAACAAGCCATGGTGGCCCAAACCATAAAAACAGCACCATGCCAATCAATTTTAAAAATTCTTTCACCCAAGTCATACCCTCCTCCTTTTGTGGTTAATCCACTATTGACGGGTGTATTACCAACTATCATAGCAAAACCTGCTACTTAGTCAAGGGATAAAATATTCTGAAAGCGTTTGCGTTGTAATTCGCGCCAAGCCCTAATTTTTTTGTGATCACCTGATAGTAAAACTTTTGGCACGCGATATTTTTTACCTTGCCAAGTGATGACCTCTGGCCGCGTAAAATGCGGATATTCGGGGTGGCTTATAGCTTCTGGCTTATAGCTTCTGGCTTTTGCTTCTCGAAGAAGCAAACTATTCCAGTGAGATTCTTCGGCCAGTGATTCCAAGCGAATAACGCCGGGCAGAAGTCGGGCCACGGCCGAGATAATGACCATAGCGGCCACATCTCCATCCGTCGTAACATAGGGGCCAATGGAAATTTCATTCGCCTTTCCACCAAAGGCGGATCCGCCTCGGGCGGACAAAATAATTTTCACCCTCTCGTCAATTCCTTCATAACGGCCGCTTATGAAAATTAGCTCATCATATTTGCGCGACCAATCATAAGCCGTCTTTTGCGTAAACTGTTTACCTTTGGCCGACAACAATATAATTTTAGCAGCTCTGCGTTCTGTGTTCCGTGTTCTGCGTTCAATAGCTCTCATAGCCCTCAAAATCGGCTCCGCTTTCATAACCATGCCCGCTCCCCCGCCATACGGAGTATCGTCAGTGGTATGATGTTTATCGGTCGTATAATCTCTGATGTTATGCGCTTTTATGGTAATCAATTTTTTCTGCTGGGCGCGCTTCAAAATAGACTCATTGAAATAAGAGTCAAAAATTTTGGGAAAAAGGGTGAGGATGTGAAAGCGCATTGTTAGCTTCTTAGGCATTAGCTTATTAGCTTTTTAGCTATAATCAAATATTGATATTTTACAGAAATGACAGAGTTAATAATAACCATTGACATCATGCTCGTCCAGTAGTAAGTTAAACAATAAAGGAGGGGATACAATGTCAAAACCAATACTTGCCGGAGCTCCACTCGGTAGTAGTGCTAAATTCGCGCAGTATGTGATCTGCCAGGGGCATAGGCCCACAACCCTTGATCAAGTAACTAGCCATTTCGAAAACTGCACATCCTGCCAGCGCGAGGTTGACAAGTACAAGGCGGATCTCAATTCCGATAAGTGGCGTAATCGCGAGTAGTGGAATCCAAAACGACCATCATCGGCTTGAGCTTATCCTGAGGCCACGAACGTTGCCGCGCGCATCTTCAAGATGAAGATCCGTGCGGCGTTTTTTTTGAATAAGGTTACCCCGCCCCGCCGCGGCGGGGCGGGATTGTTTTTGTCCGCGCATTCACCCCCGCGGTGCGGGGGGTTCTGCACACAAAAACAAAAAGACCTAAAACAGGCCCTTCACATCTCGTTCTATAAAATTTGTTCTCGCTCTCCTGACCTCGCCACTATTGCCCGTGATGGGGTCAGAGGGGCGGCTAACGTGTAAATCTACCAAGAGGTAGCTCGTTAGCCGCAATGTTGGTTCTCATACGAACTCAACCGCCACGTTGGCTCTAAACGGTAGTAGCCCCTTTAGGAGCACCATTCCGATCGGCTCCTCATCGCCTTCGCGACGGACGCTGTAGGCCCGCCAATTTGGCAACCAAGTGAGCTTGAGCTTCATGGCCGACCCTCCTTTCTGCCCAGTTTTTGACCGGACAATCTCAATTATACCAAATTTTCCACTAAAAAGCAACCCCGCACCTATTTTGCTCCCGAAAACAAGTAAATAGTTAGAGCAACTAATTTACTTTGCAAACAACTGCGGCGCTGTGCCCGAATAGGGCAGGGCTATTCGCCCTTGCGCCGTCGTTGAAATCGGCGGCAAAATAGGTGCGGGGTGCTTTATAACTAATTGCTGATTTTAGATCTTTAGATCGTCAACCGCGCTTGTGTCAATGTCTTCAAGCTCATCGCGATTGGGCCTAGGGCCTCGACCGCCACGGTCGCCACGATCACTGCGACCTTCGCTTTCCATTCTTTCCTGACGAGCTCTCCTGACCTCATCTGGTTCGTAAATCTTGAGGTTTACGCGAGCGTTGTTCTTGGCACCGACGATGCGAAGCAGGGTGCGGAGAGCACGGGCAGTCTGGCCGCGGCGGCCGATGACGTAGCCCATATCTTCCTGATTGATGTGAAGGGTTATGAGTACCCCCATCTCATCAACGGTTCTCTCTGTGCGAACGTCTTCCGGATGGTTGACGAGCGCTTTCACGACTTGCTCCACGAACTGTTGATCTTGCATGACTTCCATGTCAGTTTTTCCTTCTTAGTCGTACCTTGATTAGGTATTATCAATGTCCCAGCACTGTCGACCTCGCTTTAATTTCGGCTGTTATTGCCTAGCTATCAGTCCTGGCCCGCCTTGGGCGGGAATGCGGGAAGGATAGCAAAGGGGAGGGGGAAAGTCAAGGGTATGTACATTTCGCCGCTCCGCGGGTTAATAATTTTTGCCCCGCAATTTAGGATAATAATTTTTTGCGGCTTCGCCGTAGTGAGATTTTTTACCACTCTTTTGCTCGCCCAAAAGAGTAGCACAGAAAACGGCACCCTCGGCGTCCGCGCCTGCCTGCCAGCAGGCGGGTCGGGGTACCGTTCGTCGCTCGAGCGGCGCTTGCTCCTCCGCCACCATCGACGCGGCGTCTATGGAGATTGATCGGTTGTGCGGCCTAGGGCTCGGGCAATATTGATAATCCTCCTAGGGCATCGCGGAGGACGTTAGAACCGTCGTGCGACGGCAGGGTGAACATATTTATGTACCTGATCTAAGGCTAATGACTATGCGCTATGGTATCTCCCCGCTATTTTTTACAAGAAAGAGGGGGTCAACGACTGACATAAAACTACTTCCATCCCGGTAGACTACAAATCTTGTGAAATCTGATTTGATGCCTAGCTTGTCGACTGTTCGTACAAAATAGAACAGCCCTTCCCCTTCGAAATTCTTATCTTTATATTCGTTGCTAAGTAAATTCCTGTCTATCGCGTCAGTTAATTGGGGGTAAGACCCGGGAGAACGATACAGCTCATAGTGTGAAAAGGAATCATCGCTTACTGGCGCCCAACTGATCACCATAATCAATTTCTGGTTTTCATAATCTCGAGTAAGTTTGAAACCGGAAGGAGGACTGGGTTTAAAATCTACTCTCAGATCATTTGAAAAGAGTCCTTCGTTTCCAACCTTATCCACGGCCTTAATTTTATAATAATGATATGCATCGCTTTTATCACTCGTATAATCATTATAAAATGTTTGAGTAACGAGGTCACTATTAATTTTATACACCATCTGTATTTTTGGCGTCGACATATAAATATTATACCCGGCGACATCGCTTTCAAGATTAGGCGACCACGTGAGCTGAACGCCCTTTTCATTAATTACCCCTTTAACATCTGATGGCGAGGCAGGCTTCTCCCATCTACCGCTTACTTCAGAAGAAAGTATTGATTCTTGCCCACTGGTATCAACTACTTTAACAGAGTAGTAATATGTAATGCCATTTTCAGTGTTCGTATCTTGGTATTTATTATCGATAACATTTTCCTTCAAGATTTCTTTTCCGTCAGAAGGTTGAATTGTTCGATAAATGTTATAATGCGAAAAATTCTGTATAGGAGCATTGTCCCATTCCAAAAGTAGAGAGGCCTTCGCTTCAGTTACTCGTAAATTGTCTGCTGTGCTAATTGAGACCAGATCGCTGTTCGTAATCCCCAACCCAAGGTAGCGCATGATTTGGTAAGCGGCATTTCCGTCCTTGAGATAGTAACGCTTGCCGTTGGCAGGATTTATATACCAAGCTTCGCCTTTTGATTCTACTTGTAGAAGAATCTTTCCCTTAAGTCTAGTCTGGAGTTGCGTGTTTATAACAAGACGACCGGTACCAAGAGGATTAAGGTCGTTTTTGACCTCATCGCCGTCGAGGAAACCGTCATTGTCTGAGTCTCTGCTATTGGGATCGGTTTTAAGACCTTCTTCGAGTTTATCAGGCAGACCATCGCTGTCGGTATCTGTGTCATTAAATCTATCTTCTATGCCTACGGGGATTTTGGAGAGATCAGCGTTTTTTATACCCAAACCTGAAGAACGCAACAAATCATACGCCGCAGTGCCGTCCCTAAGATAGGTGCGTTTATTATCGGTTGGGTTGACATACCAAGCTTCGCCCCTTGATTCTACTTGTAAAAGAATGCGGCCACGGACACGGTCGTTCAAAGAAGTAGCGCTGCTATTCTGTGCAACAACAAGGAAAATTATGGCTACGATCACTCCAAATAGTCTAGAAGGTTTCATATGGTAATAGTATACAATAAAAACACAAAAATCCCCAACCCCATAAAGGGGTCAGGGGCTTTTTCAAGGCATCGTGGAGGATGTTTCAGCCCAAGGCTGATCCGCCTATGGCGGAAGAACCACAAACTTAGCGACAAACCGAGCTTTTACATCCCGGATTTGGCTCTATGTTGTTTCTGGCGCTAATTCAGATGGTGCTATTTCCGCAACGGGTTCGACTGATGTTTCCGCAGCTTGCTTGTCGGCAATCGCGGTAGCTTTGGCGGTTGCTTCTGCTTGCTTGGCGATTGCTTCTTTCGCAACGGCCGCGCGATTCTTGCTTATTTTAACGATACGGCGCTTCTCACCCGTAACTATCCCTTGATCAATCAATAAATTATTAACGGTGTCGGAGGTTGTGGCGCCCTTGGAAATCCAATGCTTCACGCGATCAGCTTTAATGACAATCGTTGGCGGATTGGTACGAGGGTTAAAATGCCCAAGAATCTCAAGGTTGTCACCCCAAGGATCTTTGCTTTTTTCTGAAACAATCAAACGATACGTTGGCTGTTTTTTCTTCCCGACGCGGGAGAGGCGGATGGTTAGCATAGTTGGAAGTATATAGTATTCAGTATGTGGTTTCTAAACAAAAGACGCCATTTAGGCGATGGGCATAGTGTAGAGGAAGGGTGATTATTAGTCAAGGGTAAACATTTTTTTGGCCCCGCCAAGCGGGGCATGAATTTTTGTTCCTTTCTTGCTCACCCGAAGAAAGGAACCGAAAGAACGGTGCCCTCGGCGTCCGCGTCGGGGCGCTCGGCTCGCTTGACAGAGCGGCGATGAACTCCTCCTTCGCATTGCGGGGGTCGTCAAACACATCGCCGCTTAGTCTGCCTCGCTCGCCGGTGCGCCCACGACGTGGCGCCTATGGGATAAATTCAATCCAATTAATTGCCCGAGCCTTAGGACCCGGGCTGTGAACAAAATCCCGCCTAGGCAAAACGTCGATGGTAGATGAACAAAGGGTGATGATAAGCGGCGGCTTGTTTGACGAGTCCCGACGTTACGGCGGGATAAGGAGTACTCCTTCTTCTCAATCTCCTCCATTTTCAGCGATAGAACTTTGGAAGTGCCGTCGTCGCCCATAGTGACGCCGTAAAGCATATTGGCCTCATGCATGATGGCGCGGTTATGAGTTATGACAATAAACTGGGAACGATGAGATAGCTGGTCAATAATTTCGGCGAGTCGCGCCGAGTTAGCTTCATCCAGCGCCGCGTCCACTTCATCCAAAACTACGAATGGCGCCGGATTATTTGAAATAATAGCGCAGATGAGAGCGAGCGAGGTCAAAGCCCTCTCGCCGCCAGAGAGCATATTTATTCCCTTTAAGCGCTTGCCCGGCGGAGTGGCTTGAATTTCAATACCCACTCGCTCCGTTTCTTTATGCTCTTCGCTACCAGTTTCTTTTTTCCCCCGCTCTTCGGCGCCCTCTTCGTCCTCTGTTTCTTCGCTCATATTTTCCACTTCATAACTAACCTTAGCCAGCTTGGCATGACCGCCCTTAAAGAGAACCTTAAAGAAATGTTCAAAGTCATGTGCAATTTTTTGGAATGAGTCATTAAACTGACGGGCCACTGTGCTTTCTAGGTCTTCAATAATTTTATGCAAATCTTTAATCCCTTGTTTCAAGTCCTTGGATTGTATACTTAAAAAATCAAACCTGCTCTGGGTTTCTTCATATTCACGAATAGTCTCTGGATCAATGCTACCGATTTCAGCAAGACGCACCTTCAGCTGATCAATTTCTCTCTTTAAACTTTCTTTCTCACCAGTGCTCATCGCGAGCGCTGTTTTTTGCTCGGGCAAGACAAAACTTTCGCCCAATTCTTCGCGCATTGACGCCTCCAGCGACTCCCTAGTCGCATTGAGGCGCGCCATCACTACTCGGTACTCATTTTCCTCATTCAAAAGCGCGGTGGCTTCCTGCCTTTTGCTCTGCAAGGCGCGTTCTAATGCAAAAAACGTCCGATTTTTTTCATCTTCGGTCTCCTGAAATTTCTGCATCTCTTGTTGCAGAGATTTTAGTTCTTTGTCCAGCGTTTGTTCCTCATGATGCAGTTTTTCTATTTCTTGAGCGAGCCGCTCGCTATCAATACCGACGTTTTCTCCTGCCACTAAGTGCTTGAGATTGCCTAAATGCTCTTGCAAAGATCGCAATATATTTTTAAGATTCGCCGCGTTGATAGCCGCGTTATCTTTAAGCAAATCCTCTAACGACCCGAGGGATGCTTCAAGCGCCGCAAGATCGGACAATAATTGAGCGGGCATAAGCGACTGCCCTTGTTGCTTCGGCACCGTCTGCCTGGCCAGCTCATTTCTCAAATTAAGCAGTCGCTCACGTCTCGCTTCTTTGGCTTCCCAACTCCCTTGGTGTTTTTTAGCCAAGATCTCAAAGCGCTCGCCAGATGGCGCCGTTTTTTCCATGACCGCGAATTGTGCCTCCATTTTTTTCAACTCCTCGTCAGCTTTAACACGCCGAACACTAACATCATTAAGCGCTTTCTCCTTAAGCCGAAACTCGGCTATTAGTTCGTAAAAATAACCGCCATAATAACGCTCTTGCATTATCTTGAGTTCGCTTGCCACTTGATCGCGTCTTTCTAAACGACGCACTTGACGCGTGAGCGAGCGCAGGCGCGGGGCAATTTCCTGAATAAGCGCTTCGCCTTGACGCAAATTCTCCGCAGTTTGTTCAAGTTTTCTTAAGGCGTCCTCTTTTTTAAGCTGAAGATGGCGCGTCCCGGCTGCCTCATCAAAAAATTCTTTTCGCTCAAGCGGCCCCATAGACAAAATGATGTCCACCATCCCTTGACCAATAATGCTGTATGTTTTTTGCCCAAAACTGGCCTCTGCTAGAAGCATGTTTATGTCTTGCAAGCGAACACGATTACCATTTAAGAGATACTCCGATTCTCCGCTCCGATAAAGACGCCGCTTAATGACAACTTCAGAATAGTCAACTGGCGCGCGCCGATCTTCATTGTTAAGATGCAGGGAAACCTCGGCCAGGCCTACCCGAGCCCGTTTATCTGTGCCGGAAAAAATTACATCTTCAGATTTTTTGCTCCGAAGCGTCTTTAAGCTCTGTTCTCCCATCACCCAACGCACGGCATCGGCCAAATTGGACTTGCCGGATCCGTTTGGACCAACAATAGCCGTGATGCCACGCCGCCCCGAGCCACGGGGGTGAGGAAACTCTAATGTTATTTTTTGGACAAATGATTTGAACCCTTGAAGTTCAAGTTTTTCTAAATACATAAAAAGGTAGATGATAGATAATTAACCCCTGGCTCGTGGGGGTTTATCCCGTTAGAAATAATACCCCGCCGCTTACGGCGCGGGTTGCTGTTTGAGATAATTCCCATGGGGATTTAAATACCCCGCGGTAATTTCTAACGGGATTTATACGTCTAGTATAAAATAATTAATGCCGAGCGTCGAGACTTGGTTCCCATCCGCATCAATCGCCTCTACTTGCCCCCTCACTACACTGTTAAATAATATGGTAAAATACTCTTAATGTTATTAGCTACAGATTACCGGTTAAAGCGATAAATGAATGACTCTTAGCGTTATTAGCATTGGCATTATCTTCAACGCTCTGGCGTGTGGGTTTGTGTCAGCCATCGCCTTGGCTTTGGTGATTTTTTTACATGGGCGATGGGCGCACCTAGACCTCGCCATGAAAGCTTTCACTTGGTTTTGGTTGTTTACCAGCCTAATTTGGGCATTTAGCTCAATCCGCTATATACTTACAGGCTTTGGTTATACCGGTCAACTAATTGGGTATCTTGATATAAATGTGCAAGCGGCGGTTTTTTTTGGTGGCCCGTCTCTTTTTTACTATGTTATTTTACGTGTGTTTAAAAGCAAACGATTGGCTAATATTTTAGCCGTTATTTCATTTATTCTTGGCTTAATATCTCTTTGGTTCGTGCTCAGTCCAAACGGATTACCCGTTAGAGATGTAACTGATTTTTCCACCGATTCCACCATCAACAGCACCTCATTTGCCATCTTCAGTGTCCAAATCAGCGTTCTTATCTTCCTACTGCTCTACAACATTATATCTGGCTGGAGGTATTGGCGACAGGATCAAAATCAGTCATTCTTATACGAATCGCTATATTCTCTTTCTATCCTCGTTTATGTTATTCTCGGTAGTATTGATGAATCAAAAATAATCACCGGCTGGCCCCTAATCGCTTTTCGTCTGCTCTATAGTGGATCATTTTTGTTCGCCTACTTGGTGATTATGCAAGATGAAGAAGCGCAACGGACTTATTTCGCGGATGAACAACTGCGTCCAGCCGCGACCTAATATGCCCCGTTAGAAGTCTGATTCAGCACAATTATCAATCTTTATGGTCATAAGACAATCTACCAACTAATTAAAAGCTATTATTGCCTGCCCGCCGAATGGGCGGGACTTCTAACGGGGTATGCCTGACATTAAAAAAATACAACCTGAAAAAGCGCCAAAGATGAATGACAACAAACAAGAAGCACTGACCAATCCTTTTCAAACAGTGGATGCTTCAATAGCGCCTGTTTTTGACCAACCTATATCAGAGCACTACCATTCCATCTTCATCAGGCTGATTACAACTTTTTTCCTTTTGTCTGTCACTCCAATTACCTTATCGGCCATCTTGACAGCCGCCATCTATCAGAGTTCTATTCGCGAATTTTTGCCAGAATCTAGCGTCCAACATATTGAGCAAGTACTGCTTGCTCAAAATACGCTAATACTCTTGTTAGTTGTTATCATGGTTGTATTTGCCGGCAGCCTAATTTCCGCCTCGTTAGTACGCCCCTTAAAACGTCTCTTGCAATTGACGCGCTTAGTTAGCGAAAGTAAATTGCAGTATCAGTTAAAAGTTGCGGCAGCTGATGAAATTGGTGAATTAACTGAAGCTTTTAACACCATGATCAGAAAACTACGTGAGCAGCAAACGCGTGAACGGGTTATGAGCCAAATGAAATCTGAATTTATTTCTATTGCCGCCCACCAGCTTCGCACTCCTCTCTCCGCGGTCAAGTGGACTATCAAAATGATGACTGATGGCGATCTCGGCGCAATTAGCAAAGAACAACGTGAGTTCTTGGAGCGCGGATATCAAGTTAATGAACGTATGATCGCTTTGGTCGGCGATCTCTTGAACGTGGCGCGCATTGAGGAGGGGCGCTTTGGTTATCGCTTTACCCCTGTTGATTTTATTGATTATATCTCCGAGTTTATTAAACGATATGCGCAGCAGGCCCGATCACAAAATATTGAAGTAGTATTTGAACCACCCCAAACTTCTCTGCCAAAACTTAACATTGACACTTCTAAAATGGACTTGGTGCTGCAAAATCTTCTTGATAATTCTATTAAATACTCTTATCGCGGCGGAGTAGTAAGAGTATTCATCACCATGTTGCCGCAGTTTGTTGAAATTACCGTGGCGGACAACGGCGTCGGCATACCCAAACATCAAATACATAGAGTTTTCACAAAATTCTTCCGAGGAGACAATGTGGTAAGGCTACAAACCGAGGGGTCGGGATTGGGTTTGTTTATTGTTAGAAACATCATTAAAAATCATGGGGGCGACATTAGAGTTGAATCTGAAGAAAATAAAGGTACAAAAATGATTTTTACTCTACCGACTTCCAAAGAACTGATCCCGCCGCACGAAATTACCTTTGAGGAATTTATCGGCGGACTGTAAAAGACCGTAAAGCCGTAAGCCATAAGGCCTAAGCATACGAAAGTACGAAATCAATCCCGCACCTTCACCGTGGAGTATTGAACTCCGCGGGAAGGATTGATGATATCCATGTCCCCCCGCACCTTTACAAAGGCGCTAGGTTCATCCCCGCGGCAAGACCGGATGGTATTCTGGAAGGTGCGGGATCAATACGAATGTACGAAATAGCGTTTGGCCAAAGAATAGATTATTTTTCGTACCTTTCGTATCATTTCGTAATTTCGTAAAAATTTTCGTATCAACAGAATTCACAAGTGTTGGCGGCTTGCTGTTTGTGCTCCCCCTTCTCGGGATCGCCGCAACATTCCTTGCAACAATATGCAACGCCACCCCAAACGTGAATGCCCTCTGATTCCTTTTTCTTTTTGTGGCATTTCACGCACTCTAATATTTTTTCTTCTTCCATAAGATAATATATTAAAATTATTTAAAGCTGCTATTACGATACCGCGATAGCGTTCTTTGTGTCAACGCGACGGTTATAATAAAGCTTAACGACCTCAATCAAGCAAACATCAAGCAGAGCGATACCAATAACCACCGCCGCATCTCGAGCGGACAAGGGAATTGTGCCGAGAAAGCGATTCATTACCGGCAAATAAACGGCTGGTATCATCATCGCAAAACCTAAACCAATGGAAAACAAAAGATACCAATTATCAAAAAAATTCTCCTGCCAAAGCGGCTGATGGAATGATTTAATGGAAAAAATATAAAACAGCGAATCTGTGGACAAAAGAGCGAAGATAATCGTACGCACGTAAGCTAAATCGCCCCCCCAATGAACGTAATACCAGTAAAACACGCCGATGAACAAAAAGTCGCGCAGGAGAGCAATACCAAAAACAATCATCTTGCCGGCAGAGTCAAGCACCGGGGCCGATCGGCTAATAGGCCGGCGATCCATAACATCTGGCTCTGCTGGCTCAAAAGCTAGGGCAAAATTGGGAAGACCGTTCTCAACCAAATTACCCCAAAGAATCTGAACGGCCGATAACGGCAAGGGCAAACCCAAAACCAAAGATGCCATAACGAGAAGAAAGGCGGTAAATGAACCCGACAGAAGTAAAATAGTTACTTTTTTGATATTATCAAAGGCTACACGACCCTCTCTAATCGCTCCGACAATGGTGGAGAGCCCGTCATTGAGTAATACCAAATCGGCCGCTTCCTTGGTAACATCGGTAGCCGAACCAACAGCCACGCCGATATCGGCCGCTTTCAGAGCCGGTGCATCATTAACGCCATCGCCGGTCATGGCCACGGCTTCGCCATTTTTTAAAAGCGCCCTGACGATGCGCAACTTATGCTCGGGATTAACACGGACACAGATGTCAATGTGATGAATAGCTTTTGCCAAATCTTCGTCAGAGTAACTATCAAGTTCAATACCATCAACAACATTGTTCTCCCCTGACCGAAAACCTAATTCACTGCCAATAGCCATGGCGGTTAACCGATGGTCACCGGTAACCATAATAACGCGTACCCCCGCTCGTCTGGTCAGGCGTAATGTTTCCTTAACATCGGCGCGGATTGGATCGCGCACGGCTACCAAACCGCGAAAGGTTAAGTCGGTCATAAATCTATGAAGAGCCTCGTCATCATCAGGATCAACACCCTCCTTGATTATCCGATCGGCCAAACCGATTAATCTATATCCTTCGCCGGCCAATGCTTCAATGTCCATAATTATCTTCTGACGATCATTTTCTAACATCGGACGACCATCACCGTGTCGGTTAGATTTTGCCAATAATATCTCTGGCGCGCCGCTCACGAAACAGTGGATACTTTCAACAGCATCGGTGTCTCCGTGAAAAGCGGCAATGTATTTAACACTGGAGTCAAAGGGTAAAAAAGCACGTTTGGGATAAGAATGATTGACGGCTGTTAAATCCAAGCCGTTATTCAGGGCGTATTCTAACTTCGCCCGATCAGTGGCTTCGCCGTGAATACGATACTCGCCATTTATGTCCTCCCGCACGGCTTCGTTGGCCAGCGCCAGACACAGCAAAGGTCTTTCAGACGGACCGTCCGGCATGAATTTTTCAACTTTCATCACCCCTTCTGTTAGCGTGCCTGTTTTGTCAGCGCAAATAACGGTAACTGACCCTAAGGTTTCAGCGGCGATCGGGCGCCGCACCAGACCCTGCCGTTTAAGTATGCGTTGAGTAGAGACGGCCAGCACTACTGACAGTGCCGCCACCAACCCCTCGGGGATGGCAGAGACAGCCACCGCTACAGCCGTAGTGAATACGTCAATCCATCCCAAGCCCTCAAACAAACCAATCAAAAAAATTACTAAAGCAGAAATGCCGACCACCAAGCTAATAACATTGGCGAGCTTTTTTAAACGCTCCTGAAGCGGCGTTGTTTCTTCTTCTGCCTCCATGGTTAAGGCCGCTAATTTGCCAATTTCCGTTTTAGCCCCCGTAGCCACCACTACCGCGCGCCCGGCTCCCTGCTCAATCGTCGTTCCCATCCAAACCATATTATGACGATCGCCAATTTGAGCTTCCGACGCAACTACGGTCAGGTTTTTTTTGACTGGCGTGGACTCACCGGTCAACACGGCTTCTCCCGCTTCCAAATGATGAACCTCTATAAGACGCGAATCAGCCGGCACCTTAGCTCCAGTCTTGAGTTCAATAATGTCTCCCGGTACAAGCTCTTCTGCTTCCAGATGATGTAATCCACCCGCGCGAATTACAAATGCCTCCACGCGTATAATGGCTTTTAATTTTTCCAGTAAATGATTAGCGTGGTATTCTTGATAAAAACCTATTAACGTATTGACGATAACCGACAGGATAATTACCGTGGTATCCACCCACTCTTTAAGCCAAATAGTAAACACTGACGCGATCACCAAAATGTAAACAAGCGGGCTCTTGAATTGCCGAAACAACATTTCCCACCAGGTAACTGTGTGACCGCGCGGCAGCTCATTTCGACCATAAGCAACGATACGGTTAGACGCTTCGGCCTTTGTTAGACCTGATGCCGTATCTGTTTTTAAATTAGAAATAACCGTTTCCAGAGGAACGGCATGCCAATTTATGATGTTAGGATTGCGGTCGAGGGCCATGATATTCGAAACTTGCTACAAATTATAACACATAATTTCTAAACCACTGACTTCGTGCTCAAATTAAAGAAAGCGCCACTGGGGCGACCAGAGGGAATTGAACCCTCGCCGAGAGGACCACAACCTCTAGTGCTAACATTACACCATGGCCGCCCCGCTAGCGCCTTCTTTGTGTTTATTCTAAATATGGGCTCATAATAACGTCGTTATGCGCGGCTGTCAAAATTTAGAATGGTCTTGACCACGCGAATTGCGAGAGGTAGAGTAATCATTAAGGAAAGTCTAGTGGTTGGTCTTTTTAAAATATGAGGTATTTCTCCCCGTTTACCACCGCACCAGTCCCCCGCTCTGGCGGGGCTGGACGGTGTGGGGTTCCCTGCTTTGCCGGCAGGCAGGCGCTCCATGGAACCCCGTCCAGATCGTGGAGTACATCATCATCAAGGGCTAGGAGTAACGGGGTTCACTTACGCGCCCTAAATGGTGAAGGAGATGCGGTATAAAACGCTAACGCCCGATGCACAGTCAATTAAGCACAAGCACAAAGAGGAGGACAGAAATGTTGATGAACAAAATGAACTTGCATAGAGCAACAGTGAAACGAGTCACCCAACAGTTGCGCCGCATCGGTGCCAGTGTCCAGCGGCAAAACCCAACACAAGTCGGCTATGATCTTTTGGTCAATGGCAGCATTCGAGTCGCCGTCAAGGCGGCAAGGCCGACACTGCAACACAAACGCGTTAGTGTGGACGGTCACTCATACCAGTACCAGCACATTGCATGGTGCTTCAATTTTCACCGCCACGGAAGGTTCAGGCGAGACCAATGGTACGCGGACGTTATCGTCTGTGTGCAACTGAAAGCGGCTGGTCAAAAACCGCTCGTCATCCCGGTACAAAATATCACCGGGAAAACATTGATCGTTCTCAAAAATCGCCGCGGCTACGCCGGGCGCTACACCCAGTACCGCGACGCATGGCATCACATACTTCGTGACAAGCGCGCGGCGTGATCTTGGCAACGCAGTCGCACCAACGCCCCGCAGGGTCTAAAAACTCTGCGGGGATATCATTATACAAAATGTGACGGTCGTCACATTTTGTATATAAACCTCACCAGACTTGCTTTCGTAATTTCTTAATAATGTTAATTTCTACTAAAAAATCTATTTTAAATATTGCTCCAGCCAAGCAATGGCCTTGGTGATTGAGGCAAGGTCAGTAATCACGTGCTTATCCCCCGGCACAATTACCAACTCCTTTGGTTCGGCCGCGGCATTAAAGAGCGCATCTACTTCGGTGCGAGGCACTATCTCGTCTTTCTCGCCATGAATAAAAAGCGTTGGCACGCGAAGGGAGCGCATTTGCCATATTAAATTATAGCGCTGAAAATCTTGCCAAAATTGCGGCCCCACTTCTACCCGTTTTCCAGACGAAGTTAATCTGGAAGATACTCCTTGAGGATGAAACCCTTCGTCAAAAAGTACCTGTAGAATCTCATAAGGATGAGCGACTGATCCAATCATCACGAGGCACCGGATGTTTCTTGGACGAAGCGCCAGAATCGCCGTTGTCCCAAGCGAAAAACCGATAAGCCCAATGCGCACCCGATCCACGCTTGGTTGTGACTCAACGAATTCAAGAATGGACTCCACATCCTCGGCAAGTTTGGTAAGAGTCGTTTCGGCATAACTACCTTCACTCTCCCCACAACCGGATAGATCAAAACGATATCCAACAATACCTTGTTCCGCCAGAGCAGAAACTATGGTCGTAAATATGCCGCACTCGTCTTTGTTCCCATAAAATCCGTGCACCATGATCACCGCCGGATACTGCGGCTGTTCAACCGATGGTTTCGTTTCAAGCCCAATCAATTTTTCTCCACTAGAATTAACTACTGAAACTTTTTGTTCAACCATAAATTCTGGATTTTAGAGGATAAATTAAGTTGTTAAAATTTGGCTAATCTTAGCTAAAATAACTAAAAAATCTGAATTTTTAATGCCGAACCCCTTGACATATTTATTAGGTATGCTATGCTACTCTGTTCCCCAAAATGGAACATGTTCTTTCAAACAATTCGTCTTCAAATATATATAAACTATAAACTCTTTTAAGGAGAGAGTCCATCCCAAGCCATTTAGCTTTAAGCTGTAAGCACGATGCGCATTGGGGATGCAACGCAAAAAGGCGTGACTCTCTCCGAGTTGCGTCTTTTTGTTTAAAGGCGCCTCCCGACATGGAGGGTTAGGTCCTGCTGGAGCTTTTAAGCAGAGGCGGGATTGGTCACAAGGATAGTTTAATCTGGTTTACCCCGCTCTGCGGTGGTTTACACTGGATAATGCCATCCTCAAGACCTATTAACTCAAGCGGTCCACGGACCATACTTGAGTTCTAATCCCCAGATCAGGGAGCGTCTTGACAGAGCATAGATGGTTCGTTGAAAAATTGAGACCACGATAACATAGTGGACGAAACCCCATACCGTCCCGCTCGGCGGGACTGGTGCGTGGGTGAATAATTAGTAATTAGATAGTTAGCTGGTAAGTATAACCTTCTCCCTATAAAGTTTATGAACTAAAATTGTTCATAGATTTCACCGGGAGAAGGTAATAGTGTCTTCTTCTCGAGAAGCCCTCCTGGCTCATGCCCGTCAAAGGAGGATCGTTGGGCTCACGCCCGTCTTGAACGTCAACCCTTAGACGGTTCCGCGCCCGATAGCGCGGAGAGGAGGAGATATGATAGTTCTGTTTTACGGCGGCCGCCTTGGTGGCCGCAGGGATGAGAGAGTAGGGGTCACAGTTGACGTGACCCTAATAGAACACTTCCCTCCATCTGGACAGCATTCGATTGTCCGGTTGGACTTCCCGCAGGGAGAGTATGCCCTGCGGAACGGAGGGGAGGAAGCGATCGCGGCGGCGAAGACCGCCATGAAAAGTGTCCTCGACGAGATCGCTATCAGCTTGGATCCCATCTGGCAGCGGTATTACCCGTCCTGGGACAGTGTATTCATGGCGGGCAATGGCACCTTCTGGGGTGTCGTTAGGGGCACCCATTGCCGCCTGCACGGAGCAGAGCCGGATGAGCCCGTCCTCATTTATGAGGGGCCCAGGCTCAAGTGCAATCAGCACTCAGTTGGATGGGACCCCGATTTCTCCGAGGTCCGAAAGGTCGTGGTCTTTACGACCTTTCCACATGTCCTCCCAGACTTTCCGGGAATCCCTCAAGGGACCCCCATGGAAGTTGTGGAGCTCCCACGGCCCGAGGGGTGGCAGGACCCCACACTGTCATCCGAGTGCGGCGCATACTACCGCCGTGAACTCGGGCTCGAAACCGCCGAGTAGTAAAAAGGCGTCACCTGCCTGCAATACAAAAGTGGTGGTTGAGCAGTTTGCTCCGGGAGCCTGACCCGTTATCAAAGACAAATCGTCGGATTAACCAAGATTACCGACGTTAAAACTTCTCCGCCCAAGGTGGAAGACCGGTACGTAAGCGGACCGGATCAGTCCCGCACCGCGGGACTGACGAGGGCCAACGAGCCCAACGCTAATGATCTGGACCTAGGGACGAGACCGATGCAACTCACGGTCTCGCCTCCTTCTCCGAACTCGGTAGTGCTATTGTGCTAACGGGTTCAGAGGAGGATGCGAAAGGAGGGGAAAATGCATCCACCGTAAGTAACTAAACGCATGTATTGCGTAGGTGCCCACAACCGGACAATGTGGGGTCGGAGTCACATACCGACGGCGACAAGTTGTGAGGCCAAGAGCGGCAGAGCTCTCCAGTTGATTGAGCAATTAATCATGGCCAGTCTGTGACAAAACTGGCCCCTCCCCCGAACTCATTATTCCGAAATGGAACTAGGTACTTGTTGTACTGAACGCGACTGAAGTAAAATAAGCGTAGTGGGTTCAGGGGAGGGAATTGATCGTTGACAAAGACCAAGTTGTCTCGCTCTAGGCAATGACTGCTTTGGGCCATAAGCCTTAAGCCATAGGCCGTAAGCTATTAGCGTCGCTTAGGGTGAGACAATTTGATCAAACAACAAACACAGTCCGCCCGAAGCGGACAGGAGGTGAATCATGAAACAGCTCGCGGTCAATACTGCGCTCCTGCAGATAGGGCGAGAGGTGTTCCCTGTGTATGGGGATGACGATACGGGGTTCAGCATTCTCGCCGAAGACTTGTCTCCACTCAATCCGAAGGTATTGTATGAATCGCTTGACGAGCTCTTCTTCGCGCTCGTCAACCTGAACATCACGCCCGAAGGGCTGGCGTGAAAGGAGGGAGTAGGATGATGACAAAAAAACAGAGGAGATTCTTTGGTCTCGTCGTGCTCTACGGTTTTGCCGCCATCTTGGTGGGGTTGACCATCTGTGTCGCGATCAACTCCCCCACGAAGCCGACCGGGCAGAGCATTGCCCGGAAGGTGGAGGCGCGCCGCGCCGCAGCCGAGGCGGCGGCAATGAACGAAGAATGTGAACGCAATGCCGCCAAGTACGGCGGCATCTGCGGCAAGTCTCTACTCCCGTAACCCCTCCCTCAAGGCAAAGGGTGAAAAGTGCGATTCCAACTTTATCGCCAAACCCTTTGCCTCCTACCAATGCGAGTGATATAATTTTATCGCGCGCAGTGGCGGGGTCATTCTACAAAATCGTCTTTTCTCATGGGGTACGTAGTCCTAAGCAGACGTAACTCTTCCGAGCGACGTTTGCCCATGGAAAATCTCTCTCCTTCTACGTGCCCCGTGAGAGAAGATAAGCAAAAGCCCCGCTAAGCGGGGCTTGTTCGAAATTCTTGAAATTTCCCTATATTCTCCGCCTGAGGCGGACCATCCTTGGGCTGGAATATTCTCTATTCCATATTCTACGATTTCAACGCATCCTTCAGAGCCTTGCCTGCTTTGAATTTTGGCACCGTCACCTCGGGAATCTGAATTTTTTCTTTTGGCCTCTGCGGATTAACGCCCATTCTGGCCGCTCGTTTGCGCGCGGAAAAAGCGCCAAAACCGGTGAGTGTTACTTCGCCACCTGATTTAATAGTTGAAGTAATTGTCTCCAACACAGTCTCCAGCATTATTTCTGCCTGCCTTTTCGGAACTTCCGCTTTAGCGGCAATCACGTCAATTAATTTTGCTTTATTCATAGTATTTTTCCCCCTCTCACACAGCTTATTAGCTGATTAGTTTCTTAGCTTATTAATTTTGAACGATAATCGTTGTTAACAACAAACGTAATTAACGTAATCAGCTAAAAAGCTAACGCCTAAAAGCTAAATAATTTCCACCTCTCTGTATATTCTCTCTATGCTAACGGCTCGCTGATTTGTCTCGTCTATCGTAACACAAACCGCGTTCACTGCGCAAACGCCGCCTTCCGGCATTTCATGCGCCGCCGGCATTTGAGTTAAAAATTTTTTAAGGATGTTTTTCTTGTCAACACCGATAACCGTACCCTTGGCGCCAACCATGCCAATGTCGCTCACATAAGCCGTGCCCCCTGGCAAAACCTCCGCGTCCGCGGTGGGTACATGAGTGTGCGTGCCCAAGACAGCGCTTGCGCGACCGTCCACATATAATCCAAAAGCTACCTTCTCGGAGGTGGCTTCAGCGTGAAAATCTATAATGGTGGCGGCTCGCGGTATTTCTTTGTATTCTTCAAGAATAGAATCAATCTTCCTAAAAGGACAATCAAACTGCTGGGGCATAAACACCCGCCCCATAAGATTGGTAATTAAAATCTGTCTATTACCGGATATAGATACCAAAGCAACGCCGCGACCCGGTACACCCAGCGGATAATTAGCCGGACGCAACAGCGGTAAATTTTTGTCCTCAAACATCATTACAACTTCCGGCTTATCCCAAATATGGTTGCCGGATGTAAAAAAATCAACACCAGCTTGCCGCACTTCATCAAGAGTTGATGGCGTCACGCCCACACCATGGGCCAAATTCTCAACATTGGCGATGGTTAAATCAGGCTTATATTTTTTCTTCAATTCCGGCATGACTGCCACCACGGCCCGTCGGCCTACACGGCCAACAATATCGCCGAACATGAGAACCTTGATTGAAGCCATAATCGCTACGCTAGCTGTAAGCCGTAAAGCCTTAAGGCTCTATGGCTTATGGCTTTATGGCTGTTATCTCGCATACTCCACCACCCTCGTCTCTCTTATAACATTTACTTTAATTTCACCCGGATATTGAAGTTCGGCTTCTATTTTTCTGGCTACCGCCTGCGCCAGTTTTACCGCGCCCAAGTCATCCACCTCGGTTGGCGTAACAAAAACGCGCACTTCACGACCCGCCTGAATGGCATAGGCCTTGGTAATGCCGGGTAACGAAGTCGCCACTTTTTCCAATTCTTCTAGACGCTGAATATAGCGTTCAAGCGAGTCTCGACGAGCACCCGGACGAGAGGCGGAGATAGCGTCCGCGGTATGGACAATCACGCCTTCCAAGGTTTTGGGATGATCTTCGTGGTGGGCAATAGACATGTAGGCAACCTCTTCGGGCAAACCATACTTTTTCATCATTTGATAACCCAACTCCGGATGCGATCCTTGTATTTCATGATCAACGGCTTTGCCTATATCGTGAAATAGTCCTCCCTTTTTGCAAATCACCACGTCAGCCCCCAGTTCCTCTGCTAATAAACCGGACAGAGTTCCGACCTCTATAGAATGTTGCAGCACGTTTTGCCCAAAACTGGTACGAAATTTTAGGCGACCCAAAATCTGAACAAGCTTTGGGTCCACGCCTGTTACACCCAACTGATACATCGCTTCTTCGCCGTTTTTTTTCATTTCCAAAGCCATCTCGCGCTTGGCTTCATCAACCGCTTCTTCAATTCTTGTCGGCTGAATCCGACCATCAACCATTAGCTTTTCCAAAGCGCGTTTAGCAAGATGACGGCGTACTGGACTGAAACCAGAAATAGTAATGGCTTGCGGCGTATCGTCAACAATAATCTCCACGCCAGTAAGCTGTTCCAATGATTTGATGTTTCTGCCTTCTTTGCCGATAATTCGCCCCTTCATTTCGTCAGATGGCAAATCAACGGTAGTGCTCATAACATCAGCGGCATGCGAAGTCGCACAGCGCTGAATAACAGAGGCCAAAACGCGCTTAGCCTTTTCCTCTACCTCAATTGCCCCTTCGTCTTGCACTTTTTTGAGACGCGATAAAATATCATCTTTGGCATCCTCTTCCACCGCCGTTAGCAGTTCTCGCCTGGCCTCATCGCGAGAAAGCCCGGATATCTTTTCTATACGAGCCAGAGCTTCGCTTTGCAACTCTATAAATTTCTGTTTAGCCTGTTCCGTTTCGGCAAGCCTACTATTTAACGACTGCTGTTTATCTTCAAGCTCCAGCAATTTTTTCTCAAACAACGTTTCGCGCTTTTCTAGTCGCTGCTGTTCTTCTTTTAGCTCCTGACGTCGACTAACCTCTTCGCGCTTGACTTCTTCAATTAAAATAATGGACTTTTGCTGCGCATTCAATAGCAGTTCTTTTTCTTTTGTTTTGGCGTCTTGGATAATGCGGTGCGCCCGCTCCTCAGCGGAATTGATAGTGCGCACGGCGATCATCCGCCGAATCAAGTAGCCTAAACCAAGCCCGATGACGAGCCCGATGACGGCAAAATATATTGTCATATGAGATTCCTTATAGAATCCCGAAACGAAAACACGAAACTCTAGTATAGCCGGAAATATCCCTTGGTAAAACGGAACTGCTTGAATTTAGGAATTGTCTCTTGGCTTGTTCATTGAAAAGTTAAGGAATTTACCAGCAAACCGATTTATATTCTCAATTTCGAGAAATATTAACGAATAATTTATAATAGGAATACTTATTTTAATTGCCCTTGTTGTTATTATCCTTGTGGTTGGATATCTCCTTTGCGCACACTATTAACAAAACGCCCAACAAGCCCGAACCGAAAACCGGTTCGGACTTTTTTTAACAAGAATTGTCCAAATTGCATAATTTGACTTCCCCACCTACAGGTATAAGGTTCTTTTAGAAAAATATACTCAAAGA
>Ga0075974_114_pt1 | contig 24093 bp, 22 predicted proteins | sample RifGroA2_FD_68000 | JGI IMG/M metagenome (GOLD analysis project Ga0075974, IMG submission 68000) | Parcubacteria bacterium GW2011_GWA2_46_9
GGTGATCCGGCCAAATCCCCGGATACCGTAGCTAATTCTGTGAATTTGCATACTCCTTGGATCTCCAAGGAGTGCAAGATGTATCTGGCCTTATGCACCCCTATCTCGCTGGTTCTACTCCCGCCAGGGAGTAGCCACTATGGTTACTTTTTATCTGGACAAAGTAGCAAAAAATTACCTCGAAAAGCGGGGTTCACATTTAGACATAGGGGTTTACCCCGTTAGAGAATGCTTCGCGGCTTGCCGCGGGGTGCATCGCCCATACGAGTACGGGGTCTAATGCCTCGTTTGAGTTCTCTCTAACGGGGTTTACTATAATCGGCAGAGCGGCTAAAATGAAAGCCATGTCTATGAAATTCTACATCACCACTCCCATCTTTTACGTCAATGACAAGCCGCACATTGGGCATGCCTATGCGGTTATTGCCACTGATGCTTTGGCGCGGTATCATCGCATGATTGGCGATGAGGTTTTATTTATTACTGGCACTGACGAGAACTCGCAAAAAAATGTGGAGGCGGCGGAGAAACTCAATGAAGATGTTTTTGACTATGTTGATCGTATGTCGGCACTTTGGCAGCTAACCTGGGACGAGCTTGGGATCAGCAACAATGATTTTATCCGCACCACGGAAGATCGCCATCTAAAAGTGGTAAATAAATTTTGGCAAGCGGTGGCTGATAGAGGAGATATTTATAAAGGTACTTATAATGGTCTTTATTGCGTGGGGTGCGAGGCCTTTTATACTGAAACCGATTTAGTGGAGGGGCGTTGCCCAATTCATCAAACGACACCAAAAAAAATACAGGAGGAAAATTATTTTTTTAAGTTGAACAAATATCGCCAGCCGTTACTTGAATATATTAAAAAGCACCCCGAGTTTATTCAGCCGGAAACGCGGCGCCATGAAGTTTTAAACTATATTCGTGACCATCTTACTGATTTAAGTATTTCACGTTTAAGCAACAAATGGGGGATTCCTGTGCCGGATGACGAATCGCAGGCTATATATGTTTGGTTTGACGCGCTTATAAATTATTTGACTGCTGTCGGGTATGGCACTGATGACGCTATGTTTCAAAAATGGTGGCCGGCGGATTTGCATGTAATCGGCAAAGACATTATCAAATTTCATTGCGCGCTCTGGCCCGCCATGCTAATGTCCACTGGCCTGCCGCTTCCTAAACAGATTTTTGCTCATGGTTATTACACTATGGGCAGTCAGAAAATCAGCAAGTCGCTGGGTAATGCCATTGACCCAAAGGATTTAGTAGAAACATACGGTCTGGACGCCGTTCGCTATTTCTTACTCCGAGAAATTCCTTTTGGTTCTGATGGAGATTTTTCTATTGAGCGTTTGGCGGCGCGCTATGATGCCGATTTGGCTAGCGGTCTTGGCAATTTAGTTAGTCGCGTCATAACCTTGGCCGCAGGCAGGACAAGTTTTGCCGCCAGCACTGATTTGAAGGCCGATTTTGCTCACTGTTGGGTGTCATATAACTTGTCTTTAATGAACAATCAGCCGCATGATGCCTTGGACGCAATTTGGCAAGCAGTAAAGATTTGTGATCAATATATAGATAAAAAAGAGCCGTGGCGTTTGGCAAAAGACGATTCGCTTGAACATGAGTTATTAGTAGTGCTGGGCACGTTGGTTGAGGCCCTTAGACAGATTGGTTGGCTCTTGATACCATTATTGCCAGAGACGGCCGCCAAGATATTCATAGCGCTTGGCTGGCCAGAGGAAGAAAAACGTGCCCTAGCAGATGCCCAAAAATGGGGGAGTCAAACCACTGTGCCTAAGGTTCAAAAAATCGTTCCTTTGTTCCCGCGTCTTAATTCACGGAAGACCTAACCTGAAGGTTTAGATGTCCAATATCCAAGCCCCAATGACCAATAAATACCAAAATCCCAATCCCTAAATTCTATATTCCATATTCCATATTCTTCATACGATATGTCTTTTCCTCCCACCTTAGATACCATCCTTCTTATAATTATTATCGGCTTTACTGCTTGGGGTTTTGCTAATGGGTTAATTCGCGCGCTCGGCGGCATAATCGGCATAATTCTCGGCGCTATTATTGCCAGTCGTTATTACCTTCCATTGAGTGAGATTATTCGTCCTTTTTTTGGTGCTTATGAAGGGCTGGCGGCTCTCGTGGCTTTTGTTTTTCTATTCTTACTTATTGGCCGTTTGTTCGGCGTAGTCGTTTATTTTTTTGAAAAAGCCTTTGACGTTCTCGCCATCATTCCTTTTTTAAAAAGCATCAACCGTCTGGCCGGTGCGATTTTTGGGTTTTTATTGGGGTGCTTGATAGTCGGAACTATTCTTTTCGTCGCTGGTAAATACTCCCAGTGGACAGCATTCAATGACGCGGTTTTTAATTCTCAATTGGCGCAGTTTGTTTTAAACACCTCGCGAGTAGTAACTCCGCTGTTTCCGGAAGCGGTCAGACAGCTACGCTCGTATTTTTAAATTATAATTAAATATTTCTGATAATATACAATATGCCTACCAATAAAATTAACTTCGAAGAACCTACAAATGAAATCTACAAAGACGGTAAAGTAGTGGGAATTACCGATAAATTATACACACTTAACTCTACAGAGATCACATTCGATGATGTTTTAGTAAAAGGCGATTTATCGGGTGTTTTAAATTACAATGGGAAAAATATTCAAGTAATCCAAATTGATACCGCGATTGGAATGGAAGTCACGCAAAATGGGGCACGAGGCCCAGTTTGGAAAGGAGTAAAATGTAAAGTTTTATAATTTATGACAATTTCACAAACTCAAGAATGGCTAAGAGTTTTATCAAGGAATCTAGAGAATAGTTATCTTGGTTCTGCTGACATAAAACATAAATCAACCAGTGGTAAGGTTAGAGAGAATCAAATTTTAGATGTCCTTTTAAGCTTGCTGCCAAAAAAATTGTCTTTAAAAAGGAACGTAGTAATAATAAATTCAGATGATAAACAATCAAATAAGTTCGATGGCGTATTAGTAGATGATACCAATTGGCCACAAATTTATTACATAGATACAATGATTGTGGCTCCAATTGAAAGCGTAAGAATAGCATTTGAAATAAAATCAAATTTAGACAAAGGAGATATCGATAAAATTTTTGATGAAGCAAAAAATTTGGGAAAGATGAAGCCCCATCAAGTGTCCGATTTTCCTCTAGTTGCAGGGTTTTCCTATAAATGCACGAATGTTAATTTGGCATTTTATGATTTCGTAGATAATTTTGTTAATAATGAAGAATATAATCCTTCTCTAATTTGCGTTCTAAATAAGGCAATTTTTTGCTTAATGAATGATAGTGGCACTATTGTATTTAAACCGAATAACAATCTAACCCCGACGCTAATAAAAGCAGGAGAAGATTCGCTTCTGCTTTTCGTATATTTATTAAGCAGTATTTTACTAGAAAAAACGAATTCAAGAGCAATTAGAAACTACAGCGAAGAACTATTTAACAGTCTTTCTTCATTTTCATTCGATAAGAATTTTTTAAAAAAAATGAATGAAAAAACTAGAAAAAAATTCATGGGTAAAAATGTACAAGAAATAGAAGATATCTACAAAACATTAAATAATTAATAAATTTTGGGGGCTCGAGCATTCACCCCCCTAGTTCCCCTCCGTCCTTCGCCCCAAACGGAAAAACAAAATTGGATATTTCTTTTTATGAAGGTAAAATTAGATCATGTTTATGTGTCCATAAAAAACATGGACAGAGCAATCAAGTTTTACGAAGACTTGCTCGGCATGAAAGTTGCTCATCACGAAGAAGACGCTTGGGCTGACTTTGACCTTGGCAATTGTTTTTATTTCGGACTCATAAATCCGAAAATTATCAGTGATGAACGCATTGTCGGGAATAATGCAGTCCCTGTTTTTTGGGCCGATGATGTTGACGCTGTGTTTGAGGAAGTCAAAAAACATGGCGTTGAAATAGTGAGTTCGCCTGAAAATCTTGCGTTCACTGATTATCTATATCGTTGTTTTCAATGCAAAGACACCGAAGGAAATCTTATTGAAGTCGCCAAATATAAACGCAAGTAATTTTCTGCCCGCCTTTGAAACAATTGACGGTAAATCTGCAACTCTTCGCCCGCCTTTCGGGACGTTGCACTCTGGCTCGGGACTAACGCCTGCGCATAACACAGAATATGCGGTTTCGCTCGGTTGCACCTCGTTACACCCATATTTACTGGTGGTGGCTTACTTCGTTCGTTATTATACCACCAGCAGACATCGCATATTCTGAAACGTTAGGCGAAATGTTTTTAAACATGATTAAAATGAAAAAGGAAATAATTTTTTTCGATGGGGATGGAACACTTTGGTATCCTAAATCAACAAGATATACAGAAAAACCCCATTGGATATACCTTAAGAGTAAAGACGCCCATGATCATTATAAACATTTAGTGATGATACCAACAGTTTTATCTACCTTGAAAAAATTGAAGAGAATGGACGTTATTACCATATTACTTTCAACGCATCCACACCCTCCCGAAGAAGCTGACTCTATAATCAATCATAAAGCAACGCATTTTAGGTTAAACGACCTGTTTGACGAAATACACGCCACAAGAGAATTCCACGGATCTAAAGGAGAATTTATTGTTAAAATCTTGAAAGAACGTGGAATACCAAAGACTAGAGCACTGATGGTCGGCGATCATTACCGCTGGGATTATAAGTCAGCAAAGGATGTCGGTGTGGATGCGCTATTGATTGAATCAGAATATATGCAAAAAGAAATTCAAGGCAGAAGAATAAAGAAGACGATCAAAAAATTATCTGATATTTTTAATTATGCTTTTTGATTCTCATGCCCATGCGCATTTTAATGCTTATAAAAACGATTCAGATGCAGTAATTAGGCGCGCTCTCGTGTCACCGCAGGGAAAGGTTAACGCCCTTAACTTTTCTATAATGAGCAAATTTTATACAAATCTGTCCGAAAATTTCAAAGTCAATATCCAGTACGATATATTAATATTTGATTTTTAGTTAAGGCGCTCTTACTCCTTCTGCCCCCTAATTGACCAGAACGTTCTAATTGGATATAATTGGATATAGTTAATATATCCGATAAATTTATGCTAAAAAATAAGAAAAATTCAACAAAAAATGGCTCAACATTGAACAATTTTTCAAAACGAATTGCCAATATCCCAGCAGGTTTTGTTTCCAGAATTGCCAAAATTGACGAGTTAAAAGGGCAGTGGACAACCGGCGCTCGCCTTAATCCGCAGGTTTTAGGGCGACTAAAACGGTCAGTTTTGATTACTTCAACCGGCGCGTCTACTCGTATTGAAGGCGCGCGTCTTTCCGACGAAGATATTGAAAAAATGATGCGCGGTATTAATATCCAAAAATTTACTAACCGCGATAAACAGGAGGCACGAGGTTATTATGAGCTACTAGAAAATATCTTTAATTCCTGGAAAAGTTTAAAATTCAACGAAAGCGCAATTAAACATTGTCATCAGGAACTTTTGAAATACGTAGATAAGGATGAAAAACATCGGGGCGAGTACAAAAAAAGCGAGAACAGAGTGCATATGATAGACGAAGCTGGCCAGTCCGTCGGTATTCTTTTTGACACCACACCGGCCTATCTTACCCCCGGTAAAATGCGAGATTTGGTTGAATGGACGAAAAAAATATTTGATGAAAACAAATATCACCCCTTATTAGTGATTGGGAATTTTTTAGTAGAATTTCTGAAGATTCATCCCTTTACTGATGGAAATGGCAGGCTGTCTCGCGTACTTACCAACCTACTGTTGCTCCAAGCGGGGTATGTATACATACCATACGTTTCCCATGAGAAATTGGTTGAAGATAATAAACCTGACTACTATATTGCTCTGCGCCGCAGTCAAAAAACTATGGGAGCAAAAAAAGAAGATATTGCTGATTGGCTTGATTTTTTCTTGAATATGGTTTTGAAACAATCGCAAATGGCGATAGAACTCCTGTCAAAAGAAAATATTGAAAAAATTCTTTCCCAAAAACAGCTTACTGTTTGGCAATATATTGAAAAGACAAAAGAAACTAGCACCGGCGATATCGCGGAAAATACCAAGATTCCCAGACCGACGGTAAAACAAACCTTAGACGCGTTGCTCAAACTTAAAAAAATAGAGAGAATTGGGCTTGGGCGAAGCGCGAGATACAGGAAAATATAATTGAGCGAATTCCTTCGCGATTGAATGACGAACGGAAAAAACAAAAAGTGAAAAATAATTTACATCCGATAACAGCGTGTATGCGGTTCCGCTTCGCCCCGCCCATATTGCTATGTAACATCGCATATCCAGAAACCTTATGCAAAATGCTTCGCGCATTTTGCATAACGGCTCGCGGTTCCCGCTGTTCGGCTCCCGCCTTCGTTCCTTATTCACTAAGATGCTGAATTCAAACACCCCATACTTCGGCGGGCAGGCGTGCGCTAATTTTTTTTCAAATATATGAATGATGTTTTTTTAGTTTTCGGGTACGGAGTTCCGAGAGATATTCTAAAAGACGAAAATTATAATTTTTATTTAAAAATGGTCTTTAATAAGATTTATGGTTTTGCGGTAAAAAACAAGATTGTTAAGCCGATAATCATTACTTGTGGTGGCGAAACAGATATGTTGAAACCATACAAACGCACTGAAGCTGATGAGATGATAAAATTGTTTGGTGCTTTTATTAAAGAACGACCATTTTTAAAACCAATGACCAAAAATTGGCTTTTTATTCCGGAAAACAAATCTCTTTCGACTCTGGAAAATTTATTAAACAGTAAAAATATTGTTGCGAAGCGTAAAATAAAAAAGGCCAATTTTTTCATCTTCTGCGAACAAACACGAGAGAAGCGTATAAAGGTTTTAACTAAAAAAATACTGGATAAAAATTATTATTTTCTAGTGGTGCCCATAGATTTTGATGTGTCGGCAAACAGATACTTATCGCCGGAATTTCTTGCCAAAAAAGAAAAAGCTGAACTTAAACATTCATTATGGGCTTTACAAAGTCCCGAAAAACTAAAAAAACATCATGAAGTTTTTGTCGAAAAAATAGCGTATTTGCGAAAGGCAGGCCCGAAAGTGCATGCCGAAGCTGTGAAAAAATGGTGGGAACAAAAACTTAAGGAAGATGATTTTCAAAAGTGAAAAAATAAGCTAAACTTCCCGCCAAACCGGTCCGCCTTTGGCGGAGGCGGGCAGATACACGCAAACGTTGAACGAATTGTACTCTAAATACCTTGCTGTTAAATATATGAAAATTAATGGCCCGTGGAAAATAAAAGACAGTGTGGAAAAATATAAGAATCCATGGCTTCGTGTTCGCGAAGATCAAGTTATTCGCCCTGACGGCAAAGACGGTATCTTTGGCGTCATAGAGATGGTGGCGGGCGTTTCCGTTTTGCCTCTTGATGATGAGGGGTTCATTTATCTCACAAAAGAATTTCACTATGCTGTTGAGAGAGATACTATTGAGGTTGTCAGCGGAGGGATTGATAGAAATGAAAAAGAGCTTGAGGCGGCAAGACGGGAATTAAAAGAAGAGCTTGGCATTGAAGCCGACGAATGGATAGAATTGGGAACAGTTGATCCGTTCACCACGGTTATCAATTCGCCCGCCACAATGTATTTAGCCAAAAAATTACGCTTTGCAGAAGCTGATCCTGAAGGCACAGAGAGAATTCATGTTATGAAAATTAAACTCGTTGACGCTCTAAATATGGTGATGGAGAGTAAAATTACTCATGGGCCAAGTTGCGTGCTTATCTTAAAAGCTTTTGAATATCTAAAAAAGTAGAAGAGGGTAGAGAGAGTTACTTATGCTTTTTGATTCTCATGCGCACGCGCATTTTAATGCTTACAAAGATGATTCTCACGAGGTAATTCAGCGCGCTCTTGATAAGGGCGTGCAGATGGTGCTCGTGGGCACGCAGATTGATACCAGCCGCAAGGCCATTGTAACAGCCGAAAAATATGACGGCGTTTGGGCTTCCGTTGGCCTGCATCCCATTCATCTTGAAGAGGGATATTTTGATCCGAATGAAGACCCTCCACTAGTCCCGTCGGGCGGAACTGTGGGGGTTTCAGACCAAACAACAGATAAGCAACCTACCCACGCACCAGAGCCGCCTGTCGGCGTCACGGTGCGGGATTCCACTTTTCGACGACGGGCCGAGGTGTTTGACAAAGAAAAATATCGCGTGCTTGCTTTGAGTTCCAAGAAGGTCGTGGCTATTGGCGAAACTGGTTTGGATTATTATCGCCTAGAAGGAGATGAGGCGCAGAGAGAGGCAGCAAAAGAAAAACAGCGTCAAGTTTTTCAAGCGCAAGCCGAACTTGCGGCCGAACTTGATTTGGCGCTTATCGTCCATTGCCGCAATGCTCACGCCGAGGTTCTTGAAATTTTAAAATCAGTTAAGTCAAAATATCCCACCTTGCGCGGCGTTATTCATTGCTTTACTGGCACACCCGAAGAAGGGGAGAGATATTTGGATTTCGGTTTTTACATATCATTTCCGGGCATCATTACTTTTGCCAAAGATTGGGATGAATTTATCCGCGAGATATCTCTAGACAAAGTGCTCGTGGAAACCGATTGCCCATATTTAACGCCCGTGCCGCACCGCGGGCAGAGGAACGAGCCGGCTTATGTGGAATTTACGGCGAAGCATTTAGCGAATATTAAGGGGGTCTCGTTTGAAGAAGTGGCAGAGGTGACGACAAAAAATGCCCAAAAGTTATTTCGGATTTAGATCCTATTGACGCTTTTTTGTGTCGTGTTATTATTATATTACCTATGTTAATTAACCCAATAACCCCGACCGTTGTAGTCAAGGCGACCATTGTGGACGCTATTGCAGTCATGGCCATAAAGCCGATGGCGGCAGGCGGGAGAAAGGTTAATTGAAAAGTACATTCATAAACCTAACCACCCCGCCTCCGTAAGGACGGCGGGGTGGTTTGCATATAGGGAAGAGGCCGGCGGACAGGAAGGAGGAAACCATGAGCGACAGACAGAGAACAGTCAGCGACGACCAAGGAATAGGCGACCATTCAAGTAATTGCAAAGAAGTAATTTGGTCTGGTGACTTTGGGGCTATGGTCGCGCTTTACTGTAACTATAAGTTCCAGCTCCTTTGCAGCACAAGGAAGAACGATTCCTTTGGTCCTGAGGGCAAGAGGGAAAGTCGGCATAATCACGTTGATGAATTACGTGACAAGATTAAGCAACTTTGCGATGCTATGCAGGTCCGCCTTGCTGTACTCTATAGTACACGCCAATGGCTGGAGACGACGCATGCCCAACTCATCAAGGTGAGGAACCGAGTAGCTAGTGAGGTGAATGCGTGCCGGCGCAAAAACACACGTGATCAATTCGCTGTGCTATTGGGCGAGCTGAACGAGTCCATCGCCCTGCTCGATGAGTTGTCTGATTCAACTGTAAGGAGTTGAGTATGCGAGGGTCTCGATTGAGGAAAGATGCCGTTTTGACCAAGCTGACGGATAAGATTCTCCAAAACGAAGAAGAAGTACTGGATTATCACATTACAACAACGGCGGTTTGTACCGCGGAGGAGGCATCATGAGAAACGGAAGGGATGATGAAAAGACGACGGCGAAAACACACGATACGTGGCCAGCGTATCTTAGTCGAACGAGTGCGGCGGCTATCCAGGAGGAGGCAGTTCGCGCCGAAATGATGCGTCAGTACGATCGTGACGATTTTGCCGACTAGTTGAGGGGGCTAGTGCGGGCTTAGGGGGGAGCCAAGATTACGGGCCCGGTTCATAACGGATCGGGCTCGTCTTTATTTATCCCGTTAGAAATACCCCGCCGCTTGCGGCGAGGGTTATCACTCGGAGCAATTCACGCGGGGATCACAATACCCCGCGGGAATTTCTAACGGGATTTATTTTTTGCTTTGCAAAATCGCCACCTTCAGCGCAAGCGATTGATGATATGCTATACTAAATCAGCATTTATGGAATTTCTTCAAGGTCTAAATAATGAACAAAAACAGGCGGTCACGCACGGGGATGGCCCGCTTCTGATTGTGGCTGGCGCGGGTACTGGCAAGACAACGGTTGTCACCAAACGCCTCGTTTGGCTTATTGAATCAAGTAAGGCAAAGACTGATAATATTTTAGCTTTAACTTTCACGGATAAGGCCGCCGGAGAGATGGAGGAGCGAGTGGATAAATTATTGCCCTACGGTTATACCGATCTCTGGATTTCCACCTTTCACTCGTTTTGTGAACGGCTTCTTCATAGCCACGCTTTGGATATTGGCGTGCCTTATGATTTCAAATTGCTCTCTGAAACTGAACAATGGTTGCTCGTACGCCAGTATTTAAATAAATTTACTCTTCGTTACTATCGTCCGCTTGGCAATCCCACCAAATTCATTCATGCTCTCCTTCGTCATTTTTCGCGCGCCAAAGACGAAGAAATTTACCCTGATGATTATCTAAAATATGCAGAAGAGCTACGTTTGAATCAAGACAAAGAAATTTTGGGCAAGGCTAAGCACAAGCAGCCAGCAGCCAGCAGCCAGCAGCCAGCAGCCGTCAATGAGGCGGCCAGAATTGAAGAAGTGGCCAACGCCTATCACATTTATCAGCAGTTATTGCTTGAACAGAATGCCTTAGATTTTGGCGATTTAATTAATTATACTTTAAAGCTTTTTCGCACCCGGCCGGATATCTTAAACCGTTATCGTCAGCAATTTAAATACATTTTAGTAGATGAATTTCAAGACACTAATTGGGCGCAATATGAGCTGGTTAAATTATTAGCCGTGCCGCAAAATAATCTGACAGTGGTGGGTGATGATGATCAGTCAATTTATCGTTTTCGCGGCGCTTCTATGAGCAATATATTGCAGTTTAAAAAAGATTATCCGAAAGCCCAAGAAGTTGTGTTGATTAAAAACTATCGTTCCAGCCAAAACATTCTTGATCTGGCTTATCAGTTTATTCAGCGCAATAATCCCAACAGGCTGGAGTGGCAAATGCGAGAGAGTCGTAGGTTATTGGATGACGGCGGTGCGGCCTTATCTAAATCGCTTAAGGCCATAACAGATGAGACCGGCATAATTACTCATTTGCGGGGGGAGACGTTGGATGACGAATTTCATTTAGTGGCCGAAAAAATTATGGAATTAAAAAATAGTGACAGAGAAGCCGGTTGGGGGGATTTTGCGGTTTTGGCTCGTTCTAACGATCAGGTAAATCAAGCGGATATTGCTCTTGGCTCTTTTAGGCTGCCCCGTCAGTCGGTGACAGCCAAAGGGCTTTATAATAAGCCAGTGATTGTTGACGCGCTGGCTTACTTCAGGTTGCTTGATAATTATCACGAGAGCCAGTCGCTCTGGCGCGTTTTGAATTTTCCGTTTTGGAAATTATCCGGCCGTGATTTGATTGAGCTATCGCATTTTGCCGCCAAAAAATCGTGGTCGCTTTTTGAGGCTATGGAAAAAGCGGGGTTGGTGCCGAATTTGAGCGTTGAAGCACGACAAATTTTAGCCGTGATTTTAAAATGGATCGGTGAGCATACCGATTTCGCGCGCGGTAGGAGACCAAGCGAGCTTTTGGTTAAAATGCTAAATGACATAGGTTACACGAGCTATTTAGAATCACTTGGCGAGGCTCGTTCGCGATTAGAATTTGACTTTTTGAATCAATTCCATCGTCGCATGAGGCGCTGGGAGGAGACCGAGGCCGATCCGCGGCTTAAAGATTTTATGGCGGCCATTACTTATGAACTTGAATCTGGCGAGGCTGGCGATTTATCGGTTGACATTGAGGCCGGGCCGGACGTGATTAAGGTGATGACGGTGCATGCGGCCAAGGGGTTGGAGTTTAAATATGTTTTTGTGGTTGGTCTTGTTGACAGACGTTTCCCCACCACCGAACGCCGTGACCCTATAGAATTGCCGGAGGCGTTAGTGAAGGAAATTTTGCCATCCGGAGATAATAATTTTCATTTAGAGGAAGAGCGTCGTCTTTTTTATGTGGCTATGACCAGAGCCAAACGTGGTCTGTTTTTTACATCAGCCGAAGACTATGGCGGCAGCCGCAAGAAAAAGCCATCGCAGTTTTTAATAGAACTCGGTACTCCCTTGGCCGCGCCAGTGGCCATGAACGCGGCTAATAAAAAAATATCTTCTCTGCCGGCCGGCGAAATTGTTACTCCGGAAATTATCAAGGATTATCTTCCCGAGCAGTTCAGTTTTACTCAACTTAAGGCTTTTGAGACTTGCCCTTGGCAATACCGCTATGCCCATATTCTCAAGGTACCGGTGTGGGGGCGCCATACCTTTAGTTTTGGTAAAACCATGCACCTTACTTTGCAGCGGTTTTTTGAACGAGTGCTTGAAAAGCGAGCGCTCGTTCAGGGGAGTTTATTTGCCGAGGCTAACCCCGACCTTGCCGTTATTCCCGGTCTTGATGAACTTTTGGAAATTTATAAAGCGTCTTGGATTGATGAATGGTATGAGAGCAAGAGTCAGACTGAAGAATATTTTAATCTGGGTCGTGATATTTTGAAAGAATTTTTTAAAAAGAATGATGGGGCTTGGCCAGATGTTAAGTTTTTAGAGCGAGGCTTCACTTTAAAGATTGGCCCATATACTTTAAAGGGGCAGGTTGACAGAATGGATGTGCGCGGAGACGGCGTAGAGATCATTGATTACAAAACCGGTAATGTTCCCAAAAACATGGCCGATGTTGACAAGGATCAATTGTTGATTTATCAATTAGCCGCCGAAATTGTTTGGCGGGAAAAGCCGGTGGCTCTGACATTTTATTATTTAAATGAAAACAAACCTGTTTCATTTTTGGGGACGCCGGAAGACTTGGAGGAAACGAAGCAGAAAATTATCAAGACAATTGAAGAGATTCGCACAAGTGAGTTCAAGGCCGCCCCCTCGCCGCAGAAATGCCGGCAATGCGACTTTAAGAATATTTGTCCATTTAGCCAAGCGTAGGTGTGAGAATATAGAATATGGAATCCAGAATATAGGAAATTCAGAAAGCACAACACAGTGTTAGTTAATTCTAAATTCTATATTCAATATTCTATATTCTACTGATTATGTTTCATCCACTTAAAGATTTTTTAGACAATGCTCTTAAACGTACTGGCGCGGAACGTTCTGTAACTGCGTCAGTCATTGTTGAAGCAGCTGGTCCAATTTTATTGCAACTTATACCAAATTTAAGGCCTGCTGATTTTAAAGTTATTTCCTATAGTAACGGGTGCTTAACAGTGGCCGTAGCCAGTCCTCCGATCGGACAAGAAATCAAGATAAGGGCCGAATCCATAGTAGAAGCGCTGCAGGATATTTTTCAAAATAAATCCAGCACCTTTTCGTACCCCCACGGCAAAGTTGAAAGGAATGATTTAATATCCTCTCGTTCCGGTGGCAACTTGCCCGTCAGCAGTCAGCGATTAGAGGAGTATTCAGGAAAGGTGCGGGATAAACCAATGGCGCGTCTTAAAATCATACCTCTTATTGAACAAGATGAAGAATTTTGGTAAGATGTGAAGCAATCAATATGCCCCGTTAGAAGTCTCTATAAGGACAATTATCAATCTATATAACCATGAAACAATTAATCAGCCAATTAAATACTATAAATTGTACAGCCCCACTATGCGGGGCCAAGGACTTCTAACGGGGTATGTCTCTAAAGCAATACATTATTTTAATGCTGGTGGGTACCGTGCTCTGCTGGGCTTCTTGGGCGTTAGTGCTTATTTACTTAGATCCGGTTTCCTCTGGGTGGCTGGGCTTTGGATTTTTTTATAGCTCTCTTTATTTAGCCCTCGTCGGTAGTTTTTCATTGATCGGGATGGGTTTACGGCTGGTTTTTGTTAAACAGGGCGCGGTATTCAGGCAGGTGGCCATTGCTTTTAGGCAGGCTTTCTTTTTCGGTTTTTTAGTGATCGCCGCGCTTTTTTTACAAAGCAAAAATATTTTTACTTGGTGGAGCATGCTGTTTTTAGTAGCGGCTTTGACCTTGATTGAGTTTGCCATATTGGTTTTGCGGCGTCGGGAGCCGTCATTATGATTAGTTTGGAAGAATTAAAGAATCTGCCCAGTGAGGCGGAAAGCGCGGCGTTGTCGGCAAAAAATCAACAGGAATTAAACCAGATAGCCATTCGTTTTCTTGGCAGAAAAAGTAAGCTCACTTTATTTTTGCGCTCTCTTAAAGATTTGCCGAAAGAAAAACGGGTGGAAGTTGGTCAAGTGGCGAATAAAGTGAGGTCGCGCATCTCTGAAATTTTTGAGGCGAGAGGCCGTTCTTTGGCCCATTCCTTAAAACCAATTGATATTACTTTGCCCGGTATTTCGCCGCGTCTTGGTCATGCACATCTCATCAGTCAAGCCATTAATGAAATATCCGCTATTTTTAAGGAGATTGGTTTTAAACGAGTTCGTCATCCCGAAGTGGAGAGTGATTGGTACGCCTTTGAAGCGTTGAATATGCCGCCCGATCATCCGGCGCGTGACGAGTGGGAAACTTTTTTTATGGATCGCCCTGCAAAAGGGGATGGCGACGGTAAGCGGTTTATTCTTACGCCACACGCCACATCCGGTACGACCAGGGCGTTGGTCGCGCGCAAACTGCCATTGCGCGTTATTAACATTCAAAAGTGCTATCGCCGTCAGTCTGATATTTCGCACGTACCAATGTTCCATCAGTTTGACGGGGTTTACGCCGATGAAGGGGTAACCATTCGGCATCTTAAGGGAGTTTTAGAATATTTTGTAAAATCTTATTTCGGCGTAAAAAGAGAAGTGAGGCTTAGGCCATTTCACTTCCGTTTCACCGAACCCAGTTTTGAAGTGGATATTTCTTGCGGTGTTTGCGGCGGCCAAGGGTGCCGACTTTGCAAAGAGGGTTGGGTGGAGCTCGGCGGGGCCGGAATGCTCCATCCGAATGTCCTCAAGGCTGCGAAAATTGACCCGGCCAAGATTACCGCTCTGGCTTTTGGCTGGGGCGTTGAGAGGGTACTTCTTATGCGTTCCGGTTTAGAGATTCCTGATATTAGAATTTTATATGAAAACGATTTAAGATTTTTGGAACAGTTCTAGCCCCATTAGAAGACCGTTTTCGTAGTAGAGCTAATCTTTTTACCGCCAACGCCTTTATGATAATATACTCATACTTTTATCTTATCAGCCCCGCCTAGCGGGGCTGAGGAGGTCTTCTAACGGGGTATGCTTTTCCGTCTTCCTTATAGTTGGCTAAAAGAGTACGTGTGGGTGCCGAAAAATCCACATGATTTGGCGCGCCAGCTTTCGCTTCATGGTCCTTCCGTTGAGAAAGTTGAGGCAGTACGACATGAGTTTACCGGAGTGGTGGTTGGAGAAATTGTCTCCATTGAACGCCACCCTAATGCTGATAAGCTTCAGGTGGCTATGGTGCGGGCAAATAACGGCGTCCTCTTGCGAATTATTTGCGGCGCGCCAAATATTAAAGTTGGCCAAAAGGTGCCCCTCGCGCTTGTCGGCGCTACTTTGCCAGGTGGAACCACCGTCAGCCGGCGTGCGGTTCGCGGCGTTATGAGCGAAGGAATGTTGTGTTCGGCGCGCGAGCTTGGCATTCATGATGATCATCTTGGTATTCTTATTTTGCATCCCTCATCAAAAATTGGCGCGCGCCTTGTAGATTTAGGTGATGTCAAAGATTATGTACTTGAAGTTGAGCCGACGACAAACAGGCCGGATATTAGCTCGGTTATTGGAGTGGCGCGGGAGGTAAGCGCCATTGTGGGAAAACCGCTTAAACAATCGGGCGGCAGAAGTGAAATTAAAAAGACTTATTCTTGTCCGCTAACCGTGAAGGTTTTGAATCGTAAATTATGTCCGCGTTTCATGGCGGTTTTAATTAAAAACGTTTCGGTCGGTGCGTCGCCGTGGTGGATGCAGGAACGCTTGGCTCGCGCGGGAATCCGCCCAATTAATTCCGTGGTAGACGTTACCAATTATGTTTTGCTTGAATATGGTCAACCATTGCACGCCTTTGACGCGGATAAGCTTGGTAACACCATCATTGTGCGCGAAGCTAAACCGGGCGAAACAATTTTAGCTCTTGATGGCCGGACGTATCGTTTAAAATCAAATCACTTGGTCGTTGCTGATGCCAAAAAACCAGTTAGTATAGCCGGTGTTATGGGGGGTGAGACAACGGCCGTGACGACCAATACGACAAACGTGGTGCTTGAATGCGCTAATTTTGATCCCGTCTCCATACGCCGAACGAGCCGGGAGCTCCAGCTATTTTCCGATTCCTCACGTTTATTTGAAAAAGGTTTGTCCAAAGAATCTCCAACCTTGACATTGTCCCGAGCGATTGAGCTGGTGCATAAGATTTGTGGCGGCAAACATAGCTCTATTACCGACATCCGCGCTAAACGCTATAGTCCCCTGAGCGTTGAATTACCATTGTCGCGTCTTTCCAGAGTTCTTGGTCTCTCCATGCCGCAACTAACAGTTAAACGTCTTTTGAAACGGTTGGGATTTAGAGTTGGCGGGCAAGGAGCAACATTGCGAGTAACCGTGCCTTATTGGCGTGATCATGACGTCAGCGCTCCCGAGGATTTAATTGAAGAAGTCGCTCGCCTTTATGGTTACCATCGGTTGACTTCAGTTTTACCTTCAGTAGTTTTATCTACCAAAGATGAGCTTGAGGATTTTTCCACAGAAGATAAACTTCGCCACAGCTTAGTGGCTATGGGTTTTGTAGAGACACTGAACTACTCATTCATTCGGGAAAGTTGGCTAAAGGCAATGGCGTATCCACCATCGCGTGCTTTAAAGATTTTGAATCCTTTAACAAATGATTTAGTTTTTTTGAGACCCAGTTTATTGCCGTCGTTAGCGGCTATAGTAGAAGCAAACCTGGCCCACAGAGAAGAAATAAAAATTTTTGAAATAGCAAAAATTTATCTGCCTGGACAAAGCCATGGCCGTGGTCTTGAAAATTATCGCGAGGAACCGGTTTTTTTGGGCGGCGTTATGACGCGTACCGGAGCCACAGCCGAGGAGCTATATCGTCTAATTAAGGGGGTAGTGGAGGATTTGTATCATAAAAATGTTAATAACAGAGCGGATATTCAAGAAGAGCTCATTAAATCAAGGCCACCGTTTGCCGATGGCCTATCGGCGGTTATACGCCAAACAAATGGGCGAGACGGTGGAGTCTTCGGCATTTTAGACCCACTCTTTCTGCAATCATTTGGCGTAAACCAGATGGTGGCGGCCTTTGAGCTGCCCCTGTCTCTTTTTATAGGATTTCGTGGCTATCCTGCCTATAGGCCGCCGCCAAAATTTCCAGCTGTTAAACGCGATATCTCTCTTGCAGTTAGTCCTAATGTTCGCTATACTGATTTAGTTAGAATAATGAAATCGTCAACGTCGCTTTTGGAGTCCGTGGAGCTATTTGATATTTATCATGATGAGAGGCTGGGTGATAGTATGTACAGTTGTGCCATGCACTTGATTTATAGAGCGCCTGGTCGGACATTATCTTCAGAAGAAGTTGAACAAGCAGAAGCGGCGATGCTGAAAATGCTTAAGGGTCAATTCGGCGTCATTTTACGTTAATTAGCTAAATTGTATGCCCCGTTAGAAGGCCGTCCTATAGCTTTAATACATCCTTTTTAACCACCAACGTTTCTATGACTATTTATTCAACCATTTATTTTAATCAACCCCCCGTACAGCGGGGCGGGGTTGGGGAGGCTTTCTAACGGGGTATGCCCGCCAAAACCTATCACATAACCCGTTTAGCCCCCTTTGTCTTGGCACGCACAAATGCTCTCATTGTGGGTACTCTGGGGGTGTTAAACGCCATACTGCAAATCATTTTGGGCACATACCCGTACTTGAGTGGCGGCAAGACCGCCGTTTCTTATTTGAAGTTTTTGGGAGCGGCCGGTCTGGAAGGTTTTTTTACCATTATTACAAGTTTGATAGTCGGCTGGGTCATTGGTTTAGTTGTTAGTGTGGTATATAATTGGTGGGTTAAGTTTGTGGGGGGTATTAAAATTGATTTAGACGATCTGGGTCAATGAAAAATCACAATGACCAAATACCAGATGATGCTTAATTCAAAAGTCAAAATGCAAAAGGCAAAAATACAAGTAAAAAGTCAAAAGTTTCTAGCTTTTGAATTTTAACTTTTTCCATTATGTTATATACCAGCAAAGATCTTCTATACATCGTTCTGGCTTTTTGTATTTTGTGGCTGACTATTTTCTTTTCTTGGATTCTCTATTACATTGCCATGATATTGAGAGATACTTATCGCATATTTGGGGATATGAAGCAAAGGATTGAGGCTGTTGATAAATTCATTCATGTCTTGACGGAGAAACTTGAACATACAAGTTCGTATCTCGCTCTGCTGGTTGACGGATTCGGCCGCCTGGTGACATTTTTGCAAGAGAAGAAGGGCAAGAAGAAGCGCGGGGATTAATCACATCTAATTACATCTAATATTGCCCAGCTGGTTGCTCAAGGGGCATATTTGCTCTGTCATTGTATCATCAGTCAGCATCTAGTTTTATAGCTAACAATTATTGAGTCATTATAATGAAATTTGTCCATCTACACACTCACAGTCATTACAGCTTACTTGATGGACTGCCCAAGATTCCTGATTTAGTGAGGCGGGCAAAGGGTCTTAACATGGATTCGCTTGCTCTTACGGATCATGGTGTTCTATACGGCGCCATTGAATTTTATAAGGAAGCATTAAAACATAAGATTAAACCAATTATCGGGCTGGAGGCCTATGTCGCGCCCAACCGCTTGGCTGACAAGCGTTCCAAAATTGACGACAGCCCTTGGCATTTAACGCTTCTGGCAAGAAATAATGAGGGGTATCATAATCTTTTAAAATTAACGACCGTTGCTCATCTAGATGGCTTTTATTACAAGCCGCGCATTGATCGGGTTGCTCTCGGCGAACACGCTGGCGGCCTCATCATCCTCTCCGGGTGCTTAAGTGGCGAAGTCGCTCAAGCTTTATTACGGGATGATTATGAGGAAGCCCGTCGGATCGTGGAGGCCTACATTTCAATCGTCGGCAAAAACAATTATTTTTTAGAAATACAGAGTCACCCCACTCTGCCGGATCAGACGAAGATAAATAAGGGGTTAATAAAAATCGCGGCTGATATTGATGTGCCTCTTGTGGCCACGCGCGACAGCCATTATTTGGAGCTTGGCGACAAAGAGGCCCAAGACGCTATGGTATGCGTGCAAACGGGCAGACTCATCAGCGATACAGACCGGTTGAACATGACTGATGTTGATTTGGATTTTTGTTCAGTTGCCAAAATAGAAGAGTTTTTTGAAGAGTCGCCGGAGGCCATTGTCAATACCGCTCGTATTGCTGACCGCTGTAATGTTGAACTGTCCTTGGGTAAATGGATCTTTCCTGATTTCTCCGTACCGCCTAAAAGTACACCCGGTGAGTATTTATCCAAGCTAGCAGAGGAGGGGTTGCGAACGAAAATGTCGCCGGTTAGCGAGGGAGCAAACGAACGTTTGCGCTATGAGTTGGATATTATTTCCCAAAAGGGCTATGCCACGTATTTTTTGGTAGTAGCCGATTTTGTGGCTTGGGCGCGCGCCCAAGGAATCATCTCCACCACTCGCGGGTCTGCCGCCGGCTCGCTAGTGGCTTATGCTTTGGGCATCACTACCGTTAATCCTCTTGAATACCGTTTGCCTTTTGAACGCTTTCTTAATCCTTTTCGTCCGACACCGCCGGATATTGACATGGATTTTGCCGATAACCGTCGTGATGAAGTGATCGCTTATGTTAAAGAGAAATATGGTGAGGATCGTGTTGCTCAAATCGTGACCTTTGGCACTATGCAGGCGCGGGCGGCGGTGCGCGATATTGGGCGCGTGCTCGGTTATCTCTACTCTTTGTGTGATCGGGTGGCTAAAATGATTCCTGTGGGGTCGCAGGGTTTTCATATGACTATTGATCGTGCGCTGGAGACTACCCCCGATTTAAAAAAATTATACGAAGAAGATCCACAAGTGGAGCGCTTGCTGGATTTAGCTCGGAAGGTTGAAGGATGCGTGCGGCATGCCTCTGTTCATGCTGCTGGCGTGGTTATCGCGCCAAGGCCGCTTGTTGAATTTACTCCTCTGCAGCGTGAGGCTGGCGGCGATAAACTAATCACCCAATATGAGATGCATGCCATTGAGGATATTGGGCTACTCAAGATGGATTTTTTAGGTATTCGCAATCTGTCTATCTTGGGCAATGCCGTTGCCTTGATAGAGCAAATTCATGGTCTTAAAATTGATCTCAATACGATTCCGCTTGACGATAAAAAAACATACAAATTGTTGGCCGAAGGAGAAACAATGGGATTGTTCCAATTATCTGGGTCGGGAATGACGCGGTATCTTAAAGAACTTAAACCAACTTCCATTCATGATATTATGGCGATGGTGGCGCTGTTTCGGCCGGGTCCGATGAACAACATCCCTGAATTCATCCGCCGCAAGCACAATCCCAAGCTGATCACTTATATGGATTCGCGCTTGAAACCAATACTTGAGCGTTCCTATGGAATACTTACCTATCAAGATGACGTCCTGCTTATTGCTATTGAACTGGCCGGTTATACTTGGGAAGAGGTGGATAAATTAAGAAAAGCGATCGGTAAAAAGATTCCAGCGGGAATGGCCGCCCAAAAGGAGCGATTTATAAGCGGCTGTCAGGAACATGGTAAATTGCCCGGGGAAAAAGCCGAAGATCTTTGGAAACTTATTGAGCCATTTGCGGCGTATGGCTTCAACAAAGCGCACGCCGCGAGTTATGGAATCGTGGCTTATCAGACAGCCTACTTAAAGGCGAATTTCCCGTCTGAATACATGAACGCCGTGCTCACAGCCGAGAGCGGCAATTTGGATACGGTCGCGGAAATAATAGTGGAGTGTCGCCGCATGAGCATTGAAGTTCTGCCGCCCTTGTTAAATGAAAGTTTTGAGAATTTCACGCGGTTAGACGATAAGCATATTCGTTTCGGGCTTGCGGCCATTAAAAATTTAGGCACCGATATAGCTCGTTTGATTATAACCGAACGCCAGCGCGGCGGCTCCTTTGAATCTTTGGAAAATTTTTTGCGCCGTATTCAATCAAGGAGTTTCAACAAAAAGTCATTGGAAAGTTTAATCAAGGCCGGCGCGCTTGACGAGTGGGGCGATCGTCAGACATTACTGGATAATATTGAAACTCTTTTAAAGTATAATCGGGGCGCCACCAAAGCCAAACACGCACCGCAGGATACTTTGTTTGGCGAGTCTGGTAATTTTTTGCCGCCGCTTGTTCTACAACCATCGTCAGTGTCCGCCGAAAAGAGCCAGCTTTTGGCTTGGGAGCGCGAATTATTGGGTTTGTATTTAACCGAGCATCCTCTTCAGGAATTTGCGAACGTTATTCAAGATATTGTCGTGCCTTGGCGCTATCTTTCTTATTATAGAAGCGGGGATACGGTGGCTGTTATGGGGCTAGTGGAGAGCATCAGACAAATTACAACTAAGGGCGGCGAGCCAATGCTTTTCGTTAAACTCTCCGATCTTGGCGGTGGAGGAGAAATCGTGGTTTTTCCAAGCGTTCTTAAGACGACCGCGGCAGTCTGGCAAAAAGATAAGCCAATAATCGTGGCCGGGCGCATGTCTGATAGGGGTGAAACAAATGTGGTGTGCGAAACAGTAGAAGAGCTGCGCCTGTCAGCCTTAGAAGACACTGTGAGGCGATGGCGGAAGTTGCGCTATGTACGCCGCGAGCCAGCCGCGTCGGAAGACGAGCCAATTGAGGCCATTGATTGGACTCCCGAGAGCGATTCTGGTACGATAATGATATAAAAAGTTGTATGCCCCGTTAGAAGTCTGACTTAGTATAATCATCAATCTTTCAACCATGATACAATCTATCAACCAATTAAATACTATAATTACCTGCCAGGACTTCTAACGGGGTATGAGCGAAAACTATATGAACGAACAAATGAATCTGCCGCGCCCCAGCCGCGTTTTAAGAAAGATGGCCATTACCTTTATTGTTCTAACGGCTATTTTATTGACCGTCGTTGGTTATATGGCATTTTCTAGGGCGCGTATTATTGTTACGCTTGGCTCTGTGAATAAGGAATATTATTTTCGCTTAATATTGACTGAAGACGTATTTGGCCGAGAACGTCCAGGGGACTCAATAGCCGCGCTTTTTTTGGAAACAACAGAAAGTGCTTCAGATACCTTTATTCCTACCGGTGGTGGCGAGCGCGTTGGCAAAGCCGGGGGAGTAGTGACCTTGCGCAACGAAACTGATCGGCCCCAACCCTTGGTGGCAACCACAAGGTTACTTACACCGGAAGGAGTTTTATTTCGTTTGAAGGAAGGCGTGTATGTTCCGGCACGGGGTACAGTCACGGCCACGGCCGAAGCGGATAAAGAAGGGAAGGACGGTGAGATTGGTCCAGCTAGATTTATTATCCCCGGCTTGAGTCCATCTTTGCAGTTATATATATACGCCACGTCAGAGGTTGGGATGATACGCGGCGGTGCTTTGGCCAAAACCGTGACTGAGCAAGATTTAGAAACCGCGCGCCAGACCTTGCGACAAAAGCTTTTAGAGCGCACGCGCCAAAGCTTCGCGGCCCAAGTGGGCGAAGACAAAATTACGCCACAGGATTTTATCACCGATATTATTGAAGAAAAATCTTCAGCCAAGACAGGTGAAGCCGCAAGTTCATTTACTTTGGAAACAAGAATTAAAATTATAGGCGTAGTTTTTGACAAGCAAGAAATGATTAAGCAAGCCATAAAGGATATTAGCAGTCAAAATAGTGGAGTTTCCACCGATAATATTCGCTACACCATTGATAATTTTAATTCCATTGAACGCACCGCGTCACTTAGCGGTCGGGCCGTCATCAAGAGTGTTCTGGATAAGCAGAGTTCAATATTTGCCGTTGATAATTTTACCGGCTGGACAGTGGAAGGAGTTAAAAGTTTTTTGGATAAATATGAAGGGATAGAAAATGTTGAAGTGCAGATTTCTCCGTACTGGCAGCGCCATTTACCGAGAATTCCAAGCAGGATAAAAGTAGAGTTTAAGGGGGGGTAGATTTTTGTTTTGCTCCGCAGTGCGGGGTGTAGAGTTTTGTCACTTTTTTTAATCGTTTAAGAAAAGTGACCAAAAGAAGACGCCCCACGGAGTCGGCTCGGGGAATTTATCGCTCGCAAACCTAGCGGTTGTAAACTCCTCGTCCGCCGGCTGGCGGATTCGTCAGACACACAACCGCTTATACGGTTTCCCTCGCTTAAATTCCAGACCTAGCCGCTCCTATGGGGACGGTTTACTACTGGTGCGTTAATATTGATAATTAAAAAAGCGGCGAGGTTCTTGCTGGAACTTCGCCGCTTGAGGTCGTCACTCTTCTGGCTGTCCTGTGGTCGCCTCGCGGCGCACCTCGTAGTAGCGCGGTGACCATTCGGCCCAGGCACGGGCCTCTTCAGTTTCGCCCGTGTCGAACGTGTAGTGGCGACTGCCATCCGGTCCATACAGCTCCACCTCGTCAAGCCCTCCGTCAAAGCCATAGTCACGAAAGGTGATGACAACCGCACCCCACCTGTTCCTGGCCTCAAACTGAACACCCCCCTTGTGCGAGGTATCAGGATAGAAGACACTAGCCGTGGTTGAACATGGCATTGTCCCAGTCACGAACATGATTGCATAGACTCCGGCAATCAAGAAGAAAGCGACCAGACCGAACATTAGGACTGGGTTGAAGAAATTGGCCAGCCCGTAAAGCACCCGTTTCACCTCGTTCATTTTGCCCTCCTTTTTCGTTGGTTTAGACAGACCGATCCACGACTGAAAATTTACCATAGTCCATTTCGGTGCATAAGGCCAGATACATCTTGCACTCCTTGGAGATCCAAGGAGTATGCAAATTCACAGAATTAGCTACGGTATCCGGGGATTTGGCCGGATCACC
>Ga0075974_136_pt1 | contig 17982 bp, 13 predicted proteins | sample RifGroA2_FD_68000 | JGI IMG/M metagenome (GOLD analysis project Ga0075974, IMG submission 68000) | Parcubacteria bacterium GW2011_GWA2_46_9
GCGAGCCGCCGCCTGCGTCGCACCGGCCGTGTTCCGGCCATTCTCTACGGCGCTGGCGCTGCCGTCCTATTAAGAGTAATAGCCACATTTTTTGTAGCGCAGTTGCTTACGATAAGTTTTATTAAGCTTGTCGGAGGCATAGTAATATTATGGATAGCCGTAAAACTCTTCATTGAAGGCGCGCCTGAAGACGGCATGCAAAAAGAAGCCACGACAATTGCGCAGGCTATAAAGTTAATAGTTGTAGCGGATATCTCAATGTCAATAGACAATATGCTTGCGGTTGGAGGCGCATCTCACGGAAACATGTTCCTTCTACTTTTCGGACTCGGCCTAAGCATCCCTCTCGTTGTCTTTACAAGCAATTTATTGTCAATACTCATGGATAAATATCCAATAATTATTTATATAGGAGCTGCAGTTCTCGGAAAAGTAGGCGGAGAGATGATGATCACGGATCCTTTTACAGTGGGTATTTTGAATCCAAGCAAATTTGCTGTATATTCAGTTGAAGTAATCTTCGCAATAGGGGTTATCTTAGCAGGCAAGCTTTATATGAAGTGGAAAATATCCAGAGCAGAGAACGAAAAATCATGTTCATGAAAGATAAAACTGTGGAGGAACTATGGCGATTTTAACCATATCAAGAGAATTCGGAAGCGGCGGCAGAGAAATAGGTCAGGCAGTTGCCAAAATTTTGAATTTTCATCAGTTGAAGTATAAACAGGGCAAGGAGATTCAAAAACAAAAGGCTCGGCAGAAGAAGCAGGAAATAAAAGGCATCCGTTTGTCTCTTAGGATCAGCCAGCACGATCAGGATATGCGCCTTGAACAGGCCGTGAAGTTTCTGAAAGAAGGGAATAAGTTACGCATTGAATTACCCCTGCGAGGTCGCGAGAATCAGCACCAAGATATTGCCCGCTCCATTATGGAATCATTCATTGAGCAGTTAAAAACCCGCCATTCATTAAGCATTGAACAGCCATTACAAAGACAAGGTGGCAAACTTTCATTAATTTGCCTGCCCCGTTAGAAAGCCGTCTTAATGCCTTGGCTCTATCTCTCTAATCACCAACGCTACTATGATTATTTATCTAACCGCTTATCTTATCAGCCCCGCAGTAGCGGGGCTGGGAAGGCTTTCTAACGGGGACTGCCCCGTTAATTTTAGATATTAAGTTATATGAAACTAAAAACTAGAAAAAGCATTGCTAAGAGATTTAAATTAAGCGGCAAGAAGCCAAACCGTTGGGGTAAGGCGCCTAAGCTAATTCGTAAATCCGCCGGTCAAGATCATTTCAATGCCCGCGAGTCAAGCAAGACAACGACCAAGAAACGTCGTCGTCACAGCGCTTTTGCGTCTGATCAAAAAAATATCCGTCGTTTCATGCCCCGTTAGAAGTCCGTTTAGCTAATATTAATTATTCTTATTACCACCAACGTATTTATGTTAATTTACTCAACAGTTAATTTAATCAGAAAAAATGTTATGAACATTTTTTCTGGGAAGGCTTTCTAACGGGGTATGCCCAGAGTTAAACGCGGCATGATGCATGCCAAAAGGCGCAAGAACATTTTGAAGCGGGCCAAGGGCTACATGTGGGGCCGCAAGAATCGGATCAAGCTAGCCAAGGTGGCCGTGGTCAAAGCCGGTGTTTATGCTTATCGTGATAGGCAAAAGAAAAAGGGGGAATTCCGGCGCTTGTGGCAGATACGTATTGGCGCGGCCGTCAGACCCTACGGTTTGTCTTATTCTCGTTTCATTAATATATTGAAAAGGAAGAATATTGAGCTGGATAGAAAGATTTTGGCCGAGCTAGCGGCTGAACATTCGGTTATATTCAAGGCCTTGATGAAAAAGGTGTTAAGTCAGTGATCGTAGCTCGTTTGACCCCGCACAGTTCGGGCGCGTGGTGCTGGCCCCGTACCGTCCCGACATCAGGCGGGACTGGTGCGTGGGTAGCCCGGTCTAACCCCATATCAATCCCGCTACACGGGATGATACGGGGCACGGCACGTCTCCCTGTCATGGAGAACCCGCGCACTGATTTGCCGCAGGCAAATAGTACGGGGCAAGGATCGCTTTTATGTTATGTATTAGTTTTGTTACAATTTGATATATTAGTTTTCTGTCTCTTTCCGCGGGCGCGTGGTGTAGCCCGGTTAACACGTCTCCCTGTCACGGAGAAGATCGCCGGTTCAAATCCGGTCGCGCCCGCAGAGTGAGGCAGAGTAGATTAGTCGTCGCCGGCTGTGCTCCGTAGTTCCGCCGTAGGCGGATACTATGGGGTTCAAATCCGGTCGCGCCCGCCTTGTGCGGGGTCATGTGTATGTTGCCTGGACGGTTCAGGGTAGAGATAATTCCATAAGTTTAAAAAATGAGGGCCGGAAGCTAATGAGCTTCCGGCCCTTGTTGAATGACCGCTGTGAGGGGGTCAGACACCGCCATTCCTTTGGCGGTATCTGTCCCACATTTCCAGACGGTTGAGAGCGTTCACAAATGCCAAGGCGCTGGCAGTAACCACGTCCGTGTGGACGCCGTGTCCGTCCATGCTCATTTCTCCCACCCGAATGCGGCATGAGATTTGACCTTGCGCTTCAGCGCCGCCGGTCATTTTACTGCCGCCGTAGCGCTCAAGCTTGAACGGGTGCCCCGTCAGTTTCCCAATGGCCAAAGCGCAAGCATCCACCATGCCGTCACCTTCTGCCTTGAGGGTTTTAGGTTTACCATCAACGCGAATAGTGACAGTCGCTCGGGCTCGTGTTAGATGATGCCGTCGGTGCTGTTTGTCTGATAAGTTTATGACGGCGCTCGGGGCCACTCTTACCAGTTCATAGCGTTCTTGTGTTTCAAGCACCAGCTTGGCGATGAGAACACGGAGATCATCTTCGTAAATGCTTTTTTTCAAATCCGCTAGTTCCTTGAAGCGCGCGAACGCCTTGTCAATATCCACATCCGGCCGAAGAAGACCCAGTGTTTTCAAGCGATCCACAAAACCACTTCGCCCCGAGTGTTTGCCCATCACCAGCTTATTGCTGGCCATGCCCACATCTCGCGGTCGCATGATCTCATAGGTACGCTTCTCTTTCAGCACTCCATCCTGATGAATGCCGGCTTCGTGGGCAAAGGCGTTGTCACCGACGATTGGTTTGTTGATGGGCACGGTGAGCCCCGTGATATGCGAAAGCAGGCGGCTCGTTGGATAGATTTCTCTGGTGGCGATGTTGGTTGCAAGGCCAAAGAAATCGCGCCGCGTTTTCATGGCCATGACCACTTCTTCCGATGAGCAGTTGCCGGCGCGCTCGCCAATGCCATTGATGGTGCACTCAATTTGTCGCGCGCCGTTCTTGACAGCGGAGAGCGAGTTGGCCACCGCCAGCCCAAGATCGTTGTGGCAATGCGCGCTCCAGCACACCCTCTGGCCGCCCGGCGTGTGGCTGATGAGATAGCGAAACAGCGCGCCAAACTCTTCAGGAACCGCATAGCCGGTGGTATCTGGCACGTTCAAGGTCGTGGCGCCGGCCTTGATGACCTCGCCGAAGACTTGCACCAGATAGTCCGGATCACTGCGCGAGGCATCTTCAGCCGAGAATTCTATGTAGTCAATGAATCGCCCCGCAAATTCAACCGCTCGGCATGCGGCATCCAGCACCTCGTTTGGGCTCATCCCGAGCTTCTTTCTCATGTGCAGTTTTGAGGTAGCGATGAAAATGTGGATACCAGGGCGGCGGGCATTAGCCACGCTTTTCAAGGCATTCTCAATGTCTTTCGGCCTTGTGCGGGCAAGACTTAGAACAATCGGCCTCTTTACTGCTTCGGCCACGCGCTTTACCGCCTCAAAATCTCCGGGCGATGAAGCGGCAAAGCCGGCCTCAATCACGTCCACCCCCAATCGCTCCAGTTGGCGCGCCATCAGCACCTTCTCGCCCGTGTTCATGGTGGCACCGGGCGACTGCTCGCCGTCGCGAAGCGTGGTGTCAAAGATCTGCACCTTTTCTGCTGCTGTCATGTTGACTCCTCCTTTTTGCGTATTGGTTGTGTTGGGTTGTTTTTATCATCTACCACTTTCCAATTCCATAGAATTGGAAAGTGATGACGGTGCGTCCTTGTTAATTTCAATGTAGCGCGTTGTTAATGAACGTTTCCCTCCTAGTTTTTTCGTTTGGGCAAAGAGCCATAAACGAAGCCAGCCCTCGGTGGAGGGCTGGCTTATGAGTATCTAGAGTTATTTTAAAATTCAGCTACGCACAAGCGAACCTTCCACCCGAAGGGCTAAGCAAAAGGAGTCCCAAAAGCAGGTTGGCTTGTTGTATGGCTTGATGCATAAATTAAAGTATGGTTAAATGGTATGTTCTTTGATAATTGTTGTCAATGAAAATTTTTGACAAAATCGCCATAATATGTTATCATTATAATAAATATATGAAAAATCCCAAAAAATTAATGAAAACCGTAAAGAAGTCAGCAATACATAACATCACTAGGGCCAAAAACACGAAAGAGCCAGACGCCATAATGAGGATTTCTTTTTATTTAGCAGTATCTGATATGTCGCCGCAGGCAAAAAAGTCGTGGGCAACATTATTGCCGTATATGAGTAAGATCCAACTTGAGCGGCTGGCAAATGTTCTGGAGACGGAGTTTTTAAATGCAGCCACCAAGAGTATTGACGATGAATTTAAGAAAGAACTGAAGCAAGTCGCTACTACATACGTGGATTCTGCCGATGACGTTCCTGTGCGAGCTCCGGTGCTGAAGCGCGTTCGTCTTTCTGGCGAAAACAATGCTAAAACTCATTTAACCCCAGAACAGCAGGTTATATTATTGAGGGTACTTAAGGAGTATTTTCAACATCGCGTTCGGAACATTCGCATAAAACAATACAGCTCCGTGGCCAAAGTTATTGAGCGTTTAGATAAAGAACGGGTCGAAGAATTGCTTCGTTCCATAAAATCGTGAATATGGCAATCACAGATCATCGGCACAGAGCAAAACGGTTTCGGTCTTCGCATGGTTCGCCTCCCGACACGCCAGAGCAGCGTGCTTTAACAGATTTTTTGCATGGCAAGGAGAAGGAGGATGTAGCTACTCCACGGGTCGTCAATGATGCTGTCACAGATATTAAAAGAGTGTCTACAGAAGCGGTGGACGCAAGGGTTGAGCCTATAATTACTCATGAGGGGGTAAGGGGATCAATGCCAGCGGACGTGATTCATGATGACGAGGTTGTTGCTAAACTGGCGAAAGACATTCAGGATGTTGTTGACGCAGTTGCTAGCGGTGATGATGCGGCAGTTGCAGAAGCGAGAAATTTTGTCGCTGGCGATGCCACGGCAACCTCTGTGATAGATGGAATTACAGCCGAGGTGACTGGGCCGGAAAATCCTTACGAGCAAGGTGAGTGGAGTTTCAGTTACGATTCAGAAGGTGTTTACGCGACGTATCAACCAGCGGGCGAAATGCCTGCTGGCTTCATAGTTCGCTTCAATGAGAATCAAGAGGTTGCTGGAATAGATTGCGCTGATGGTTATTCTCTGCCGGATGGTCATGAAGAGCTTGTTAGGGCGGCAGTAGGGAAGGCTATTTCCAAAGAAATAACTCCAGGCGAATGGAAAGAATGGATTCAGGTCTACAAAGTAAGTTCGTCGCCATCGCCAGAGTCGCTACCTGATGCACTTACACAATCAGTTGATACTGCTCCGCCTTCCAGTGTCAACAAAGAACCGGCGACGCCAAGCAATCCTGGGAATGATCGGCGAGAGAGCGCTCGGACACGTTGGCCAGAGGTGACTAGTTGGAAGTTTGAAGGCGATGCCCGGCGAGGAGAGGTTGTACTTATAGGTCCGCTCGCCGATGGTTCTGGCGTTATTCGCGCACGACTAAAGCTTAATGCGAGGGTTGGCAAAGAAGTTACGTTGCGTAAGTATATAGGCGACAGGGCTTACGATTTTAGAAAAGAGGATGCAGATGAGCATGCTTTTTACAAACGTGCAGTTTTGCGAGCTATTGGCGATAAAACGGACGAGCTCGCGAGCGATCTCAGAGTTTTTGCCCATAAAGGCATTACTGATTTGGCAGGCGTTGTGCCCGAGAAATTTTCAGGGCAAGGTCCAGAACCGCCCGTGGCGGCACCAGTGCCAGCTGTTACAATAGAGCAAAGTATCGAGCGTCGAGCTGACGTTCTTACCTGGACGCGGGTCGGCGCTAACGAGCTGGGGTGTGAGTTACCAACCGGTCGTATTATTCATGTTAATGTGAAACTGAATAGGGTTGACGGAGAGTACGTGCCAGAGCATCCGTATGAGCCGAGCAAGATCAAAAAAGGATCAGCAACGCCGCTTCCTGATGGCCCGGAAAAGGACAGTATTCTTGCGAGTGTACGTTTAGAGTTAGAGCGGAGACGTCTAGACGGCCGTTATCCTTACGAGCGTCAGCCGGAAACGGCGGCAAAACCTCAACCCAGCGAGCAAGAAATTGGCATTGATCATCCAAAAGAAATTGGTGAGACAGTTGAGATAAAAGCTAATGTTTTTGGCGATTGGCATCCCGAATGGAAACCCAGAGAAGGAAGGGGTGGAGCCGATGGATCATATGTTTTCTTGGAGTCCGATGGCCCAGACGGTATGGGCGTACGGTGCGTCGTAGGCATTGCCCCCAATGGTACCGTTCGGCGCGTGGAATTGGAGGGGAGTCTTCCCAAAGAGCTCACTCTTCAGAATAGACTACGCGAAGCAGCACGAAGAGATGTTGAAAAACCCTTCTTAATGGCTGTTGCAGGGCCGGAACATCCGCCAAAGTCGGAACTGTCACCCGGTCCAGAAATCCCGTCGCCAATTCAGCCGCCGGAATTGACTGCTCGGCCCGACATTCCTTCAATAACGACGCCAGAGAATACCCCAGGTACTGGTGGAGAGTCCGTGGAGCCTCTACCGCGTCCACCCTCTGACCAAGCTGGTCGTAGTGTAATCCGCTCTACGGCGCGCGGTCTGTGGTCTGTTTTGGGGCCGATTCTTGGTGCGTCGGCTCCTGGCATAATCAAAAATTATGTGCAACAACGTTTCGCCGTTCGCGGCTTTCTTGGCCGAGGTGGGCTGGAAGAAGAGATGCAAAAACTTCTGCACACTGTCAAGGAGAAGAAAGAAACTCCGACGGCCAACGTTTCCGTGCGTGAGGCTTTGAAAAAGTTTCGTGAAGGGGTTGGGGACGCTCCGCTTGATCCAGATCAAAAAAATCATAGTATGACTCGTACTCGTCAAGAGGGCGCTATTATGCAACACGTCGCAGAGCCGGATCGTGCCGCTCTTAGACAAGAAATGGCAAAGGTTCTCTGGGAGCATCGTAAAATGCGCATGCGGGCCAAGCGTGGACGACTCGAAGGGCAACTTGGCGCCGAGGATACCTACGCGCGCGAGGGGAACCTCTCGTCGGCCGAGCACGCTCAAAATAGGCAAGAGCTTGAGCAGTTTAATGAGGAGCGTACGCGGCGTGAGTTTGAGAGGAGGGCGGAAGAGATGGACCGGGCGATAAGGGACTGCGTTAAGAATTACGCAACGACAAAGATAAATGGAATGCGGACGGTGAAGGAGAGTCTAAATACTGTTCTCGTTGCTTCGTCTGCGGTAGTGCCGATGGCGCTCGCCGGTCGTGGAGTGATGTATGGCGCAATGTCCGTTGCCGAGCGACACCAGCGGTTAAATCGGGAGTACCTTAATCGTAAAGCGGAGGCCGAGCGTAAGGCTGGTCGGGAGAATAGCCGCCGTCTATCGAAAGCGAAAGATGGAGAGCCTGTTGAACGCGTAACCCCAGCGTTAGTGGATCGGCCAGAATTTTGGGAAAACGTGATTAAGGGCGGGTTTTGGGAGACCATGAGCGATACAGCCAAGTTGACATCAATTGCCAAAACATTTGTTCATAAGGGTCGTTATCGGAATTGGTCAAAAGAGGAAAAGGCGCAGGGGTTACGTACTGCTCAAGCGCTGGGTAGTATTGCGCGTACAGTTGGCATTGGTAAATCTGCTTTAACGGTGGCGGTGGGATGGGATGCAGTGAAAGCAAGTTTTAGTATTGATCAAATTCTTGTCATGGACGCGTCGGTGTTAATTTGTCAACAAGTGGGGGAGGTGGTGAACGGCAGATGGGTGGCGGTGGTGGTATATTAACTCCTGAAGCTGGAGACAGAAGCGTTGATATCACAAACGAGATGCATCTGCCCTCAAAGTGGACCGCTGGTATTACGCATGAAGGCGGGCACAGTATTGTTCATGTTTATGACGATCGTGGTGTCGTGCGTGTAATGGTTCCTGATACCGGAGGCTTAACCACTGAAGGGATAATACGTATTGCCGATGAGCGCGTAGCGGAAAATCATGCTCCTGCTGTTCCAGTAGAGGGGGCTGGCTCCAGGCCGTCAGAAGCATCTGCTCCTCCTCACATTCCGCCTGCTGTGGAACAAGCCCAGGGGCAATCAGCTGGTCGTTCAAGCAAACAGCCAGGTATATACGCCGGCACAAGCGCCGCCAAAGTTGGCCTGCCCGCTGGCACAAGCGCCGCCGAAGCGCATGCATCCGAAGCGCCGATAGTTGATAAATCTGGCGCAATAAGCATGGGTGGACTCCCTGATTCAGAAAAGGAATTTCCACCAAGTGAGATGTCTTGGACCGGTAAGGTGGGTAAGGGCGATTCAATTCTTGAATTGCTTAAACACGCCTACGAGAAAAACGCCGAAAATCTTGGTTACACTGGTGACATCAATAACGCGGCCGACTTGAGAGCCTGGGCAGAAACCACTAGTACCCGTCAATTTGTGGCTGATTATTACTGGATTCAATGAAGCGTCTTTCAATAAATGACTTCAATCATGTTCTTCAAGATAAAGCGGCAAATTTAGTTTTTGAAAAAGATGATATTTCATTAGACGATAAGGGCAATATCCATGTAGCCGCTCCTGATGGCACTGAACGATTAGGACATATTCCTGAACGTGGCTCACGCGCTGGCATATCGACGGCGGACGTGGCCGGGGCAGATCGTAGCGGCGTAACTCGTGAAATAATCTGGCAGGACAATGTAGACAATAAGGGAGTACTTACGCGTACATCTCATTTTAACGCGATTGAATTTGATAGGTTTATGGATAACCCGGACGTGGCGCGCTCGCATCTGCCCAGCGACTGGACTGTTGATTTCACTGCGGATGAGCACGGGGTGCCAGAACACGCGATTATAAAAAACGCACTTGGTGATCAGGTCGTGGTATTAGAAAATGATCAATGGGATGATCCATCTACAGCTACACATGAATTTACTAAACACATTAATGATGAGCTTGGGCGTATGACCGGACGAACCGCTAATCATGAGGCTTTAGCAAATATTCCAGCAGAACATCTGCGAGGGAGCAAAAGTTCAGTAATAGAAGATAAACATCGTAGCGGTTTGCCGGTTGAGCACAATACTGCGACGCGCGGGCATAGTGCTGATGACGCTAGTACCGCAGGGAAGGAAGTTACTCACGCAGTCAAGCATGGCGTGAGTTCCCGCGCGGTTGATCACGACCGGGCGTTTCTTGGTGCTGGCAAGGGCGGGAAAACAGTGGCGCTGGCGAAACAATTCCAGGCATCGTTTGGAGAAGAAACCCAGTTGTTCATTAATCCACATGGAGCGGCAGAGCTTCGTAATGATACTGAAGTTGCTATGGGGCGAGAAATGGTGGCTGATTACCTTCGTCTTTTTGGTCAATCTTTGAGCGGTCGCTTTAACATTGATGCTCAGCAGTTGTTTCAGAAAGTGGGCAGTCAGGGCGTCGATCTCTCAACCCCCGAAGGAGTGAGTCAGGGGCTAGATAATCTTTCGGCAAAGGAGATTCGCTATGTATTGAAGTATCTTATTCCAGAGGCGATTAAAGACCACGAACTGCGTTCACTCGGTCCTCTTGGGTTTGAAGAATCATCTAAAGTTGATTCAGAGGTTGGTATCCCAGCAGGCACAAGCGCCGCCGAAATCGGAGTCCCTGCTGGCACCAGCGCCGCAGAAGTGGGTGTCCCTGCTGGCACCACCGCCGCAGAAGAGGGCTTACCAGCCGGTACTAGCGCCGCAGAGGTGGGGTTGCCTGCTAGCACAAGCGCCGCCGAAATCGGGGTCCCTGCTAGTACCAGTGCCGCCGAAGTTGGCTCGTCCTCTGGCGCGAACATCATTACCGAAGCAATTCAATCTGGCAAAGGAGAACGAGGTGTGCGGCAAGCAATTAGTGATATTTTTGGCGACAAAAAACAGACGCCAGATGCTGAACAATCACCGACGCCAACCCCAGATTTAAGTCCAACAGCCGAAGCGTCAGCCACCGAAACTTCGGATGTCAGCCCCACAGAAACTCCCAAGAGCGAACTATCGGCAAGCGAAACTGGCCAAACCTTGTCAGAAGTTGCTTTGGAAACAGTTGACCCCGCATCTTTGCCTCACCTTCCGAATGATTGGCGGGCCGAGCTAAGTATTGCTCCTGATGGGATTGCCACACGTGTTGATTTTTATGGACCAAAAGGGGAGCATGGATTTTTGCTTAATTTAAACAAACAACATTCTACTCCAGAGTTGCTTCGCCGCGCTGATCGGCTGTTGGAAGGTCGTGAAGGGCCGGTGGACGAATAGGTTGTCATTGGTAAATTTTTGAAAAGAAAAAGAGCGAGTCGGAGTTGTCTTAGACAATCTCTGCTCGCTCTTTGCTTGTTCAAGTGGCGGTCGTCCCCTCTGCGACCCGCCGCTCGTGCGTTGTCATGAATCCCGCACCATGGTTTGACCGCCATGGTGCGGGACAAACGGCTTCCTCCTTAGCCGTTTTTGGGCCAGACCTCTAGCCACGTGCGGTCGAGTACCGCTTGGTAGCAATGACGGCCCCCAAAGCCCGGGAGATAAACCCTCCCCTTGGCCGAGGTTACGTAAATCGGTTCCCGTCCCTCAGCCTTGACCCAAATCGGGTGGTCGTGCTGAAAGTTGGTGGGGGAGTGGTAGCACCGCTCTTCTCCTGCCGCAAGCACCCAAATCTCCTTGCCATCTTGGCGAAGGGGGGCCGATTGAACTGGTGGTGTGAGTAGGGGAAGGGATGAGGGTAGGGCGGCCGATCGGTCCGGCAAAATAGCAGATGGTGTTGAAGCGCTTAATGCCGACCACGATTTTGCCACCCATTGCTTGAGTGTGTCTCTCGTTACCTCTGCAGTTTCACGAACGAGGCGCTTGACCCGTTCTACTTTCGGGTCCGAGACCGTGAGGCCAGAAACAGCATCCACTTCGTGGTAGTATCTCACCGTCACTTTCTGCTCTCGAGTCCTTTTCTGCTTAAGAGTGAGCGATTGGTTACTCCTGATTGCTGCCAATGCACGGTTATACTCGTCCGTGAGTTGGTTGAGACGCTCCCTTTTGTGCGTATCAAGAGCGGCTTGCATCCCTAGGGCAGGAGCGCTGAATTCATCATAGAATTTCAGACGGGTTGCTTCCGACCGTTCTTCCATAGCGGCTTGTGGTTTAACACCCACGTATGGGCGTGCCAATGGCCATAAAGTCATGATCACAGCCGTATACATCCCCAGAGTGATGAAGCGCGAGCTGAAACCGCGACGTCGCAGTACGTGGCGGGTGAAAACGATTGTGGTGATCCCGCCCGCTACCCCGAATGTGGTTTTGGCGTTCCAGTTCATCGTCATCACCATAGTTAACGAGAAGACGATGACTGCCGCGATGAGGGCAAGCGCCGGGTAGATGACGTCCGTCCTCCAGCCGAATTGCACGGGTGTTGTGGTCGTTGTCGTGATTGGTGTAGTTGTCGTTGCCATCACTATTCTCCCTCTTGGTTTCGCCTTCTATCTCTTGAAGAAGGCATGGAGTATGCTGGGTAGTTCCGTGATCAAGTTGGCAGAGAGCGAGTGCCAGAACACGCTTGATCCGATTTCTCCGGCGGTAGCAGAAGCTGTTTGCTCCGCGCTAGGTCGCGCTGGAACGGAGATCTTTCGTCCCCGCAAGGCAGTCAGAAACGTTGGCCATGCATTTACAAGGCTGGCTTCTCCACCCAGGGACCGCCACATCTTTTGCCAGACGCGGCTTGACATCGCCATGACGTCATCTGCGAATGTTGGGATCATGATAGTCCATCCCCACATCCAGAAATACGCGTTGACCCAGAACCATGTCCATGCTCGCGGCGGCAATTGCTTCGGGGTTGGTTTGTCGAGCTCCCGGTCAGACTTGAATTCGCGACCGCTGGAGAGGTTGCGGAATTTTTGCATCCGCTCCTCTTGGGCGATTGAATCTGGATTCTGGTTGGCTTCATAGACGGCTGGGGCGACAAGACCTTCGCCTGGGTGTGTTACAGCTACACCAGTGGCCACAAGGCACATGAGGATCCAGACGAGCCAGAGGCGGTTGTCGCTGGCGAACGTCCATCTGAACGCATCTGAAATGAAGTGACGCTGTCGGTGCCTGATTGCTCTGCCGCAACCAATGACGATAGCAGCGACAGCAACTGCCGCACCTACGCTTCCAGAGATCATCGCGAAGCGCCATCTGAAGAGGTAGAGGCCAAGCGCTATGGCGATCCCATACAGAATGCCCTCAAGCGCGATGCTTTGGCGCATTGCTCCGGGCATTCGTATGTTTTCGATGGAGAGACGGCGGCTCGGCACAGTCACGTCAATCTCCATACTGCCCCGAGTGGTGACGACGATCATGTATGAAGTTGCTTGCGCCTCTTTGACCCGGATGTTGTACGACTGTCGCGCGGCTGCTGGGCACGGTTGGCCGATTTTATACAGAAAGAACGGCCGATCGGCCACGAGGTGGATGTCGGTCTTCACTGCATCGTCTTCTGCATTGTACCCACGTGGCGTCCAGATGAGGCAGGAGTTGCCGTTTTCATCGTGCCATGGCCCCGTCGGCCCTATATGGAGGCGGGCAATCTTTGTTCCGTTTCCGTTGGTGGCTGGTGTTGGCTGTGGCGGAGTGGGGGTTGCTACGGTTGCGGCCACTCCAGTTGTTGCCGCTGTTGCTGTAGCCGTTGTTGTGGCCGGTGGTGTTGTGGCCGTCGGCGATGGCGTTGCAGTTTGCGGTGCGGGTGTTGTTATTTGGGGTCTGCGTCCTCCGCGATCTCTTTTGGGTGAAGCCATTCGAATCCTCCTTCGCGCTGACCCTTGGTCGCGCCCGTTGAACGCTGCCACGAGGCAGGCGAGTTATTGTGGGTGACGCCGTGAACTTGTGACGTCAAATATATATCTAACCCCAACCAAGCCCTATGCTTGATAAGGGTGTTTTTCAAAGTTCGTTCAGCTTTGTTCCTGCATTAAAACACTAGTGTGCTCTAGACACAAGAACACGCTAGCATAGTCTAAAATTAAGATTTTGTCAACCCCGCACCTATTTTGCCGTTGACTTCAAGGGCGGCGCAAGGGCGAATAGCCCTGCCCTATTCGGGCACAGCGCCGCAGGTGTTTGCAAGATATATACATAGTCCATCTATTTGCTTGTTTTAAATAGCAAAATAGGTGCGGGGTCAACCCCCAGTCGGAGGTTTTGTGATACTCTGTATTACAAAATTTACAACGGTATAACTTCCAAAAATTACCATAAGGCCAATGGCGGCCCACACAAGTGTATCTCGGCCTTTCTTGATGCGTTCTGCGTTGCCGGATGAGGTCATCCACATAAGACCGCCATAGATAAAAATTATAAGGGCAAGAGAACCGACAATACCAAGCACGACCCTTATTATATTACCAATAATAATACGGGGATCGTCTTGGCCAAGGGGATTTTCTATAACGGTGGTGCCGCCACGAGAGCCGGTATTCCCGCTACCGCCAGTAGAGCCAGAATCAAAGGGCGTAAAAGCACAGCTAATCCCCAACGCGCTCGCTTGATCATCGCAAGCAGCTTTATCGACTACGCTGTATTTATCGCCGCCACACTCACAGGTGCCTCCAGTTTCTGCAATTACCAAAGTAGGCGCTAATGATAAGAGAACAATGAAGATCAGTGATGTGTATAGTGTGAACGATGAGGTATTTTTATCCATAAAATTGTTGTTAATGTCCCCCTTATAATACACCATGGCTAGATTTATGTAAAAATCCAATCTTTATTCCTATGAGAACGAAAATCATAGACATTAGTACTGATAGTTTCCAGCCAAAAACTAGTGGGGATGTATTTATTCTAAAAAACTCAATAGATATACGCCCGAACGACATCCAAATAAGGTAGATAGGGAAGATGAGCCCGGGCTTGTAGCTTGTAGCTTGTAGCTTGTAGTGGCGCCATCTGCTGAGCCAGATAATTAGAATGATTGCACCAACAAAATCCCAGAGTGATTCATATAAAAAAGTTGGGTGAAAGTAGGTGAATTGCTCAAATTCTGGCGGTCGGTTGGCTGGGGAAATAGGAATTCCCCAAGGAAGGGTTGTGGGGTAGCCGAACAGCTCCTGGTTAAAATAATTACCCCAGCGGCCGATGGCTTGGCCAAGGAGGATGGCGGGAGGCCTCCATTCCAGATGGCAAAAATTTGCAGAGGGTGTGCCCAGTAATACTGCCATTCGTTTAAAACATGATAAAGCCGCGCGCCGATAAGACCAACGACCACAAGTGCAAACGTGAATTCGGGCAGACGAGCCGTAAGACGTAGAGCCGCAGAGTGGGTAGTGGGTAGTGGGTAGTGGGTAGCAAGTATCCGCTTAAGTGTTGAAGAAACTAGCCAATATCCTAAAACAATGCTGATGGTATAAAAAAGACCGTACCAGTAAATAGTTATTGGACCAAGAGTCATTAATATTGGAGATGGTTCGTAAGTGTGGAGTATATTGATGATAGCCATAAGCCATAATCGTCCGCCCAAGGCGGGCTAGCCGTAAGCCCTAGAGCTTTTTTGTTAGTGAATTAAGCATCGCGCCAACTTCTCTTGCCATCATGCTTAGATTTTCTGCATCCGTTGACAGTATTAATTTTAAGTCCGAGCTAAGAATAACGTAATATTTTAATTCTTCCAGTGATGTATCGGCCATGGTGTGAAAATGTGCTCTATCGGCTATTGTTTTTCGTTTTGTTCCCTCAACAATATTTGCCACAACCGATACTGCGGCTCGTCGCATTTGGCTGACCAAACCGTATTTTTCAGTATCAGGATAGCTCGTTGTAATTTTGTATACGGCTAATGTTAAATCATGAGCTTTTTGCCAAACTTTTAACTCTCTAAATTTTTCCATAGTGGCTTATAGCTTTATGGCTCTACGGCTTATGGCTTTTGTCACATTTCTTCCAGCCCCTCAATTCCCATTAGCTCCAGTGACCTTTTGAGGACGAGTTGGGCGGCTTGAAGCAATTCCAGCCGCCAGGCTCGGACGTTTGGTTCGGCTTTCAGCACTGGCTCGGCTTCGTAGAAATCATTGATGGTTTTGGCGAGGTTGTAGCCAAAGTCGGCAATAATTGACGGATCATAAGCTGCGGCGGCTTCCTCAATCACGGCCGGCAGTTTGGCTGCGAGCTTAATGATTTGCCACTCCAGAAGAGAAACGTTAACGGGAAGTGTCATCTCTGTTCCTAGTTCTATTTTTTCTTCTTTTGCCTTATTGAAAATGCTTGATACCCGCGCGTAGGTGTAAAGAAGATATGGGCCCGTGCGTCCCGTAAGGGCGATTGATTGTTTGGGATCAAAATTGATGTCAGAATCTAGTCGTGATTTCAAGAGATAATATTTTGCCGCGGCCAGAGCGATAATTTCTGCGCGTTTTTTGGCAACAGTTTGGCTGATCTTGGCATGGCGGGTCTTGATTTCTTTCAAGGCGAGTTCAGAAAGCTCGTCTAACAGATCATCTGCTTCTACAACTTTACCCTCGCGCGATTTCATTCGCCCCTCTGGCAGAAAAACCCAATGGTAGCTTAAATGTTTTAATTCTATATCTTGGGCAATGCCAAAGCGCTTTAAAACAGCGAAAAGCGCGCGGAATTGGTAGTCTTGCTCTTGCGCCACTACGTAAACTATTTTGGTGGGGTGAAAGTCATTTATGCGATGGCGGGCGAGGGCCAGGTCTTGGGTGATATATACGCTCGTGCCGTCAGCGCGTAGAAGTATTTTTGGTCCTAAACCTTCGGGTGTGAGATCAATGGAGATTGCACCGTCGGAATTTTTTTGAGCTTTCCCCGCGGCGGCCTCGGCTTCCACAATGGCGCGACCTTCTTCATAGATGTCGCTTTCAAAATAAAGTTTATCAAATGAAACACCGAATCGCTTCAATGTTTCTTCATGCCCCTTTGTTGCCCAGTCATTCATTTTTTTCCATAAAGTTCTGGTTTCTTGGTCATGCGCTTCCCATTTCCTTAATAACTCTCGCGATTCTTCTTCAAGCGCGGGGTTTTCGTCCGCCTTTATTTTGTAAAGAACATAGTATTTGCCCACCAGCGCATCGCCTTTCATTTTGGCCCTGCTTGGCGTTTCGTGTGTTAGTTTTTTGTCGGTCCATAGTTCACTCCATTTTTGGTAAGCAAGCATTGATTTCATTATATGAATGCCGCGATCATTGACGATAGATGTTTTAATGACCTCATAGCCAGACGCCTCTAAAAGCTTTGCCACGCTCCAGCCAAGAGCGGCGTTACGCAGATGTCCAAGGTGGAGCGGCTTGTTAGTATTTGGCGAAACGTATTCTAAAACAACCCGTTTGCCCTGGCCAAAATTGCTACAGCCGTAAACAGACCCGGCGTCCGTAACAGCCTTCATTGCCAGTTCAGTAAATTTTTTTTGATTTAGAGTAATGTTGATATACGGTCCGGCTATCGTTAATTTTTGTAAGAGACTATTGGCGTTGTGTTCCAGCCATTCGTTGATGGCTATAGCTGTCGCTTCGGCGACGGCTTCAGCCGCGCGGCCGGAATTTCTAGCAAATTTAAAGCAGGCCACGGCAAAATCACCATGGTTATGTTCTGACATGACGATATCGGTCGGCGCGATTTCCAATTTTGTGCCTTCTTTAAAGGCGCGGACGATTTCTTGTATAGATTCAGCGTGCGGGTTGGTCATTTTATCTAAGCCGACAGAATCTTCTTTTACCGCGGCTTACAACGATACCAGACACCTTCGGGAGGGGGGAGTTTGGATTTTTTACTACCTGGCCCTGTATTTTTACACCGCCTTGTTGAATGGCCTGGCGGGCGTCATTCATACTTGCGGCGAGTTTTGTTGCGACCAGCGCCTGGGCGAGCGTTTTGGGCCATGGTTCAAGTCTTATTTCAGGTATAATTTCGGGCATCTCATGCTTTTGAAATATTTTTACAAAAGCCTCTTCAGCCTTCAGTGCTTCTTTTTGGTTATGATAAAGAGAAACAATTTTTTTAGCCAAGCGCATTTTTGCGTCACGTGGATTAACAGCGTGCGTCTCAAGGGCGTGTTTGATTTTTTGGATTTCTTCGTCGGCAACATCCGTGCAGAGAGTGAAATAATCAACGATTAATGAATCGGGAATAGACATTATTTTGCCATACATATTCTCTGCCGTTTCGTCTAAATTAATCATGTTCCCTTCAGTTTTGCCTATTTTCTTTCCGCTTGGATCTGTTAGCAGTTTAGTGGTTAAAACAAATTTTTCTTTATTTTTTAATTTCCTTAATAAAGTTCTTCCAGCTAGCATGTTAAAGGTCTGGTCATTGCCGCCAATTTCCATGTCAACATCCATGGTGATGCTGTCATAGGCTTGAAATATAGGGTATAAAAATTCGTGGACATAAATTTCTTTGCCTTCCTTAATTCTTTCTTGAAACATATCTCTTTCCAGCAATCTGGCAACGGTAAAATATGATGCCAGTTCAAGCATGTTTTCCGGTTTTAATTTATTTGTCCATTTTTCGTTATGCAAGAAACGGATATTAGATTTGGTTAAATCTAATATCTTGCCGATTATTTTTTTGTAATTACGAGAATTCCTTTTGACATCTTCTTTGGTTAATTTTTTTCTGGT
>Ga0075974_129_pt1 | contig 16800 bp, 12 predicted proteins | sample RifGroA2_FD_68000 | JGI IMG/M metagenome (GOLD analysis project Ga0075974, IMG submission 68000) | Parcubacteria bacterium GW2011_GWA2_46_9
TCTAAATCACAAATATCAACAGTTTGGAGCATTGGGATTTCGTGTTTAGTTATTGTTTAGAGATTAGGATTTATGATTTCGAATTTACTTTACTGTTCTTTTCCGTCTTGTCTTCAGGGTAATAGCAATCGGCGTTCCCGTAAAGCCAAAATGTTCGCGCAGGCGATTTTCCAGAAATTTTAGATACGATGGGTGCAGTTCGCCCAAGGCCGTCACTTCAAAACGAGGGGGTTCTGCATGGACTTGCTTCAAGGATAGAATTTTAGGGTGACGCACGCCGCCGGCTTTCGTCGGACGATGTTTTTTGACAACAATTTTTAGAAAGTTCATTAAGTCCTCTTCGCTCATACTCATTTGACCGGAAGTTTTAGCGCCAAGAGCAAGCTCCAGCATTTCTTTTAGGCGCTGATTTTTCTTGGCGGAAATAAAAATAATCGGCACCCAATCTAATCCCGGCAGGAGATCGCGCAGATGTCTGGTGACAATTTTCATGGTTTGCGCGGTTTTGTCGGCAATTAAATCCCATTTATTTATAGCCAAAATCAAGCCCTTGCCATGATCTACGATATACCTTGCTAATTTTTGATCTTGGATTGTCGGTCCACGCAGAGCATCAATGACCAGTATCACCACGTCGGCGCGGCCAACTGTATTTAACGAAGCGCTGACACCCTGTCGTTCTACGCCGGCATCAACGTGGGATTTGCGCCTAATACCAGCTGTGTCAATTAATAGCAGTTCTTGTTCGGCAAAGGTGAAAGGAATATCTTGCGGCTCTCGGGTGGTATGAGGAATAGGACTAACAATGACTCGCTCCTCTTGAAGCAGGGCGTTTAGTAAAGTTGATTTGCCGCTATTTGGCTGGCCGAGAATGGCTAGAGTAATGGGCCTTTCGGCGTCCTTGCTCGTTTTGATTTTTGATGTATGATCTTGTTTTTTTAAAATCGTTACTATAAGGTCCAGCAGATCACCAGTGCCGCGTCCGTTGGTGGCCGAAACAGGCTGGGGCTCGCCAAGACCAAGTTTGTAAAACTCCGATACCGCCGTCGCACGAGCACTGTTGTCTACCTTATTAACAACGATGATCGTCGTTTTTTTGCCCCTTAATACTTCAGCCCAGCGCTTGTCTTGAGGGAGCGCTCCGTCATGAGCGTTAGTTACCAGTAATACAAGAGAAGCTTCTTTAATCGCCCGTTCAGTTTGGGCCGTAATGAGCTGACTAAGGTCTGCTATTTCCTGTGGCGGTTTGGTCGGAGATTTTGGTTTTTTGGGTTTATGAGAGGGAGCTTCCACTCCTCCAGTATCTACCAGAATGAATGGCAGGCCGCGCCATTCGCAAACATTTTCTTTGCGATCACGCGTGGTGCCAGGAATTGATGATACTAAAGCGGCCCGGCGTTCAATCAGCCGATTAAAAAGAGTTGATTTACCGACGTTTATTCTGCCTACCAGCACCACTTTTGGCGGGCCTTGTCCAAAATCGGCGGGCATACCCCGTTAGAAGTCCTGCCCATCTGCTTGCCGGCAAGGCAGGTTCGGCAAGCAATCCTGGGAAGATAAAATTCTCTGAAGAATTTTATCTTCTGCGGCACTGATAGTGTGTAACTGATTAGTAAATTGGCTCATAGTTATAAAGTATTGATAATCATCCTAAGTCAGACTTTAAACTGGGCATGTTGTTAATTGTAAGTTTGCGGACGCGAGCTGGTTACGGCAGTGGCGCTGTCCGCACCGATGATGATAATGAAATCTGCGTTGCCTTGCGGAGTTGGCGCTGCAGGCAATTCGCCAACCACCGGATCAATAGTAGCGGCGCTAGGAGCTAGCCAACTAGGGACAGCGGAAGCCACCTTAGCGTTAAAGAGAACGCGTACGGTGGCCAGCGATGATGGCTTGGCGCCATTGGTCAAATCATAGACTGTGGTTTCATTTACCGGACGGTTTTCGGCGTTGCGCACATTGGTTACGGTAAATCCAAGACGTTCAAGTTTTTCAGCGGCCTCAGCCGCCAGTCCGGGTAGAGTAGTGCCGTTTTGCACCTCAATACGTGCCGGTTCAAGCGCCGCCTCTGGCTCTGAAAAAATATTTTGAGCTAAACGCTGCATGAGTCCGAAGTCGCCGCCTTTTGGCTGAAGCAAGTAGGCGCCATTCTCTCCAATGACTGGCACCAGTAAGCCCTCAGGGTTCGCGTCTAATGATGTACGAACGATTCTTTCAGCATTGATCTTGCTGGTCAAACTGTACAAAGTGATAATTTCCCACGGCTCCATATTAGTCTGGAGATTTTCTCCAAGCCCTTCTGCCAATCTGTTGAGAGTCAGAGGGTTTAAGAGAACTTTTGAAGAGAAAATACGGTCTTTGATAGCCAGCAGGACTTTTTGTTGACGTTTAGCTCGGGCAAAATCAGATCCTTCGTTATTGTCCCCATGTCGCGAGCGGGCAAATTGCAGGGCTCGTTCGCCAGCCAGCCATTGCCAGCCGGCCGTGAAGGAAACGGTTTGTACTTTTTCGTCCATAGTGGGGAATGATCTGTCAGTAAACGAACGTTCAATCATCACATAAACGCCACTTAGTTCATCAATCACTTTTTTAAATCCATTAAAATCAATAACTGCGTAGTAGGGAATTTTAATACCCAAGACAGTACTAAATGTTTGGGCGGCAAATGTTCCGCCCTGCTCATTCATTTGAGTTTCTCCTATGGAGTAAGCTTCATTGATTCTCCGCCAGCTACCGTCAGGATAAGGAACGGAGAGATCGCGCGGAATAGACATAAGAGCCGCTCGCCCCGTGGATGGTTGAACGCTTGCTACGATGATTGTGTCCGTTAGATAAGGGCCGTCGTGTCCAGGCCCGCCAATGCCAAGCAAGAGGATGTTTATCCGGTCAGAGTCTTGGCCGATAAGCTCACGGTCGCGGCTGAATGTCAGGTGTTTCAATTGTTCCCAAAAGCCTTTAACTCCGAAGTTTTGCGACAGCTTCACTCCCGGTATGACTATATTCGTGACAAAGAGCGTGCCAATAGCGATACTAATAAAGACAGCCACAATCACGCCGCGATGCCTCTGTCGCGGCTTAGTAATGGCCTGAGGCCCAATAGGCGTCTCAGGGTTTAACAAATTAATTTTTGGCTGTGTCATTATAGTTCACCCGTTAGAAGGTCTGTCCAGCCCCGCCACGGCGGGGCTGATAAGACTAAAGCCGGGATATATAATTTTATAGATACGTTGACGATAAAATGATGGTTATACTAATGAAGATGGCCTTCTAACGGGGTAAAGTTGCAAATTCATTTCTGTAGTATATAATACGGAAGCTTGGGTCGCAACCCTATTCATTAGTATGGGGGCTCGTAGCTCAGTTGGTTACCCCGCCAGAATGACGCTGTCGGGCTGGCCGCCCGAACGACTGACGCGTTCAGTCGGGCGAGGAGCGCGCAAGAATGCGAGAGCATATTCACGGTAGAACAAAAACAACACGCGCCATGCATGGTTTAACTGTGGTATATAAGGAAGAATATGAATCTTTCAGTGAGGCAAGAGCGCGGGAAGTCTATTTTAAAACTGCCGCAGGGAGAAGGTTCTTGAAAAAATTATGGGCACATAGCTCAGTTGGTTAGAGCGCTGTCCTCACACGACAGAGGTCCCTGGTTCAAGTCCAGGTGTGCCCACCAAAAAAGTGCGGGGCGAGCACGACAGAGGTCCCTGGTTCAAGTCCAGGTGCGTCCATAGAGAAAGGTGCGGGGTCGAGCCCATGAGGGTGGGGGGTGGAAATTACCCGCCCGACCGAACGGGGTTCGGCCGTTCGGGCGGGGAGCTTCTCGTTTACACCGAGGAGGTCGCCTCGCAGTGGCGGGGCATTGTCCACCAAATGGTGCGGGGTGAGAAAGGGTCAGAGGTTTCAGCCCAAGGCTTGAACCCGAGGCTTATCAGCCTTGGACTGAGATCCGCCTCTAGAGGACGAATTCTCTAGAGCCCGCCAAACAGGAAATTACAAGAAAAATATAAGGATGGCCGTATCGGAAAAGTTATCAAAAAACGCTTAGCGTGTCAGTTAACGAATTATTTAGATAAATTTTATGAAGAATAAAATAAAAGTGGGAATTATTTTTGGCGGAAAATCGGCAGAGCACGAAATTTCTTTGTTGTCCGCCAAAAATGTTGCCGAAGCCATTGACCAAGACAAATATGAAGTAGTGCTTATTGCTATAGACAAAAATGGCAAATGGTTTTTGGGTGATAGTTCCAAACTTTTTCTTAATAGCGATGATCCAAAGCTGATTAAACTCAATAATGCGGCGAGCCAGAGCATGGCGCTTGTTCCGCAAAGCGAGGGGAAAATCATCAACCTTGACACGTGCCAGTCGGACAAATTTATAGATGTAGCGTTTCCGATACTCCATGGCCCATTTGGAGAAGACGGAACGATACAAGGTTTGCTGAAGCTCGCCAACATTCCTTTTGTCGGAGCGAGCGTTCTAGGTTCGGCAGTGGGCATGGATAAGGACGTGGCAAAGCGTTTGCTCAGAGACGCAGAGATACCCATAGCGAAATTTTTGATGGCCAAAGAGAGTAGTACCCCTACTTATGAAGAAGTCGTCAAAAATTTAGGAGTGCCATTTTTCGTCAAGCCAGCAAATCTCGGTTCATCAGTTGGAGTAAGTAAGGTTAAAGATGAAAAAGATTTTGCCAAGGCAGTTCAAGAGGCGTTTGTTTATGACAGAAAAATTATTATTGAAGAAAATATCTCGGGACGAGAGATTGAATGTTCCGTTCTTGGGAATGACGACCCGATAGCTTCTCTACCAGGAGAAGTTGTTTGTAAACACGACTTTTATTCTTATGAAGCAAAATATATAGATGAATACGGCGCGGCCCTTGAAATTCCAGCGAAATTACCGCCTGAATTGGTAAAAAAGATCCAAGCTCTCGCGGTCAAAACTTTCAAAACTCTAGCCTGTGAAGGAATGGGTCGTGTTGATTTCTTCCTGAAAAAAAATGGGGACGTTCTAGTCAATGAAATTAACACCATTCCGGGATTTACTTCAATCAGCATGTATCCAAAATTATGGGAAGCAAGCGGCATTTCTTATACCGAACTCATAGACCGCTTAATCCAATTGGCGCTGGAGAGATTTGAGAAAGAACAAAAATTAAAAACCTCATACGAAAAGGAAAATTAAGACGATATTTTGGAATCCGAAGTTGAAGTTTTAGAAATTGGCGGTGGCGGCAAAGCGAGGGCGCGGCAGAAGAGGGGTTAAGAGGTCATAATTTATCACCATTGTCCACGGGGTAAGTTTAAGTATAGTCATATTGTTTAAGTTAGGTATAGGTATATAATATAGTCAGGAATACTAGATTATCATTAATTGGCACATAAACATATTAAGAAATCAACGCAAATTATTATCGCGGCTGTGGCAGTGGTGTTTATATTGATGATTTGGAGCGCTTATTATCAGCAACGGGCTATAGAAGGTGGCAGGCAACCAGCGGTCAATACGGCCGGCCCGATACAGATAGGAGCTATTATTCCGTTGAGTGGAGACGTGGCGGCTGTCGGTATGCCTATTAAGAAAGCAGCCGAGCTTGCTCTGGAGGAAATAAATAAAAGTGGAGGCATTAATGGACGTCAGTTGAGGCTTAATATTCGTGATGGTCGTTGCGATGCTCGCGAAGCTGTCAATGCCGCAGAGACGCTAATCACGATTGATCACGTGCCAATAATTTTTACCGGTGGTTGTTCCAGTGAAACATTGGCGGTGGCGCCACTTGCCGAAAGGTCTCGGGTTATTCTTTTTTCTCCTTCTGCCACAAGTCCAGAAATAACCAATGCCGGAGAGTACGTTTTTCGGAATGCGCCTTCAGATGCTTCACAAGGGCGGCTCTTGGCAGAGGCGGCATTTGCCCGTGGTTACCAAAAAGTCGGCGTACTTCAGGAACAGACTGATTACGCCGTTGGCATTAGTATAATATTCAGTGCTCGTCTTAAAGAGTTGGGAGGCTCTGTGCAGGTAGAGACCTATCGGTCCGATGCTGTTAATGTTCGGGACGAGTTAGCCAATTTAAAAAATGTCGGTATTGACGCCCTGCTTTTTGTCGTGCAATCGCCGGCCAAGGCTGACTTAATTTTGAATCAATTGCATGAGAGTGAATGGCATTTGCCGCTATTAACAAATGATGTGTCTTTAGGGGCGAGTAGTTTTATGGATGAGCGGTATGCGGACACAACAGAGGGCTTGATCGCCGCTAATCTCGGAGTCAATGAAAAAAATCCTCTTTATCAAGAGTTTCTCAAAAAATATCGCGAAGCGTATGGCGAAGAAGTTACTTTTCCTCTTTATGCCGCCTTGAGTTATGACGCCATTTATTTGCTGCGTGATGCTATTTTGAAAAATGGGCTAAACCCAGAAAATATCCGAGCCTATCTTATGTCGGTTAAAGACCGTCCGGGAGCGGGTGGAACTTTAACTTTTGACAAAAACGGCGATCCCGTTGCCGGACATGTCTTAAAGCAAATAGTCAATGGCAAGCTGGTAGAAGCAGAAGTGAAGCCAAAGAGTTAATTTAGTGCGATTGATCATTTAATCTCTCGCCCTCTTGAGGGTTAGTAAGAGTTAGCACCACTCAGCACTCGTTGCCCGCCTTGTATTGACGAGCGGGCTTTTTCCCTGTACTATAGATAGCCGTTATGCTTAACCAGGTAATTGTCATTATTTCGCACACCAAACATTGTGACCATAAATATCTCCCCATCTGGGTCAGCGGAAAAGGTTTCACCCAAAACTTGCTCTGGAGAAATCCGTCTGCCGGACAGTCTGAGTAGCTGATTGAATATGCCCGTTAATAAAAGTCTCCGTACCTGGCGTCATTTACTTTTAGACTTAGGAGAGTTCATTGTTGAGCTCGTTAAGGTCGTTTTGATATCACTTGTCATTATTTTGCCTGTTCGTTACTATCTTGTTCAGCCATTTTACGTCAAAGGGGCATCAATGGAGCCAACATTTTTAGATCATGAGTATCTCTTGATTGATGAAATTTCATATCGTTTTGAAAAGCCCAACCGGGGAGAAGTAGTTGTATTTCGTTATCCTCGTGATCCGCGCCAGTTTTTTATCAAACGCATTATCGGTCTGCCCGGAGAAACAGTACACATTAAAAATGGTTATATTTCCACAACCCCCGCAGGATCATCAGAAGAGCAAGTAATAAATGAGCCATATTTGGGATCAGAAATTGTGACCAATGGGGAGCTTTCAGTTACCGTGCCGGCAGGTTATTATTTCTTAATGGGCGATAATCGCAACGCCAGTCTGGATTCGCGCAATTTTGGGCCAGTAGCTGAACGTTATATTGTGGGGAGGGTCTGGCTTCGGGCTTGGCCATTTGACCGATGGATGACCTTTGGATATAGTGACGGCTCTATGGTTTCTTATTATGAGAAAAAAGACTAACATTTCAACTATTCTTATACAAAAAGCTGTAAAAAAAACTAGGCCAACAGCCTCGTTAAAGTCATCATCTACCGTGACGCAAGGCCCCGTTTCTACGGCACCACATGAGGCAGGACAAGTAACAAAAACCCGCACCCCCAAACAATTACAGTCATTGCGCGGCATGCGCGATATCTTGCCGTCAGAACAATCTTACTGGCAGTTTTTAAAAGAGAAGTGCCTTCGCCTATCTGAAGAGTATGGTTTTGAGCGGATAGATGTGCCGGTTTTGGAAGCAGCCAGCTTATTTGAGCGCGCCATTGGCAAGGTTACTGACATTGTTGAGAAGGAAATGTTTACTTTTCCTGATCGTGGAGGAGATTCAGTAACTTTGCGTCCAGAGTTTACCGCCGGCGCCGCCCGTGCTTACCTGGAGCACGGTTTTATGAACCAGCCCCAGCCGGTGAAATGGTATTATGAGGGGTCGGTTTATCGTTATCAGCGGCCGCAGTACGGACGGCAGAGAGAGTTTCATCAATGGGGTTTTGAAATTTTTGGCGATGCCCACCCGGTCATTGACGCGTCGCTCATGATGCTGGCTGCTAACCTTTACGCTGATTTGGGCTTGCCTGTTACTTTGCAATTGAATTCCGTTGGCGATGTTGTTTGTCGTGCGGCCTACGAGAAAGTTTTGCTTGATTATTATCGTTCACACCGACGCGATCTTTGCGAGGATTGCATTCAAAGGACTCACCGCAATCCTCTCAGACTTCTTGATTGTAAACAAGAACAATGCCAGCCAATTAAGGCAGAAGCGCCGCAGTTCGTTGACCATCTTTGTGAGGCGTGTCGTGACCATCTGATGAAGATTCTTGAGTATTTAGACGAATTGGATATTTCTTATGTATTGAACCCTTATTTGGTGCGCGGTTTGGATTACTATACAAGAACAGTTTTTGAAGTATGGTCACAAGATGATGAGATGGGGCGTACGGCCTTGGCTGGTGGCGGACGTTATGATCGTCTGTTGGAAACATTGGGCGGACGACCAACGCCAGCTTGTGGTCTGTCCATCGGTATGGAGGTGGCCATAATAAAAATGAAAGAGAGCAATATAGAGGTGCCGGTTCCGTCGCGTCCGGCTGTGTTTATTGCCCAACTGGGCGAGCCTGCCAAGCGCAAGGCCATTCGTCTCTTTGAAGAGTTGCGTCGCAGCGGCGTTAAGGTCGCTGCCAGTTTTTCTAAAGATGGATTAAAGGCGCAAATGGATGCGGCGGATAAATTAGGCGTTCGTTATGCTGTCATTTTGGGACAAAAGGAAATTATGGACGGCACCATTATTATTCGCGATATGGAGGCCGGTATCCAAGAAATATACGATTTCAAAAAAATTATACCCGAGATCCACAAAAAATTAGAAGTCAAATCGGTGGTTCATCAAAAGGCCGCTGATTATATTTCAGACAAGCAAGCGGATTAGTGCGGGATAAATCTCGCGTTTAACTATATGCAATCTCATTAAATTGGGTTGTTTTTTGTGCGGACGTATATAGTCAAAAATTGACGGTCGTCAATTTTTGACTATATAACATATAAAGAGGTTGTAACAAAGGGCTGCGCATTATCACTGGGCCATAGTTGTAAACTATTAGCATAGCCACGGAAGATTCTGATTTGACGATATTATTGTTTATTTGTTAGAATAATTTACAAATAACAAATTATCCCCGACTATTTAGGCTGAATAATGGCTGTATTCGCATGTGCGTGAAGTAAGGGGTATGCGATTTTTTAGAAAGTGAGGTGAATTAATGGTTGAGCTAAAGCGAAAAAAAGGAGAAACGTTTGAGAGTTTTTTTCGGCGTTTTAATAAGCGTTTGCAGCAGAGCGGGCGTTTGTTTCAGGCGCGCAAAGTGCGTTTTTTTGAGCGGCCTAAAAGTAAAACACGCCTTAAGGAAGCGGCCTCTCGCCGGGCAGAACTTCGCGCCAAAAGAGAATATTTAAAGCGCATTGGCAAACTCCCCGAAGAGGAATTGCGCCGTAGTTCAAACTGACGTTCCCTATTAGAATAATCTCTAATATCTAATTTCTAAACAATGACTAAGCTCAAAATCCTTGCCCCGCCGAGCGGGGCAGGCCAATGTTTCAAACCGTTGATATTTGTGATTTAGATATTATCTCCTTTCGGGAGATGTCCCGCAGGGACATGATTTGTTTAGAAATTAGATATTAGTGCTTAGAAATTACTGATAGTGGGGGCATTATGTTGATTAAACACATAGAAGAAGATTTTATCCGGGCCATGAAAGAGCACGATGTTGGCCGCGTTAAAGTGCTTCGCCTACTGAAGGCCGCTATTGGCAAGGCAGTCATTGCCGCGCGCACAAGTGTGAAGCAAGAGCTTGATGAGTCTGACGTGGAGTCGGTGGTACGTCAAGAGATAAAAAAGACAAAAGACGCGTTGGTGGATTTTTCTCGCGCCGCGAGACGCGATCTTGAAGAGGAAGCCAAAGCCGAGATTGGAATTTTGTCTGGCTATTTGCCCAAGGGAATGGAACCATCAGAACTTAAATCACTGGTGGCTGAGATGGTAACTAAGCTTAAGGCGGAAGGTGTGGCAGAGTTCGGTAAGGTGATGGGTAGGGTGATGAAAGAAGTTAAAGGAAGGGCGGATGGTGAAACCGTAGCCGAAGCAGTGCGCGAAGCGCTGGAGTCTAAGTGAGAATATTGAATTTAGAATATAGGTTATGAGAATCGTTTTCAATCAACCATCAATTCCTATATTCAATATTCAATATTCCATCATATAGTATGCCTCGGTATTTTAAAAAATTCAGCGATAAAAACAAGAAGGCGGCCTCGTTCTTTTTTGGTGCTTTATTTAGTTTAGCGCTATTTTTTGTTTTATCGGTGCTGATTAGTTTTCCTGTTTTAGCGCAGGTGGATTATGGCACGACCCTTGGTTCAGAGTTTGGATTAGGAACGGGGACTGACGTGAGGATGGTTATTATTAATATAATCAAGGTTCTCCTCACCTTTCTTGGTTTAGTGGCCGTAACAATCGTCCTTTACGGCGGGTATCTATGGATGACGGCGGCGGGCAATGAGCAGCGCATTGAACTCGCCAAGCAGGTTTTGAAAAACGGTCTTATCGGACTCGTCATAATACTCGCGGCGTACGCTATCGTGGCTTTCATCATTAGTTATTTCCTTGGGGCGATCAATAGAGGCGGCGGTGGCGGACCGGGACCAGGGCCTTGCACCAACTGTTCGGCGCTAGGAGGCGGGATTATTGAAGATCATTATCCTGACCGCAACCAACGCGGCGTGCCGCGTAATGTCCATATCAGCATTACCTTTAAAGAACCGATTTTAGTCGTGCCGAATAGCGATACTGATGCGGCGAAATCTTTAATTATGAATGCGACACAGGATCCAGGCACCGGTATTTGGTCTGGAGACATTGTTCCTAATTATCCACCCCCTCCTCCAATTTTCCTTTTGGAGAAAGTCGATGATAACAATCGGGTTGAGCCAAACAGCCAAGTTCAAATGGCAGCTATGACCAATGCGCAAAAAAAGACGTTTACGTTCTATCCAGTTGGCCTTCTGGGCAATGCGGACAAAGAAACGCATTATCGGGCGACTGTTAAGGGTGGCGCTAATGGGTTGACCAAAGAGTTGGGAGCGCAAAGAACATCAGCCATGGGCGGTGATTATACGTGGGATTTTTGGGTATCAACAGAAATTGATACGACGCCGCCACAAATAGTGGATGTGGTTCCCGGCCAAGGCGAAACAGTGGCGCGCAATACTTCGGTGATCGTCACTTTTAGTGAGGCCATAGACCCCATGAGTTTAGTGGTTGATCCAGCGACCAACGTTGGCGAGACCATTACTTTTAATCAAACAAATCCTGTCGGAGCGGTGGCCGGAGTTTACGACATAATAAACGGATACAGAACTGTTACTTTTCACACCAATACTAAATGCGGAGTTAATTCCTGCGGTCAAGACATTTTCTGTTTCAATAGCAATGCCACCGTTGATAGTTTAGTTAAATCCGCCACTCTTCTTTCAGCTGGTCTTCCCTTGCCAAAAGCATCGCTAACTATTGCGGTTGCGGAGCCACCTGACGATAATTACCCTTGGACATTTAATACCGATGATACAATCGTCAAGAACGGGCCAAAAATTGTGGATATAAAACCAACGAATGAGGAGGCCGGCGTTAGCTTGGTTGATCCGGCCAAAGGGACATTCAACCGTCGTCTGCTGCGCTTTACGACAGATGATTTTAGATTCTATGAAAATGCCACTCGCTTTAATCCAATTTGGGCTCGGCAATCAATTACTTATCAATGTGGGGTAAGTGGCGAGGTCTGTATGCCATATAAACGTTCAGTTTGTTTTGGAGGAGGACGGGACGGACAGGGTTGCAGTGCGGACAGTGATTGTAGTGGCGGAGCATGCAGATCAGAAAGAAAGTGTGATGGGGGAAGTAATGTTGGGGCTTACTGTCAAAATAACAGCGATTGCCCGGGGAGTGTTTGCCCCGTGTCTAGTTGTTCAGCTCCGCCACCGGGCGAAGAGAGAAATGATTGTGGGCGGTCAATCGCCGAACTTAATCATGACACTTTTATTGAAGATAAGTTGTATGAACCTAGAATTGGCTCCACTGTTTTGGATATTTATCAAAATTGTTTCCAGCCAAGTTACGGTCCATATATTTGCCAGGGCGGAAGCAATGATGGTCAATCATGCTCTGTGCCGCCATCATCGGACACTGCCTGCACTAGTGGTGGCGGCTCTTGCGTTCCTTCGGTAAATAACTTGGGTGAAACAGTAAAAGACGTAGACACTCCATAATTATATGACCATGCCAGCCATCATCATTTTCTTCCTCGTAATTGTTGTTGGCTTAGTGCTTACGTTTTTGGGCTGGCGCAAATGGCGCACGATTGATTCATTAAATCCCGTGCCATCTTCACCCAAGCTATTTATCATTGGTTTAGTATTGATGGTGATTGGCGTTGTGGGAGTCGGCATAATTTTACTAAAGAAGGGAGTTTTTATACCGGAAGGCAAACGGACTCCAAAAGTAGAAGCGCCCAAACCATTTTCGGTGATTGCCTCAAGCCCAGCTGACGGAGTAACCGCTCCGCGCAACGCCATTGTCCAGATATTTTTTAATCGGGCGGTTAATCCCGCCGATGTTTTTATTCGTGTGAGCCGCAAGGACAGCGAAAGTGCCCTACAACCAGTCCCCGGGTCTATAGTAGTTGTTAACGAGCCAGACGGCGGCAGTTCAGAAGTAAAAAGCAGTATGGTATGGCGCACGCTCTTGCCCTGTGGCGAGGCGGCCAAGAGGGAAAATTGTCTTGAGGAATCAAAACAATATGTAGTTGAATTAGAAGGGAAAAGAATTTATTCTCTAAAAGGGGACGAGACACTAAACTGTGGCGATAAAGGTATTTGCACATTTACCTTTGCGACGACGAAAGAAATTGACAAATCCGCGCCCAAGGTCAAATTTAGCGATAACTTATCACTACCGGCGAGTAAGGAGGCTAAAGTTTTTTTGAGCGCCGAAGATGATTCCGGCGTTGCCTATAGTCGGTTAACCCTTGATCACATGCAAAGCAAATCAAAATATTTGGGGTTGGCCATTGGCGCGTCCAGTCAGCAAAAACCAATTACCATTGACGTCGCTGATATCACTACACCATCGCATCATTTTATTACGGCGGAGGTTTTTGATATAGCCGGCTATCGTCAAGAAGTTACAACTGTTGCCGGTTTTTATCAAAATCACTGCTTCAACGAAAAGCAGGACGAAAGCGAAGTTGGCGAGGATTGCGGAGGACCAGATTGTGAAGCATGCCAAGCGCCAAGAGAAGAGAAACCACCCCGCTAGTGGAATTTCTAAATCCTAAGCACTAATTTCTAAACAAATTCTAATATCTAAATCATAAACAATATGGGTTTGAAACATTGGAATTTGGAAATTAATTATTGTTTAGAGATTAGATATTAGAGATTAGTATTTATAATTTATGCTTCGGCGTTTGAGAAAATTTAGCAGAAAGTACAAGGGAGTAACCCTGTTCTTTGTTGGCATCATGTTTAGTTTGGGTATTTTAGCATTGCCACTTATCATTTTTGCAGCGCCGGCTGACACATTTGGACTAACCGGTCTGGCTAATGAATTTGGTCTTGGTACGAGCACGGACATTCGCGGGGCTATCATCAATGTCGTAAAGTACTTGTTGACCTTTCTTGGGTTGGTGGCGGTCGTAGTGATGCTGTATGGAGGTTTTGTGTGGATGACTTCAGCCGGCAACGCTCAACAAATTGAAAAAGCCAAGAAAATTTTAATCAATGGTTTTATTGGCCTCATAATAATTCTTTCGGCATACGCCATCGTCAGTTTCATTATTTTTCAATTTAATAAAGCAGTGGCACCGCCCGGCGAAGAGCCGTGTCAAGTGACCGACTCGCCAGTGTGCACGGCCGACAGGGGTTGCGCTGGAACGCGGGTGTGCCAGGATCCGGACGGCGACGGTTCCGGTACCTGGGGTTCGTGCGTGAAACATGATCCTTTGTGCCCCTACCCGACAGAGCTTAATGTCAGCAGATACTCTCCGCCCGCTCCGCCGTTTAAAGCGCCACGCAATAGTGTCGTTGACATAACTTTTAATCAGCCTGTTGACGATACCACTCCTACCTATGGCGCGGCGCCCAATAACGTGCGCGTGACAGATTCAACTGGAGCGGTGGCGGCTGGAACATTGAATACCACGATTGACGGTGGTAGGCGATACATAAGATTTACTCCATCAGCTAATTGCGAAGCGCCTAACGATAATTTGCTTTGTTTTGCCGAGGGCCTCTATACAATCACTCTTGACGCTGGGGGCGTGAAAAGCAAGGCGCCCGCTAGCTTACCCTTAACTTGCCCTCCAGGACGACCTTGCACAGCCACTTTTGAGATTGGCAATTTTATTGACGAAAGCGACCCATCCGTAAATATAACCCAACCGTTTAACGCCGCGCCGATTGGACCTCCGCCAGTAATGTTTGAGGCCAGAGGCAATGACGATAATGGAATTTCTCAAATAGAGTTTTTTGATAACGGAACATCTTTGGGGACAGACGCTCCCGCCCAGGTCCCTTATACTCCGTTTACCGGAAATGTTTCCTGGGATACGTCGGCTTTGACTCCCGGCGCAAGAAGAACACTGAAAGCCACCGCCTCTGATTTTGCCGGCAAACAAGCGAGTGAGTCGCGCGACATTATGTTGCGGCCGTCACACTGCTTTAACGGCAGGCAAGATAGCGGTGAAACAGGCCTTGATTGTGGCGGCGACCCCGTTGATCTTAACAATTATTGCGGTGGGTGCGCTGGTGATCCCTGTGGGCCACAACCGCCGCAGGCTTGCGTGCCGGATAACACGCTCTGCGCGTCCACAACGGCCTGTGACGCTACTTCTTGCTTGTGTGCCGCCAGACCAGTGATCAGCGCTGTTCAACCTCCAGATGGGGCGCCGGACAATTGGGTAACCATTACCGGAAAAGATTTTGGCGCGAGCCCGGGTGTTTATGGGGCTAATGGAAAAGTGGAGTTTATTGGCGGTTACCACAGCGGCTGGGCTTAGCGACCAAACTGATTTGCCGCCCGGCTCTGCTATTCCCGATTTTATAGTCAACGCCAGAAATTATCCCGGGCTTTGCAGTGTTGATCCAACATCCGGGCATTTGGGCACGACCGTTACTTTTAGCGGTGAAAGATTCAGCACAAACACTGGCCAAGCGCAAGCGCTCTTTGGCGGCAAACCGGGAGTAACTAGGTCATGGGCGAACGCTAGTGTTGAAGCTGATGTGCCTAATATTTTGCCGGCAACCGTCGGCGCGCAAATACAAAACAGCGCCGGGCAGAAAAGCAACCCTGTTAATTTCACCGTCAAATCATCCACTGCTGATCCTCGCGTAGATTTATTAGATCCAAATAATGGGCCGCTGGGCCAGACCATTACTATCTTTGGCGCCAATTTCAGCAATCGCCCGGGCAAGGTTTGGTTTGACGACACCGGTAATGGCGGCGCAAAAGTGCAGGGCGATATACCCGACATTAAAGAATGTAGTGCCAACGGTCTCTGGCGCGACAAGCAGATTATCGTGCGCGTGCCCCAAGGGATCGGCGGCGGCGCGATACCTCGCCAGGTTCCGGTGTACGTAGAGAGAATAAATAAAGACGGCACCAGCACCGAGAGCAATAAAGATAAAAAATTTGAACTGAACAATAATCCGCCAACGCCAGCCCTTTACTGTTTTGACCCTTATGACAACGGACCGGTTGGCACCAAGACGAATATCTTGGGAGAAAATTTGGGAGACAATGCAGGTAATTTTAATGTCATTCAGTTTTCTAACGATAAAAGGGCCAAGGTTTGTCTTAAAGAGCCTTCAAGAGTTTGTAACTCTAGTGCTGAATGCGCAGTACCCCTTGATGTCGGCCCCTGTGCTAGACCGGTAATATGGTCTGACAAAAAAATTGATCAGGTAAGTGTTCCGCCCGGTGCCGAAACTGGTCCGGCGCGGGTGGTTGTTGATGCCACGAGCGCGCCAAAAAGCAATAGTCTCAACTTTACCGTTGGTTCGTGTTCTGTTGATACTGATTGCGGTGATCCCGCAGTCAGTGGCCGTCAGTGTTGCCGTGACCCGCAAACTAATGCAGGAATTTGCCGTCCCAGCGGCAGTTGTTCGGTGATAACCATAAATCCTGGGAGCTATCGTTGGCGCTTTAGCACCGGCAATCCGGCACCGCGCGTGGTGGAATCTCGCGATTGTACCTTATCTACCCAGAGCCCGAGCCCGTGGAAGGAATCAACCGACGCCTGCACCAACGCGGAAATTTCTGTGCGCTTTACCACGGCTTTGGCGCCGTCAGTATGCACAGCTACCAACGCAATTGAAGTACGTTTCTGCGGCGACGATGACCAATGCTTAAACCCCGGGTCACCGCTTGCGCTTCAGCCGCTCAATGCTACCAACTGTTTCACCCTTAGCGACGGCACCCAGGGACTTACTCGTCAGGTTACTGGGGGATTAAATTCAGGCAAGTGGTATCAAGTTACGGCCACCGCAAATGTTACGAGCGATCAAGGCGTGGCTATGGCTAATCCTTATGTTTGGAAATTTAAAACTGGAGCTGGTCCATGCCGCATTGCCTCTGTGTCTTGTCAGCCGTCAAATGTTACTTTGCGAACATTAACTCCTCCCGGAAGTCAGCAAGGATTAACCGCTTCGCTTAGGGCAACCAATTGCAATAGTTTGGTTTGCGATGCCACCAATGCCCCAACATG
>Ga0075974_127_pt1 | contig 14222 bp, 6 predicted proteins | sample RifGroA2_FD_68000 | JGI IMG/M metagenome (GOLD analysis project Ga0075974, IMG submission 68000) | Parcubacteria bacterium GW2011_GWA2_46_9
AGCCGGTAAAAAAAGCGGATATTCCCACGGAGATTAAGCGCTTGGTGGAAGAAAGAGAACAGGCTCGTCGGGTCAGGAATTGGCTAATGGCTGATAAATTGCGGAAGACGATACAAGAGAGAGGGTATGTCCTTGAAGACACGCCAAACGGTCCCCAAGTCAAAAGGGCGAGCCAGCTGATAGAGAGAGTGGTATAATTAAATTTATGGATGCCGTGCCCAAAGAGCAAAAAATAACAGAGCCAAAGATTCAGGGGGCTGAATCTTTGAGCCCGTTAGCAGAGCAAGAAAGGCCGCTCGAGATCGTACCCCCTGAAGCGCCCGCGCTGCCATCCGCGCCGCCAGCCGTTGCCAGTGACTTGCTGACGCCGTCGCCTCAAGAGGCAGTTCTCATGCCGGCATCTTCAAAGAGTCAATTGGAAAAGGAAATAGAGGACGTACTAGCCGAAGATCTTGAAAAATTGTATTGGGAACTGCCGGAACCGGAACGTTTTATTTTTAAGTACAAAGGAGAAGAAACCGCTTCAAAAATTCGTCTGCTTTTAGGAGAAACGGTTGTACGCGCGCAAGAGATATTCCGCTTAATAGTGGAATGGCTTAAACTTTTACCCGGTGTAAATAATTTTTTTATTGAACAGGAAGCAAAGATTAAGACTGATAAATTGTTAAAATTTCGCTAGCTTTTTGGTTTTTCTGAAATGTTAGAAACTATTGTACCGCCACCACCGTCATTGCCGGATGATTTAACCGGTTCGTTTATGACTTTGGTCTTAATTGTATTGCCCTGGCTTTTGGCGGGAATTGTTTTGGCCGCGCTGTTCATGATTGGGCTATGGATAATATATAAGCGCTTACACCATCGTTGGCTGTCAGCTTTTGGACAAGTCATTTTATTAGTAACCGTTCCTAAAGATAGCGCGAAAGAAAAGGAGCGGCAGGAAACACAGGAAGCAGTGAGGGAAGATATTTCAGTGGCCGAAACCTTTTTTTCTGCCATCGGCGGTATGCGGGCTGAACGGGGCTTAGGGGCTATATTTTTTGGCCGACAGGATCATCTTGCTTTGGAAATAGTGGCGGCCAAGGGGCTTATTTCATTCTACGCGGCTGTGCCAAAACATTTACAGCGATTGATTGAGCAGCAAATAGAAGCGCAATATCCGGAAGCGCAGATTGAAGAAGTGCATGACTATAATATGTTTGTGCCGCGCGGCGCGGCAGTTGGCGCAGTATTGAAATTCCGTCGCCCTTATATTTTCCCCATTAAAACATACCGTGAAATTGAATCTGATCCAATGTCCGCGATAACGAACGCCATGAGCCGGCTGGGGGATGCTGGCGCGGCTATTCAAATTATCGTGCGTTCGGCCAAGCGTCGTTGGCACTGGTACGGCAAAAAGGTGGCTTCAGAAATGCATCAAGGCAAAACCGTGCTGGAGGCCCTGCGCCTTGGCCATCCCAACGCTTTTGTGAGAGGATGGTGGGCTGTCATTAAAACCTTGACCGCCAAACCAAAAAAGAAAGAAGAAGCGGAAAATATAAAGTCGCATCAACTGACCGCTCTTGAGCAAGAGATGGCTAAACGTTTGGAAGAAAAAACCAGTAAAGCCGGCATGGATGCCAATATCAGAGTTATTGTTTCAGCTGGCACTAAATCGGAGGCGGAACACAATCTTCGCAACATTTTAAACAGCTTTACTCAATATAATCTTTATCAATACGGTAACAGCTTTACCATACAGCGTCCCCGTAATCAGAAAAAATTGATGCAAGATTTCATTTACCGGCATTATGCAAAGCGACAGCGAGTATTATTGAATACGGAAGAACTTGCCAGTCTGTTTCATTTTCCTCTGCCCAAGACAGAAACACCAAATATTCGCTGGTTGCGGGCCAAAAAAGCGCCAGCCCCCTTGAATCTTTGTGCCGATGGAGCGATTTTGGGGCGCAATACTTATCGCGGCGTGACCCAAGCTGTACGCATTGGCCGCGATGACCGCCGCCGCCACGCTTATATTATCGGTACAACCGGTTCAGGTAAGTCAGTTTTAATGGGAGAGATGGCCAAACAGGATATTGCCGCCGGACATGGTGTTTGCGTGGTAGATCCGCACGGTTCTTTGGTTGACGACATTCTGGAATGTATTCCCAAAGAGCGGACCGAAGATGTAATTTATTTTGATCCCTCTGACACGGAGCGCCCCATTGGTCTCAATATGTTGGAAGCGCGGACTGACGCGGAAATGGATTTTGTCACTCAAGAAATGATTTCTATTTTCTATAAATTAGTGACTGATCCAGCTATGATTGGGCCGATGTTTGAACATAATATGCGAAACGCGATGCTAACGTTAATGGCTGATAAAGAATATCCAGGAACCATTGCCGAAATTCCGCGGATGTTTACTGATCAGGCTTTCCAGAAGTATAAAGTCGACAAGCTTACTGATCCTGTGGTCAGAGCCTTTTGGGAAAAAGAAATGGCTAAAACAACCGATTTTCACAAATCAGAAATGCTTGGTTACTTAATTTCAAAAGTTGGTCGCTTTGTGGAAAACACTATGATGCGCAACATCATCGGCCAGCCGGTTTCCGGTTTCAATGTTCGGCAGATTATGGATAACGGTAAAATATTATTGGTGAATTTATCAAAGGGCAAAGTAGGGGAGATAAACAGCAATCTTTTGGGGCTTATTATTGTGAGTAAATTACAAATGGCCGCTTTTGGCCGCGCCGACCGGCCAGCCAATGAGATTAGCGATTTTTATCTGTATATTGATGAATTTCAGAATTTTATTACGGACTCTATCGCCGTTATTTTGTCTGAAGCTCGTAAATATCGTTTGAACTTAGTAATGGCTCACCAGTATCTCGGCCAGCTCTCGCAAGGGCAAGATACTAAGATTCGTGACGCTGTTTTGGGTAACGTTGGAACGATGGTGGCGTTTCGCATCGGGGTGGAAGATGCCGAGGTTTTGGCTAAACAGTTTGATCCGGTTTTTAATGAGTATGATTTGGTGAACATAGATCGGTATCATGCCTATGTTCGTCTGCTTGTCAATAATTCAGTAGCTCGGCCGTTTGACATTGATACCTTGCCGCCAACTATCGGGCGGCGAGATCGTGCGGCGCTCTTAAAACAGATTTCCCGCTTAAAATACGGCCGTGATCGGGCTATCGTGGAGGCCGAAATTCTTGAGCGCAGTAATTTAGGCGAGGTTAATAGGGCGCCCCAACTCACCACGGAGAGCCGTTTATAGTCACCCCGCTCGGCGGGGCAATTTCTTGCAGAAGCTCAGATACACATTCTGGACTTAGTCGGCAGTTTGTTTTATACTGCTTTGGCGTAATTTATTAACTAAAATGAAGCACACATGGATTTACGCCCATGGCATCCTTCATTTTTTCGGCGGAATCCGCCGAAGCACCCTCCTTTGCTCATCAGTGTCGGAGGGTCCGCCATTCGCATTCATCCACGGCTTTACAGCCTTGGTCTTCTGCAAAGGCGGATAAATTAAACAAAAAGCGTATGGTTAGCCAAAAAACACAAAGCAACGAGGAAACAAACATTTTACAGAACACGAATTCATCGGACGAATCAGTGGATAGTCCTGATGCTAATACTAATAGCGAAATAACAGCTAAGACGGCTAGTGCTAAATTGGCTCTTGTTGTGGAACTCATGACGCAAGCCGAGAATATGCTTGTTCAGGCGCGTCAGCTTATTCAAACAACGGTATCATTGCCGTTGCCTAAAATTGGCCGAACTATTGAGTCCGCTGATATAGGCAACGACGATTCTCCTGTGATTGAAGGAGTTTTTGACGGTCAGCAAATGATCGGCCCGGACGGCAAGCATTATTCCGTGCCAGCCAATTATGCTTCTAAGTCCAAACTGGTTGAGGGCGATCTCATGAAATTAACTATTACTCCCAAGGGAGCTTTTGTTTATAAACAAATTGGGCCGATTGCTCGTCGCCGCTTGCGCGGTATTTTAGTGTGCAATCAAGGGGGGAACGATTATTCAGCAAAAGTCAATGATCGCCTTTATCGTATTTTGACAGCCAGCGTCACTTATTTTCATGGGCGTGAAGGTGATGAAGTCATTATTTTAGTACCGGAAAACGGAGAGAGCAAATGGGCCGCGGTGGAAAATATAGTCAAGTCGTCAGAGCAGCTGGGGACCACGTTGGCTACTGGACAAGCAGTGTCCGATGAAGAAATAGATGGTATTTAATTAAATCCCGCGCCACCCCTGCCTGACGGCAGTCAGGGGTGGCGCGGTACTCCGGACGGATGACTTTCTAGAATACGGGACAAACATGTCATATCACCTTTTGTCGCAATTGCGACAAAAGGTGATAATTAATCGCCATTGACTCGTTTTATAGCCTAGTGCTAGGATTATATCGGCTTCTGGAACGGATGCGATTGCGTAGCGCACGAACCCCACGAACGTGGGGAGTGGGGCGTCCGCTCAAGAAGCGAAGGGGGGTTCGTTGGTTTGCCCCAACGGCAGCACCGCTCGACGGGGCGTCGCGCAACACGCAACACGCGACACCAACGCAATCCTCTGGCCCGGCACCATTCTCTTCCTCTGGTGCCGGGCCCCTTCATTTTGGACATTCCTTCGCTTTTCATAGTAATATAATGGAGCTTAATCATTATAGTTAATTTATGCCAACGGCAATTTATCAAAAATATCGTCCTCGCGTTTGGGCCGAGCTGGCTGATCAAAACCATATTAAGACCACGCTGGAACATGAAATTTCCCGCGGTCAAATTACTCACGCCTATTTGTTCGTTGGACCGCGCGGCGTAGGCAAAACAACAGCCGCGCGGCTGCTGGCCAAATCCGTAAACTGCCAGAATCGCAAGCCGGGCGTTGCTGAACCGTGCAATGAGTGTGAAGTATGCGGTCGCATTCAGGCCGGTCGATCTTTTGACATTATTGAGATAGACGCCGCTTCGCATACAGGCGTTGATCACGTTCGTGAGCATATTTTGGAAAGCGCCGAGGTGTCCGCCGGGCATGGGACTTATCGTATTTTTATTATTGACGAAGTGCATATGCTCTCTACGGCGGCTTTTAACGCCATGCTCAAAATTTTAGAAGAACCGCCAGCGCACGTCATTTTTATATTAGCCACGACCGAAGTGCACAAAGTGCCAGCTACCATTATTTCCCGTTGTCAGCGTTTTAATTTCAAAAAAATTCCGGCTGACGCCATTCGCCAACGTTTGCGCTCAATCACGCAGGCGGAAAAAATGAACGTTGACGAAGAGGTGCTAAATGTTATTGCCGAACATTCAGACGGCTCATTGAGAGATGCCGAGAGTATGTTGGGGCAGGTGCTTGCTCTGGGCGGCAAAAAAATTACCATGCTGGAAGCTTCGCTCGTGATTCCTCGCTCCAATCTTAATGAAGCGGCAAATTTAGTAGGATTAATTTTGAAAAACGACGCGGCTGGCGCTTTGTCATTGGCCAATAACTTAGTTGAGCAGGGGATATCAGTTTCGGTGTTTATGCAAGATATTATTGTCTGGTTAAGAAATATGCTTCTGGCTAAAGTAGGGGAACGATTGGATCTTTTTTCTCGCGACACTTTAGGAGAGTTGCAGAGTCGTCTGTTAAAAGACGCGGTTGGCGTTTCGGCGCGTGAGGCGCAGGAGCTAATAGACATTTTTTTGAGGCGACGACAGAATCTGGGAGAATCGCCCTTGCCGCAGCTGCCCCTGGAGCTTGCCATTATTGAGGCCTGTACTTTGAAGGCTGATGGAATGGAGTCATAACCGAGCTCTTCTTCTTTTTTCATAAGGTGTTTGAGCTGGGAGATCGTCTAACTGGCCCCGTTAGAATTTACAAGGACTTCCTCCTAAAGCTGCCGGGTCGTCTAACGGTAGGACGCCAGGTTCTGGCCCTGGTAATCTAGGCCCGCCCCCACACTAATAAGATCATCTCATAAATTTGTGGTGAAATGTAATAATGTAATGTTGTACATATGCCTGCGGGGTCGTCTAATGGTAGGACACGACGCTCTGGACGTCGGTATCTAGGCACGCCCCGCACCAATTTAACTTTGTCTAGATGTTATTGTATTATACTTTTACATAAAAAGATCTAAGAAGCCGATCTGGGAGATCGTCTAATGGTAGGACACGACGCTCTGGACGTCGGTATCTAGGTTCGAATCCTAGTCTCCCAGATTGGTTTCTTAGAAATTGGTGCGGGGTGAAAGTCCTAGCCCCGCAGGCATGTGTACAATTTGAGAAAGTTGTTAATCTGAACGATTAGTGTGGGGGTGAAAGTCCTAGTCTCCCAGCTTAGCCACTTTATGAACAGTTAATTAGTGCTGGGTAAGATAGTCTGATTTCAAAAAATAAAAATGAAAGGGCTTGGCTAGAAAATGATATTTTGCTAAAATAGTCGCAGTAATTATTAATCGTATAACGTAATCTTTATGGGTGGAAACAGCGCCAAGCGCGCGAGAATGAAGCAGGAAGCAAAACGAGCCAAAAAGCGGCGAGCCAAAAAGTAGTTTTTGATTATTTTTTTAAATGTCATTGACCACAGAATCAATGGCAAAATTGACTTATGCTATATAATCCTAACCTCTATTCCGTAGAAAGCGTTACCGACGGTCATCCTGATAAAATTTGCGATCAAATTTCTGACGCTATTCTTGACGAATGTTTGCGTCAAGATGCCAATAGCCGTGTAGCCATTGAAGCTTTTGGCAGTCATGGCATTATTATTGTGGGCGGTGAATTAACGACAAAAGCATGGGTTGATGCGCCAGCGATAGTTAATGGGGTATTGAAAGACATAGGATATGATGATCATTATGGCGTAATTTCAAATATCGTTGGCCAATCGCCAGATATAGCAATGGGCGTTGATACTGGCGGCGCTGGTGATCAGGGAATAATGTATGGATATGCCACCAATGAAACGCCGGAGTATCTACCTATCGGCGTTGTGCTGGCGCACAAATTGACCAAAGGGCTGGCGGAACTTCGCCAGAGCGGGAAATTGAAATGGTTACGGCCGGATGGCAAAGCAGAGGTCATCATACAAAACGGACGAGCGCATAAAGTATTGGTCAGCTGTCAGCACGATGAAGGTGTAAAACAAGAAGAGCTCAAAAAAGCTTTGATTGAAAATTTAATCATACCCACAATCCGTGATTCATCCGGCGTTGATATTTTTGTAAATCCAACTGGTAAATTTGTGCGCGGCGGTTTTGACGCGGATACGGGCCTGACTGGTAGAAAAATTATGGTTGATACTTATGGAGGTCTCATTCCGCATGGCGGAGGGTGTTTCTCTGGCAAGGATCCTACAAAAGTTGACCGTTCTGCCGCCTATATGGCGAGATTCGCGGCAAAAAATATTGTCGCGAATGGCATGGCGAAAGAATGTTTAGTGTCGGTTGCTTATGCCATCGGCATGGCCGATCCTCTAATGCTTGAGGCCGTGAATGAAAAAGGAGAAAGCGTGGTAAAATTGCTTAATCATAAATTTGATTTTCGCCCCTTGGCCATTATTGAGCGGCTGAACCTTAGACGGCCGATTTATCGTCAAACCGCGGCTTATGGCCATTTTGGCAAAGCAGGTTTTCCTTGGGAAGAAATAATTAATCTTTAGTTCGGAATCTTGGGCGAATCCCGCACTGCGGGGCGAAGAGCATATAGAGTGACCTTGGTTATAATTTAGTTGATGAAACGTCATATATACAAATTGTGACGATCGTCACAATTTGTATATAAATGATTTTGTCTGGAATAATAGAATAGTAAAAATGGAGGAGTTTTTATCCCTATCCCCCGGGGCGGACTGGTTCGGCGGCAAAGTGCTGGATAAACAAAAAATATGTTATAATATACCCCGTTAGAAGTCTGACTTAGCATAATAATTGCGGCTCTAGTCATGAATAAATACATCAACCAGTTAAACACTATAATCATCACAGCCCCGCATAGCGGGGCCGAGGACTTCTAACGGGGTAGATTTTTAAGGTTAGTTCTATTGGTGAAAATGTCTAAATTATTGGGGGCAAAAAAAAGAAAAAACCCCGCACATCACGGACGCAATAAGCCAGTGGCGCGGGGCCAAAGACAAGAAACTCGCGCAAAAAAACGCCTCAAAGAACGTGTTTTGGGCGTTATTCAGCGTCAGGTCAAATTAAGGGAACTAAAAGTTTTGGCGCGGCGCGGCGTCATAGGTACGGTAGTGGTCGTTTTGTTTATTTCCAGTCTTTTTGTCAGAGCCGAGCCCAATCCGTTGCTTGTTCATGAAGTAATTTATCCGCAGTCTTGCCGTGGCACTTGGCAGGGGATGAATAATATTTTTACGCAGGAGCTTGATGCCAGAGCCGAGGCCGATGATTTTAATAAGACCAATAGCGCCATGCCCGCCTTGGGCGAACCAACTGTTGCGGCAGTGCCGGGCAAGGAAGAGTACAACGCTTTCACGGTGTCATTGCCAATTCTTGACCAGCAGTCAAATGTTGATACGTTGATGGATCAGCCGTCAGATACAGATCAGGATTTACAATTGATTATTCCACCCATTATTCCTTCTCAAGAGGAGTCGCCCGTTGAAAACGCGCCTTCTCAAAATACACCCATTGAAGATAATGACAATAATAGTGAAAATAAGAGTTTAGAAAACGCTCCTTCAGAACAAGTTCTTGGGGAAGAGGACAAAGCAGATGATTCCAGTCAGCCGGTAACAGACGAACAGCTGTCAACGGAGAAATCCAATGAGGAACAGGAACAGCCGTTATCGCCACCCTCACAACCTCAACCCCAAGAGCCGCTAGATACTCAATTATTTCCAGAACCTGAAACAAAGCCATTGGCGCCACCCGACGATACGTTGCCAATGCCGACAGAACCGCCGGCAACAGAACCGTCAGGAGCGGAACCGTCGTCAACAGACCAGCCGATAATCAATTTCAACAATTTGTTGGATAAACTGATTAATAAAGCTTTGGCCGAGGAAGACGCTATCCTGAATACAGATACCAACGCGAGTACGGCAGATACAAATGGCGCCGAAACTAAAGTTGATTCTAATAGCGAGGCAGACGGCTTTAGTGTTGAAGACATAGTGAAATCAGTGGCGGAAAAGATTGGAGATATTGTTAGCGATTCTGCCGATAAGGTGAGTGAAATCATCGCGCCAATTACGGCGGAGCCAGTGGATATACAAAATTTAACACCCGGCACCCCGTCCCTAGAAACAAAACCGGAGGCTGAAGATTCGCCGTCTTTGCTCGGCACTTTATTTGATGCGGTGGGGCAGGCAATATCTGCAATTACGGATTTAATTTCGCCATTGCCGCCGTCAGTTTTAGAGGCTCCATCATTCGCGATACAGGATAGTAATATCTTAAAAACGGAAAATGGCACAATGGCCTGTGCAGACTTCACCCCTCCTGCCACCACGCAAATTGAACAGGCGTCGCTCGGTCTATCATATACTTTAAAAGATCAATCGCCATTGCCAAACGAGCAGTCTGGATTTCTATGGGCTGAATATACTCAAGATAGACAGAATTGGATGATATTAAGTTCCATTGAAGACACGAACTCATCAGTTGAATCGGCTTATCATTTATTTAATTTTCCTCCCGACTTTGACGCTGGACGCATAAGCGAGACCATTGTTCGTTTGCGCTGGTTTGGCAAATATGATGAGCCGGAAATTTTTATAGATAGTTTATGGCTAGATGTTGCTCGCCTTGGCGACAGTGAGCAGGAAAAGCCTTCGGAATTAAAAACCGCTAAAAAAGATTTTGCCGCTTTTGAGGACCCGGTTTTTAATTTAAGCTTTGATCCGCAAGTGCCCCTATCAGCAAAGAGAGGCGTCATATTTGATAACAGCCAGTCGCAATCAATCATAGAAAAGTATAAAGAAAGATATAAGCAGTGGCTGGAATCATGGGCGAATTTTATTATTCAAAAACCATTGTCATTCGCGCGTAACGCGCTGGCGCAATCTCCGTCGGCTGATCAAGCGACGCCAAACGACGCGGCTCTATGGCATGAGACTAATCTGGATATTTCCGCGCGTCTATTGACTAAGGATTATGGACCCACTGACATTGTTCCAGAATTATTGCGCTTAAATTCCGGGCAATTCAAAATATCGCTTGCCGCGCGCGCCTTCCGCCCTGGCGCCTATATTTTACAAACAACAATTCAAAAAGGGGAGAGTGTCCAAACCCTAGAACAAGATTTCACTTGGGGGGTACTCGTCGTAAATACTGACCAGTCGGTTTATAAAACCGGCGACGAAGCTTCATTCTTCTTTGGGGTCTTGAACGATAAGGGAGAGACTGCCTGCGACGCGACGCTTGAAGCAACCACGGCAGGCACCTATGCACTGGCAGTGACGGCTACGACGGTTGAGGGGAGCCACACCATCACTGACACTTTTTCAGCACAAGATGACCTTCCGTACCGCGTTCGTCGCAGAGGCGCGAGTCGTATTTATCCTTTGGCCAAGTACGAGATGTCAATTGAAGTTACGGCACGCAATGATTTTAAGGGAACTGTTACCGAGCGCGTTCCGTTAGATTTTATTGTCACGCCGTCGTCGAATTTTGTAATTACTGCAGTAGAAGACGCCCAAGCATTAACGTGGGATGTTGCGCTTCAAGCAGGAGAGAGCCAAAACTTCACGTACGAGTATAACGCACCTGACATTTCTCCAGCCATTTTTCATCTGGGAGAATTTTCTTTAACCGCTTCCGGCGCCGATCAGCCGATATTTATTGAACCCAATCAGTGGGAAATAGCGAGCGACGGACTTGACCCAGTTATTATCCACGCGCCAGAGGTGGCGCTCCGTCCAGAAGTGCGCGGAAAGGCCGAGCGATTAGCAAGAGAGGTGCCGCTTCCCGAGAACGTTCCGCATCACACCCGTTCAATGGAAGGAAATTTTGAAAGCCGGAAAATGAATAGACCCGTCAGTCTTGCTCTGGCTCGCGAGGTATGCGCCCGGGAAAATATACTCTTTATGTGACGGATCCTGACACCGAAGAAGTGCTGGCTGAACAGGATTACACTTGGGGAGTGTTGGCTTTCAACCCTGATTATGCCGTGTATCCGCCTAACACAACAGCCAATCTCTCCTTTGGCGTGCTTGATGATGCCGGGCGGGTGCTTTGCGATGCGGCCTTGGTCGCTATTATTGCCGATCCTAGCGGGAATGAAACAGTGCTTGGCACTGGCGATGGTTCGATACGGGTAAACGAGGAATGCTATCAAATGGAAGATACGCAGAAACCAGATTATGAAGCCAACTTTGACACAACTATTCCCGGTATCTATCAAATGACCATCATCGCCAAAAGTAAAAACGGCGAGCGGACGCTCAATGATTCGTTTTCTGTTGATCCAAACGCCGCGTTTTACCTCAAGCGCACAGGGCCGACCCGCACATATCATCCAGCCACTTACAATTATTCCCTCGACTTTACCGCCAAAGAGGCTGGCACTTATGACATAACGGAAAAAGTTCCTGCTTCATTTACTATAACGGGTGATGGTTTTACCGTAACCGAACAAGACCAAACAAAAATTTTACACTGGCAAGTAACGGCCGTGGCGGGGGAAACTAAAACACTGGCTTATCGTTTCAAAGGACCGCCGCTCTCGCCGTATCTTTTTTTACTGGGAGCGGCGGAAGTAAAAACATCCAGCCCAAATCAAACATGGGTTGAGCCCAGAGAGTGGATGCTGGCCTCTGACAACGCTTGCTCTTCCGACGTTGATCCTTCTGGAAACTGGAATACAGCTGGTTCATGGACCTCATGCGGTGGCGTGGTACCGACGACAACTGACACCGTCGCCATTGTTGACGGCGATACTATCACGATCGACTCCGCGCCTAATTCTGTCATTTCCGTCAACATCAATCTCGGTGGTACGTTAAATGGCGGCTCGGCGACTCTCAATATCAACAATACCGCCGCATCTGGCACTTCTTTTACCAATAGCGGTACGTGGACCTCCTCAACCGGCACCGTTAATTTTGGCAGCGACGTTGCGTTAACAATGCTTTCAGGAAGCTTTATTGGTTCTAATAATTTCAATAACATTACCCATACTTTTACTCCCACTGCTGCAAGAACATACACCGTGGGCGCGGCAGTTGAGATTGGTGGTAATTGGACGTCAACTCCGGGGTCTACCAGTAACGCCCGCGATTTAACCATTAATTTAAGTGGAGCAACTACTGTTACTGGGACACTAACTCTTGATGGTCGAGGTTGTAATAATGGCGCTGCTGATGGCACCGCTTCTACCACGCAATTTTCTACCAATGGCCAGAACTTAACAGTTCGCGCGATAGTTGTTGATGGTATTACGAATGGGGATGGTTGCCGATTTACCACAGCTAACTCTTCTGTTGTTACGTTTACGGGGACGGGTACTACGACGCTTTTCACTTTAGGTCAGACAGGTAGCACCGCCTTGATGACTACCGGGACTACTACTGAATGGGATGTTACTTCCGTGTCAGGCACCCCGACGCTTTTTTCCACTTCCGGGACAACAATTACCGTCCACATTTTAAAAATCGCTGCCTCCGCAACCATTGTCAACCTTGGCGCAGCCTTTACGATTGACGCCAATTCTGGAAATAAATTATGGATTAATTCTGGCATTTTAAATCAGGAAAACAGAACTATTACCGCCGGAGCTAGCGCAACTCTGCAGATTGATTCTGGCGGCACTTTGTGCTTGGGCGGGACAACTGCTTCCACCACGGCTAATTGTGCGTCAGGCGCGACTCAAGCTACGGCTCAAGCAATGCCTTCGTTTACCACCTATACTTTTGACGCCGCCTCAACCGTTTCCTACCTTTCTAACGCTAACGTCGTGTTTTCCAGTACCCCGAACTATGGCAACTTAACGCTCAACCCGGTCTTGATCAGCACCAACCGTACCTATACACCTGGAGGAGCCATGACCATTAACGGTGATTTCACTATCAACCCTAATGAGTCGTTTACCGATACTCCCTCGCTCACCGTCGATCCACTTAATAACTATACCGTGGCCTCTGGTAAAACCACTACCATTACGAAGACCAATGCCGCCACTTCTGTTCTTATTCTGCCGTTAGCAGTGAGCCAATACCTGTCAACAGGTAAGTTAGTCATTGCCAGTGGTGGAACACTCAATGGTGCTATCAGTTCTGCCACGATTATCATTAAGGACACCGGCGCGGCTTTTACCAATAGCGGCACTTATACTTATGGCCTCACAAAAGTGTCTTATACGAACACCACTAGCTCCACTGTGTTAGGCATGACCGGCACCAGTGGCACGAATGGATATTATGATTTAGACATAAATGGCACTGGAGGAACCCATACGCTGGGGGCCAACACCACGGCCAATAATGCCACCACCATTACCGCCGGCACCTTAAACACTTCGGCAGCCAGCAGCTTCACTTTGACCACTAGCACCTTGAGCATCACGGGCGGTCTAACGGCCAATGCCTCGTTTATCAATATAACCGGAGCCGGCGCGGCTTTTACTAAGTCTGGCACATTTACTTATGGTACTTCAACAGTTGAATATACTAATGCTACGGGAGCGACTGTTTTGTCTATGAACAATGTTGGCAGCACCAACGCCTATTACACTATTTGGGTTGCCAATGGCTCTCATACTCTCGGAGGGGATATCCGAGTTTATGGCGATTTAGCATCAGTATCTGGCACCCTTTCTGACGCGACTGATAGCGTAACGGTAGTTGGTAGTGTTACTTGTTTTGCTGCGTTTGCGTGTGGAACCATTACATTTACGGGCGGCACTTTTACCCAGATCGTCGCTGCTAATCAGACTTTTGGCACGAATGCATCAGATAGTACTATAGATTGGACTTTTAATAACCTGACTTTTGATCGTTCTTCTGGATCAAACACTATTACTTTAGGTAATATAGGTTTGACTGGTACCGGTCAAATTATTGTTAATGGAACATTAACAATTGGCACAGGGGGCACAATGACCACTCTGCAGGCTGATACCTATGACCGCATCATTGACGCGAACATCGTGACCATTACCTCAAAAGGAATCTTGTTCGCCTCGTCTTCGGCGTTGTTCACCGTTGCCGGAGCATTTACTCATACTTCCGGCGGCACCTTCACCCATAGCAACGGCACCGTGACGTTTGACGGAACGGCGGCCTTG
>Ga0075974_142_pt1 | contig 10034 bp, 10 predicted proteins | sample RifGroA2_FD_68000 | JGI IMG/M metagenome (GOLD analysis project Ga0075974, IMG submission 68000) | Parcubacteria bacterium GW2011_GWA2_46_9
AGCCAAAAAAGAAGAAACTTCATTGCCAGAATCATTAGAGGAGCCTCATCAATCCAAGGACGTCCTGCAGTAAACCCCGTTAGAGAACTCGCGCGGGGCACATTAGACCCCATTTCGTATGTGAAAATTGCACCCCGCGGCAAGCCCCGTTAGAAGTTTCATTTCTAATGGGGCAAGCCATAGGGCATTCTCTAATGGGGTAAAAATTTGAGAGCTGCAAGCTTGCTCTATAGGGTTTACGGCAACCTTCTAACGGGTTATAATACCTTTATATTATGGGTAATTTTTTAAGAAAATTCTTGTTAATTATTTTGGTTTTTTTCGTGCTAATCGGGCTGTTTAGCACTTATTCAACTACCCGTTCAACAATTAAAACAGTCGGATTAGATTCATTGGTGGCGGATATTGAACAAGGAAAAATCGATAAAATAGTGGTGAACAATAACACTACGGTGAACGTTACACTGAAAGACGGCACAAAGGAAGTGGTGACCAAAGAAGCAACCGATTCATTGCCAACACTTTTGAAAAATTACGGTCTCTCTCCGGAAATAATTAAACAGCTTCCGATTGAGGTGGCCAGCGAGAGCGGTTGGGCTTTTTGGCTCTCAGCGATTCTACCCTTTCTGCTGCCGCTTTTGGCTTTTGGCCTTTTGATTTATTTTATGATGCGGCAGGTGCAGGGGATGAACAACAGAGCTCTTACTTTTGGTCAAAGCGGAGCACGCGAATATCCAAGCCAGCGCAAAGATCAGGTTAATTTTTCTTCCGTGGCCGGTGCCAAGGAAGCCAAGTCCGAGCTTATGGAAGTGGTGGAGTTTTTAAAAACTCCTGACAAGTTTCGGGCTGTGGGCGCCAAAATCCCAAAGGGCGTGTTGCTTTTGGGCGCGCCAGGAACGGGCAAAACATTAATGGCGCGAGCTGTCGCCGGCGAGGCGGGAGTTCCATTTTTTCATATTTCCGGCTCGGAATTTGTGGAAATGTTTGTTGGGGTTGGAGCTTCCCGCGTTAGAGACCTTTTTCGCCGTGCCAAGAAAACAGCTCCTTGTATAGTTTTTATTGATGAGATTGACGCCGTTGGTCGCCAGCGCGGCGCCGGGCTCGGAGGGTCGCACGACGAGCGCGAGCAGACCCTCAATCAGATATTAGTTGAGATGGACGGCTTTGAACCGAATACCAATGTTATTGTGGTGGCCGCCACCAATCGCCCGGATGTTCTTGACCCAGCGTTACTGCGTCCGGGACGCTTTGATCGTCGGGTGACCATTGATTTACCTGATATTAATGATCGCGAAGCAATTTTGAAGATTCATGCCACGGATAAGCCCATGGCCAAAAATGTTTCTTTGCGTAGCGTGGCCGAGCGTACGCCCGGTTTTTCTGGGGCGGATCTTGCTAATATAATTAATGAGGCAGCGATTTTGACGGTGCGGCGGAATAAGGGTAATATTGAGCAACAGGAGCTTTTTGAAAGTGTAGAAAAAGTGATGCTGGGGCCAGAGCGGCGCAGTCATATCTTGAGCGAAAAAGAAAAACGCATCACCGCCTATCATGAAGCCGGGCACGCGTTGGTGGCTCATTCCTTGCCACACTCCGATCCGGTTCACAAGGTTTCAATAATCTCGCGCGGTCAGGCCGCCGGTTATACTCTGAAACTGCCGGAGCAGGACAAACATTTTCATTCACGCTCCGAGTTTGTTGACGATTTGGCAGTAATGCTTGGTGGTTATGCTACAGAGAAAGAGATTTTTGGGGAAGTGACGACCGGTGCGGCAAACGATTTGAAGCAGGCGACGCGCTTGGCCCGCCGGTTGGTTACCGAATACGGTATGAGCTCACTTGGCCCGCGCACTTTTGGAGAAAAAGAAGAAATGATATTTTTAGGCAGGGAGATTACAGAACAGCGCGACTATAGTGAGAGCGTGGCGGCGATTATAGATAAAGAGGTTAATTCATTTCTTAGGCGGGCGCAGATTACCGCCAAAAAGATTATCACCGGGAAGAAAGAGCAGCTGGAAAAGATCGCTGAACAATTATTAAAAAAAGAAACTTTAGAGCGGGAGGAGTTTGAAGCGCTCCTTTCCGCTACATAATTCTCTCCCGCTTGGCGGGGGAGTAAGGAGGACCATATGAACAAGCCGTTATACCGAATAATTCTAATCTCCGCCTGGAGGACAACCTGGAACCATAAGCGTTTATGGTTTTGGGGACTTTTCGTTGGGCTTCTGGGTAATGCCGGCGAATATCAATTTTTAGTAACCGCTCTTGATCGCGCGGTTTTGGGCGAAGTAGTGTCGGGGACAGCAAAAGGTTTTTGGGGCGGGCCACCATTAAGTAGCCAGACAATTGCTGGTTTGGTTAATGCCTTTTCCATTAATGCTTTTACTACTTTTATTCTTTTGCTCATTGGCTTAGCCATTATTGCCATCGCTGCCTTCTTTTTGTGGTTAATAATGGTTTCCATTATTGCTCTTGTTAAGGGGGGAGCGGCGATTGCCGACGGCGAGAATATGCCAAGTTTGGCCGATGGCGTAGCTGAAGGCAAAAAATATTTTTCACCAGTTCTTGTCCTTTACGTTTTTGGTCGTCTGATATTGTGGTTGTTGTTTACCGCGCTTGTGCTTTTTGGGGCTCTGGCGACTAAAGATTTATTGGTCGGTCTGCCGCTGTTTTTGGTAGCCTTCATTATTATCTTGCCAGCGCTTTTCGTTGTGTCGTTTACTATGCGTTATGCCATTATGTATGTAGTTTTAAAAAAGCGTTCGCTCCTGGATGCGCTTGATCAAGCGATTGCCCTAGTGCGCGACAACTGGCTTATCACAATTGAGCTGGCTTTCTTTCTTTTTGTCATCAACCTTATTGTTGGTGCGGCGCTGGCCGCTCTCGTGGCCGGTTTCGTTTTCCCCATCCATCTGGCCGCTTTGACTATGGGCCAGCTGGGCCTCATTGGCTGGGCTATTTCTTTAGAATTTTTAGCAGCCACATTCTTTTTGATTATTCTTTTTAGTATCGGTTCATCACTGGGGGCGTTTCAGTGGTTAGCCTGGACATTGCTTTTCCGCCGCTTGCACGAACGCGGGCCAGTTAGCAAAATTGTACGTCTGCTTGGTCGCTGGGTGAGCAATCGTTCAGTGCGCGCTGCTGGAGTTTAACCCCCACCACTAACCGGGCACGACAATAGCGCATTCAGATTGATAATATGATTAAGCAGAAAATAAGTGAAAAACATTTGCCGTTGAATGAGTTGGTGATTGAGCGGAATATGTGCCCGATTAGTGTGGGGGTATGTCATTAGCCCTGGGGAGCAGCAACGGGAGGATTCCTCACATTGCTTCAGACGAGGCGCAAGAAAAACTTAAAGATAAAATAAAAGCCATCGGACTTAAAGATAAAGAGCGCGAAGTTGAAGCGCAGGCTTCGCTTTCGGGTTTGCCCTACATAAATTTGCAGGGCTTTCCTATCAACACTGACAGCATTTCCCTTATTCCTGAAGCAGTGGCCGAGCGCTTAAAGATTATTTGTTTTTGGCTCGCCATTAGTGACTTGCGTGTCGGCGCCGTGGAGCCGAGTATCAACGAAGTTAAGTCTTATATTAAGACTCTTGGGGCAGAGCATTTTACCGAGCCAGCCGTTTATTTAATTTCTGAAGAAAGTTTTAGAATAGCCAAAGAGGTCTATAAGCGGGTCCCTAAACTAAAAAAATCTCCAACTGGCGTCAGTGTTACCGAGGAAGACCTCAATCGTTACGGTGAAGGCATCAATACCCTAAAGGACCTTGAAGATAGTTTAAAAAATCTTACAACCACTTCGGCCGTCACAACCATGATTGCCGGTGGTTTAAAAACCAGGGCTTCGGATATTCATCTTGAGGCCGAAGAGGGCGGCGTGAAATTGCGTTATCGCATTGATGGCGTGCTTTATGCTATTGCCACTCTGCCAGTTAATATCGCGGTCAAGGCCATTTCTCGCTTAAAACTTTTGGCTGGTTTAAAAATTAATGTTTCTGATCGGCCGCAAGACGGACGCTTTACCATCAATCTTACTAAAGACAAGGTTGATGTTCGTGTTTCTGCCTTGCCCACAGCTCACGGCGAGAGTATCGTCATGCGGCTTTTGCGCTGGTCAGCCGGCGGCGTAGATTTTGAAAAGTTGGGGTTAGTGGGAACGGCTCGAGAGCATCTGGTTAAAGAAATGACTAAGCCCAACGGCATGATTATTTCAACCGGCCCGACCGGTTCAGGGAAAACCACCACCCTTTATGCCGTTATCAACAAACTAAACAACGCCGAGCGTAAAATTATAACGATTGAAGACCCGATTGAGTACAAATTGGCTGGCGTGAACCAGAGCCAGGTGGACGTTGGCCACGATTATACATTTGCCAACGGGCTTCGTTCAATCCTGCGCCAAGATCCGAACATTGTAATGGTTGGCGAAATTCGCGATCCAGAAACCGCCGAGATCTCGGTGCAAGCGGCTTTAACTGGCCACCTCGTGCTCTCAACTTTGCACACCAATGACGCGGCCGGCGCTATTCCCCGCTTTTTGAGCTTGGGGGCAAAAGCTGAACTTTTGCCCTCGGCCCTGAACGCCATTATTGGTCAGCGCCTTGTGCGTCGTTTGTGCGATGTTTGCAAAAAATCAGTCACGCCCAGCGGGGCGACAATTAAAATTGTTGACAAAGCGCTTGCCTCACTGCCGCCCGAAGAAGCTAAGCGCCTTCCTGCCGCTAAACAATTTTTCACTAGCCCAGGATGCGACAAGTGTCAAGGTCTTGGCTACAAGGGGCAAATCGGGATTTTTGAAATTTTATTAATGACCAAAGCATTGAAGCTGGCCATTGCCGAAGAAGGAATTTCTGACACGCGCATTGCCGAGATTGCCGAGAAAGACGGAATGGTGACAATGATGCAGGATGGAATTTTGAAAGCACTTACCGGCATTACCAGCTTGGAAGAGGTGTTTAGGGTAACAAAAGAATAATTTTTGCCCGTTTCGCGACTTCGTCGCAATGAGGTTATTGGCTACTTTTTTAGAAAAAGTAGCACCAAAACATCTCGCTCCGGACACCGAGCGGGCAGCTTGGTCTCGCTCGGACGCTGGCCGTAAACTCGCCCAGCTTCGTGGGCTCGGACAATACGGCCAGTATATGTCGTCCGAGCTCAACCAAGACTGCTTACCGCTCGGGTCCTAAGGCTCGGATATGGAAATTATAAATAAAGAAGAGGGCCGACCCATTTGGGTTGACCCTCATAGCTCTTGCCTCGGCAGTTTGCCGTCACTGTTCTGTAACGGCCCTCGTCACCTCAATGACCCCGTCCTTCAAGATAACGGAGAATCGTTCGTGTGGCATGCGTAGCTTGTTCAGCTCTTTCTTTACCATAGAAACAGCTGTTTTCACCGCTTCACAGTCGGCCAGCCCATGGTAAAGCTGGACAGCCGGAACGCCGCATCGAAGGAAGTTCACCATTGGTTGTTACTGTGTTTGTCCACATTTTTCCTCCTCGTTGTGTGTTTTTCCGGCATCGCCGGATTGTTTTAGCCCAAGCTTCCCTTAATGATGACTGGGTTAAAGACCTGGATTTCTCCGGTGCCGTGGCATTTCCAGCACTTCCGGTAGAATACAGTATCGGGCTTGCCCCAGATGGTCTTTGTGCCGAGACAGTGGGGGCACAATTGCCGTTGGCGTGGATCCTTGAATCTTCCACTGCCACCGCAAGCTCGGCAAGAAACTTCTCGTCTGGATCTTGCCTGAACAAAGCGACCCGTCCCCTCACAGTAGCGGCAGGCATAGGCCCTGGGGATAGTGCCCCGTTTGTCACACTTTTCGCAGACAGTGAAAGCGTTGCCAAAATCCTTGGTGTAGCCCGCGCGCCCGCAGTCTGGGCAGTCCCTTCCGTTAGTGGTCGGGCCAAGGCCGAGGCCAAGTTCTGTCAGAGGAAGGCCTTCAACAGTGGTGGCGAACTTTTTTGTGCCACTGCCGTTTTCTGCGAATACCCCACTCATTGTCTCCTTGAGACTAACGAGGAAGTCATAGGCCTCTTTCATCGTCACGAACGCGGCCTTGGTGTCTCCTCCGCTCGTATCAGTGTGCAGCTGCTTGGCCTTTTTTCGAAAAGCTGTCTTGAGATCTTGGAGGGAGCATGGAAGGCCAAGACTGAAAAACTGTTGAGCAAGTGCTGTCGCCTTCTCAAGTCCATTGGCAATCATTAGGGATTACCTCCTTTTGTTTTTGGTCGCTGAGTTGCGACTAACCACAATAGCACTTATTCAGAAAAAGTCAATGCCGTGGCGGTTAGATGCGCGTATCAGCGCCATCCTTCCATGTTTTGCATATTTGAATTTCAGCCAGATGGTTTTTGGGGGGAATATTTTTTTTATTTTTTCCGCCCATTCAATGACCGTGATGACGTTGGGCTTGCCTAAATAATCGTGTAAGCCAAGGGTATTCAGCTCCTTGGTGTCTTTCAGGCGATAGCAATCAACATGACAAAGTAGTTTTGCGTTATGCGTTATGCGTTTTGAGTTTATTTTGAATACTTGCAGAACGATAAATGAGGGACTGCGGACGGCCTGTTTTACTCCAAGCGCTTTGGCTAAAAATTGCACAAACGTCGTCTTGCCACTACCCAGAGGGCCAGAGAGAGCCAGCACCTCGCCCCCCTTCAGCTTCTTGGCCATCTGCCCGGCAAGTGTTTTTGTTGTATTTATATTCGGTAAATAAATTTTTTTCATGATTTTTGAATTAGGAATGCTGAATAACGAATTTGCATAGAAAATTTCTAAATGTTTCTGGCTCATTCTTGATTCATTATTCATAATTCTTATTTCAATTGAAGCTGCGGATCAACCCTGACTTTCTCCCATGGCGTTGTGTGGCCATTGAGAAACCGCACCGCTCCAGCCGCCGCAATCATAGCCGCGTTGTCTGTTGTGTAGGCGAGCTCGGGCACGAGCAGATTAATTTTTGGGAATTGCTGGGCCAGGGTCGCATGAAGCTCATAGCGGAGAGCCAAATTGGCGGCCACGCCGCCAGCCAGCGCCATTGTTTGGGGGCGATACTTTTCCGCGGCGTGCAGAGTTTTACCCACCAGCGTTTCCACAACCGCCGCTTGAAAGCTCGCCGCCACATCAGCCACAGTTTTAGCTTTCAATTCAGTCATCCTTACATTCTCAAGTTTGTCAGGATGATGTTTTTGGAGATAAATAGCTACGGCGGTTTTCAGGCCGGCAAAGCTGAAATCCAAATTGTTTTGCTCCAGCATCGGGCGAGGAAAAGCAATGGCTGTCGGATTGCCGCGGCTGGCGAGCATGGCCAAGGCCGGGCCGCCGGGATAGGGCAGGCCCAAAAGCTTCGCGGTTTTGTCAAAGGCCTCGCCCGCCGCGTCGTCGCGTGTGCTCCCCAACAATTTGTATGATAAATGTTTTTTCATGAGCACCAACTCGGTGTGCCCACCCGAAACAATAAGCACCAGAAGAGGAAAAGAAAAATTTCGGATTTCGCCTGCCCGCCGGCGAGGCAAGGATTTCGCCTGCCCGTCGAAGCCTCGGCGCAGGCGGGGATTTCGGATTTGCGAATTTGCGCATAGTAAATTCGCATATACGTGCCCCTCCAGATGATTCACTGGCACCAGTGGTTTTTGCCAGGCGTAGCTCATAGTTCGCGCAACTTCAACGCCAACCAGAAGCGAGGTAACAAGACCCGGCCCGTTTGTCACGGCGATGGCGTCAACCATTTTTTGTAATTTTTTCTTGCCATATTCATCGCCGATAATTATCTTTATTCTTTTCTGCGCGCACCAGCGCCGCCGCGGTTTCATCGCACGATGTTTCTAGACCAAGAATAGTTATAGTTTTTTTCATATCCGTAGTATACCACGTTAAAACTCTTGCCTAGCAAGATGTCACATCTATTGACGGTGTTGGGCGCTGGGTGTAAAAAGTGTGCTAAGGGAGGACGAAAGATGGCTGTTTCAAAATCCAAGGGACTTGTTGGTCGGTCGTTGGTCGTGATTATAGCGGTTACGGCGTGTTGGCTCATGCCCTACGCTGCTAGAGCGGATGCTCTTCCTTGTGGATGGAGCATAAAGTTGCTCTCTGGGCCAGCCTGCACAGCATCGAGTAATGAGAGCTTTCGGGCGAAGTGTGATTTCTTGGAAGTGTTGACCGAAGAACTTTGCCAGTCAGCTCTGCGGCAGATACCGCTCAATCTTGATGTTCACTTGCATTCCGGCGCTGACGGTAATTTTGTCAGAATCGTTGTTACCGCTGCCTGGCGGAGCGACGAGTTGCGTCGGAGAGTCGTGTGGTCGCGTCAACCAGCTAAGGAGGATTTCACAAAAGACGCGAAAGACTTGGTGCAGCAGATTGTGGAGTGGTTGAAGTTGAACCAGTGTCCAGCAAAGCCGCCGCCGTTCTTGGACGCCTAGTCGTGTCAGTGGGGCGTGCGGTGTCAGACTTCAGACAAAAGGGGGAGACGATGAAACGACGGGTAGTGGTCCTGTGGGCTTTGTGTTTTTGTCTTGAGCTTGGTGACGGCGCGCGGTGTGCTGCGAGGGCAGCATATCGTGGGCCAGAACCTAAGATCGTTCCCCGCAACAACATCCCGGCTGAAATACAAACGTGGCTTTGTATTGAGGGATTTGACACAAAGCCATTCTGCGGGGAATCAACAAAAATACGTCGGCACTGCGTTTTTGTCCAAGGATTTATCGGAGCGCTTTGCGAGAGCGCCCCTCGTGCCGATGTTGATGTTGCCCTGAAAGTGTTAGAAGACGACATTACGGTTGAGGGGGTGGAAGTGCACTATGCTTTTCCGGGGCACGCTGATGGTGATCTCGTCAGGGTGCGGTGGTCATACCTAGCATCAGATCTTGAAGTACAGCAGCTGGGCAAAGATTTAGCCCAAGCGCTCGTGGAAACAATGCGCGAGTTGCGGTGCTTACAGCCATGAGAATTTGTGGGGCAGGCTTGCGGTGGCGGCCTGCTCCACTATTAATTTGCCGCTCTTTTCTTTTTTTGATACGCTACGGTTGTTCGTGCTTGTAAATTTATGGCGCCATCGTCTAGTCTGGCCCAGGACACCACGCTTTCAATGTGGGAACACGGGTTCGAATCCCGTTGGCGCTATTTTCTGGAAACAACCCTACGTTGTTGACAACAAAACCTTTGGGGCTATGACAAGGCCGTCTCTCTGTGAGGCGGTTTTGCTTTTGGTAAATAAGTTTGAAAACAAAGAGCGCACCCGTGAACGGCGAAAGCGAGCGTGCTCTCTGCCGCGGGTGCGCTGGCCCCTACTGGTGAGGTTTGTGTGGTCAGTAGAGCAAGTTAACCGTGGCTACCACGAGCAAGACGAGAGGGATGAAGAGTGTGAAGCGAAGCGCGCTGACCACACGACCCCCCTCCATTCCCGCTGGTGGTGGAAGAAACCTCATTCCTTGACCGATGGTCATCATAATTCAACTCCTCCTTTTCTGTCTGCGTGTTTGGTTTTGTTGGAAACTGTGAAGCGTCTACCCTCTGCGCCAACTCATGTTGGACAGCAGCCCCACCGTCGCTGGCAGAGTAAAGAGAGCCATGAGCGCCACGACGGCAGCGACGCTGATGTCACCCTGCTTGCAGACCACGGTACTTGCACACAGCGCATACCAATGAACGATTCCCATTAGCTTCCTCCTTTCGTATCGTGGTGGCATCTTAGCAGAAAGTCTCTATATAGTCAATCCTATAGTCCTACTCCCCTGCGGTAGTCTCTCGCCTTAGCTTGATACCGTTATTTCCTCAGCAAAAACACCCTGCTTCACCTCCTCCCCAAACCTTCGCAGCCAACTATATCGTCACCCACTGGGGGTACCCCTCTCCCTGAACACCATTAGCTGCCGCAATACTTCAATAACGGGGTTTGTGTTTTGTCCTTGTGGGGGACTGTCGTCGCAGAAAATCACACATGTGTTGTTGTTACTGTTACAACATGCTAGGATATTGGTATATGCAATATACGGCAATTTATCAAAAACATGGCAGCTGGTACCTGG
>Ga0075974_138_pt1 | contig 7616 bp, 8 predicted proteins | sample RifGroA2_FD_68000 | JGI IMG/M metagenome (GOLD analysis project Ga0075974, IMG submission 68000) | Parcubacteria bacterium GW2011_GWA2_46_9
TGGTTTAAACCGAACGCATCGCCGAATTTAAGTTGCCGTTATTTCACTGCAAGCCATGAAACTTTGATTTGGGCACGAAAAGATAAAGAGGCGAAACATATTTTTAATTACGACTTAATGAAAAACGGCAACTGGCCGGAAGATCAGCTAAAGAAGCCCGGCCTGCAAATGCGTTCGGTTTGGGCAATGGGAACGCCGAAAACTGTAGAAAAGAAATTCGGAAAGCACCCAACACAGAAGCCGGAAGATTTGCTAAAAAGAATTGTGCTTGCCTCAACCAACAAAGGCGATTTAATTCTTGATCCGTTTACCGGAAGTTCAACAACTGGAATTGCCGCCTATCTTTTGGGACGACATTTTATTGGTGTTGATACTGAACCGAAATATTTGGATGTATCAATAAAACGATTTGAAGAGTTGGATCGCAATTTGAAGAATAAGTTTAATTTTGGTGCATCAATTCCCGCCTATGTCACAGAATGGACTGATAAATTTTTCCATCAGTCAGCCTACGATAAGCCAATCAATTTCCCTAATAAAAATATTATCAGCTTCCTCTCTCGTTTTAGAAAAAAAACTCCCATTCAACTATATCGCGGAATAAACAAGTATAATGTAGAAAATAATTTGATCACAAGCTGGACGTATGAAAAAGATGTCGCGATTCGATATATTGAAAACGGAGGAAAATTAGTGAAAAACATCTTTAATCCCCAAAGTATCTTGTTGGACACTACAATCTTAAATATCGAGCAAAAGCGACAGTTAGGCTATGATTACAAAATGGATGATAAGGAAGTATTAATTTTGGAAATATGAAAATTATTACCCGCGCAGTTGCAATAAAAAACTTGAAGAAGTATATCGGTCAAGACTTACGAAAATTAGCCTTAAAACATGGTATTACAACCTACGAAACTGGAAAGCAAAATAAGGGTTGGAAGGGCCTTGTTTTGGAGCGGTTGGCAGGACTGCAAACCAATATTTCAAAAGCACCAAATGGGCTTACTTATGAACTAAAATCTGTTGCTTTTCACTATGTGAAAGATAAACTTGTGCCAAAAGAAACAATGGCGATAACAATGATTAATCCAAAAGAACTGAAAGCCCATTCGTTTTTTGAGAGTCACTGCTGGGCAAAACTAAAAGCTATTGTGTTTTGCGCCGTGGCGTGGCACGGCAAAAATGCACAGAAAGCAGAACTACTTGAGGTAGTGAGTTTGGATTTTTTGGAAACGGATGATCTTATTATGGAGATTAAGGCCGATTATGATTTCATTCGCAATAAACTTATTGCACAAGGATTTGACAGTTTGACAGGGGCGGATGGGAAATGGATACAGGCTAGAACTAAAGGTTCAAAGAATTCAGACACTAGAGCATTTTATGCTAGGCCACAATTGGTTACAAAAGTTTTTGAGATAGCGAGTTAGATATAAAGTTATCTGTAGCCAGGCATCGCCGCCTGAAGCACTTCTGTGTAGTGTTTATTGCCGTCAATATAATCTCTTAATGTAAATAAAAGATCGCGAAACATATACGCGCCGGGGTTGATTTTTTCATTCTTACAAAAAAGCTCAATAACCGTAGCGACATAATCTAATGAAAGTGTATAGGGTTGTTCTATTTGGGCGTAACGGGTGGTAATCTCCCCGACAGTCTCAAGCTGGTAATTATTTCGCTCTTGAACTGATGTAAAAGGGTTCGTGCGTACATAATAGTCTATATAATATTGCACGATTTCCCTCACCTCGTTTCTAAATTGAGGAATTTTCAGCAATAAATCTACAACCCAGAAAGTATGAGTTGGCGGTCTTAGTTTCTTATTATTACCAGGGATAAGAATTTTTATAACAAAATCAAGATCCGGTCTCATCCCACGATTTCCTTGAAACAACCCTATTAGGGTACCGTCTTGCGTTTTAAGAGTTTTGAAGGCAACAACACGCGGTCTCATCTGCGTGAGATTTACACCGTCGTAGTAGTTTGAATTGTAGACGAGCGAGGATTGAGGCATATTATTTCAAAAAGTAATCAATCGGTTTTTTATAAATCCGGGTAAACTATTTGAGCGCGACAATATCAATCTATCTCAAAATGTTCGAGCAAAGTGTATAATTACAGCATTTAAAGACCTAATTGCCCGGAGAGGGGCTCGAACCCTCAACCCCTTGCGGGGAACAGATTTTAAGTCTGTCGCGTATACCAATTCCGCCATCCGGGCCTATTATATTTGTAGTTTTACACTCCGCGCTAATTCATGGCAGTTATTTAAGAATTGTTTTTAAAGTATTTTTTAGCTCATTTCTTCCAGCTCCGCTTTTCCACTAAATTTCTCGTTTTTCAGCATCTCTCTTCGTTTGAAATTCTTCTTTAAATAAGAGCTTAAAAGGGACTCTGTATTTTGTAGACTTTGATTTTCCTGAATTATGTTCATTCAACCTTCTTTCAAGATTATTTGTATAACCAATGTATGTTCGTCCATCTTTTAAGCTTTGTAGAATATAGACAGTATACATTTTTGCAAACAAAGAATCGAGCTTAGCGCACTGAAGTCTTATCATGCGGGCCGCCCTCACGGGCGAGCCTCGCTCACCAGCGATAAGATTTAATGAAGCGGGCCGCCCTCACGGGCGAGCCTCGCTCACCAGCGATAAGATTTAATGAAGCGGGCCGCCCTCACGGGCGAGCCTCGCTTATCTACTCGTTAAAGAGCAGATAAGCGGGTGAAGGGGGTCGAACCCTCGTATCTTGCTTGGAAGGCAAGCGCACTAGCCGTTGTGCTACACCCGCATAAATTATGGCAGGCGGGGAAGGGAGCCGTTTAACCACTAAACTATACCCGCAGATGACAGTATCTTATATGTTTTTAATCTTTTCGTGAACCCCGCACCATATTGCATCTTAGGCAAGCGAGTGCTTTATATTTTATCATCATTTCGTAGATTTTGTGCCATGTTGTCATCTGATGGTGCTGGGTAAGCCCCTCTTGATTTCTCGCGTAGTATTTCTATAATCGGCGGCAAAATGGAAATAAATATTATAACCAAAACAATGGGAATAAGATAACGATCAATGTTGGGGATTGTTTGACCAAGAATATATCCAGCCAATGGCACGCCCGCCGCCCATAAAACGCCGCCAATGACGTTGTAAGTAATAAAAGTTCTATAGCGCATTTGCCCAACGCCGGCCAAAATTGGCGCGAACGTTCTGATTATCGGCACAAAACGCGCTAGAATTATAGTTTTAACGCCATATTTTTCATAAAACTTCTTCGTGCGTTCAATGTGTTTTTTGTGAAACAGTAAAGAATCCTCGCGGGAAAAAATTTTTGGCCCAAGACGCGCGCCAAAAGCGTAACCCACGCTGTCACCAGCAATAGCAGCCACAGTTGATCCTAGAATCAGCAATGCAATATTTAAATATCCTTCCGAGGCCAATAGTCCGGCCGTAAAAAGCAAGCTGTCACCGGGCAAAAAAAATCCGACAAAAAGTCCGGACTCGGCAAAAATAATGGCAAAAACTCCAAGATGGCCGATGGCCGTGATGAGAGAGGGGAGATCAAAGTTGAAAGACATAAGCTGTAAGCCTTAAGCCATAAAGCCGTAGAGTCATGTACTTGATTGAAATTTCTAAATACTAATATCTATCCCTAAGGTCAAAACTCAAAATGCAAAATTCAAAACTTTTGGCTTTTGACTTGGACTTATGACCTTTGACTTTTGAATTATGACTTTATTAGGTAGAGCGATGCCGGCGGTGCACTTCAGCTTTTCTAACGCGTCTTTCGTCCGAGCCGAAGTGATGGGCGATTTCGTGCCAGATTGTATCTTTAACGAGCTGGCGAATCCCCGCTGGAGTTCTGCCAAATTTTTCTATCGTATTTTGAAAAATGGTAATTCTGTCGGGAGGAACCATGCTATAGTGCGGTCCGCGGTGCGTTTGCGGCACGCCCTGATAGAGTCCCAGCAGAACTTCATTTTTACGGATGCCTATTTCTTGGCCATGTTCCGGCCGGGCATTATCTTCAACAAGAATAACTACATTATCCATAAGCTTATGGAATTTTTCAGGAATTTCATCCAGTGCTTCTTCAGTAAGTTTTTCAAATTCTTCTCTCGTCATGCCACCCCCGTTAGAAGACCTCCCCAGACAAAATGTTTTTAACATTTTGACTGATATGATAAATGTTGGAATAGATAATCATAGAATCGTTGGCGATTAAGAAGACAGAGTTAAGCCATTAAAACGGTCTTCTAACGGGGTTACCATACGAGCGACAATATAAAAAACAGTAGACTCATCAGAATAATCGCCGGTCCGGAAGCCGTGTTCCAGTAATAGGATCCCATCAAGCCAAAGAACACACTAAGAACACTCACTGCTATAGTTAGTGTTAGTAACTGCTGAACATTTTTCGCCGCTTGCTTGGCCGCGGCTGCAGGCACAATCAGAAGAGCGGTGACTAAAAGGATGCCCACAGTTTTTATACTGACGGCGGTGACTATGGCAAGTAGGACCAGATAAGCGTATTCCCACGCCTTTACGCGGACACCGTTTACTTGAGCAAGGTCGCGGTTGAAAGTAATTTGCAAGAGCGGCCGCCAGGCAAAATACATTATTATTAAAGTAAAGATAACTAGCGCCGCGGCCATAATAACATCTTGTCTCGTGATTGCTAGAATATCGCCAAATAAATATTGAAACAAATCCGCACGGTAGCCTCTTAAGAGGCCAATCAAGAATATGCCCAGGGCGGCCGCGCCGGAGAAAAATATTCCAATTGTCGTATCAAGCGACAAAGTTGTGCGCTGCTCCAGATAGCCAACGCCAATCGCCACCATAACAGAGAATACAATCGCCGCCAAAATTGGATCCACTTTGAACAAAAAACCAAGAGCAATGCCGGTGAAAGCAAAGTGTCCAACAGCATCGCCAAAAAACGACATTTTTTTCAAGACCACAAATACACCGATAAAACTCGCGGCAATGGCGAGCAGCGCGCCAGTGATGAGCGCTCTTAAAAAGAATGGTTGAGAGAGAGGATAAAGCACTAAATCAAGCATATGATTTTAGTCGTGTATAATTTGATGCGGGCGTTCCGGGTGGTGGTAAACAGCGCCATGACCATAGAGTTGTCCGAGAGTATCGGCGGTTAAGACTTCTTGTGGGATGCCATGACAAACCAGTGCGTGGTTAACGCACAGCACCTGCGTGGCGTAACGATAAACAACACTCAAATCGTGAGAAACCAAAATGACAGTCAGCCCTTTTTCGGATTTTAGCTCGTTTAAGATTTCATAAAATACTGTTTCACCCTCAACATCCACACCGGCCGCCGGTTCATCTAAGATTAAGAGTTCTGGTTTGTTCTCTAAGGCCAGAGCCATCATCACTCTTTGGAATTCACCGCCCGAGAGATCGCCCAAACGTCGCCCCAGAAGATTTTTGGCTCCCACGCGATCAAGACATTCTTGATAGTTAGTGTCTTGTCCCTTTGACCGTTCACCGCTAAAAAGACTAAGTAAGTCTCGCACTGTTAGTGGTATGGATCTATCAAAATCAAGGTTTTGTGGCACATAACCGATGCGTCCTTGAGGAGAGCCGGGTGGCCCGCCAAGGACAGAGGCGGAACCGGTATAAGGAATAAGGCCGAGAAGTGCCTTGATGAGCGTTGTTTTGCCCGATCCATTGGGACCAATGAGACAAACAATTTCTTCTGCTTCTATATCAAATGATATGTCTCGCAGGATGTGATGATCTTGCAAAGTGACGTTTAAATTGCGAGCGCTAACAATAGGCATGTTATTACCGCAGTTCGTTTTTGAGAATTTCTAAATTGCGCCGCATAATGGCTAAGTAGCTATCATCCTCACCGCCAGTTTCAATAGGATCAAGGTTCAAAATTTTCAAGCCCAGATCAGCAGCCAGCGTCTCTACGATTCTAGGAGAAATTTGCGGTTCCGAAAAAATAACTTTTATTTTTTGGTCTTTGATTATTCTAGTTAAAGCGGCGATTTCTCGCGCCGACGGTTCTTTGTCCGGGGCCGCAACTATGGTGGCTACTTCGGCAAGTCCATAGCGCTTGGCTAAATAGCGAAAGGCGCTGTGATATGAGATAAATTTTTTTTGACCGGTGTTTTTGATCGTCATCTCGTAGTCATTATCCAGTTGATTAAGAAGCGCCATATATCGTCCGGCATTTTGTTCATAAATATTTTTATTTTCCGGATTGACGGCGATTAAAGCGTCACGAATGCGCTCAACTTGAATGATAGCATTTTGAGGGTCTAACCAAATGTGCACCACATTTGTTTCGGCCAGAGTGGCGGTGATTTCTGGAGTTGGCGTAAAGTCGTGCGGCTTTACGTTGAGCGGCAGCAAATTTTTAACCATGACATTGGGGGCGTTGTCCGTAACCATGCGGGTAAAATCATAGAGAGGGTAAGTTGTGGCCACAACCACAAGCGCTCCCGTTTGTTTTTTTTGCTGATTGAGCATTGCTGATTTATTTCGTTTCAGTGCGCCGATAGTTATAGTGAAGATTATTAAGGCAAAAAAAACTAAAACAATAATTACACGTCGGGTATTCATATTGAATAATAGCTTTGTATATATTGGAGTGAAACTAACAGTCAGTATATCTAGCGGCTAGTTCAACGTCAATTGCCTCGTTAGAAGTCCGACTTAATGTGATTATCAATCTTTTGGCGATGAAGCAATCTCCTAACCGATTTAATCCTCTATAACCGCAGAGGCTAAAATTCTTGCAAGAATTTTAGCCTCCCAGGACTTCCAACGGGGTTGATTTATCGCGTAATTATTGGTAAACTCGCCACAGAATTGTTATTGCAGGGTAGCTCTCCGCCAGATGGTGGAGGTAGAGCAGCGGATACACCCCGCACTTTTTTGAGCCAGGGTAGCTCCCCAACGACTGCGGCATTGCCGAGTGTTGTGGTAAATAGTTTCCGCCAGAGGCGGATCCGCCGGGGGCGGAGGTTACCCGTCCGATCGAACGCGGTTCAGCCGTTCGGGCGGAGAGCGAAAGATACACCCCGCACCTTTCTTATGGCAGGGTAGCTCAGTTGGTTAGAGCGAGGGACTCATAAGCCCTAGGTCGCCGGTTCGATCCCGGCCCCTGCTAAAGGAAAGGTGCGGAGAGGTAAGCCCTAGGCATGTTTGCATAATCCCGCACGGTGGAACACTGGTTCGTTATCCACTAATAAACATTTGTTAATTTAATATGGATGAGCGAGAACATTATCCGTCTAATCCTGACATAGAAGAAACGCGCGATGGGGCCCTTCAGCGTTTTCGTATTCATACCGATTCTGAAGGGAATTTGGTTGATATTACACTGCAAAATAGTTCGTCAGAACGAAGAGGGTCGTCTACGGGTGGCGCGATTCTCGGGTCTCATTCTCCCGATGATGATTTTCATATAACACCATTTACCCCAAGAGAGTTTTGGCCAGAGGCCGAACTTGGACGCATTCAACAACTCTCGGCGGAAACCATTTCAGCCCTATTCCCTGAAGACATAAAAGAATTGAATCTTAATCGCGCTCGTGATGAGATAGCTCGTCTAGATTATGCATCATATAGATATTTTT
>Ga0075974_141_pt1 | contig 5535 bp, 6 predicted proteins | sample RifGroA2_FD_68000 | JGI IMG/M metagenome (GOLD analysis project Ga0075974, IMG submission 68000) | Parcubacteria bacterium GW2011_GWA2_46_9
CATACATTGGCACGTGATGTTACCTTAGTTTTCTATCTTAGCATACTGTCCAGTTTCTGGGGGGAAGTATAGGCCGACCCTCTCCCCGCCAAAGGCGGACAAGCCACCAGGGGAGAGGGGCTTTTTTGATGCGGCTTCACTTAGAGCTCCTCTCTTCTCTAGTGGGAGAGCCTGTCCGCCTCTGGCGAGAGGTTGGGAGAGAGGGGGAGCTCAAGGGGGTTAAGGTTCGGCTGCCGATGAAATAAAAAAACCGCCGCTGGGGCGATTTTTAAGTGTAGCACAGATTATTCGCTCACATTGTCACAGTATCTGTATCCGGTTGGTATCTCGTCAAATTCTTTAATATTGCCATAGTTATTCCATGTTTTTCCAAAGTGCTTTTCGGCAGCCTTTTCATTCACGATCCAATGTAGACACATATTTTTATCCACCGAAAAAACCTCTACAAATTCTCTATTCTTTATCAACCAGCCGCTATAAAGATTTAAAGGATTATTTTTATCCATCAAAGGGACTGGTATTGGTGAATCCACTGTTTCTAAGGCAGGCTCACTATTTATAGGACTTACAATCCTTGGCGCTTGTAACTCAGGTAATTGTAGTGGAATATAACGGGTATTTTCAATACAATAATGAATTCGGCTTATAGTAGAGTCATAAATAATACATTCATTAGCTATAGACTGCTTGTCACTCGCACAGGTTGTTACAGCTTGGTTATAGTAACTAGTGTAAAGATTACACCACTCGTTTCCAATTTGAAGAACTCTCCCATCGGTGCCACATGAACTATCTATATCTTTTTGATAGCTTTGTCTAGCGCGATTGACGCAGTCGTCGTAGTAACGTTCTGCATTGGACACACATTCCGTTTTCCCATCTTCTGCTATAGTTAGCATTAAGTTAAGAGTATTGAGATCTTGATTATATAAATCTCTATCCCAATGAGTGTATGGATTACAAATGGAGTTATTTTTGCATTCATCGGCATTATAATAACCCACCCAACTATCTCTCCACCCGTCGCTACAGATTACACTTCCATCCCAATCGGCACCGGACCCACAACTAACCCCACCATGCCAAGAACACGCGCCTGATGTGGCTTCTGCCGGACTAGCATTTAACACTAGGGCTAGACACAAAACACCAAGTCCTAAAATAGGTGCTATGTAGGTCGATTTTCTCATATGCAACTATTACCCTATTTTTTATATGGGTAAATTATAATCATCTTGGCGTCAGCAATTTAACGCAACGGATATGAGTACAATATATCCGTATGCAACAATCACACAAGGGGTATCGGCGTCTCACCAACGCCGAGCGTGAGGAAATGAGCCGAGGCCTCGCGCAAGGAGAACGTATTTCGGCAATCGCAAGGCGGCTAGGTCGAGCGCCAAGCACAGTGTCCCGTGAAGTGAACCGCAACAGTGGGACGAGCGGGTACCGCGCGTTCTCTGCGGGCAGACGCGCACAAGAGAGCGCCTCTTCCCGCAGAAACGGCAAGAGCCGGATCACCGGTGAAGATCATCTCCGAGCGTATGTTATCCAGAAGCTCAAGCAACGTTGGTCCCCCCGAGAGATCGTCAAACGGATACAGGAAGAGTATCCTCAAGACATGACTATGCGCCTCTCTCACGAAGCGATCTACCGATACATCTATGTCTTGCCGAGAGGATCATTGAAGCAGATGCTCATCAAGGCATTGCGACAAGAGCGCGCATACCGAAGAAAGCAGAGGCGCGGAAATGTTGAGGAAACACGGGGCAAAATAGCTGATATGCTCTCCATTGAGGAGCGTCCCCAAGAAGTCATGGATCGTTCGGTTCCCGGTCATTGGGAAGGTGATCTGATTATGGGAAAGTACAAGCGCACGGCTCTGGGTACTTTGGTGGAACGCACCACCCGCTACGCCATCGCGTGAGCGTGGCGAGCCCGCTACACCATCCTCGTGCCGCTGGGGAAAAGCAAAGACGCGGTGGATGTGCGGCAGGCCTACACGAGAGAGCTGGGAGCGTTGCCCAAAGAAATCGCCAAGACACTCACCTATGATCAAGGCAAAGAAATGAGCGAACACAAACAATTCACGATTGACACTGGCATTCAGGTATACTTTGCTCATCCTGGTTCTCCCTGGGAGCGGGGCACCAATGAGAATACCAATGGCCTCATCCGGCAATACTTTCCCAAAGGCACCGCGTTTGACAAGGTATCAGTTCGAGAGATCAAGCGCGTGCAGCGGGAACTCAACGACCGTCCCCGAGCCGTGCTACACTACAAGAAACCGGACGAAGTTATTAACCAACTCGTTGCGTTAAAAGTTTGAAACCAAGATGTTAATCCCAACCATTTTTTTTAAAATGCAGTATTGTCTCTTCCGGATAATATTGTTTAAACTCTTTGAATTCCGTCTTTGTTTCATAAAAAGCATTTAGGGCCGCGTCACTTTTAAAAAACTTAGCATCTTCATCTGAGCGGCTAATCCAACTCGCACAATTTTTATGGAGATATTCTTCAGCTAGTTGGTCATTTTCCGCGTTATCCAAAAAGGTTTTCAGACACCAAAGCGCGTGCTCTCGACGCGCTTCTTCGTATGTCCGCCCATATTCATCCTTACCATTTTCTACCTCACGAAATTTCCAAAACATGTTTATTGGATATGTCTTTAAGTTATGGAGCGTTATAATCCTTTACTATGCAAACAAGAGCTATACTCACTAGGTGATGCTGATTCCCACCAATCTTTCGCTGGCTCGGCTTTAATTTCTGGTCTTCCACTTGAGCTATGATCTAATCTATACCACATTTCACAAAGATACCCTTTATCATTTTTGCATTTCTGATAAGCAGCTAACAACTCCTGTTGGCTCTTCGGTGGAATTGCTGGTTGAGCCTGCACTGCATTAATATGCCTTTGAACCCATGAACATTCCCTGCGTATTGAACTCGGTCGCCACTGGAACCAATAAAATAACCCCCCACTAAATATCAGAACTACTAAAATAATTGTCCAATATTGTTTCAGCTTATTCATACTATTTTTTTGTTCATTTCGCTTTCACTATGTATTGTATGGGAATGATTTCATTCTGCTCGAAAATCTCAGGACTTGAATCTGTGCGCATTTGAGGCTCATCGTCAGACACAAAAATTCTATAAATGAAAGCGTCTTCATTATGCTCTTCAAGAAATCCTAGCTCATTCCTTGAGAGAAAGAAGGGGGATTGAAGAGATGATGTAGTACTTTTTACTTCAATATATTTCTCTTTTCCATTCTCAAAAAATGACAAAACATCATAACCTAAACCATCTCCATCCTCAGTAGAAACGTGTCGAACTTTTTTAGCTAAATCTTTCCTGCCAATAGATTCAAGAAACTCCTGTTCTATAACAACAGCGATTTCCTCCCCCTTTTGTCCAGTTGTATTCCTTCTTTTATTTATTTCATCCCAATTATCAATCTTACGTGCGGTTCTGTAAAGTTTTTCAGGAGCGATTATTTCATTTAATCTTTGCTCTTTTGGCGAGGATAAATTTTTAACAAAATTGCGAATTGAAGCAAGGTTTTCTGTCTTTTCTGAGGTCTTGAAAGCATGGTCTATGGTTCGCCTCATTAAGTAGTCTTCGTACTCTCCTAAAGGAAGGTGCGTCGTTATAAGATTTACGGTTGATACCTCCTTAATCATAGAGGCAAACTCTGAAAGCGATTCATCAAATTGATGATTCCCTGACCTCTTTCTATAAAGGTTCTTTTCAAAGAAGTTTTTGAGTTGAGTCTGGTAATAATCGTGGATTATTTTCTCAAACGGTTCAAGCTTTGAGTAAGAGTTTCTCTTTAGTTCCTCAATATACTTTATCTGCCCTTTTAATTTATTAAATTTTCCAAAACTAAATATATTAGTTAAGAAATCACTTTCATGAGAAAATACCGAGATAATTAAAGAGATGTATGCGTAAATAATAATATTTGGCCAAAAGTCCCAACCTAAAATCGTGGATATCAAAATAGTCACAAAGAAGTAAAGTCCAAAACAAAAAAGATAATATGGACGTAATAATTCCTTTGCTTTTTCAAGATTATTAAGCCCGTCTCTGTAGTTCTGGTATACAGAAATTTCGTGTTTGTATTCCTCTGGTCTCAGCTCTTGTAATGCGGTTTCTGGCATTGTTTTCTAACTAAACTAAATTTTTTTAAAATAACATTTAAGCGATCCACCCATTCCATCAATCGAACCATACTTATTTTACTTATCTTGGCTTACTCGCCTCGCTTCGCTCGTCGAAGCGGGCTCACTTATCTGGACTTATCACGTCGTTCGCGAACGACGTGACTTATCTTGACTTATTTCTTTCTATTGTCCCTGCCGGCTCAACACCGTTCGAATCGTCCGGAGCATGATGCTGATGTCCAGGCCGATGGAGCGGTTTTTGATGTAGTACAAATCGTACTGGAGTTTTTCCAGGCTTTCCTCTTTGGAGCCGCCGTAGGCCGGGCCGGCGACCTGGGCCCAGCCGGTCAGGCCGGGTTTGATCAGGAGCCGCTCTTTGTAGAAGGGCATCTGGGACTGGAGCTGCTCGACGAACTCCGGCCGCTCGGGCCGCGGGCCGATCAGGCTCATCTCGCCGCGAAAGACGTTGATCAGCTGGGGGATTTCGTCAATCCGCGTCTTGCGCAACAGGCGGCCGAGCTTGGTGACGCGAGTATCGTTTTTAACCGCCCACTGGGGACCGTTCTGCTCGGCGTTTTGAATCATCGTCCGAAACTTAATCGCGGTGAAGCTCTTGCCGTCACGGCCGGTGCGGACCTGGCGGAACAAAACCGGCCCTTCGCTGTCGAGCTTAATGAAGAGCGCGACAATCGGAATCAAGGGCAGGGTAAGAATGAGCAGACAAACGGCGAAGACAATATCAAAGAGGCGCTTGGCCACGTCGTAGAGCCGCTTGCGCCGCTCGGTCAGGTTTTCCAAAAACCAAATCTGCTCGATAGCGGTTACCGGAATCTTGCCGGTAACGTTCTCGTAGAAGTTCGCTATGTTGGTGAAGTTGATCTTGAGCGACAGGCAATCGAACAAGCCACGGAGCAGCGAGGGGTTCTCGCGGGGGTGGATGACTGACACGACGGTGTTGGCGCCGTGCTCGACGCAGACCGCTTTGATCTGGTCGAAGCCGCGGATGGTAACCAAGCCGTGGAGCGCGGCCGGGACATCGGCTACGGGGGCATCCACCACGATCGCTTTGAGGCTGAAGCCGAGCTCTGGTTTGCTGACGAGCACCTTGGCGATTTCGGCGGCCAGTGAATTCCAGCCGACGAGGATTAGGCCGTTCGAGATGCGCGACGACTTGGCCAGCCGGCGGAAGAGCGCCCGCCAGAGGTAGAGCAGGACGCCGGCGACGACCAGGTAAATCAAGAGCACCCGCTGCGGCTTGATGGTGAACAGCCGGCCGTAGCCGAGGTAGAACATCCCGGTAGCCAGGCTTGCGGTCTGGTTGTACGACAGGTTCCTGTTGGTCGCGACCAAAAACAGCATATCG
>Ga0075974_145_pt1 | contig 5451 bp, 4 predicted proteins | sample RifGroA2_FD_68000 | JGI IMG/M metagenome (GOLD analysis project Ga0075974, IMG submission 68000) | Parcubacteria bacterium GW2011_GWA2_46_9
GTTTCCTTAACCGGGGAATATCCTTCGGCTACTTATACTTTGCCTGGCGATACGGCCGCAACCGACGCGACAGTGAGTGAAATCTGCAATAGTAATGAAACGTGGAGTAAGGCCGGTTTGTTGCTAACAGGCACGCTCAACCCTACCGCTTCCACCATAATGAGCGGCACGACAATTTGCGGAACAGCTGGCACCTACAATGTCACCAACCTCTCCAACGCCGTAATCAAGCAAGGAACCACCTGGGGAGTTTCTCTCGGCTCAACCGGCGCTCTAACCCCCGATGGCGGCACAGCCGGAGTTGCTGACCTATTTAACGGCACAACAGCCAACCTAACCGCTGATTGGACGTTGGACACCGGCACTCTCAATCTCGCCTGCAATACCGCTACTTTTGACGGAGCAGGAAATCTTGTAGCTAATGCTTATGATGGAACTGGAACAGGATTGAACAGATGGTGTATCACGGATTCTGGAGACGCCGTTGCCGGCGATATGCTGTCTGGCAAAATCGCTTGGGTTGATGGCGCGGCAGTAACTGGAACAATGGCCAACAACGGCGCGTTTGCTTTAAGCGCTAGCCCAACAGACCAATCAGTAACAGCCGGCTATTACAGTGGCGGCACTCGCTTCCGCTCTTGCTGTCGGCACGGTAAAGAGCGGCACCACTTTCGGGGTTTCCTTAACCGGGGAATATCCTTCGGCTACTTATACTTTGCCAAGCGCGGACGCGACGGCTGATTTGGCCGCAAGTGGCGGTAACATTAGTTCTTCAAACGGTTCGGTGGAATGGTGGCAATCGGACGGAACCAGACAAACTGCCACGCTGGATTTTCCAACGCTTTCCAACCTCTGCGATACCGACACTTCCAATAATTCCGCGGGCACTTTGTCTGTTACGGCCGCTTATTTGAGCGTTGGCAATACTTGGTGCGGCACGGCCGGCACGCTTTTGGCGAATCTTTTCAATGGGACAAATACGGCCGGCACCTTTCCGGGTGGCTCACAAGCAAACGGCGGAGTGGATGATTATAACGGTAATGGCACTAGGCCGTCTAACACCTATTCAAAGGGGTGGACTGCTTGCAACTCCGGCAATAGTTATTGCGGCACCTCTGACAGCGGCGCCGATGCCAAAGACGATTCAACTGGTCTGATTTGGAGTATGCCCTGTAACGGTTCGGGCTGCGCTTCTTTTTCTGATGCTTCGCCGATAACATATAGCCGGGATAGTTCGGCCGCTAATAATGGTGGCGAAACAGCTTCTCAACTATGCTCTACCTACACTGGTGCTGCTTGGTCTTTGCCTCATCAAAAACAGTTAATGCAGGCGTATATTGATGGTTCTTGGGGTAATTTAGAGGGCGTCGGTCGCTCCTACTGGTCAGCCACGACTAAATCCGACAATACCACCTACGCGTGGTTCACCACCTTGTATAGCGGCTACACCTACTACGATGCGAAGACCAGTAGCCTCTTTGTGCGGTGCGTCCGTTAAGGCAATGGTCTGATTTGGTGATTGGATAATTTGATTCATTTGATTATTTCTTCCGCCGCAAAATTTAGTAACACGGATTTCGCAAATTTAAGCTAATCGCGCTAATTCAATTGTGTTATGGTAGAAAAACTTCTACATAAAGAATTTTCTTATAAATTGATAGGGGCGGCAATGGAAGTTCATAAAACACTAGGTCCTGGATTTCTCGAAGGGTCTTACCAAAGAGCTTATGAGACAGAGATGGGGCTTCTTAAAATTCCTTTTGTTGCCCAAAAGAGAATTAAAATATTCTATAAAGGCGTTGATTTGGGATTTCAGGCTTTAGATTTGGTTGCTGATAACAGGATAATTATAGAAATAAAAGCTATTTCTGAAATTTTACCCATTCATCAAGCACAGTTGGTATCTTATTTGAAAGCGACCGATTATGATCTTGGAATCTTAATAAATTTCGGCGCCAAGAGTTTGCAATATAAAAGGATAATCGTATCTAAAAATTCGTGAAATTCAAAGTAAATTAGCGTAATTAGCGTTACATGGCTCAATACAATCATCTGCCGATTTTTCAGCTCACTTATCAACTGACATTAGAAATTCATCGTGCCACTCACCAGTTTCCGAGAGAATACAAATATACGCTGGGACAAAAACTAAAAGAAATTGTTTTTGATGTTTTGGATATGATCGTGGAAGCCAATTCCTCGGAGGTAAAAACTGAAATTTTGGAAGAGGCAAGATTAAAACTGGAACGATTGAGAATCCATCTAAGGTTGGCCAACGACTTGGAAATATTAGGATTGAAAAGATACGAAGCATTTAATCGGACATTGGAAGAAATATCAAAACAACTTTCTGGCTGGTTGGAATGGTCTAAAAAGAAATCAGGATAGTTCCTTAAAAAATATAGAGAGGTTCGGGAGAGCCAGAATTTTGATGCTTGCGGGCATCAGAAGCGAGCTTATTCCATTGCGGTCCTGTTCAGTTATCTTTACAGATGACTATTGTTTGTCAGAAATTTATACTTTGTTTCGGCAAAGATTGAATTTTGGAGAATTGAGAAGTAGCAGGACATAAAGCCCCGAAGGAGAACAAGTTCCCTACGGGGTAAACCTCGGGCGTCAATCGCACCTACTGGTCAGCCACGACTAAATCCAACAATACCACCAACGCGTGGAACACCAACTTGTCTAACGGCAACACCAACAACAATGCGAAGACCAATAGCACCTATGTGCGGTGCGTCCGTTCGGGAATGGGAACATTATCATCTGGCTCTCCCGGCCCTTTCTAAAAACTCGGGCTTTATTTGCAGACAAGTAAGGTCGGGGTCTTTCGGCTCAATGTAATTTCTCAATTTCTGAAAGCGGTTTTCCCAAAGATGAGTTCTTAATTTAAAAGTGTCGGCATGCTTAAAATGGCCGAAGTAAGAATTAACGGTCGCCAACATTTTCTCAATCAGTTCAAGCGGCGGATTATTTGCAAAAAGAGGAAGAAACAATTGACCGCCCTCGTCTTTCTGGGAATAATTTTTCAGAATTTGGTTGTATTGAAAAAGTTTGCGTTTGAAGTTTTTTACAATGCGCCGACGCACCAGAATATGATCTGGCTTTATAATGTAGCCAAGCCAATCAATGCCTTTGTTGGTTTCCTGAAGGATTTGCTTTTTAAGGTTAAGTTCCAGGCAAAGACGCTCTTTGAGAAATGAAACAATTGCGGCGCGCCATTGTTTCAATTGGTCTTTGTCTTCGGATAAAAGCAAAAAATCGTCCACATAGCGAAGGTAATATTTTGCTTTAAGTTTATGCTTTGCGAATTGGTCAAGTTCGTTTAAATAAACATTGGCGAAAAACTGGGAAGTGAGATTGCCGATAGGCAGGCCCTGATTTTCGGGAACATGGAAAAGAGATTTATGCGGCGGAATTTTATCAAAAAGAGATCTGTTGCCTTTGCTGGTAAAGTTTTTGATAGGGTCGTTGAAAATGATAAGTTTTGTCAACCAAATGAGTTCGGGATTTTTAATCTGATTTGAAATGAGCCGAAAAAGAATCTCTTTATTTAAGCTCATAAAAAATCCTTTAATATCCAAATGAATATAATAAGCTTCTCGGCGATGGTTTTTGGTAATCTTACCGAGATACCCCTGAAGGTCGTTTAAGGATTCGTGGATACCTTTATTCTTGCGGCAGGCGTAAGATTGGTCAATAAATTTCGGTTCAAAAACTGGTTCCAGGAAATTATAAAGCAAGTGGTGAACGACTCGATCGCGGAAGGTGGCGGCAAAAACCTCGCGCAATGATGGCTCTTCCACAACAAAACAAATCGAGCGGCCAAGTTCGTAAGTATGATTTTGCAACTCCTCTTCCAGTTTTAACAGTTCTGATTCAAATTTTATTTCAAATTTGGCAGCGTGGTAGGTTTTTCGTTTGTGCCTTCGGCAATCAAGATATGCTCTATAGAGATTTTGAAAGTTGAACCCCGAAGAAAAACCTTCGGTTTTCAACGGGGCAGGAATTTTTGCCCCAGACAATTTGTCACCTTTTTCTAATTTTGTGCTATAATTACTCATAAGATGACAATAGAGAGAAAAATAGCAACTAAATATTTTATTTTCATTGTATTTTTGACACTTTTTTTAAGCGGTGTTTTTGTGTTTTCTGGAAGCCCTGTTTTTGCTTCGTCTACAGATGGCATAATTGATTCGTCTGACAAATACGCGTGGGGAGAAAATATTGGCTGGCTTAATTTCGGTACTACCGAAGGCAATGTTCATATCACGGATTCGGCTTTGACCGGCTATGCTTGGGCAGAAAATATCGGCTGGATTTCATTGAATTGTTCAAATGGCAGTTCTTGCTCACCTGTTGATTACAAGGTTGCCAATGATGGTGAGGGAACCTTGTCCGGCTATGCTTGGTCGGAAAATACCGGCTGGATAAATTTCAACCCGACTTATGGTGGAGTAACCATTAATTCCTCCGGCGAATTTTTAGGATATGCATGGGGCGAGAACATCGGCTGGATTGTTTTTAATTGCTCAACAACCAGTTCCTGTACAACGGTTGATTACAAAGTTAAAACCGATTGGCGGCCGCAAAGCGCGAGGCCGGCCTGCAATAACTCTTCTGACGATGATGGCGATGGCAAAACCGATTATCCCGCCGACCCGGGCTGTTCTTCTTTGGATGATACCGATGAGACAGACCCTGTTGCGGCGCCTTCCGGCGGAGGTGGCGGTGGCGGAGGTTTGCCGCCCGAAGCGTATAATCCGCCGATAGTGCCCGAAGGAGGATTTAAAATTTTAATAAATGACAATGCTACAGAGACCGATTCGCGAAAAGTTACTTTGACTTTAAAAGGCGGATCGAATACCAAGGCGGTTTGGATTTCTGAAAACTCTCAATTTCCAGAAGGTTTTCAAGTTTCCTATAATTCTTCCTTATCTCGGGTGTCCATTACTTTTGATTTATCTCTCGGCGAAGGTACAAAAACCGTTTACGCTAAATTTTGCACTCAGTGGGGTCGATGCTCCGATGTTGTCTTTGACAGCATCACAAGAGTCGGAGAAACGGTAGTTGAAAAGATAATAGAAGTGCCGAAGAAAATTATTGAAGAAATCAAGAAAGTTCCGGGAGCTATTGCTCCATTAATTCCCGGCTTTCTGAAGCCCAAGCCGAAAGAAGAGGCCAAGTCGCCTGAAGTGCCGATAGAAGAATTGGTATCTAAGGAAGCGCCCTTGGCCTTTCAGGGTAAATGGCAACTCCTGCCGTCCGAACCAATCAGAGAATTTGTTTTGGCGCCTCTGCCCAAAGGAATTAGGAATCTGGCTCAAAAATTTCCAGAACTTGAGAAAACCCTGCCCGGGTTAACAGAAAGAGTCGGTTTGCCGACAACCAAGGTTGAACCCGGCAAATTTGCTCTGCCTCAAGGTGTTCCTGTTGCCAAACTTTCGCCTG
>Ga0075974_146_pt1 | contig 4202 bp, 7 predicted proteins | sample RifGroA2_FD_68000 | JGI IMG/M metagenome (GOLD analysis project Ga0075974, IMG submission 68000) | Parcubacteria bacterium GW2011_GWA2_46_9
AAATATTACTATTCTGTATACTGGTATACTTAACTAAATTTAGCAGAAATTTGATTTTTTTCTATATGGAAATGAAAAAAGGTGGTTTATAAATGAAAGCCAGACTATTTGAGAGTGGTGAAAAGATTTTTAAAGATAACTTATTTCTTCACATAAATATGTCCGAAAAAAGAACCAACTTGAAAAGACCTGTTCAAGGTCAAAGACCTTTAGAACTAGAAGTTGCTATTCATCCTCATTCTAATGGAATAATTGTTGTGAATTATCCTGGAATTACTGTGGATATTGATGGATATAATAACAAATATGGTCAGCAGGCTGATTTTGTACAAGAGAAAGGAATTGGAACCGTTGTTAGAATGGGAAACCCCGTCTATGATGAATTACCTTATCCAAAGGGAATGATAGACAATTTTAAATTTGTACTTGATTATTGTCTTGCAAATGGAATAGACTTAAGTGGAAAAAAGAATCCGACACTTTATTTAATGGGATTTTCAGCAGGTGCAAGTACAATTGCTGCTGTTGCAAGTGATTATTCTGCAGTTGAAAAAATATTATTAATGGCTCCTTCTGGAGATGTAGGACAAGCAGCAGTAGAAAGAGGATTAGGAAGATTTACAGGAGAAGTCTATATCGCAATTGGTGATAGAGATGAAGTTGTAGGCACAGAAGCAGGTAAAACATTTTATGACCTTGCTACTGCTGCAAAAGTTAGGAAACTTGAAGTAATTCCTGATTGTAACCACCAATTTTTTGGAGAAAGAAATGGAAAAATAATGAGCAAAGCTCCTTTATGGGCATTTGCAGGTGATACGACTTTCCCATCACCAGAAGGTGGAAAGAAATTATATGATTAAATGTTACAAAATTTAATTAGATTCTTTTAAATTTGCATCTACTTCTACCATTTCTTCTTCGATAGAAGGTGGAATTGGCTCATTGTGCTTCTTGAGGCTTTCCAAGTATCCCTTAATAGCGTCCTGAATATTCTTTAAAGCTTCTTTTCTGCTCTTTCCTTGGGACACACAACCCGGTAATGAAGGGCATTCTGCTACGAACATCCCATCTTCATCCTGTTCCAATATAATTCTGTATTTCATAACGATGCATTAATTATGTCCTATTTATAATTTTTGTTTCAATAATCAAACCTCGGGTCAGAAGCGTCCTTTATCAGGTCATTCTCGTCCTTGTACTTCTTAACGAGCATCATCCTTCTTTTCCCGCAGTAGGGGCATTTTATTGCTTTTGGCGAGCCCTTTTTGACAGAGAACTTGAACCTGCAGTCAGCGCAGATGAAATTGATGGCTTCGCCTTCATCAGCTTTTTCCAAGCTTAATTTTTCCTTCTTCTCTATCTTCTGCTGCTTCTCGAGGCACTCTGTGCAGATTAGCTTGTTGTCTGAGTCGTACCTTATATTGTCAAAGTTAAACTCCCTTCTGCACCTTGTGCATGTGTATAAAGATGTTAGCACCATTTTGCATCTAATTTGCTTCCTTGATTAAGAATTATAAAAATCTTGCGGTTTTCATTGATTCTGCCAGCGATATAGTCCTGAGCTGGGCTCCCATTATTGCTTGCAGATGCTGGGAAGCGACGGGGTTTAATTATTTTATTTTTTATTGTGATTTATTCACTTCCTTTTCCCCTTCTCAATTTCTTCAGTAATGTGCTCAATATCTTGCATATTGCCGATGTCGTGCTGCTCTTTTTTTGCGAAAGTGTCCTTGCCGATGAACTTCATCAGTTTTTTTGTGTAGGCTCTCTCGTCTTTTTTCGGAATAGGCTTTTGCTCGGCTTTGGACAGCTTTTTCTCAAAATGTTTTTCTTCAGTCGGCTTGTGGTATTTTCCAATTACCTCAAAAACCAAGCCCTCGCTCGGGCGTATTGTCATGTACCTCTTGAAAAAAGTATGCCCTATTCCCAGCTCGATAAGCCCACACTTATCAAAAAGCCCCCAAACAGGGCGCCTGCAAATATGGCAATGCTCTCAAAGAACTTGTAGTAGGCTATGCACCTAACCCGGTTTTCGGGCTGCACAGCATCAAACATGAAGTTTGAAGAGCTTAAGTTGAAAGCCGCCCACGAAATGCCTGAGAACATCTCGACAAGAATCAGGTAATAAAAGTTATGCGAGAAAAGCCACATTAACGGCACAAGCGCTGCCAGCATCCCTCCGATGTACAGGACAAATTTTGTGCCTCTTGAGTCTATTGCCCTGCCCCAAATGCCCATTGCTATAAAGCTGGCGGCAAGCTCTGCGGCAATCATTGCCGTAAACTGCAGGTACGTAAACCCAAGGTCCTTGAGCATGTAAACTGCAAAAAAAGGCGATGCTATGCTTGTTGCGAACTTAAACATGGCAACATAAATCACAAAATGCCCGTAATTCGTCTTTTCCATTCGCTTTACAAAATCAAAAATAGAAAACTTGCTTTCGTGCGCCAGGTCAGGCTCTGGGTTTATCATCATAGCCTTGAAAACCCCTGAAAGCGCCCTTCCTACGAAAGCAACCAAAAAGAGGATTGTGAAGCCAAGAAATGGGTGCTTTGGCGAGAGGTAATTCAGCATCAATCCAGCAATTAAGGCAGAGGCAAATGACATCGCGCCTACAACCTTGTTGCGAAGCCCGAAAAACCTGCCTCTTTCATACTTTGGCACTATGTCCCCAATCAAAGAATTGCCAACAGGCTGCATTAATTGGACAAGCATTGTCTGCAGCGCAATATAAACTACAAGCAGGTATTTCTGGTTTGGAGTAGCGTAAGGTATAAGCAGCAATGGAATCCACATCACAGCATGCACGAAAGAGCTGACAACAAGTATCTTCCTCCTGTCTTTTAAGATTTCAACAAGCTTTGCCGCAAAAAGCTGTATGAAAGCCCCAAAAAGCTGGGGCACATAAGTCAGGGCGGCAATCATGCTTACAGAGGCATTCAGTGCAACTGCAAAAGGCGTGATAAAAGAAGCGGTAACGCCATCCATTACTGCAAAGGATGCGCCGTCATATAAAGAATACCTCAAGCTCTTTTTTACTGTGTCTTCTGCCATTTTAATCTCAAAGAACTAGCTATTTACTTTTTGTCACTCTTTTTCAGCGTCTCGCCGCACTCTGAACAATAATTATCACTCCCATCACCTTCTGCTCCGCACAACTGGCACTCCAAAGCTGATTTCATGATTCCATAGATGTGCAAGCAAATATTTAAAGTTAACGATTGATCAATGCATAAGCCTTCTTTTGGAACATAAATTCCGGATTTTCTCACTTGGCTTAGATTATGAACTGCATCTGAAGCAGCAATTCCTGTATGAGTTTGCCCTTGTTGACGCAGCAGTCCAATCAATTTTTTTGTTCTTTCGTTGGAAATCCTTAAATCAACAAGCCAAGGCACTACTTCAACAGCCTTTGCGTTAAATAACTCAACCTCGTCAACCATCCCGCAAAGTTCCTTTATATATTCTTCCTGATGTTCTCTTACTACCACGGGGTACAATACCGGGTAAGGAAAAATAAGATGGGGATGCGGCAAAATTGCGAATCCCCCCTGTTTGTGGATTTCGTCAATTGTCTGCCTTGCATCCGGATAATCAGGCAGCGTTTTCCTGCACCCGATTGCTAAAATATGGTGGTCAGAATCCACTTCCTGGACTTTGGCAAAATATCCTGTGCTTCTGTTTTTAGTCAGGGAAGCGAATAGACCTTTGTCTATCTCCTTAACGCCCGGTAAATTTAGAGCATCTTCATAGGTTAATATGTACTTCCCGCGGTGTCTTGCAGCAAGCCCTGTAACTCCTGAACTCAATAATGAGGCAATATCCCTTTCGCTGTTATTTTTGCTAGGATGGGCGTGCAAATCCACGAGAATTTTCCCCGTCAGTTCAGGCGGTTCTATCATCTCATGGTTGTTTAAGTATCTATAAGCAGGAAAAACTGCAGTGCCGGCAATTGCAAGTGAAAGAAGTTGTCTTCTGTTAAGCATGAAATCCGGAAAAACAGGCTATTTATAAAATTTTCTGGAGTAACTACTTAAAAGTAATCTAATGGGGTGTTTCAATGGATGCCACCAACCTTTCCGCCATAAACCCCCGGCTGCATGAAAACCTTGTCAGTCTGCACCGCAATCCCCTTTTCTCCAAGCATTTCGTTTGAGCCCATTTTTGCAGTTCCCAATGCAACCAATTCATCTTTTAATGTC
>Ga0075974_143_pt1 | contig 3068 bp, 4 predicted proteins | sample RifGroA2_FD_68000 | JGI IMG/M metagenome (GOLD analysis project Ga0075974, IMG submission 68000) | Parcubacteria bacterium GW2011_GWA2_46_9
GGGAAAATGCGCACGACGCAGACTGGGGCCTGCCGGGAAACTTTGCCGGCTATCTCAGCTTTATTGACAAATTCGTGGCTTCTGTCTGCACGCGCTAGCCTATCTGAGATTAAGTGAAGATCTAATAATAGTCGCTACCTAGAAGTGATAGTAAAGCTTAAAAGCTTTATGGTTTAAGCATATTCGGTCATCATGACAACAATGACAGATATTTCTACTGACAGAACGGTGGATGTGCCTAAGGGCACTTATCCCCTGAATTATTCAGCGAGACTAGTCAGAACTATAGACTATGTGCCAGAAGGCTATGCGACAGCAGAGCCGGGCAAGGCTGATTTCTATGACGCGCTCAAAGCGGCTTCTGTGATGACGGATGACGAAGGGAGGCCGATTATATTCCCAGACGCAAATGAAGAGCAATGCGTATACATCATAGGGAGCAGAGACGCGAAGAATCTCAGGAACGCTGAGGCGCTGAGGGATTATTTCGGCAACAATGACAAAAAGTGGTACGCATTCGGCGAAACCCGGACAGCTTTGCGGTTCCGTGAAGCTGACATACAAAGACGAGAAAGGGGAGGATAGGCCAGTGCTAATGGGATGTTACGGCATTGGGCTTGGGCGCGTCACGGGGACGATTGTAGAGGTACATCATGACAAAGAAGGCATTTGCTGGCCGTCTGCTGTTGCGCCTTATCAAGTTCATTTAGTGCGCCTTAGCGACGAGCCAGAAATTGTCAAACAGGCCAACGCGCTTTATGAAAAAATTAACAAACTTGGTCTGGATGTACTTTATGATGATCGCGATGCGTCAGCCGGAGTGAAACTTAAAGACGCGGATTTAATTGGTCTTCCTTTAAGATTGGTAGTGAGCGACAAAACAGTAAAGGATGGTGTTTATGAATTAAAAGAACGTATGTCGTCGCGCGCGAGAGTGGTCAAGGATATTATCGGCGAAATTGACAAATATAAAACTTTTATCAATCAGCCGATAGGCAAGACTTTATAATTTTGAATTGTAATTTTTATTTTTGAATTATAACTTTTGACTTGATATATCATGAGTGTGTTAAAGAATATATTTGGTCGCGTTTCTCGCGATATTGGCGTTGACTTGGGGACAGCGAATACTTTGATTTATGTCAAAGATCGCGGTATTGTTATCAACGAGCCATCAGTCGTGGCCGTGAATACCCGCACGGATCAGATTGTGGCCGTGGGGCGTGAAGCCGAGCGCATGATTGGCAAGACACCGCCCCATATTGTGGCTACGCGTCCTCTGGTAGATGGCATTATTTCCGATTTTGAAGTGACCGAGAAGATGCTCACCTATTTTATTGATCGGGTGCATCGCGAGGCATTTACTCTTTTGCCGCGTCCGCGCGTGATTATTGCGATCCCCACAGAAATAACGGAAGTGGAAAAGAAAGCCGTTGAAGATGTGGTGCGCTCAGCCGGGGCGCGCTCCGTCTATTTGATTGAAGAACCAATGGCTGCCGCCATTGGCACGCGCTTGCCAGTGCAGGAACCGACGGCCAGCATGGTTGTGGATATTGGCGGAGGCACGACCGAGATTGCTGTTATTTCTTTGGGCGGTATTGTGACAGCCAAATCTTTGCGTTTGGCGGGAGATGAACTTAATCAGAATATCGTGCAATACGCTCGGGAACAGTTTAATTTGCTTTTGGGAGAAAGAGTGGCCGAAGATATTAAAATTCAGATTGGTTCAGCTAGTCCTTTGGCGACGCCACTGGAAACCACTATGCGCGGGCGCGATCTTGTTTCCGGACTGCCCAAAGAAGTGGTTGTGAATGATACTCAAATTCGTCAATCTATGACTAGGTCAGTAAAAACCATCATTGATCATATTAAGGATATTTTGGAAATAACCCCACCTGAATTAGTGGCTGATATTTATGAACGCGGTATCGTGCTTACCGGCGGTAGCGCACTTTTGAGAAATATCAGTGTAGCCATTGCCGAGGCGACGCAAATACCGGTGCGGGTAGCTGACGATCCTCTGACTTGCGTAGTGCGCGGCACCGGCTTGCTGTTAGACAATCCCGAACTTTTGAAGGAGATTGTGGTGTCATCCGCGCAGGAACCCCGTTAGAGGGTCGTCATTATCTTGGTTACCTACTATTATGACCATTGGCCGTCTTATTATTAATACTGTTCTGTTTAAGTTAGCGGAAAAAGTTTTAGCTAAAACTTTTTCCGCCCAGACCCTCTAACGGGGGAACCCCGCTAGAAGATTGCCTTTGATTAGAATATTGAATATAGAATTTGGAATATAGAACGTGAGCTACAACGATTGATTCTACATAGCAAGTAATATATTCAATATTCCATATTTTATATTCTTCCAATGCTATGGCTCTGTTGAATAGACGACGAGTTATAGGTTTAATTTTGCTTGTCGCTATTTTGCTTTTAATTGAGTTGACGCCATTAGCGCAGCGTCCACTGGCTCCGTTTCTCCGTTTCAGTTCGCGTTTGGAGGGCGGGCTATTCAATTTTGCGCGGGTGTCGCGTTTTTATATAGAAAAGACAATCATTGGCCAAGAGGCTTCGTCGCGTTTGTCTGAACTTGAATCAAGATTATCCGAGCTCTCTTTGGATCGATCATATCTCGCCTTGCTTCAAGAGGAAAATAACAATTTGCGGCGTTTGGTAAATTTTCAGGAAAGTCACTCTCGGATTACAGTCACCACTCGAGTGATCGGTGAAGACCCGAAAGCTCCAGCTCAATTTCGTCTGGCTGCCGGTAGGCGCGCCGGCATTAAGGCGGGCGCGGCGGTTATTAGTCCTGAAGGGGCGCTCGTTGGCGTGATATCTGACGTCGGAGAGGAAATAAGTATAATGCGATTGTTGGAGCACCGTCTTACCCAGGTGTCGGTGCGCATTTTGGGTAAAAAGCAAGCTTTTGGGTTTTTAGAGAGCGTTGGTGGTTTGTCTTTGCGCATGACGCAGATTCCTAAGGACGCTGATATTAAACCAAATGACGTCGTTGTTACTAGTTTTGTTAGTGAGAGTGTGCCGCCAGATTTATTGGTTGGAACGGTACT